>JADHED010002414.1_pt1 | contig 13102 bp, 9 predicted proteins | sample 8952041 | NCBI WGS metagenome assembly JADHED01 (sample SAMN16124423, study PRJNA663239) | bioreactor sludge metagenome | isolation source: sludge (control) | place: India:Bengaluru | collected 2018-09-08
GGACGAAACCGTGCAGAAGGCGCTGGCGGCGCGGAAGAAGAGGCAGGCTGCCGAAGATGCTGTGGCCGAGCTGCCGCGCGTCTTCTCAAATGTCCCGTTCGGTGCGCCAGACGAGCCGCTTCCATCCGCTGATGCGCTCGGGTTCCGTGTACCACTATACGGATTGGACAGGTGGTCGAAGCTGTTCTTACCGCGCCAACGACTCGCGTTGGCAACGTACATCTCATCGATTCGCGAGTCGTCGCGTGCGATTCGGTCAGCGTGTCCCGAACTGGAGGAACCGGTTCGAGCATACTTGGCCGCGGGAGTAGACCGCCTCGCCGACCGTTCCAGTTCCCTCTGCCGGCCAGATCCGACACCGACTCAAAGTGGCGTAATCAACACGTTTTCGCGATTCGCACTACCAATGAACTGGGACTTTATCGAAGGTGTGACTACGCAGCCTGGGAGCGGCGGGTTCCTGCATTCTCTCGAATGGGTTGTGCTCGCCATTCAGCATCTCGAGAAGATCCGCGATGCTCCTCGGCCGACCGCGCACCGCGCGAGTGCCATCACGTCACATACAGAGCGCTTCGACGTCATCGTGACGGACCCGCCGTATTACGATGCGATTCCCTACTCCGACCTGATGGACTTCTTCTTCGTCTGGCTGAAGCGATCGTCCGGGGACATCTCGCCCGAGTTCAGGCGGCACTTCGCCGGCCACCTAGGTCCCAAGTGGGACGATGACGCAGCAGACGGAGAACTGATTGACGACGCCAGCCGGCATGACGGGAGAAGGGACAAGTCTAAGCGGGCGTATGAGAACGGCATGGCCAGCGCTTTTGCAGCCTGTCATGCATCTCTTGCCGACAACGGACGATTCGTGGTGGTGTTCGCGAACAAGAACCCGGACGCATGGGAAACACTGGTGACCGCCGTAATTCGAGCGGGGTTCGTCGTTGACGGAAGTTGGCCAATTCAAACAGAGATGGGGAACCGAACACGCGCGCATGGGTCTGCCGCGCTGGCGTCATCAATCTGGCTTGTCTGCAGGAAGCGCCCCGAGAACGCACGCTCGGGGTGGGACAACATCGTCGAGCAATCCATGAGGCTGCGGATTGAAAATCAGATGCACCAGTTCTGGGACGCTGGCATTCGGGGGCCCGACTTCGTCTGGGCAGCAACCGGGCCGGCGCTGGAATCGTACAGTCAGCATCCTGTCGTAAAAAAGGCCAACAGCCCGGGCGCGATCATGACCGTGTCGGAGTTCCTCGGGCAGGTGCGGCGAATCGTCGTGGACTTCGTCGTAGGTCGGGTCCTGTCCGGCTACGGTCAAGACAGCGATGTCGCCGGCCTGGATGACGTCACGACGTACTACCTGCTCCATCGGCACGACTTCGGTATGGATTCGACGCCAGCCGGGGCAGCCATTCTGTATGCCGTGTCGTGTGGTCTCTCCGACCGTGACCTCGTGGATCGGCTGGAGATCCTCGAACGAAGCGGCGGCAAGGGCATCCCCACGGACGAGGAACCGGCGGATGAAAGCGAACAGGACGACGAGGGCGAGGGAGACGGATCCGGCAGCGAGGTAAGGCTTAGAGCGTGGAACAAGAGGCTGACCAGAAGGCTCGCGGATGACGGAAAGTCGATGCCGCTGATCAATCAAGTCCATCACCTCATGCACCTGTGGCGAGCCGGCGACGCCAACAAGGTCGAGGACTTCGTCCACGCCCAGGCCTTGGTGACGAATCCACTCTACGCCCAGGTCCTGCAAGCACTCATCGAGTTGTCTCCGGCCGGATCGGACGAGCGGTCAATTCTGGAGAGCCTGGCCAACCACGCGCGATCTCGCGGCATCGTCGTCCCGCAGGCATCGCTTCCCTATGGCATGCAGTCGGAATGAGGTGAGCAAATGGCCGCACTAGCTTGGACCCCGTGGCGTCGAACGGTCGAGCTCCGTGACGATCTGAAGTCCGGCGAACTGGCGATGTGGATGTTCGCTGCGGACCTGTACGAGGTCGTCATGCGGCGGGCTCGAACTGCGTACCAGGACCCAAAGGAGTTCTTCGCGCTGACGTACCCGACGTACAACCTGCGGGAACTCGCTCGCGCCGTCATCGGCCGTCTGGCCGGGCACAACGACGAGGCGGTTCGGCTACTCGCGTTGACCTATGGCGGCGGGAAGACGCACGCGCTGGTCACGCTGCTGCACCTCGTTTCCGACCCCGAACACCTCCCAGACCTGCCTGCCGTTCGCGAGTTCCGGCAGCACATCGGCGTGGTGCCGCCGAAGACCCGCGTAGCTGTGCTCCCGTTCGACAAGTTGGATCCCGAGAAGGGCATGGAAGTCCGGGCGCCTAACGGAGAAACGCGCTGGCTCAAGCAGCCATGGAGCGTGATGGCGTACGAGATCGCAGGCAGCGAAGGGCTCCGTCTGCTGCACCCCGACGGCGTCGCCGAGGAGCGGTCCACGGCGCCCTTTGAGAACCTGCTTCTGGAACTGCTCGGGCGGCCCGGGAGGGAAGGACTCGCCACCCTAGTCCTGGTGGACGAGGTGCTGATGTGGGCGCGGGAGAAGGTTCGGCAGGACGCCGGGGCCGGCGCCTCGATCGTCAACTTTTTCCAGGGGCTGACACAGGCGGGGACCAAAGTCCCGCGCTGCGCGATCGTGGCGTCTCTACTTCCCACCGACCCGGCAAAAATGGACGACGCCGGCAACCGACTCGCGGCCGACCTCGAGGCCGTGTTCCGGCGCGTCAAGGAGCAGGACATCCTGCCGGTCGAAAAGCAGGACGTGGCCGAGGTTCTGCGCCGGCGCCTGTTTACGCCCGCGTCGGTCCAGTCGATCGAGTCGTTCCGACCGCATGTTGTGGCGGCGCTGAAGGCCATCGGGACGCTCGACGAACAGACCAAGCGGGACGGGAAGGCCGCCGAGGATCGGTACCTCCACAGCTACCCATTTCACCCGGACCTGACCGAAGTCCTCTACGGGAAGTGGACAAACCTCTCGAGCTTCCAGCGGACCCGTGGCGTCCTGCGCACGTTCGCCCTCGCGTTGCGTCAGGCCGTCAAGTGGGACGATGCGCCGCTCGTCGGTCCGGGCGTCTTCCTGTCCGCGCCCGATACCGACGGGCTGTCGGATGCCGCCCGCGAGTTGGCCGGCATTGCCGCAACTGAGGCGTTCGACGGCCCACGGCAGGCGTGGCCGCAGATCGTCGACGGAGAACTGGGAAAGGCCCGCCAGGTACAGGGCGAGTTCGCCGGGCTGAGACACCGCGAGATCGAGCAGGCCGTATTCGCCACGTTCCTTCACTCCCAGCCGATCGGCCAGAAGGCCCAGCTGCGGGACCTGCTCGTCCTGGTCTCCCCGACGCGGCCGGATCAAATCGAGCTGCGCCGCGGCCTGCGCCGATGGACGGAACTGTCCTGGTTCCTCGACGAGGGTGAGATCGCGGAGCTGGACGGCGAGGCGGCGAGCCCCTCCTCGTTGCCCAAGGCCTGGAGACTGGGGTCCCGGCCGAACCTGCGTCAGATGCACCATGCGGCGCGGGAGAACGTCGGGATCGATGTCGTCGATGCGAGGTTGATCGACGAGATCCAGAGAACGAAAGCGCTCAGCGACGGGGCGCGTAACGCCGGGGCCATCGTGCACGTACTGCCACCGCGGCCGCGGGACATCGATGATGACGGTCAGTTCCATTACGCCGTCCTCGGGCCACAGGCGGCCTCCGAGTCCGGTGCGGCGAGCCGTGAAGCCGAGAGATTCCTGACCGAGAAGACCGGCTCGGACAGCCCGCGCGTGTACAAGAACGCCCTCGTGCTTGCCGTCCCGTCCAAGGACGGTCTCGATGCGGCGAGGCTCGCGGTCCGCGAATATCTCGCCTGGGAAGAGGTCAAGGCGCAGCTGCAGAACCAGGAGAAGGACCAGCCGCCCGACCCGGTTCGGAAGGAACGCCTGGAGAAGCTGCTCGGGGACGCCAGGCGGCGCATCCCCGACGCGATCCGGCATGCGTACTGCGTCGTCGTGACCACGGGAGCTGAGGGCAAGACCCAAGCCTTCCGGATGAGTCCGTCCGCAGATCAGCCACTGTTCCTGCAGATCAAAGCCGACGCGAGATCGCGGATCCAAGACACGGCGATAACGGCGGAGGCGCTTCTCCCGGGTGGTCCTTACGAACTGTGGAAGGAAGGCGAGACCCGGCGGTGGGTCAAAGACCTGGTCGGCGCGTTCGCGCAGTTCCCACACCTGCCGAAGATGCTGCGCCAGGCAGGCATTGTCGAGACGCTGGTCCGGGGCGTTCGTGAAGGCACGTTCGTTCTCCGGCTCGAGCGACCCGATCACTCCGTTCGGACCTTCTGGCGGCAAGAGCCGGAGGAACAGGCGCTCAAGGAGCCGGGGCTCGAGTTGATCCTGCCAGAGGGGGCGGAACTGGCCGGGATTCCGTCGACGTTACTGGCTCCCGAGGCGCTTCCCGGACTGTGGTCCGGCCCCCAGGTGTCGGTCGCTGCCTTGAGGAAGTACTTCGGCGGCGGAACGGTCGTCCCGGTTCCGCGCGGAGGCTTCGAGGAACCGACTGCCATCCCGAGCGCGCCCGCGGCAGTCGTCGACGATGCGGTTCGCCGCGCCGTCCGGGAAGCGAAGCTCTGGTTGACGAGCGGCCCGGCGAGCCTGCTTGCCGAAGACATCCCGGCGGGGATCCTCACCGAAGCTGCCATGCTGCAGGCGCCACCACGTCCCGTGGGTGCCCTCGAGTTGTTGCCCGAGGCACTCCCCGACGCGTGGCACGACGGGGTGACGAGTGCCACGGGACTCTTGGCCGCGCTGTCGACCAAGGCCGGATCTACGTTGCCCTGGGCCATCGTCCGCGACGCCATCAGTGGTGCGGTCCAGGCGCGCTACCTCGAGGTGTCATCCGGCCCCGGGACGTGGCCCTGCGAACTCGCGGGTGCAGCCACCGTGAACCTGCGCATCACGGGAGCGGAAAAGCCGGGGCCCGTCCCGCCGCCTCGGCCCGGCGTGCTTGTGGCGCAGGCCGACCTGAAGGTCCACGAGGTGCAGGAACTCGCGGAACAGTTTGCGGCCATCAGCAAGGCCGCACTTGGCCTGTCCCTGCGGCTCCACGTTGTCCTTGAGTTGGAGGCACCGACCGGGGTTCCATCGACCACCGTCGACGACATCAATGCTCTACTCGGTCAAGTGAAGGAAGGGCTGAAGCTGAACTGACCAGCCGCTTGGAGGACGACGTGTACACGGCACGGCTCGAGGATGGCAACTACGGTCTGTACAAGGACCAGATCCCGCTGGAGACGCCGATGGGTACGCCTGTCGAGACCGCATCGGACGAGCTCGCCACCCGACTCGTGCGGGACCTGAACACCTATGGCGAGGACCCGTCGAGCGCCGCATCCCTCGTCACGTTTCATTACTCGCTACTGGATTTCTTCATGAAGACGCCGCGCGCGCAGCTCGAGGCGAATGTCGCCCTCGGACTTCGCCCGCAGCACGACTGGACGATGGAGTGTCCGACTGCGACACCGGAACCGATGATGCGGTGGTGGGGTCTATTCGGTGAACCGACTGTTCAGATGAAGAACGGGACGACATGGCTCAGTTCCTTGTCGGCCGGACAGCTGTGCGCGGTCTGCGTCCTCGGGCGGGCCGTCGAGAGCGTGAACATTCCGTTCATCCTGGCAACGAAGGTCAGGCGCGAAGATTTGGAACGCTTCGCGGAAGCCGTCGGCGAGTTCTACACCTACCTGGACGCTGAGATGCTCGAGCGGTACTTCGACAACTTCCTCTTCTACTTCGGGTGCTTCTCAAAGCCGAAGCAGACGGCGTAGGACAACGTGGCGCCGACGGTGCGGCGCGAAACTCGGCTCTACATCGCCTTGTCGGCGACCACATGTGGACAGTCGCAGCCGTCTCCTGCTGTGCTCGCGGCTTGCGCCGAGGGGGCGATCCCGAGGTGCCGGCTACATCGTGCGTCAGACCAGCTTCAACGTCTCCAGGGCCCTGGCCATTTCCGGTCTCATGATCCAGGTCCAGTTCTCGCGAGGGCCCGACTTCTCAAACTTGTTGAAGATGTACGACGCCTGCCCCTTACCGGGCCAGCCCAACTCCGAACGCAGCATCGCGCCCAGCTTCCCGTAATGCAGGTTTACCGCCCGCCAGCTCTTGTATCCGGCAGCCTTCGCCAGTTGGCGGGTGGACAGAGTGCGATCGGCCGCATCGTGATGGGCTTTCAGCATGAGCCGGTAAGACGTCGGGATCGCGTGCTCGATACGGCGCAGCGCGTCCACGAATTGGACGTGGCTCGGGAACTTGTTCATGCGCAGCTCTCCCTCCCAACATCTAGGATAGCGCGTCGTCGGGGCCTCGGGACGCCCCTCGCGCGCGCGAGAAGTCCGAAAAAAATGTACCGCGCCCCCTGGTTAAGGAACCGAATACCTCGGTTTCGTTTCGAGGCCCCCCGGGTTCGCTTCCGGGCAACGGGCAGAGGAGGCTGTCGTGTCGAACCCCCAAACGCCGTCGCGCCGCATCGGTCTGGCCGGATCTGGTCCTGGCCATCGAGGTCGAGTCCACGTCCAACGCTTAGGCAAAGCTCGTCTTGGTGGGGAAGAGAGAGGTCCACGCGCTCGCATTGATGCAGCCGCAGAGGTAGCCGTCGCCCTGTTGTAGCTGTTCTTCCCACGCTCGATCCGGTCGGGTCGAGCCCTCCGGAACGCACCACATCCCAAATCGGCCCCGCGCCGAATCAGGAGGATTCCCCATGCGCCCCTATCTTGAGGAGGCGGCCCGCTTGGCATCCGAGACCGCACGCACCGGTTGCCCCGTCTCCGACACCGCCGCATTCATGGACTCCCACCCCGAGTGCCGACTGGTGCTCGAGGATACGTATGCGGACCCGTTCGGACGCGTCTACCGGGACGTTCCTGCAGACACCCAGTCTCGCTGGCCCAGCCACCTCGCGCGGACGCTCACGACGTTCCTGAAGATCGGACACAGCCCCGCCAAGGTGTTCGCCCTTCTCGACGTCCTGCACCGGCTGGACGCGGACGAGCGCGTGGTCCGAATGGCGATCGCCGGCGCCCGCCGCCACGAGTCCCTCGACCAGGCCATCGCCTACTTCTCGACGTTGGCGGACCAATTGGACACCGTCTCGTCGGATCCCCCGGAGGAAGAGCTGACGCTGGCGGATGCCGAGCCCCGATGTCGGCCGCGGGTGCGCGGTACGGACACAGTCACCGGCTCCTGGATGATGCCGGCGATCACGGTGGACGAGCACGATCTGACCCACGGCCAGCCAGGGGCGTACCGCGCGGAGCTGATTCACGAACCCTGTTCCGGTGCAGGCGAGGAGACCCCGTGGTTACGCCGGCAGCCCGCGCCCTTCCAGCGCCTCTACAACTCGATTCAGCGGGCCACCGCCGATCGGCTGCCGTGGTTCAAGGAGTACCTGCTCGGGCCGGCGAAGATCCGATGGACCCACGACCAGATCTCGGTGCTTTGGACCGCGTTCCGCTCCCGTCGGGACGCCGTCCAGCGAGAAGATCAGAGGGCCGCGGCCCGCCACCTCGGAGCGACGGCTCTGAAGTTGGTAAGCCGGATCCGCCGCGCCCGGACCGCTGCCGAACTGCGATGGGTCGGGGTAAACCTCTATCGCTCGATGAGGGGCGAAGTGTCGCTCCCAGGTCTCGTATCCGAGGCTGAATGGGCTGTCGTGTTTGCCCGGTACCGAGCACGGCGTGGCGAGCTTCCTGAACGCGCCGTCACGGCGGCTCCGTCATCGAACCCGGCGCTCGGATCGGCGGCACAGCCTCCGGGTGCCCTCCGATCGTCGCGGTAGCTTCGCACGGCGAAGTGGTCCCGACGGGTCCAGGGGTGAAAGGAGGACCCGTATGGGCATCCCGAAGTCCGTGCAACGAATCCGCCTTCGCCAGGTGTGCGACGGCAGGATCAAGTTCGAGGTCGACCGCATCACCAGTCCGGCGGAGGTGTACTTCGCCGTCGAGCACACGTACCGAGGGGCCGACCGCGAGATCCTGTCGGTGCTGTGTCTCGACAGCCGCAGCGCCCCCAGCGCGTTCCACGTCGCGGCCGTCGGCGGCCTGAACGTCTGCCGGGCCACCCCCGCCGACGTGCTCCGCGCGGCCGTCCTGGCCAACGCCGCCGCGATCATCCTCGTCCACAATCACGTCTCCAACGTGCTCGAGCCCTCCGACGACGACATGCAGTTCACGCGGTCGATCGCGAGGGCGTGCTCGATCTTCGGCATCGAGCTGTTCGATCACCTCATCGTCGGCGATGGCGGGTACACGTCCCTGAGGCAGCGGGGTCTCCTCTAGTCGAGAGGAGAAGAGCCCCAACCCGTCCATCGGTGAGCACATCCAGCGCGAGCCATCGCGCAAGGAGGCAACATGTCGGCATCCACGGTTCCGCGCGACATCCTCGAAGCCGCGTTCCCGCCCGACCTCGTCAAGAGCCGCCCGGGCGCGTTCGGCGGCAGTCTGCAGTACTTGGAGGGCCACACCGTGATCGCGCGCCTGAACGAGGCGTTCGACAGCGGCTGGTCCTTCGAGATCGAGCGCCACGAGATCCTCCCCGAGGAGGTCATCGTGCTCGGGAGGCTCCGCGTCGACCGCTTCGGAATCGTGAAGATGGCGTTCGGGGGCTCCCGCATCACCCGTGACAAGCTCGGCGCAGCGACCGCGATTGGCGACGATCTGAAGAGCGCGGCGACGGACTCTTTGAAGAAGGCCGGCACCTTGCTGGGCATCGGCCTGCAGCTGTACGGCGCGACCACGAGCACGGTCGAGAGCGACGCCGCGGAACCGCCCCGCGTCCCGACGCCGGTCTCCCGGCACGAGGGTGCGTCGGCCTCGCGCCATGTCATACGGTTCTCGACGCCGTCCCGGTCCGCGGACGTCAAGTCGTCCCCGTCGACGCCGGAATCTGGGAACAGCGAGACCAGCCCGGGCCGCGTCACGGCGCGGCAGCTTTCGGCGATCTTCTCCATCGCTCGCGATCGGCGCCTGTCGAACGCCGAGGTTCGAGACCTCTGCAAGGCGAAGTACAACCGCGTTCCCGATTACCTCTCCAAGGCCGAAGCGTCTGCCCTGATCGAGCACCTGCTCGCGCAGTAGCACACGGCCTGGTTCGTCCACCCACAAGCCCACATCGCGAAGGGTCCCGGCGGACGTGTGCCGTCGCGGGCCCTTCAAAGGAGCCCGTGATGAACGCTACTTTGGAGAAGCTGCGGGGCGGACTGCACATTTCCGCGTCGGCCCTCAAGACATTCCTCACCTGTCCCTGGAAGTTCCGCCTGCAGTACGTCGAGGGCATCCGCCCGGACTTCCGGGCCTCGGCTCTCATCCTCGGCACCGCGGTCCACGAGGCGATCGCCGCGCATCACAAGAGCCTGCAGGCCGGCGAGGTTCTGGACCCCGCCGCCGTCCTCGCCCGCTTCGACGAGGCGCTCGGCAGGGGCCTGGGCGGTGACGTTCCGGTCGAGTTCAGACCCGGGGAGGACGCTGTCGGAATCCGGGACACCGGCCGTGCCCTCGTCGACACCTACCTCCGGGAAGCCTCCATCCGGCACGTGATCGCGGTCGAGCGGCCCTTCAGCGCGCGGCTCATCGATCCGCGAACCGAGGAGGTCCTCGAGCCCCGGCTGATCGGACAGCTCGACCTCGTCGAGCAGGACGACAACGGCTCGATCACCATCGTCGAGATCAAGACCGCGGCGCGGCGGTGGTCGGCCGGCCAGGTCGATCTCGACCTGCAGGGGTCCCTCTACGCGGAAGCGGTCGCTCAGGCGGGCCTGGTGCCGGAGGGTCACGAGGCACTCGTCCGCTACGACGTCCTCGTGAAGAACAAGACCCCGCTGCTCGACCGCCAGTACGCGGTTCGCCGACCGGGGGACCGCGTCCTCGCACGGACGATCGCCTGCGACGTCCTCGCCGCCATCAACCGCGGTGCGTTCTTCAGGAACCCGACATGGGCCTGCGAAGGGTGCCCGTTTCGCCGCACGTGCGGCCTGTGACAGGGGGACGTTCAATGCCTCGCAAGCCCGTCGACCTTTCCGCGCACATCAACCACGACGTCCGCGTCGGCCATCCCGCAGACTTCCCCGTCCAACTCATGCCGGTGTACTGCGCTGCAAAGGGCGACTTCGACCTCGTCCCGAACCGGCGAGCGGTGGTCCGGGCGGATAGCGGCCTCGTGCTCGGCGTCGTCTCAGACCGGTACAAGCTGGTCCCGCACCAGCGCATCCTCGACGTGATCGACTCGTCGCTCTCGCGCGTGGATGCGGGGCCAGCTCCACGCGGCATCTACGTCGACCGGGGCGGCGCCCGGATGCGTGCGCTCTACAAGTTCCCGGCCTTGGCCGAGACAGTCAGCCGAGGTGACGACATCTGCCCATGCCTCAAAGTCGTCAACACCTACGACGGTACCGGGCGGATCGGGCTGCACATCGGCGCCTTCCGGTTCGTGTGCACGAACCTGGCGGTCGGCGGGGGCGGTGTCTTCGCCGGCGGGTTCGTGTCCGTCCACGCGGGCGACATCCCTCTCGACGAGGTCGGGGACCGGCTAGCCTCCTACCTCCGGAACTTCGAGGCGATCGTGCGCGTGTATCGTGCCTGGCACGACATGCCGTTTGACCCGCTCGCGCTCCGTCGATTCTACGAGGAGCTGCCCCACCGGACGGCCGCAGCCGTGGAGAACGGGATCGGTAACGCCGGCTGTGTCTTCGCGGCGTACAACGGCGCGACGTACGTGGCGACGCATGAGATGAGGAGCGCTCCACGCGCGTTCGACCTTCTCGAGAAGATCAACGCGACCTTCCAGGCGCAGTTCCCCGCTCGTCCGCTCGCCATTTCAGAAAGTACAGAAAGTAAGGAAACCGCGAGAATCTGCTCTGTTGGTTGATCTCCGCGGAAATCGCGTTCCGGGACGGTGGACGGGGTTTCGCGAGCAGCGCGGCGATGCCGTCCACCTCCCGGACTCTCGTAAGATGCTGGCGGGTCTGACCTTGCCCAGGCGACAGTTTTCTGCGCCTACGCCGGCCACAGGCTCGGCGGCCCTTTGCCCTACGCCACTGGCAGCGCAAATCAGACCCCTTTCAAAAGTATGTGAGCAGACCACGAACAGAGTTCGAGGCTGCGTGCGCTCGGGTTGCTCGCAGGGGGTGTCGCGGCTGATGATGGCTTCCCCCATCGACCGGCGAGCTGGGATCCTGGCTCGGCGCGTGGTATCGCGAGCAAAGTGCATGAGTAAGAAGCTCGAGCTGACGTTTCCCGAGATCACCGTCATTGACTTCAAGCCGCGTTCGTACTGGATGACCGTCGGAAACATGATCGCCGGTCAGGTCGCGCCTGTAGTCCCGGCCCCGCCCGCAGCCGCACCACAAGACTCGGTTCGGAAGCGAACAAGCCCGGTCGAGCCGCAGGTCGACGGCATGTGGCTCGGCTTCTCCGATGTCGACAGGGGCAGGTGCCTCGTATACCGCTATGGCAGGCGAATCCGTTTCGTTGATGGTGTCGGCTGGTATCGTTGGACGGGATCGCGCTGGAACCGGGCGAGCGACGCCGAGATGGGGGAACTTGCCCGGAGCGCTGTGAACACCATCGTCCGACCCATTGCGGACAGGGCGGGCGTGCACCGCCAGAAGGCGCTTTCAGAGGCGAAGCGCGCCGCGAACGTCTCGAAGATCGGCGCCATGCTGAAGGCGGCGACGTACTGTAAGGAGGTCCGAGTCGAGCGAACGCAGCTCGACGCTGACCCTGACCTGCTGTGTACTCCGACCGCGACCGTGAACCTTCGCACGGGCGCCGCTCGTAAGCCCGACAGGTCGGACCTGTGCACGATGAGTACCCGCGTGGGCTACGCGCCGCAGGAAGACTGCCCACGATTCAGATCGTTCATCAAAGAGGTGACGGCAAGTGACGGAGCCCTGGCGACGTATCTGCAGCGCATGCTCGGCTACTGTCTGACCGGTGACACGCGGGAGCAGGTGTTCTTCCTCTTCACCGGCACGGGTTCCAACGGGAAGTCCGTGCTTGTCGAGATCGTTCGCAGCATTCTGGGAGACTACATGGCGCCGGCCACCGCCAAGTTGCTGACCGGCGCGGAGGACGTCATCCCGAACGAGGTCGCGGGCCTGAGGGGGCGCCGACTCGTTTCCGTGTCCGAGACGGCGAGCGGGGCGGTGCTGAACGAGCGACGGGTGAAGGCGATCTCGGGCGAGGACCAGGTCAAGGCCCGCCTGCTGTTCAAGGAGTTCGTCGACTTCCGGCCGACCTTCAAGCTGCTGCTCGTCACGAACGCGTTGCCGCGGCTTTCGTCGGTGGACCACTCGATGCGCCGGCGGCCGCGTGTGGTGCCGTTCCGGGTGCAGTTCGACCCTCCCGACATGGAGCTGAAGGCCAAGCTGCTCGCGGAGGCGCCGGGGATCCTGAACTGGCTGATCGAGGGCGCTCAGTTGTGGCACCAAGGGGGGTTGGGGTCGTGCACGGCGGTCGAGCAGGCAACCGCCGCATACCTTGAGGGCGCGGACTCCGTACAGCGCTGGGTTAAGGATCGCTGCGATGTGGCACCGGATGCCCTGTCCGAAACAGGCCGCGTCCTGCACCAGGACTACGCGGCATGGTGCAAGGACGGAGGGGACCCGCCAATCAGCGAGAAGGCGTTCCACGGACGCTTGGACGGGTTGGGGTTCACGAAGGCGCCGAGCCACGGGAAGGGGCGGCGGCGGCTCGGTCTCCGACTCTCGAAGCACTGAGGCGCGACCCGTCCGACCCGTCCCATCCGTCCCGACGGCGACCCAGCCGCCCTTCGGCCGAAATGCGTCCGTCCGTCCGCCCCTACCAGGACTCGCCGATCGCCCGAAGCTGTAAAAGACGGTAATAGAGCAACTTACACGCTGGTCCCTGCTGTCGCCGACGCCTCCCCGGCCCTCTCCCGGACGGGCCGGACCGGCGATACCACTGGAGAGCTCCGGAACCGAACAACGCGCAGCTCTCGTAACGAGTGATTGCAGCTCTTGACATGTCACGGGGGGAGCTGTAACGTCCTGCGTGTCGAGCTGCCAGTGGCGAGACGGCCTGAGCGATAGGCGCT
>JADHED010002412.1_pt1 | contig 13098 bp, 25 predicted proteins | sample 8952041 | NCBI WGS metagenome assembly JADHED01 (sample SAMN16124423, study PRJNA663239) | bioreactor sludge metagenome | isolation source: sludge (control) | place: India:Bengaluru | collected 2018-09-08
CGCACCGCCCGGAAAATAGGCGATCGGTTATTTTCAGTGATATGATTTATGCAGCTGTGCATAACGAAGGCCTCAGGGCCGGAAGAGGCAAGGGGTTTCAAATGCCAAAACGCCAGTTTATGGGCCCTAGCACCAACCTGGATAAATCCATAGAAAAACGCTTTGCAAGCGACATAAAAAGAATCATGAATCGGTAATTAAACACCAATTAAAAGACATGGAAGCAATACTTGAGCATTTTAGAACCGCCCTCGAGGCAATAACATTCAACAGCGGCACCGTGGATGACCCGGTAATTGAAAGGCGCCTTAAAACGGTTGATATCGACCAGGGGCAGCTGGAGGATAAAGTGACCCTGCAGTTGCCGGCTGCATATTTCGATGTAACGGAAATGGCCTATAGCAATGCAGGCGAAAACATTGGGCTGGCAGATACTGAGATAACCGTACGTCTGGCTGTGCGTAAAAATGACCTTACCAGGTATCTTATCATTGATGAAATCTCCAGGGCATTGGTAGGCACACATGGTGCCTCTTTTGGAGGCATACTTAAGGAAAGCCAGGGTAAAGTCAGCTATGATGATGTGTTTGAATACAGGATGACCTTCGGATGCATTTATTATGACCTATCAGCAGTACCCCAGGCTGAGACATTGGCCGGTGATGAGCGGCCAGTCCTGAACATGGACTTCCGTATACCATAAAAAAACCCCGCGGGGGCGGGGTTTCAACAATCCAGGCAATCGAGTATCCACAACCAATCCATATGAGCAACAAATGTATGAAATAGCGGGAAGCGTTACCTGGAGGAATCAACATATACAACCTCCCATGTGTAATTGTTAAAAATTATCCTGTGAAACGTCCTTTAAGTAGGTCGTTTCAGTATGAAATATAAAATATAAGGGCATCAGAAAGCCCACGACTGAAATGCCCAAAGTAGAAAGCAGGAAAAGCACGAGTTCTATCTCCTTCATGGAGTATTTCACCAGGAGAAACATAACAAGCAAAAATGCCGCGAAAATAATAGTATATCCTAAAACAGATATGAAATAACGCAGGCTGTTCAGATAAACACTGTTTGTTTTCATAGATTTGATTTTATGGATTGTAATATACAAATTGTTACCGGTCGGGGTGCTATTTTTTTGCAGCGGTTACGATAATTTCTGGTCTTGCACACCTGGAAAGAAAACAGTTTTTTAACTTTCCTGTTTTCCTGTTCAGATGAGAGTAAATCCCGTAAATATCATGCATAAAGTTGAATTCATCTGCCTGCAGCAAACGATCCAGATCCAGCTTGGTGTCGTTTAAATGGACTGCAGTAATGTCCATCATTAGATGGGTCGGTCCACATGGAAGATTACATTCCGCCATTGCCCGATTGGCAATCCTAATAATAAGCGCTGCATCTTTCTTTGACGCTTTAAAGTTTATCATTTGGCTTTAGTTTTGAGGTTGCATACACCAATTCCATTACAAACAACCCTTGGATCCGTATATAGATATCGGATGACATATGACCTTCCCAGGATATCTCAAGCTGTAAATTCATGCACCGGGTGTACTGCTTGTTTATTTGCTGTATTCTATGGCCAATTCGGTCGAGAAAATCACCAACATCCGCCGTGCCATTAAGGGCGATCCGGTTAAACTCCCGGGCAACTTTTAAAGCTTCCGTCTGTGCGTTGTTTTTAGGGATGTACTCCTGCCTGAGGGATGAAATAAATATTTTCTCCATGGGTTACTTTTTTGATGGACATTTACCGGCATGGCTGCGCCTGGCAGCCTCTGACGGGAATACTTTGTTGCAATATTCGCAGGTGCAGGCTGCAGTAATCTGCTGCTGGAGTAATTCAAGCTGCTGCAACTTCGCTGTAGTCTGCTGCAGGCTGCTGGTTTTATGCTGCAAGTCTGCTGCAAGCTGCTGCAGCCTAATTTCTTTCTGCTGCAGCTCAGTTTTTGCCTGCTGCAGGTCTGCTGCAAGTTGCTGCAACCCAGAAGGCGATTGCTGCAGACCTGCGGCAGTTTCGTGCTCCTTGAAGTTGATCAGCCCAAGGGAATAAGTGATTAAACCCGTAAATACGGCCATAAACACCGTTAAAGCGAATCTGACAAGGTTGTCCTGCCCGCTTACCATATTACCGTACCAGATCAAATTAAAGCCGCAAAACACGAGTAATGCGTCGAAAATAGGGAAAGCGACCTTTAGCCAGTTACTGGTGCTTTTTCGCATAACCAACACGGTAACCATGCTGAAGGCAATAGACCCCAGAATGGCAAAAACGCGATCGACGGGGCTGTTTTCTGCCACAATGAAAAGGAGGCTTTTGGCATTGATGTAAGCTAGTTCGCAAATCATAAAAAGAAGTGCAATGGCAATTCCTGCCCTGTTGAGTATCTTATCAAGCATCGTATAAGTCACTGAAAGTTGATAAAAACATACTGTATGCTTCGGAAGGTCCAAGAAACATCTTTATATGCCGGTGATCTCCATGATAAAAGCATTCATACTCCTTTTCCTGAGCCCACCGGTCAGCGGTCTTTACAAGAACGGAATCCCAAAGCGTATTGTCAATGCCGAACCGGTCACCTATTGCTTGGAGTATCCTGTTTTCGATTATGGAGAATTCCGGTAGTCTGTTTTTGATAGGCTTTATAAGGTCGCCAACATAAGCCTCTGCAGCATCATGCATCAGCACAGCAAGAGCGACAGGATCCTTTGATGGAATGGGAAACAGCTTATAATATCCATGAAGCGCAAGGAGACTGTGCTGTGCGATAGAGAAAAAGCAAGGAGATTGGCCGCAAAAATACCCCTGGTTGGAAAGACCTGCTGCAATATCCTGAATATTAAACATCAGGGGATTTGGATTAAGAAGGTCGACAAGGTTGCCGGATCTCGTATTCATTATACAGGTTTCATTTCCTATGGTAAGGGAATGGTTTGAAGTACTGCCTTCCATAATCTAAATTTTATCGGTTAAAATGCATACCAGGAAAATAAGGCAGATGCCCTGCATAATGATGTACATCCAGTACTGCTTCATGCACATCATGGCAACAAGCTTATCAATGATCGACACATTGCCGATATAAATGATATCCAGCCCCGCTGAGATGTTATGGATGTAATTGAAGATGATAACCCTTACCAGCAGATATATTACCACCAGTTTCCAGTACTGGGGGAATTCACCCTGAACCGCCAGCCAAAGAATATAAAACCAGGCGGCTATCATGAATACCTGAACCTGCTTTGATATGACCTTAAAGATCCTTTTCCCGTTTTCCCCCCTGAGATATAAGCCCTCTGATATGGCTTCAAATACGATCGGCAGTGAAATTAATAGTGCGTTCATGAAATTGATTTTTAATGAATAATATTTAATCAAATTGGATGTGCTCATGTGTAACTTTCCCCCGATTCCCTCTTTCAGGAAACTTGAACTTCAGGAGATCATGTTTGTACAAGTATTTCTCAATCATACACCGGGTGACAACGATATCATCATGCCGCCTTAAGGAGTTGATATGATTCGCAAGGCGCTGTTGCGATAAGCTTTTGTAATTATCAAAAATGAAACTCTCTTCTGCTGCTGAAAACCTATTATGAATTCGCCTTTCCTTTTTAACCTTTTTTCCGGGTTTTCGACTATTTGTAGGTAAATTCCACAATCTCATATATCGCATCAAAACATCTGTAGATGCAATCTTTCTCTGCCTGCCCTGGTTGAGATGATCAATGATTTTCTGAACCGAGATCTTTCCGGCGTTTTGCCTAATGAATTGCACCTCAGATTCTGAAAAACTATACTTTTCATTCGATTTCGGATCTACAGCTATGACATAATGATTAATATATTCAGTAATCTGGCATTCTGTTATTTCCGTATCTTTTTTAAGGTTAACTGCAAGTAGAATAAGCCTGATTGGTTTACCGTTTCTGTATTCCTTCCTTATGAGCGCTTTATCTTTTACGGTAAGCGTTGCAGGCCTTTCAGAATACTTTGCATAATATGCCGATGTAGTTTCAAATACTCCCAAATGATAAGCCCTGATTTTAAGCGTATTCATGCTGATTTTCCTGGCTCTTTTGCTATTGATGCAATCGAGTAGATCCTGACGACCCATGGTATTCCAGTTTTCTTTAATAAATAGCCTCTCCGAATCGGTAAGCTGCTTCAATCCTGATTGCACTTTAACTGCTTGCATAATTTAACTTGTTACTGAGTACAAGATGAGTGCGTATTTTGTCAAGTGCATTGCGGTGATGCCGACTCACAACATCATTTACAAGATTCATTTTCTTGCAAATGGCCTGATAATCCATTTCCTGAAAATACCTGTATGTGATAACCTTTTTTTCTTCAGGCAGCAAACGGACGCGATTTACCTCCTTAGCAATATCGGAAGTATGCGTCTGATCATTTGTATTACTATTATCCGGACAAGTTTCGATAAATGACCCTTCAATGCTTATTCCGATTTCTGAATCATGTATTTCGGGCAAATCACGATAGCGGTGCAGAAGGGTCTTAAATTTGTAGCGAATGGCCCAAAAAATGTGCTTTAAGGTTATGTTTTGCCATAACCGGTCTTTATGTTCCAGGCAGTACAGGAGTGCCTCCTGCTTGACTTCGTTGTAAAAACCTGTAAAATTACCATAGCTTCTGACAATCCATCTTTTATAGTAATCTGATAACCTCCAAAACTTGGCAGAAACGAATGACCGTATGTCCTTTTCGAATGCGGCATATGTTCTTACAATCCACTCTGCAGTAACCCCCTGTTCAGTTCCCAATGTCGAATGATCTTTTGGGTCTGCAGATAAATTAAAAAGTCTGCTCTCTTTACCGGAAACTATCTGTGAAGTATTCATCAAAAAATGAAGTTTGGTCCGACAATCAATGGTTTTATTGGATAAGCTAATACCAGATCTTCAGCATACAATGCCTTGTCTTTCATTAACTCTTCAAATCCAGAGGCGTAGTCATAAACACTGGCAAAAAAGGTCCATTTAAAGTAATGAGGCAGATAAGTACCTCGGGGGGATCCTATCGTCACCGATTGTGTAGCATAGAATACTGTTGCCGATTTCAACCGGGCCGAAAAATCAGTAGGCAATACGGTTAATGCTTCGCAAGAATTTACTATGATCAACATACGCACTCCCTTATGATTCAATATAGATAGATGATGCTGCAGTTGCTCTGAGCGGTAAAAACGTGTCTGCAGCGTTTCTGCCGTAATTTTATCTCCGGGATCCCGTAGTACAATCGTACCATCTTGAGCAGCATGTGAGTCGATTACAATTATGAGCGTGTCTGCCTTGGTAAGGCCCATTAAGTCAGCAAAAATGCCATCAACCTCTTTAACTGAGTAGGACTTCAATGCCAAAGTATTGACATGATAGCACCTGTGGAAAAAATCTACCCAGACATTTCTGTCTGAAATGAAACACTGATCATCCTGATTGATGATAAATACTCGCACTGACGCCATCGACGTCAGTGACATGAGTATAAATGCAAGTATTAGTGAGATACGCGCCATTGGTCGAGCATATATATAATTCCGTCGTCATTTGTAAGTATTTTTCCACCCCCACGTAATGGTTGCTTGAAGCGCTCCACGGTTAGGGTATCAATAAGGCCGGACCAGAATCCGATTTTTTCAGCATGTGGCTGCCGGTAAAAGATTGAATCGCAAGTCTCGTTATAGCATCGCTGTATGTATGTAGTCACAATGGTATCAATAACACCACCCCTATTGATTGTAAAGTATCGATCAACAGCGATCGTATCAACGTGTGGTAAACCATAGTTGGTGTTGGGCACTACAATCGAATCAATGAAGACGGTATCCGGCAGTCCATATACAAAATATGGCCCTTGCCAATAACCATTGAGGTAGTGCTTGTCCTTTATGCTTGCTACATAGACCCCGGCATGGGTGATCTCAATTGACCTGGATGTGTCACCATGCAACCACGTAATTTCAAATTCATGTTTACCAATCTTCTCGAACATCTGGTTATGTGGGTAATATAAAGAGTCCCCCTTGATTTGAAAATGGATTCTGCCAGTGCCGTTTTTTACATTACGGTATGTGATCGTGCCTCCAGAGGGATCATATATTGCCATCGTTATAACAGCAACAATAATGGCAATCATGATAAGTGCTTTTTTCATAATATCCGTATTGCTATAATTTCAGAGCTGGTAACGGTGAGGCTTCCGGCCGATGGGGTGGCAGACAGCTTACCCTGTAGCTCAAGCATGTCTCCGGATGTCTCCGTTGAATAAATCAAAGGCGGCATAATTACCGTCCCAGCATGATCGGTTATTGTAGTAATAATGCGGAGCGTAATGGTCCGGTCTGAATTACTAAGATTCGCCGGTGTATTGTTCGATCTCCTGATTAGAAAAGAGGCAAATTGTGTAGTGGCAAATGTTGCTGCTTCGTATTTCAGATTTGCTCCCGCAAGAATCAGGTAGGTACCTGGCTCTGCCAGGGTAATAACAGGATCCGCAATCGAAAAATTGATCGTTGCATACGATGCTGTAAGATTATATGTCGTTCCGCTTGCATATGCAGCCGTATTGTATCCTAAATCAATAGATTCGACGGGTATCCTTGCAGCCCTCCCCACTTCCCCTGAGATCACATACGTGGGGGTTGTGTCCACCGGAAGCTGCTCAGTATAGAAATTGGAGGTAATTCTTTGCTCCAGGGCATTGTCCTCGAGCACCTGTGCGCCGGCCATGACACACCAAAAAGCCAGCAGAATAGATAATAGCGCCTTCATGGTTACCTCCTGTGTAAAAGTTCAACCTTACCAGACAAACAGGCCTTTTCAATTGTGAATATCACATATGACGGACGCCATTGCGGTACAAAGATTGCGAAGGCACTGGAGGTCTTCCCGGAAATGGTATGTGTGAATAGGTACCTGGAAGTATCCCTAGGGTCCGGCGCTGTTTTGTCGAGCAGGATAGGCTGAGACAAGCCGGTGATTGTTGTGGGATAAGAGGCGATGCTATCTGTCAGGCCGTATCCTACCCTCATAAGCATGCTATCACAGCTAGCGCTGGTAAATACTACCTGCATAAAGCCGTTTTCGTCGCCTTTCATAGGGATACTGCGTGTTGCAGTACCACTCACTGCCGACAGGTTAAAGAGGGTTGTTTTAAGAGACTGCTGGGCTGAAAGCGCCAGGCTACACGTCATTAAAATGGTAAAAAATGCACTTTTTTTCATGTTTCAATTCAATTTGGGTTATTACTAGTTTTCATCCAGCCACCTGCGGTTCCGGAGGTACCTGACCGGGTAGATCATGGCTGTATTTTTCAGCTTGCACTGGTATTTGTATTTGTTGATGCCGGCAAGAGCTGAAAGCTTCTCCGGCTTTGACATTTTGTTCCAGAATGTTTCGGCCTGCTGGCGATCGACCTTGTAGTCATATTTTTTCCAAAAGGCCTCGAAGGAGATATCAGTGATTTCCTTTATAGCGCCGGTTTTCCCCCGAAGTATCTCCAGGTTGTCCTTATGCATCGGAAAGTGCTCAGAGAGATATACTACCTGCTGATCATTCAGCCTGGCATTGTTCTCGAACATCTCCAGAATATCATCGGTATATCCGAATCGGAGATGACCCTCGAACTGGGAAGATGTAAGTATAAATTCCTCCATTCTACTATTTTATAAATTGTGTAAATTCCCGAATTTTCAGGCCGATATTCCGCGCGATGTTGATTTCCTGCACTGCCCATGAACAATCAATTGCGTCAGGAAGACGGACGAGTAACTTTGCCTCAAGTAGTTTCTTCAGGCTTGTCTTGTTAGTTTCACGCGGATCATCATCCTCCCGGCCGAGTGGTGTATAAACATTGACAAGGCCATATGACTGCAGCACTAAAACTGCCCTTGAAAAGTTGCCTGTTATTTCCTCATAATCTATGCCGGTCACCCGTCCGCAGAGATAAACGAGGTCATGAATCAGCTCGTCTGTTTTTTTCTTTATTGGTATGAGCTTGACACATTCATTGTAGATAGGCTCATAGAGCTCCCTGAATTCATAGGAGGTTTCCATTTTGTTTTGCCATGATTTAAGGCCCTGATGGACATTTGCGTGATCAGTTCCAAGGGCGTATCCCATTTCATGCAAGGTGTATCCGTTGAATTTCATGGCTGCTGCAATAGTCTGCTTAAGACTCACCAGTTCCTGTGACCGTCCCTTACTTTTAAGATCCTCGATCGAGATCACAGCCATTTCGCATGCTCGTGCAATGGCCGCATCAAACCTGTTGTCCGTTATCATCTTCATCGGTTGTGTTTTTTGGATATAGATTTACTGTGCCTTTACGAACATCCAAAAGCCTGCCCGAACCCTCGCAATAGTAGCATGTGAGTGATTCTCCATGCACTGTCACACTGCCTGTCCCCCGACAGAATCCGCAGGTTACCACCTTGCAGAAGTTGAATGCCCGTACAAATTTTGCTTCCATGGCTAGACCCTTGTTAACCAGCCCCTGAAATTCGCTTCCTGTGACGGATCCCGTTCACAGATATCCGCATACCGGCTGAACTGCAGCCCGTTGAGTACCTTTAAAAGTACATCTGACATAGGATATTTTTCAGTCAGGGAAATCGTTTCCTTTCCAATCACTCCATCTTCCGGAATATCTTTGTAATCCTTTGCGTCACGATTGAGAAGGTTCAGGGCCCTTTGAAGTATTTTTGCAGCCACCTTTGGCCCCATGTTCACGGCTGTATCGTAGATCTCGTTGGCAATTGCCTGGCTCGTAATCCAATTAAGGCGCAGGGGGTTCCAAAATTCATCAAAGTAAAATCCTGCCACATGCTCGTGAAGATCCGGGTCGTCAATAATCATTCCCCTGGTGATGGCATGGTTGTTTTTGAAAGCATCGACAATGCCCCAGCCTTCCCAGTCGGGATGGAATCTTCTGGAAATACCCATGTAGGTCTCTCCCCCTTTGTCATTTGGGTCATTGACGTAACCACCCTCGATGGCGGCCGTCTTTTTGTAAGCGATAATGAATTCAGCCATGTTGTTCGGAATTAAGTTTTTTTAGTTCTGACTTGGCATTAAATGCCAGGTACTTGTAGTATGTAGTCCGACTTATGAAATAGGTCGGAGCTATGATCTCCCGGTATACCCACGCCTGAGTCACACCCCTGCTGGTGTGCTCAAGCGTGATCTCCTGGATCTTGATGACCTTCAAAACAAAGTTTCGTTTGTTGTACCCCTTCATGGTCATTTAGGATTGATGGGATTGATCGTGATGATGGCATAGAGCGTCAAGTCTCCGTCCTGGATGGGTTCTTCGCTTACGCGAAATCCTACCTGCCGCCGCCCGCCGCCGCGGGGGGGGGGGGGGGGGGGGGGGGGGGGGGGTGGGGGGGGGGGGGGTGGGGGGGGGGGGGGGGGGGGGGGGGGGGGGGGGGGGGGGTCCTACCTGCCTCCCCCCCCCCCCCCACGTACCTTCTGGAGAGATTCAATGAGGGACTTTGCAGTATGCACATTGTTGAGACTGGAAGATTCCTCCTTCATCCGAACCGCAAATCCATCGCCTGACCTTGCCAGGTACCAATCCTTGGGACTGGACTCATCCTGGTAAAAACTTACCCGATCTCCTTTAGAAAGGTTCAGGTTTCTTGTAAGGGTGCTATTGAAGCCAATAAGTCCGGTTTTTCCATTAATCCGGATGTATGGCCTTGCCGAAACTACTCCGACTACCGAGGTGTCAAAACATTTAAGCTTCATATCGTTGAAAAATTAAGGTCCACCAGCTTGTAATTCCCTTCATCCGTCCGCTCAAAAACGCGGTAGTAGGTCTTGGAGGCAGGCCTCCGGATAGCAGATTCAATATCCTCCATGGCGCTCTGGAAAAGTGGCTGCCGGATCTTGCTCCGGTATTTGAGAAGCGACATGATCTTCTTTGCATCCAACTGGCCGCGGCTTGTTTTGAATGCATCAATGACCAGCTCCTTGATGAATTCCACCTTGCCATCCATGTTCTCCGTCAGGAACTGATCGAGTTTTTCGCGTGCGGCGGAGATCTGCAGTTCATCAAAGGTGATGCGTTCATTTATGGCCACTTCAATCTTGATCGACCGGTCGAAATTGTACCAGGTAAAGTTTCCCTTGGTAGTAGGTTTTACCTCCTTTTCAGCCATAAATGCCGCGTAGATGTCCGAACAAACCTTTGCAATGTCCTCCTTGAAGGCTGCCATACGGTCGCTCAGATCCTTTGCATCTTTCAGAAGCTTTGCGGATTTGTGTTCCATCGACCTTTCCAGCCTTGTTGTGCGGCTGTAAGGGATCTTGTTTCCGGATTCATCGATCCAGAAGTCACTACTTGATTTTTGTGTTGCCATTTTTAGCGTATTAAGTGTTTTATTTATACCTGCTGTCGTAAATATTGCGCCTGGAAGGCGCCAGTTCTACCTGCATGGGTATTTCCCTATTTCCCCTGGCCATGTTCTGGCAGAATGCGATTTTAAGGTCCTCAGAGGCAATCTTTGCAAGGATGTCCTGAGCCTCTTCAACCGAAGTGACCTTTTCAAGCTCTTTTACCAGGAGGTTCCGGTTGTTGCGATGCGGGGTAGGCGAAAATACTGCCGGCTTTTCAGTGGTTGCGTTCATGTCAGTTGCTGATTGTAAGGCGTTTTACTTCATGTTGCTTGGCAAGTTTGTTGTCCCTGACGTTATGCAGCTTCCGGTGCAAGGTCATAAGCTCATCAATTGTAAGCTCATAGAGATGTTTGCCACAGATACGTTTGTCCATCAGAAAGGCATTCACGCCATTCCAGTCCTGCGTATCTACGCCGCATTCTTTGACCATCCGAAGGCATTTGTGACGCCATTCACGGGTCGTGCGATCGGTATCTACCTTTCGCTGGTTGATAATGGCGGTAACCCGGCGAATAACATCATCCAGCTGGATCTCGGTGAGCTCCTTGGTGCTTTCCACTCCATATCCGGAAAGGATGTCTTTCTTTGCCGGCATCATCATGCCTGCGGCAAGCAGGGCGTTAAACCTCTGGCGTTTTTGCTTTATGTCCATTTTGAGTGAGTTTGATGATGTCACTGCATTCAATTTCATTCTTGATTGCCAGGTACCGATCTTCTGCGATCTGTCCCGACATGCCGCCCAGGATCCTGCCATCCCGGAAGAAGGTCAGGTTTCTGCGGTCAGGGTCGTAAATAATCGTGATTTGAGGCATTTTAATTGGTTTTTAATGAGCGTTATAGTGTCAAATTACTGTCAATGAACTTCCACCCCAGTACTGGTTTGCGCCTTCTTCCCAAATGGTGAATGGCGCCCCGCCACCAAAGCGGCTTGTTACAAACGCCATATAGCCTTCGCACCTGATCTTTACATCCGCATCATAACGGATGCTCTTTGCGGTGCGCGAGGATGGCTCTTTGCCATCAGCATGACTTATAAAAATCAGCAGCTTGGACCGGAAGGCATCCTTGAAGTTTCGGTAATCCCGGTAATTCATGCCTGAGTACTGCACGCTGTCGGTGACCACAATCTGTGGACTCTTCTTGCGCTTGAGACGCGCATACAGCTCGTCCATTGACTCGTTGACGATGATTATAGATGATCCTTTCACTTCATTCATTCCGGACTCCAGGAAGGCCTTTTGTATGCTTGGGCCTGATCCTTCTTCCCTGCTGTTATATGCCACCCTTCCAAATTGACTCAAGTACTTGCACAGCTGTATCGTAAAGCGGGTCTTTCCTGATCCGCTCTGACCCCAAATAAGCCAGCTGCCGGCTAGCTCAGGCTTGCCGATGCTTGCTTCCCAGGGGCCATTAAATGGCAGTAAATGATATTTTTTGGAGAGTAACTGTGCCATGCTTATAGCTCTAGCCATGCGTTTATGCGGTCAGTTTTGAAAGCTCGTTGTATATCCGGCGCAGTGAGCCGTCTGTTTTCATGATGATCTTCTGCAGCTCGGCGCCATCCTTTCCCGAATTTGCCTTGATGATAAGGGCAGCCTGCATCTGCAGGAAACGGCGCGTCTCCTCAGCTCCCTCAGGGGTTATTTTTTGATAGCGGCTGCCATACCTGGAGAAGATCTCGGTGTAACCTACCTTCTTAAAATCAATGCTGCGACGCATTTTCTCTTTCAGGCCATCGGCACCCATCATACACCACCCGCAGCACCGCTCAGTCGCATTCCAGAGTGCCTTGAGCTCCAAAAAGGCTTCGTAGTTCAAATCACCTGCTTCATCCAGGATGATCAGTGGCCGGTCCATACACCTGAGGTAGAATACCAGGTCGGCATATACATCGTTGAACTTGCCGGTATGGCCTACTCCGTAACATTTTGCAATGTGGCGTATAAGCTTTTGCTTGGTCTTTACCTGGCTGCAGTCGACATAGATGGCGTTCTTGTGGGAGTTCGCGTAGATCCGTGCGCAGTATGTTTTTCCAATGTCTGCGATGTCACATATGAGCATCGATGAGGATTCAGATTGAGAAAGCGCCAGCTGGCTGGTGATGAATTCATACACCGGCGTCTTGGCTGTCTTCCACTCAGCATCCTTGTGCAGCTGCACATTGTTGGTTCTGGCCAGGCTGATCCAGTTGGCATCGCTCAGCACCTTTTCGAAATCACCACTCTTGATGCGGCTCCACTGTGCCGGGTTGATGCCGATGGATACGGCAAACTTACTGTCACTTCCCCCGAAGTGCTTCCTGGATTCCTTAAGGGAGTCCAAAATTCTTTGTTTGAATTCGTTGGTTACCATGGTTGTTGATTTATGTGATTATAATTGCTCTCTTCCACGCTGTGCGTATTCTTCAGGATCATAAGCTGCCAGATCCTCTTCAAGCTGCTTCAAGGAATCAAAACTGCCGATCGGATCAATGATTTCTACCGGGGCTGCTGCAGCTACTTCAAGTTCGGTCGCTTCCATTACACGAGCCTTGCTCAGCTTTGACCTGCGGTCCTTGACGAACTTGTCGAAGTGGCTTATGTACTTTGACTGTATGGTGTATTGCTCCCTGTCAAAATCGGTTTGCTCGCAGGCAGCTTCGTTGTAAGCCACTATAAT
>JADHED010002369.1_pt1 | contig 13084 bp, 7 predicted proteins | sample 8952041 | NCBI WGS metagenome assembly JADHED01 (sample SAMN16124423, study PRJNA663239) | bioreactor sludge metagenome | isolation source: sludge (control) | place: India:Bengaluru | collected 2018-09-08
GGGCTCGACGTCGAGGCGGCCGTGAAGGACGCGCCGCGACGCGACGGCGGGTTCTCCGCGCTGACCCTGGCGTGGCTCCTCCGGGAGTTCCCGGTCGCGCGGCTTGCCGCCGCGGAGAAGCTGCCCGAGTCCGAGGCCATCGAAGTCGATTCCTACCGCCGGTCGCTCGTCGCGCGGCTGCTCGCGTGGGGGCAGCAGGACGGGCCGGGACAGCCGCGGTAACGTCCGGTCCGGGGTGTCAACCCTTCGATGGCCGCGCCGTCTTCCTTGCGGGAGAGGTGTCGTCCGCAGGGGAGCGGACCGACATTCCCCGGGGAGCCTGCCGATGTCGCCCGCCCCATCGTTCCCGTTCCCCCGTGCCGCGGCACGCGGGCTCGCGACCGCGCTCGCGCTCACCCTCGGGCTCGCGCTCGGCGCGCCCGCCGCGTGGGCCTGCGCCCCGAACCTCGCGCAGGCGGACGCGGTGCTCGAGGCGCACCGCGTGGACCGGGCGCTGCCGGGTGCGGCGCTCGCGGTGTTCGACGCCGGCGGGACCTCGTTCCACGAGCGCTGGTTCGGGAGCTACCACGCGAACACGTACGTGCCGATCGCGTCGGCGAGCAAGGTCGTCTCGGCCGCGGTGATCATGAGCCTCGTCGACGACGGCACGATGGCGCTGGACGACACCGTGGCCGACTACCTGCCGGCGTACGCCGGGACACCTAACGGCGCGATCACGCTCCGCCAGGCCTTCAGCCAGACGTCCGGCCTCTGGAACGACGAGTGGCCGTGCGTCGCGGACGCCGGCGCGGTGCTGGCGGACTGCGTCGCGGACATCCTCGACCACGCGCCGCGGGTCTCCGCGCCGGGTGCGACGTTCTTCTACGGCAGCAACTCGATGCACGTCGCCGGGCGGATGGCCGAGGTCGCGTACTGCGCGCGCTTCCCCGCGAACTGCGCGGGACTGGGCTCGGGCGCGGTCTGGCGCCGGATCTTCGACGAGCGGCTGCGTGCGCCGCTCGGCCTCGGGATGTTCTTCAACAGCGCCACCAACCCGCGCATCGACGGCGGCGTGATCAGCCGCCTGTCCGACTACCGCACGCTCTGGCGGATGATCATGAACGGCGGCACGGTCGACGGCGTGCGCGTGCTCTCGCCGGAGGCGGTGCAGGAAATCACGCGCGACCAGACGCGCGGCGCCGCGCTGTACTACTCCGCGGCGCAGCCCTGGGCCCGCTACGGGCTCGGCATGTGGCGGCTCGCGCCCGACTCCGCGGGCGCGGCGCACGTGCTCAACGACCCGGGCCGTTTCGGCTTCCACCCGTTCTGGGACCTCGACGCGGGCGTCGCCGGCATCGTGATGATCAACGACGCGGCCGGGGCGGGGACGGGCGGCGGCCGCCACGTCGCGAACCAGGTCGAGCAGGTCGTGCACGACCGGTTCCTCGCGTGGCGGCGGGCCCGGGGGGACGATGACCGCGACGCGGACGGGATCTGCGATGCCGCCGACGCGTGCCCCGAGGTCCCGGATCCCGCGCGGGCGGACGCGGACGCCGACGGCGCGGGCGACGCGTGCGACGTCGCGCCGGCCGACGCGCGCGCGTGGGCGGCGCCGGGCGAAACGGGCACGCTGGTCTTCTACCCGCGCGGGGCCTGCCTGTCGGTGTCGTACGTCCCGCAGACCGGCGCGATCGTCTGCGTCCCGACCGAGAACCTGCTCGACTGGTACCAGCCGGCGCGCCCCGGGGCGGTCGTGACGGACCTGCGCTACGACGTCGTGCGCAGCGCCGACCCGGCCGACTTCGTGCTCTCCGCCGCCTGCGAGGCGAGCGCGGTCGAGCGCAACGGTCCCTTCAACAACGACCACGCGTGGGCCGATCCAGCGCCCGGCGGGCTGTTCGCCTACCTCGCGCGGGCGCGCGGCCCCGCCGCCGCCGGGCCTGCCGAGGGCGCGGTCGGCCCCGCCGGGTTCGACTCCGCGGGGCTCGAGATCCCGGCGCGCGCCTGCCCCTGACGGCGTCGCGTCGACCCGACGGTGCGGTCAGGCGGTGCGGTCATTGCGGTGCGGCCAGACGGCGCACGAACAGACGACGTCAACGGAACCGCAACGAAAGCCCGTACGGTGATCACGAATATTCGTGAATTACTTCTATCTGGTTCGCCGTAAGTTTCCGCCCAGACGGCAGGGCGAGTCCGCCCGCTCGGGGGCGTGCTCCTCAATTCAATCTTCGATCGCGCCCTGCCCAGGCGAGAGACCGGGAGGGCGGGGCCATGTCGAACGACGTCGAGCGTTTCGGGGACCGGATCGGAAATATGAAACGGCGCGCCGCGCTGGTCGCGGCGGCGCTCTCCGTGATCGCGTGCCTCGTGCCGCCTGCGCCGGCGGCGGACGCGGCGGACGCGGCGACGAACGAGGCGCGCACTTTCGTCGTCGCGAGCGACGCGGACGACGGCCCCGGCTCGCTGCGCTGGGCCATCCTCGACGCGAACGACCACCCCAACGGCGACGGGCCGGACCGGATCGCGTTCGCGATCCCCGGCGAGGGACCGCACACGATCCGGCTCGCGTCGCCGCTCCCGGAGATCGCCGAGGCCGTCGTCCTCGACGGCTTCACGCAGCCCGGCTCGCGCCCGAACACGCTCGCGCGCGGCATCGACGCGATCCACGCGATCGAGGTCGACGGGGCCAGCGCCACTGCAGGCGCGGGCGACGGCGCCGACGACGGCGCGGGTGACGGCGCGGGCGGCGGCCACGGGTTCGTCGTGCGCGGCGGCGGCACCACGATCCGCGGCCTCGCGGTGCGTGGCTTCGCCGGGGACGCGATCCGGATCGTCGGCGTCGGAGGGAACCGCATCGAGGGGAACCGGATCGGCGCCGAGCCGGCCGGCGATCCCTCCGCGCCGCCCGCGAACGGCGGCTCGGGCGTCGCGATCGTGGACGCGCGCGACAACGTGGTGGGCGGCACCGATCCCGCCGCGCGGAACGCGATCGTCGGCAACGGCGGGAACGGGATCCTCGTCACGTTCACCGACGCCGCACCGGTCGCGGGCCCCGACGCGGCGGGCAACGCCTTCCTCGGGAACCGCATCGTGGGCCATCGCGCGGACGGCATCGGGCTGCATCGCGAGGCCGGCGCCGCGCGGGCGCCCCTTCTCGCTTCCGCGACGCGCGTGGACGCCGCGGATGCCGGCGCGATGGCCGGCGCGGATGCCGGCGCGATGGCCGGCGCGACAACCGGCGCAGAGGCCGGCGCGATAACCGGCGCAGAGGCCGGCGCGCAGGCGGGGGCCGGACGCGACGGCACGCTCGTCGAGGGGACGCTGGAGGCGCGGCCGCTGACCGCGTACCGCGTCGAGCTCTTCGCGACGCCGACGAAGGAGCCGCTCGCGGACTGGCTCCGGGACAGGGCTCCCGGCGCGGGGGGGCGATCCGGCCCGGCGGGGCGACCCGGCGCCGGGCCGCGGGAAGGAGACATGCTCGTCCTCGCGGCGACGGTGACGACCGACGCGGCGGGCCGCGCCGACCTGCGGCTGCTGGTCTCCGGCGACGCCATCCCGTCGCGCGCCCTCCTCACCGCCACCGCGACGGACGCGGCCGGCCACACGTCGGAGTTCTCGCCGCCGATCGATGCGCCGCGGGTGACGAAGTCCTGGACCAACGCGGCGGGCGGCAACTGGAGCGTCGCCGGGAACTGGAACCCCGCCGGCGCCCCGGGAAGCGCGGACGACGCCGTGATCACGCTCGCGGGCACCTACACGGTGACCTTCGACACGAACGCGACCGTCACCTCGCTCACCCTCGGCGGCGCCGCCGGGACGCAGACGCTCTCGATCGCGACGAACACGCTGACGCTCACCGGCGCCAGCACCGTCAACGCGAACGGCACGCTCGCCCAGTCGGGCGGCGTGATCAACGGCGGCGGCGCGCTCACCGTCAACGGGCCCTACACCTGGTCGGCCGGCACGCAGAGCGGCGCCGCGACGGTGACCGTGAACGGCGCGCTGACCCTGGGCGGCGCGGCCAGCAAGGACCTCACCACGTCGCGCACGCTGAGCACCACCGCGTCCGCGACCGTGACCTGGACCGGCGCGGGAGCCCTGCGCTTCGGCACCGGCGCCGTGATCAACAACGCCGGGACCTGGGACCTGCAGACGGACTCGAACCTGCAGAACCCGTTCGGCGGGGCGGCGACGTTCAACAACTCGGGGACGTTCCGCAAGTCCGCGGGCGCGGGGGTCTTCATCGTCCTCAACAGCCTGACCGCCTTCCACAACACGGGAACCGTGCAGGCGCAGTCGGGGACGCTCAGCCTGCGCGCCGCCGGGTCCCACACCGGCGCGTTCAGCGGCGCCGGCGGCACGGTCGAGTTCTCGACGAGCACGCACGACCTCAACGCGGGGACGAGCCTCGCCGGGACGATCACGCTCGTGTCGGGCGCGCTCAACGTCAACAGCCCGCTGACCGCGCCCACGCTGGTCCATTCCGGCGGGACGCTGCAGGGGGCGGCGGCGTTCACCACGACCGGGCTCTACACGTGGACCGGCGGGACGATGGCGGGGGCCGGGACGACGAACGTCAACGGCGTACACGTGGACCGGCGGGACGATGGCGGGGGCCGGGACGACGAACGTCAACGGCGGGCTGCTGCTGTCGGGCGGCAACACGGACCTGACCACCGGTCGGATCCTCAACGTCCCCGCGCCGGCGACGGTGACCTGGAGCGGGGCCGGGGCGGTGCGGTTCGGTTCGGGCGCGGTGATCAACAACGCCGGGACCTGGATCTGCCAGACGGACTCGAGCCTGCAGAACCCCTTCGGCGGGGCGGCGACGTTCAACAACTCGGGGACGTTCCGCAAGTCCGCGGGCGCGGGGGTCTTCATCGTCCTCAACAGCCTGACCGCCTTCCACAACACGGGAACCGTGCAGGCGCAGTCGGGGACGCTCAGCCTGCGCGCCGCCGGGACGCACACCGGGGCTTTCAACGGCGCCGGCGGCACGGTCGAGTTCGCGGTCAGCACGCACGACCTCAACGCGGGGACGAGCCTCGCCGGGACGACCTCGCTCGTCTCGGGCACGCTGAACGTCAACGCGCCGCTGATCGCCCCGTCGTTCGCGCAGTCCGGCGGGACGCTGCAGGGGGCCGCGACGTTCACGGTCGCGGGGCTCTACACGTGGACGGGCGGCACGATGACGGGCGCGGCGACGACGAACGCGAACGGCGGCATCGCCTTCAGCGGAACGGTCACGCGCGACGTCACCGGCGGACGCGTGCTCAACACGGCGGGCGCGACGACGTGGGCCGGGGCCGGGCGCGTGAGGGTCGGCACCGGCGCGGCGATCAACAACAGCGGCACGTGGGACTGCCAGGGGGACTCGAACTTCGAGAACCCGTTCGGCGGGTCCGCCTCGTTCGCCAACCTCGCGGGGGCGACATTCACGAAGAGCGGCGGGGCCGGCACGACGACGGCGTTCATCCCGTTCACGAACGCGGGCGCGGTGCAGGCGCTGGCCGGGACGCTGGCGTTCTCGGGGACCCCGACGGGGTACACGCAGAGCGCGGGCTCGCTGACGCTGAACGGCGGCGCGGTCACGTCGGGCAACACGATGAGCATCACGGGCGGCACCGTGACCGGCATCGGCACCATCTCCGCGAGCATGAACGTGGCGGGACAGGTCCTGCCCGGGCTGAACCTCGGCGTCCTGAACCAGGCCGGCAACTACGCGCAGGGCGCCGCCGGGACGCTGAACGTCGACATCGGCGGCACGAACCCCGGCGTGACGCACGACCAGTTCAAGGTGGCGGGGACCGGGGCGGCGACGCTCGCCGGCACGCTCCGCGTCAACCTCGTGAACGGCTACCAGCCCCTCGGCGGCGAGTCGTTCACGGTCATGACCTACGTGTCGCGCACCGGCACCTTCAGCAGCACCACGCCCGACGGCGTGAACTGCGTCGGCTGGACCACCCGCTACGACCCGACCGCGGTGGTCGTCAACGCGGTCCTCCTGCCCACCGAGGTCGGCGGCCAGCTGATCGGCCCCGACCGGCAGACGATCTCGTGGGCCGCGGCGCCGGCCTACCCCGGGACGACGTACGACGTGCTGCGCGGCCGGATCCCGGGGCTCCCGGTCGGCTCGCAGCCCGCGAACGAGACCTGCGTCGCGACCGGCCTCGCCGCGCCGCAGGCGATCGACGCGACGAAGCCCGCCGCCGCCAACGCGTTCTGGTACCTCGTGCGCGAGCGCGTGGCGGGCTGCGGCGTCGGCACGTACGGCAAGACCTCGAGCGGCGCCGAGCGCGTCAGCGCCACCTGCCCCTGACGCGCGCCCTCGCGCGCCACAGGCGCGCGAGGGTCCGCCCGCGCCTCGCGCTACCAGCCGGCCTCGCTCCCTCCGCTGTTCACCGTCGCCACGTCGTACCAGGTCGCCGTCGCGTCCGTCGCGGCGCCCACGTGGTCGAACGGGCTCCCCGCGGGCGTCCCGAGCACCGTCGCGCCCGAGCGCGTGAACGGCGGCGCGCTCGCGGGCCCGACCGAGTAGATCCTGTAGAACAGCGTGCCCCCCGTCGTCGTGACGTCCGTCCACGACAGGCGCACGTCGTCGCCCGCGCGCGCGACGCGCAGGTCCGTGACGGGCGTGACGCCGTCGGCCGTGGACGGCGTCGCCGACACCTCGGCCGAGTCACTGCCCTCGACGCCGGTCTCGCTGACCGACCGCACGACGTAGTGGTACGGCGTCCCGTTCGCGAGCCCGAGGTCGCGCCAGAGGTGGCCCGTGACGAGCGCGCCGTTCAGCCTGGCGTAGGGCCCGCCGGCCACCGCCGCGCGGTAGACGTTGAAGCCGGCCACGCCCTCGCGCGGCTGCCAGCTCACGTCCACCACGGTGTCCCACGGCCGGGCCGCGACGCCGGACGGCGGCGGCACGTCCAGGCGCACGTTCCGCACGCCCCACTCGACCGCCGGCACGCCGGGCGCGTTCCGCGCGTTCGTGAACTGCACGCGGTTCAGCGTGCCGTCCGCGAAGACGGCGTCCGGCACGAGCACGCTCCGGCGGCTCGACCATGCCCCGGGGCACGCGGGGCCCTGCGTCCCCACGTCGGCGTCGTTCACGACGACGCGCAGGTCGGCCTCGCCGCCCGCGGGCACGTCGAACACCTCGAACGCGACGAACACGTCGCCGGGCTGGCCGGCGGCCGTGTAGCCGACGCGGTCGCCGCGCGCGGTGTCGCCGCCCGACGAGGGGAGGTAGCCGAGCTCGGCCGGCTCGGGCAGCGGGAACCCGCCGGTGAAGAACGACCCCGGCGGCGCCATGTCCGGGCCGCCCAGCTCGGCGTCGCGGGCCGAACTCGTCCACCAGTGCCAGCGCGACCGCTCGAGCGCGGGGGCGACCGTCCAGGAGGTCGTGCCCGAGCAGCAGGCGCCCGGGACCGCGTTCGTCGAGGCCACCCGCCCGGCGAGGCCCGGCGTCGTGAACACCTCGAACGTGAAGACGAGCGGGTCGCGGTCCGGATCCGCGGGGTTCTGCACGACGAGCGCCGGCTGCAGCGTCCCGAGGATCGCCCCCTCCGACGGGGCGAACAGCGTCGGCGCCGCCGGCCCCGCGTCGTTCGCCGCGTTGACGAAGAAGCGGCGCGTCGCGCTCCACGCGCCGTCCGCCGCGCCGTCGCGGGCGCGGGCGCGCCACCAGTACTCCGTGTTCTCCGCGAGCGGCGTCGCGACGACCCACGACGTCTCCGCGGGGCCCTCGGCGATCGCGGCCTGCCCGTCCACGAGCTGCGTCAGGCCGGCGTCGGCGTAGACCTCGAACGCGTAGGTCAGCGGCTCGTCGTGCAGCTCGTTGTCGTCGGGGTCGGTGGCGTTGCCGACGACGAGCGCCGGCGTCGCGGTCTCGACGCGGCTGCCGTTGGCCGGCGACCTCGGGCTCGGCGCGGCGGGCGGGTCGTTGACGGTGCTCACGAAGAAGCGCCAGGTCTCGGTCCAGCTCGACGGCAGCGCGCCGTCCTGGTCCTCGGCGCGGCAGCGCCAGTAGTGGGTGGTGTTCTCCCGGAGGGGGGACGGCACCGTCCACGACGTCGTCCCCGCCCCGGGGTCCACGGACTGCTCCTGCAGCCCGTCGCTGAAGGCGGCGTCGCGCGCGACCTGGAAACGGTACCTGAGCGTGCCGGGAGACGGGCTGTTCTCGACCGTCAGCGTCGGCCGGTTCGTCGCGGACTCGGAGGGGCTCGGCGGGGAGAGCGGCGACGGCGGCTCCGGCGGCGCCGAGGGGGAGCCGACGTAGCCGGTGTAATCGACGTTGTCGCTGACCGCGTCCCCGGAACCCGCGTGGCTGCCGATGTCGCAGGCGTCGTCCGCCGCGGAGGCGTCGTCGGGGCCGTCGTTCGCGCCCCAGAAGTTGTACCGCGCGTTGACGCAGCGCGCCCCGTCGTTCTCGACGCCGTACACGGCGTTGAGGAGGATGTCGTTGCCCTGCCCGGCGGCGCCGCCGATCACCGGCGACGCGGTCCCCGTGACGACGATCCCGCGGGTGTTGTCGCGGATCGTCGAGCGCGTGATCGCGGGCGACGTGCCGGCCCAGTCGACGCGGACGCCCGTCCCGCTGTTGTCGTGGATCGAGGCGCCGGTGAGCGCCGTGAAGCACCCCGTCCCGCAGTGGACGGCCACGGAGCTGGCGTAGCCCGCGTGGCGGACCTCGACGTGGGCGAGCGTGCCCGCGTCGCCGCCGCCGGTGTAGTACACCCGCCCCCACTGGCCGGGCGCGGGCGTCGTCGCCGTGCCGTCGCCGTTGGTGTCGCCGAGCGCGCCGTCGTCCTGCTCGGACGTGACGAGCACCTTCCGCTCCGGCGTGCCGCTCGCCGAAAACGTGCCGCCGCTGACGAGGAGGCTCGAGCCGGCGTTCACCTTCAGCACGACGCCGGCGGCGAGGTCGACGGACGCGCCGGCGGGGATCGTCAGCGAGGCGGTGAGATGCCACGGGACCGCGAGCGCGGCCCACGTGTACGTGCCCGCGGGGACGGTGGTCCCGTAGACGTCGACGCCCTGGTTGCCGTTCCGCAGGAAGACGTTGTCCGGCGCGATCCTCGGCGCGTCCGGGGGATAGAGCCGGATCGGCCAGGTCGAGTTGTCGGCGAAGGTGTTGCCGGTGACGCTCGCCGGGCACTGGCCCGCCGTGCTGCAGTGCAGGCCGAGGCCGGAGGTCAGGCGGACGGTGCTCGCGGCGAGGCGCGACGGCGCGCCGCCCTCGCAGTGGATCGCGACGCCCGAGGCATACCCGGCGTAGCGGACCTCCACGCCGTCGAGCGCGCCGCCGCCGCCGGACGTGTAGTAGATCCGCGACCAGTTGCCGCGGGCGGGGACGGTCGCCGTGCCGTCGCCGTTGGTGTCGCCGAGCGCCGCGTCGTCCCGGATCGACGTGAACAGGACGGGCTGGCCCGCCACGCCGTGCGTGTTCAGCGCGCCGCCGCTGACGTTGATCCCGTTCCCCTCGTCGAACTTGAGGACCAGCCCCGCCGCGAGGTCCAGCGTGGCCCCGGCGGGAAGCGTGAGGGTGGACGCGAGATACCAGGGGACCGGGAGCGCGGCCCACGCGCAGGAGCCCGCGGGCAGCGACGTGCCCAGGACGTTGATGCCCTGGTACCTGTTGCCCACGAACACGTTGTCGGGCGCGATCCGGGGGCCGTCCGAGGGGTAGATCCGGATCGGCCAGCCCGAGTTGTCGGCGAAGGTGTTGCCGGTGACGCTCGCCGGGCACTGGCCCGCCGTGCTGCAGTACAGGCCGGTCCCGGCGTTGAGCCGCAGGGTGCTCGCGGCGATGCGCGAGGGCGTACCGCCCTCGCACTGGATCGCGACGCTGGAGGAGTAGCCGGCGTAGCGGACCTCGACGCCATCGAGCGCGCCGCCGCCGCCGCCGCTGTAGTAGACCCGCGACCAGTCGCCGCGCGCGGGCACGGTCGCGGTGCCGTCGGCGTTGGTGTCGCCGAGCGCCGCATCGTCGCGGATCGACGTGAGGAGCACCGGCTGGCCCGGCACGCCGTGGGTGTTCAGGGCGCCGCCGGAGACGGTGATCCCGTTCCCCTCGTCGAGCTTGAGGACGAGCCCCGCCGCGAGGTCGAGCGTCGCGCCCGCGGGGACGGTGAGGGTGGACGCGAGGAACCACGGCACCGTGAGCGCCGCCCACGCGTGGGCGCCGGCGGGCAGCGTCTGCCCGGCCAGGGAGACGCCCGGGTTGCCGTTGCCGGTGAACTCGTTGTCGGCCGCGATGCGGGACGCCTCGGAGGGGTACATCCGGATCGGCCAGGTGCCGTTGTCGGCGAACGTGCTGTTCGCGACGACGCCGGGGCAGCGGCCCGAGCCGCAGTCGAGCCCGACCTGCCGGCTGCGGCGGACGCTCGCGTTGCGCAGCTCCGCGGGCGCCCCCTCCGAGCAGTAGATCGCGTGGTTGGAACTCTGCCCGGCGTAGAGCACGTCGACGTCGGCGAGCGCGCCGCCGCCGCCGGTCGTGAAGTGGATCCGCACCCAGTCCCCGGGGGCGGGGGCCGTCGCCGTGCCGTCGCCGTTGGTGTCGGCGCGCAGGTCGTCCTTGATCGACGTGAAGGCGATGCGCTCGGTCGCGGTCCCGGTCGCCGCCAGCGCGCCGCCGCCGGTTCCGCCGACGACGATCGACGTGCCGGACCCGAGCTTGACGATGACGCCCGGCTCGATCGTCAGCGTCGCGCCGGTGTTGACGGTCACGGACGACGTGACCCAGTAGATGCCGTCGGCCGCGGGGGACGTGCGGCCCCAGGTCGTGTCCGTCTTGATCGTGCCGCCCACGGTGACGTGGGCCGCCGCGGGCCGCGCGGCGGGCAGCGCGAGGGTCAGCGCGGCGGCGAGCGCGGCGGTCGTCGCGCGGAGAACGCGTCTTGCTGTCGGCGTCATGGTCGGGCCCCCGGGGGCGACCGGACGTCCCGCGACACCTCGAGCGAGGTCGCGGCGGGCGCGAGGTCGCTTCTACCCGTATCGAAGCAACGCGCATGCCGGACAGGACGAACGGGCGTGGACGGCACGGGGCGCCGGCGCGCACGCCCGGGTGCATTCCGCGCACGCCCGGGTGCATTCCGCGCACGTCCGGTTGTATGGCGCGTACGTCCGGGTGTATGGCGCGTACGTCCGGGTGTAGGGGCGCCGTCTCGACGGCGTCCCGCCGCCAAAGGCTCAGCCCGGCGTGACGTCCGACCGCACGACGCAGAACTCGTTCCCGTCCGGGTCCGCCAGCACCACGAAGTTCGGCTCGGCCGGATAGTGCTCCCAGCGCAGCCGCACGGCGCCCAGGGCGATCACGCGCTGCACCTCGGCGTCCATGTCCTTCGTGTACAGGTCGAGGTGGACCCGGTTGACGTGGTCCTTCGGCGTGTCCCACAGCTGCAGCCCGAGTTCGACCCAGCGCCGGCCGGGGTCGACCAGCAGCGAGAACTCCGGGCTCGCGTCCTTGACGACGAAGTCCAGGGCGGACGTCCAGAAGCGCGTGGCGCGCTCCATGTCCGAGACGTTGACGACGACGGAACCGAGGTACAGCGGCATGCCGGCCTCCCGCGCTATCGGCGCCGACGCGCCGCGGGCCGGGCGCGCCGGGGGGCCCGGGCAGGCCACGCTGCCGCCTACTGTGCCGCGTCCCCGGACCGAACGTCGCGTGACCGGCATCGAACGCCGCGCGGTCCTGCCACGCCGACGAACGGCGGGACGGGTGCCGACGACGGGGGCGTATCGTCGCCCGTGGAGGCCCGGCCGCACGACGGCGACCGTCCCGCTCTCCGACGTAGGAAGGCGCCGCCATTCCTCCACACGATCCGCCGCACGTCGTCCCGCGCGACGCGTCGCGCGTCGTTCCGCGCGTCGATCCGCGCGACGCTCCGCGCGCCAATCCGCACGCCGATCCGCACGCCGATCCGCGCGTCGATCCGCGCGTCGATCCGCGCGACGCTCCGCGCGCCGATCCGCACGCCGATCCGCGCGTCGATCCGCGCGTCGATCCGCGCGCCGTTCCGCACGTCGATCCGCGCGACGCTCCGCGCGCCGCTCCGCGCGCCTATCCGCGCGCCGATCCGCGCGCCGATCCGCGCGCCGTTCCGCACGTCGATCCGCGCGACGCTCCGCACGCGCCGCGGAAGCTGGGCCTCCGGTCCGGGACGGGGATCGTCGTCTCGAGCATGGTCGGCGCGGGGGTCTTCGTCAGCGCGGGCTTCATGGTCCAGTCGATGGGCCCCGGCGTCGTGCTGCTCTGCTGGGCCGTCGGCGCGGGGCTGGCGCTGTGCGGCGCCCGCGCGTACGGCGAGGTCGCCGAGATGCTCCCGCGCTCCGGCGGCGAGTACCGCTACCTCTCGGACCTGTGGCATCCCGCCCTCGGCGTCGCGGCGGGCTGGGCCTCGCTGGTCGTCGGCTTCTCCGCGCCGATCGCGGTGAGCGCGCTCTCGGCCGGGGCGTACGTCGACACGCTCGGGCTGCGGCCGGCATCGGCGCTGGGGCTGGGCGGCGCGATGACCGACGCGCAGCTGACGGGCACCGCGCTCGTCGTCGCGCTGACGGCGGTGCACGCGGTGGGGCTGCGCACGTCGAAGGCGGTCCAGAACGCGCTGGTCGCGCTCACCTGGGTGCTCCTCGCAGGCTTCGTCGTGCTGGGGCTCGTCGCGGGCAGCCACGACTGGCCGCGCTGGACGCCGCCCGCCGCCGCCCACGATGCCGTGGCCGATCCCGCCGGGTTCCCGCTCGCCGCGTTCATGGGCAGCCTGTTCTTCGTCGCGTTCGCCTTCTCCGGCTGGAACGCCGCGGCCTACACCGCCGAGGACTTCCGCGAGCCGAAGGCCGACGTGCCGCGCGCGATGCTCCTCGGCTGCTCGCTCGTCGCGGCGCTCTACCTGCTCGTCAACTGGGTGTTCGTCGCGAACCTGACGCCCGCGCGCGCCGCGGTCGTGATGCGCTACGAGGAGATCCGGGTCACGCTCGGCCACCTCGTCGCGCGCGACCTCGCGGGCCCTGCGGGCGGCGCCGCGATGTCGCTCCTCGCGACGCTCGCGTTCGTCGCGTCGATGAGCGCGATGACGTTCTCCGGGCCGCGCATGTACGCCGCGATGGCGCG
>JADHED010002419.1_pt1 | contig 13070 bp, 12 predicted proteins | sample 8952041 | NCBI WGS metagenome assembly JADHED01 (sample SAMN16124423, study PRJNA663239) | bioreactor sludge metagenome | isolation source: sludge (control) | place: India:Bengaluru | collected 2018-09-08
GCGGCAGCGGCACGTTCCTGCTGGAAGCCGCCCTGATGGCACTGGATATCGCGCCGGGCCGCGGCCGCACCTTCGGCTTCGAAAAGCTGGAAAATTTCGATGCCCCAACCTGGCGTGCCATGCGTGAGGCCGCCAAGGCCAGGGCCAAGCCGGTTGATTTCATGGAAATCTATGGCAGCGATGCCGACCTGCGTGCCGTGCGTGTCGCCAAGCAAAACCTCGAACAGGCAGGCCTCCTCGAAGCCGTCTGGCTGACCCAGAAGGATGTCACGCAAATCGAAGCCCCAGCCGAGACGGGCACATTGCTGACCAATCCGCCGTATGGCGTACGGATTGGCGAGCAGGAAGAACTCGCGGCGTTGTATCCCAGAATCGCCGAGACCCTGAAGCGACGTTTTGCTGGATGGGACACCTGGTTCCTGACGTCCGATCTGCGTATGCCCAAACTGATGCGTCTGACCCCGTCGAAAAAAATCCCGTTGTTCAACGGCCCGCTCGAATGCCGATTGTTCGAGATCCGCATCGTGGCCGGCAGCAACCGCAAGGACCGCGATGCCTGATCAGGACAGACTCACCGCCTTGCGCGAGCGCCTGCGTGGTTTCGTGCGCGAACGTGATTGGGAGCAGTTCCATTCGCCCAAGAATCTCGCCATGGCCATGATCGTCGAGGCCGCCGAACTGGTCGAGCATTTTCAGTGGATGACGGAGCAGGAGAGCCGTTCCATCAGTGCCGAAAAGCGCGAACAGGTATCACAGGAAATCGCCGACACCTTTGTTTACCTGCTGCGCATGTCGGATGTGCTAGGCATCGACCTGATCGACGCCGCACATGCCAAGATGGACCTCAACGCAAAAAAATACCCCGCAGAAAAAGTGCGGGGTAGTAATGCGAAGTACACCGAATACGAGTGATCGTATTCGTGTCCCTGAGTTTCCTTAGCTGAACACGTCCTCGGTCAGATAGCCGATCGTCATGGTCTGGTTGTGCAGGGCGTTGTCCGTGGTGTTCGGGCGCGGGCAAAACTCGCCGTTGGAGTAAAACCCGGTCAGCACAGTTTGCGGCCCCAGAATGTTGTGCACGGCCTGCACTTCGTCGGCGATCTGCTCTGCCATCACCAGCTTGCGGCCTACGCAGCTGACGCAGATGGCCAGTCCCTGTCCGTGCTGTTTCGCCGCATCCAGCAGGCTGTTGACCATGCCCGCCGCACCCGCTGCGCCCTCGACCAGACGGTCGTGGTTGGTCTGGCATAATCGGATGGTTTCGCCTTCCGGCACGTCGCCGAAAAAGGTCAGGCTGTTGTTCGCCGGATCGATGGCGGCCAGCGTACGCACGGTTTCCACTTCCTTGCCTTCGCCAATGACCGCGACCGGGAACTTCAGGCCGGTGGCAGGCAGCCCCTTGGCGAAATGTTCTCCAATATACATTTTGTACATGGGCAGGGCGGGCTTGCCATCCAGTTCGTAGATCACGTTCTTGACGGAGCGCGTGATCTTGCGCGGCGGCCCGTAGGGCTTCCAGCCGCCCAATGCACCACTGGCCGTGACCAGATGCGAACCATATAACCCGATCGCAATGACCATGTTGTCGGAGATGGCGTCGTTGAACATCAGCAAGGTCTTGGTGAACGTGGCGTTGTCGCCCGCCATGCCGCCAACGACAGGGATGTCCCCCAGAACGCTCTGGAAACCTTTCAGCAGTTCCGAGCCGTTGACATTGAGACCATCGGAGAATGCAACGACCGCCTTCAGGCTGTCAGACTTCAGCTGGCGGGCCAACTGCTCACCGGCCTCGAATGAACCTTGCATGCCGCTGACTTTGACGTTGGTCGCGCGCTGTGCCGTTTTCTCCCAGAATACCGCCGTGATCTGCAGGCTGTCGTCGTGCACATTGTTCGAGCCGATTTCGCCCGTGGTCGTGCAACCGACGATCTGGGCAGCCGGGTAGCGCGCCTTGAGGAAGGCTGTCAATTTCGAGTCGCTAAAGCGTTTGACGGAACCGAAGACCAGTACCAGAGAGGCATTAGGTAATGGTGACGCGGAGGGCAGATCCTTGAGCGTCATTTTTTCGGTCACGGATTCTTGTCTGATCAGCATAGTGAGCGCGCTTCCCCAAGTCAAAGGGAGGTGGTGTTCAACCATCTCTCCGTTTAACAGTATGATTATTATAAATATTCAGTTTGCCTTGTTATGCCCGTGTTCATCCATGGATGAACGGGAAAATAACTTCGCATCTATTAATCCATGAGTATTTAACCTCATGACACGCCACTCGCGCAACAGGCGCGGCCAATAAAGTGACCAGGGGTTAATCAGGTGTTGCGCAGTCCCGAAAACTCTGGATAGAATGGCAGCGGTTATCGAGTGACTCAACAAGAAGAAACACGCGCCAGTGGCTTTTCAAGACTGCTGGACCAAAACCAAACGCGAGGGGTGAGTTAAGTGGGCGAGGCTACCGGGTTGACGGGTGTGAAAGTGATGGTGATTGACGATAGCAATACCATCCGTCGCAGTGCTGAGTTGTTTCTGTCGCAGGCCGGCTGCGAGGTGATCCTCGCGGAGGATGGTTTCGACGCCCTCTCGAAAATTGCCGATCACCAGCCCCAAGTCATCTTCGTCGATATCATGATGCCGCGCCTGGATGGCTACCAGACTTGCGCACTGATCAAAAAGAACTCCCGTTTCGGATCGACCCCCGTGGTCATGCTGTCGAGCAAAGATGGTCTTTTCGACCGCGCTCGCGGACGCATGGTCGGCTCCGATCAGTATCTGACCAAACCATTCACACAGGACACCTTGCTAGAGGCTGTCCGGACCTACGCCAACAAGACAAGATAACGAACAGCGCCATGGCCATTCAGAAAATCCTAGTTGTAGACGACTCCGCCACCGACAGTTTTTATCTGAGCGAAATTCTGAAAGGGGCGGGGTATGAGGTGTCGAACGCCGATAGCGGTGAAGCCTGCCTCGAATTGCTGACCCGCGAAAAGCCGGACATGATTCTGATGGACGTGCTGATGCCAGGACTTAACGGGTTTCAGACGACGCGGGCGATTACCCACAATCCTGAGACAGCGCATATTCCTGTGATCGTTTGTACAGGCAAGGCACAACTTACCGACCGCGTCTGGGCATTGCGCCAGGGTGCCAAGGAATGTGTCGCGAAACCGGTTTCGGCAGAAGAGTTGCTGGCCAAGATTCAGGCGCTGGACGAAGTGAATGGCTAAACGTCTCAATCTGCAGGAATATCAGGAAAACATCCTTTCTCGCCTCAAGGCGCTGGCTGACTCCGGTGAGTCTGGCTCGACATCCCGTCTGGGGATTCAGGTAGGGGATAGTGCCTGGCTTGTCTCTTTGCAGGATGTGGGGGAAGTACTTCCTGTTCCCGAGATTCAGCCGGTCCCTTTGACGCGTCCATGGTTCATGGGCGTCAGTAATGTACGTGGCAACCTGTACGCCGTCACGGATCTGTCCTCATTTCTGGGCGGCAGGCCTGCCCGCATCACTGCCGACAGTCGGTTGCTGTTGGCGGGTTCCCGTTTCGGCGTGAATTCCGCTTTCCTGATCGATCGATTGTATGGTTTGCGCAGTGTCGCTGATATGCATCCCAAGGAGGCTTCTGGCAGCGCGACGGGATGGGAGGCCTCTGTTTACTGGGATGCGAGTGCCATGGAATGGCGAGAGCTTGATGTAGCCAAACTGCTGAACAGTACGGCGTTCATGCAAGTGGCGGCTTGATTGGCTCGATGTGGGGATGTTCGGGTTGTGTCGCGGATGACCAGGCGGTCGCCGTAGAAAATAATTAAATATTCAGGGCGGGAGTAATACAGATGGCGCTAGATATTGCAAAGTTGAAGAGTCTTCCTGAGGCTGTGGTCGCAAAGCTGAAGGGCTTGAAGTTCGGTACTGGCAAAACCTCCGGTAGCGCGCCCATGTTCCAGAAGCCTGACCGCTTGCCTGTGCTGGTGATGGTGGCCTTCATCTTCCTGACCGCATCGGGTGGCATGGGGGTCCGTCAGCTGCAACAGGACGCTGCTTTTGCCGTGAGCGTGGGGGATGTTCAGGTGTTCGTGCAGCAAATGACGCGCGATGTGCTGCTTGCAGCCCAGAACGACAAATATGCCTCCAGCCGGATCAAGGCCGCCGAGGCCCGGGTGTCTCAGGCTTTGGCTTCCATGCAGGAAACTTCTGACAGCATGATGTCCTTGGCCGGTGGTGCTTCGGCAGAACAGTTGGAAAAGCTGAATTCAACTTGGGATCAATTGCGTAAGTTGTCTGGTGCGGTGATGACCAAGACTGATGCGGCGCCTGAGTCGGCTGAAAAACTGGCAGCGTTGGCTGACGAAATGATTGCGGTTTCCCGTGACGTCGTTGAGAAGCACGGTGTGGGCGGTCAGGCAACCATCTGGTTCGGTCTGGCCTTTGCATCTGGTTTGCTCACCCTGATCCTGATCGTGTTCAACGGCAACAAGCAGGCTGCCGAAGCCCGCCAGCGCGCCTCGGAAATCGAGGAAGCCAACTTGCGTAACCAGGAAGCCATTTTGACCCTGCTGGACGAAATGGGCGATCTGGCGGACGGGGACCTGACGGTGAATGCGGAGGTGACCGAAAGTATTACCGGCGCCATCGCCGACTCCATCAATTACACCATTGCCAGCTTGCGCGAACTCGTGGAAGAAATTAACCGGGCCACGGAACAGGTGAATACCGCGACCGCACAGGCGCAGAACACGTCCAACCAGCTGCTGCAAGCTGCACAGAAGCAGTCTGAACAGATTCAGGAAACCGGTGAAGCAGTAGAGCAGATGGCTTCCTCGATTCTGGAAGTGTCCAATAACGCCGGTCAGGCGGCCTCTGTGGCGCAACGCTCGCTGGAAGCCGCAAGCCAGGGCTCGCAGGCCGTGCAGAATACGATTTCCGGTATGAATGAAATTCGCACGCAGATCCAGGAGACCTCCAAGCGAATCAAGCGGCTGGGTGAGAGCTCTCAGGAGATTGGTGAAATCGTGGAGCTGATTTCCGATATTACCGAGCAAACCAACATTCTGGCCTTGAACGCCGCGATTCAGGCAGCTTCTGCCGGTGAGGCGGGGCGAGGGTTCACGGTGGTTGCGGAAGAAGTGCAGCGCTTGGCGGAACGTTCCTCTGAAGCGACCAAGCAGATTAGCGTCATTGTGAAAACCATTCAGACCGACACCAACAATGCGGTTGCCGCCATGGAGAACAGTACGGCAGGGGTGGTGGAAGGGGCTAAGCTGTCCGATGCGGCAGGTCAGGCGCTGACGGAAATTGAGTCGGTGACGACCAGTCTGGCACAGTTGATCGAGGCGATCTCGCAATCGACCGCGGCACAAACCGAGATGGCGGCCAAGGCGCGTGTCAACATGCAGGAAATTCAGCAGATTACGACGCAAACGACCGAAGGTACGCGCTTGACTTCCCAGTCGATTGGCCAGTTGTCTGCACTTGCCGAAGAGCTCCGCGCTTCGGTGGCAGGCTTCAAGGTGAACTGACACCCGGCTGCTTGATATGAGCCATTTTGTGGGGGCGGTAGTGTGGACTGCCCCGTCAAATCAGATGTCAGAGAGGGGTAGATGACATGAGCCGGGATGATTTCGATCTTGGTCCGTTGACGTGGGTCAAGGGGGAAATTGACCAGGCGCTGGCCAGCGTTCTGGATCTTGTCGTGAAGTTTCGGGACCGCCCGGAAGACAGCGCATCTCTCCGCTTCATGTCGACGCATCTTCATCAGGTCAATGGCGCACTCGACATGGTGGGCCTTGAAGGGGCAAAGTTTTTCTGCCAGGAACTGGAATCGGTCATCGATCGGCTTGGAAATGGGCAGCTGAAATCCAGTGAGGAACTGGTTGCCGCTTTTTCCCAGGGGGTCAGGACGCTGGGGGCTTATCTGGATGACCTTGTGAATGGGGTCCCCGATATCCCGTTGCGTCTGTTTCCTGCCTTGAGTGCCTTGGCCGTCGCCCAAGGTAAAGAATCCCCCGAAGAGAGTGCGCTGTTTTTTCCCGACACTTCCATTCGCGCTCCCTCGGACGTGCCTTTCGTCGAAATTGATGAGTCGGCTTTGCCTCAGTACCTCGCGGAGCAGCGACGAAGTTTTCAGCGTGCCTTGTTGAATTGGCTACGCAAGGGGGCTGATGCACCAATCGCGGAGATGCGGGAGGTCGTAGATGCGGTGGGCCAATCCCAGCGGCTCTCTGTCAACAAGACGCTTTGGTGGGTTGCCAGTGCCGCACTGGATGCTATTCGCCAAAACGGTGCCAATGCCGGCCTTCAGGCAATTCGTGTGTTCCGGCGCCTGGATCAGCAGCTACGCCTGTTGATTGAGGGGACAAGCCGTCCGGCCAACGCGCTGATGCGTGACCTGCTGTTTCAGGTTGCCAAGGCTGCCCCAGATAGCGACCGGATTCGACAGGTCATCGATCGATTCGAACTTCAATCGCTACTGCCTTATGCCGACGTTAACGCGGCTCAAATGCATCAACCGGGGGGAGAGAGTGCAGCGCTGTCGGCCTTGCGTGCCCTCATGCCACGCCTGAAAGAGGCTTGGGAGGCGGTTGCGGAAACAGGGTCCGGCGATCTACCTGCTGTGCTGTCAAAATTGCACGAAATGGAAGCCTCCCGGCAGGCGCTCTCGAATGCATCCTTGTCGGAACTGTTGCTGACAGTCCTGAAAACGGTCGAGCGCCTGAGCGACGATCCTGCGGCCTTGTCTGCAGATCTCGCGCTGGACGTCGCTTCCGCCCTGACCTTGTCGGAAAATGCACTCGAAAATTACGCTTATCTCAGCAAGGATTTCGAGCAGCAGGTGCAACAGCATGTTGCGCGACTCCGCCAGGAACCGACAGCTGGTCGGGACGAAACCTTGTCGAGCACGCTCGATGTGGCAACCTTGTCTGCCGTGGGGCAGGAAATCAAGGGCATGCTGAAGCATATCGAAGAGGTGCTTGATCGATATTTCCGCGACCCCACTCAAAAAGATGCGCTGCTGCCCTTGGGCGACTCGCTGCACCAGGTATCGGGGGCATTCCATATGCTGGAACTGCACGAAGCCTCCCGGCTGGCGGACACCTGCGGAAAGCTGGTGGGATGTTTCGCGACGCAGGCGGCGATTCCCGAGAGTGGCTATTTCGAAAAGATCGCCGAGAGCCTGAGCGCTCTGGGATATCTGGTGGACGATGCGATGCGGGAAGGTGCGTCCGCCGAAAAGTCCATTGCGCCGTTCATGGCGGATCTGGAACAAGTCCATCAAGCCTTGCTTGCCTCAGCCCTGCAGCCTGACCTGAAGGCTGAGAAACCGGCAGCCAAGCCACGCGCACGCAGCAAGAAAGTGACCGACAAGGCGGCCGATGCTGAATTGCTGGAAATTTACCTGACAGAAGCCGAGGAGGTGCTTGGCACGATTGCAGGGTGCTTGCAGGAATTGCGTGCCGATCTGACCAACCAGAGTGCGCTTACAGAAATGCGGCGTGGCTTCCATACCCTGAAAGGGAGTGGGCGGACCGTTGGATTGACCGCATTGGGTGAAGTGGCCTGGCAGGTCGAGCAGATCCTGAACAAGCTGATCGAAAACAAACAGTCTCCAACGCTTTCAGCGCTGGATTTCGTCGGGGAAGTGCAGACTGCATTCAGCGGTTGGATCGAACAACTGAAAAATGCCGGCAAGGTTGCGATCGATCCCGAGCACTGGGTACATCGTGCTGGCGAACTTGAGCGCGGCGCACAGACTGCTGTCGAGGCCCCGCCGGAGACCTCCGTTGCCAGGCCGCTAGCATCCGAACCTACGGTTTCCACAACGGAAACAGTGATCATCGGCGGAACGCTCAAGGTGGCCAAACCGCTGTTTGACCTGTTCGTGAATGAGGCCAGACAAAATCTGGACGTGTTGGCCAAGGCCGTATCCGATGCGAAAAATGCGCCGACGCAGCGTCCTGATATGGACGCCTTGCGTGCGGCTCATACCGTGTCTGGAACCGCCAAAACTACCGGAATTGCGCCCATGGCTGAATTGGCCGAAGCGCTTGAACTGTGGATCGAAGCACATCAGGATAAGGCGCGCGAATGGACGGCAGAGGGGTGGGCCGCCATCGAGCGAGCCGTGCTGGCGTTGCAGTTGATGCTGACCCGTGTGGCGGCGCTGCGTAAACCCAAGGCAGAGTTGTCTGCGATTCGCGCCTTGCGTGTCCCTGCACTGACGGCGACTGCTGTCCCCAGCGTACCTGCATCCCCGGTGACTGCCTCGGCCGCTTTGCCGTCATCCGGTCAGCGTTTGCTGGATATTTTCCTTGAAGAAGCGCGTGAACTGTTCCCCCTGGTGGGAAGCGAGTTGCGTGACTGGAAATCCAAACCGGAAGACCCAGAGCCGCCAAGGTCCTTGCAGCGTGCATTGCACACCCTGAAGGGGGGCGCCCGCATGGCGGGTGAGGCTGCGCTGGGGGATGCGATTCACGATCTTGAGACACGCGTCATTCAAGTGCTGAAATCGACCCCGGGCGAAGCCGATTTCGACCAGATGTTTACCGAACTGGACGATATCTCGCGGCGCATGGAGGTGTTGGATCAAGCGACGGCCCCGGCGCCTGCAGCTACAGGGGGCGCAGCAAAAGCCGAGCCCATGGTGGCGGTGGTGCAGAGCCTGCGCGTCCGCTCGGACATTCTGGATGAACTGGTCAACGAAGCCGGCGAAATCAGTATTTCCCGTTCCCGAATCGAGCGGGAAATGGGGGTGTTCAAACATTCCCTCCATGACCTGACCGAGAGCGTTTCTCGTCTTCGCAGTTATCTGCGAGAGTTGGAGATTGAGGCGGATAGCCGTTTGCAGGCGCACGAAAGCCTGTTGCAGGAAGCAGGTGAGGCTTTCGACCCGCTGGAGTTCGACCGCTATACACGTCTGCAGGAACTGACGCGCATGATGGCCGAGAGCGTCAACGACGTGGCCACTACTCAGCACGGGCTGTTGGATAACCTCGATGAGACCGAGTCGGCCCTGCAGGATCAAATGCGTATGAGTCGAGATCTGCAACAGGAACTGATGCATATCCGCATGATCCCGTTCTCCACGATCAGCGAGCGTCTTTACCGTATCGTGCGTCAGACATCACGTGAACTCGGTAGCCGCGTCGAACTTGCGATTGACGGTGCACAGGCAGAAATCGACCGAAGTGTCCTGGAAAAGATTGTTGCGCCACTGGAACACCTGTTGCGCAACGCGATCGCGCACGGGATCGAGCCGGCAGACCAGCGCGTCGCCGCGGGTAAGGCTGAAGTCGGCCATGTCGCGTTGGCAGTGCGCCAGGAAAAGAGTGAGATCATCATCACCGTGACCGATGACGGCGCCGGCGTGAACCTTGACCTGGTGCGCCAGCGCGCGATTGAGCGTGGCCTGTTCGAGCAAGATCAGCAGTTGAATGAGCAAGCCCTGATGTCGGTGATTTTTGAACCAGGGTTCTCGACTACCAGTGAAGTGACACAGGTGGCTGGCCGTGGCGTCGGCTTGGACGTGGTCCGCAACGACATTACCATGCTGGGCGGTCGTATTGATGTTTCCAGCCAGCGTGGCGCCGGAGCGACGTTCAATATTTACCTGCCCGCGACCCTCACCATGTCGCAAGTGGTGCTGGTGCGCGCCGGCACCCACACGATCGCCATTCCGTCCGTGATGGTCGAACAGGTGCAGCAACTCAAGGCGGCTGCGATCAACGCTGCCTATGAGGCAGGGAATATTCCATGGTCCGGGCGGCAGTACCCCATGCATTACCTGCCGCGCCTGATCGGAGACGAAGCCGGGATGCCGGAGGCGCAGCGGAGCGCGCCGGTCCTGCTGCTGCGTAGCGGTACCTACCACATTGCCCTGCATGTGGATGAAATCATCGGTAACCGTGAAGTGGTGGTGAAACGTATCGGCCAGCAACTCACATTGGTGCCGGGGATCGTCGGGGCAACGGTACTGGGTGACGGACGTATCATGCTGATCCTCAACCCGGTGCAACTCGCCAATCGCGCGGTGCTGGCGGCGGGTGCCATCCATGTGAGTGCAGTGGCGCAGGTGGAAGAAGATCTCACCAAGACGGTACTGGTGGTGGATGACTCGCTGACCATGCGCAAGGTATTGAGCCGCCTGCTGACACGCGAAGGGTATCGTGTGTCGACAGCCAAGGACGGGATGGAAGCCCTGCAGATGCTGCAGGAATTCATGCCGGATGCCGTCGTGCTCGATATCGAAATGCCGCGCATGGATGGTTTCGAACTGGCGCGCAATATTCGCGACGACCAGCGCACGGCGGAACTGCCATTGGTCGTCGTCAGTTCGCGGACTGCTGACAAACACCGCAACCTGGCTGCCGAGATCGGGGTGAATGCCTATCTGGGTAAACCGGTGTCGGACGATGTGTTGCTGACAACGCTTGCCAGCCTGATTGGTACGGTGGTTGCCTAAGTATCGGATCGAGGCGAAGGTGATGAAAAAACAAAAGCCCGGAAAAACCGGGCTTTTTGTTTTTGGTGGTGGTACTGCTACCAAACAAATCGCTATAAGCCTTTTAAATAGGCGATCTTAATTTTTGTTAATGGCAATGTACCAACAGAAATACCAACACAATTTAGCCGTCTAACTCTGACTTTCATCAGATTGCGAACCCAAAACGCCTCATTGCCTGCATCAACGCAATATCTTTTCTTCGCTCACATTCCTGAATTTCATCGCGCAATCGGTCGTAGGTTTTCCAGTGCATACCTTTGGGCTTGTCCCAGCCGTCGATTAACTTTGCCTCAATCTTGCGTTGTTTGATCCAGGCCCGATCCATTGCATCACCTCTTTGTGAAGCATAAGAGAACCGCCCGCACTTGATGCAGCGCAATCTGCCACCCATGACGTACAGGACAGCAGCGCGACGCTGACAACATGGACAACTAAACCACCAGCGCACGCCGCCATAATTGCAGGGCGTGGTTTGCAGCCAGATATGAATATCTGCCGATTGCTTTTCATGTTGGTGGCCGTGCCATGAATAGGAAACCTTCAGCCCATCAGCACATTGATTGACCTTGCATGAAACGCTGGCTACTTGCTCGCCGTCATCATCCAGCCATTGCCAGCTAAACCAGTAATCAGGCTTGATGCAGCCAGCTTTCGCCATCCTGCGAATATCCAGCCTGCGATAACTCCCCGTTGCGGGCCGATATGCTGGCCTGCCTGCGCCGTACCTACTGCCACCCGTTCCCATTACGCGCCCCTCACAGAATACGAAATAATTAAGCAGATCATGCCCATCCTTGAGGTGCGCGCGCCCATAACAACCGATAAACAAGCTGATTGATTGCAGGGTACATAGTGGTAATAAATACATTGTTACCGGCTGGCGGTACAGTGAGAGTGCTAAAAAGTGCCATTTCAGTACCTGCTCACGGTACAGTGGGGGCGTTAGCTGTACCGGCTGGCGGGACTGCACTGTACCTTTTGCCGGTACTGCCTTTACCGTTTAGCGGTACAGCGTTTGCGTTTTTCCCGACGGGCAATTTATCCATGAATGACCACGCGCCAGGGTGATAATCCTTCGCCTGAATATCCAGCCCGACAAAGTTTGTAATTGCCAGCCAAGTGACCGCGTACCAATCCGCACCCAGATTCAGGCCGCCTTTCGCAGTTCTGATAAGCAAGCCTCGTTCGATTAACTCCAACTTTGCGCGCTGGATCACATCACGGGATTTCCAGCCCCGTTTCGCCAGCCATGAGAAAGACAACTGCAAGTGCCCGTTATTCTTTCCGTTATGCTGGCGGATCAGCTCAAACAGCAAAGCCTTTGCCGGATAGCTTGCCCCCATAAACGCGATGCTATCCAGTAGTGCTGTCGGGATTGCGCCATACATTCCATTGATCGCCTCGGCAGGGCGTTTCTGTGTTTTTGCCATATTCAGCCATCCGCCAATCTGGATAGGTAGCAATACACCCCCCACAGTTCAACCAAAGACAGTGAAGCCATATCAGCATTTATCCCAAGGTAAGAAAATCGCTCCAAGAGCGTTTGCAAGCGTTCCAGCCACGTTTCGTTATTCATGGCTCGCCTCGGCACGCAATACATACAGGCCAATGCGACGATGCAATACTCCTGCGTCCGTCTCCTGGGCTACTCGTAGTGTTTCAATCTGATAGCCATGCTTCCGCAATTCCAAGATTCTCGCTGGTACGTCGTACACATCCAGATACTTGCGGGCGTCGTAGGACGTGACAGGCGCAGTCTTGAGGGCGTTGCATAGGCGTACCGTTTGCACCCCGCAGTGATTGCCAGGAAAGCGTTTTAGCAGCGTGGCATAATGCGCGCGTTTGGTTTCATCAGCCGCCGCGATGACTTGGACGTTACCGGCGGCTTTTCTCTTCGTAGGTTCTCTCATGATCGCCACCCCTTACTTGCTGGCTTCGATACGGGATTGCGCCCACGCTTCAACATCTGCCGCGTTCCATGCGGTAGTGTTCTCGGACAGTTTTACGGGCTTGGGGAATTTGCCTTGCTTAACCCATGCCCAGATGGAAGAACCTGATACATTCAGGCGGGCTTTGAGTTGTGGCAGGCGGTAGAACTGCGGTGTAGTGGTAGAGATTTGATGCGACATGTTTGCCCCTCCTTGGGTGCTGTTGAACATGTTTGCATCATGGAATGGTGCGAAAAGGCTTTGAATTGCCTATGCAAGCAGCGGCTAGCCTGTGCAGGCATCGGCTAGTGGGGATCAGGTGTATTGCGTAGGGCTTTTCTGGCTGCTGAAAAAGACATGCCTAACGCGGCACATTCCTGCTCGGCGCAAATATCTCGGCTGGAATACTTCCCTGATTTCCAGATTTCTCGAATCTGCTGCCGCTTTTCTCGGCTACCCCCTGGCCTTGAGTGACGAATGTTGGCTGCCAACCGTCCTAGCGTTGTCAATGTATATTCACGACCATGGTCTGGATAGCCAAAATCAATTAATCCGGCAATTTCACTCGCCAAACCAAAAAGAAAAAGTGACTCTCTTGTACTTGCCTGCCCTGATATGACCTTGGCATAAACATGATGCCCAAATGCAAC
>JADHED010002420.1_pt1 | contig 13061 bp, 10 predicted proteins | sample 8952041 | NCBI WGS metagenome assembly JADHED01 (sample SAMN16124423, study PRJNA663239) | bioreactor sludge metagenome | isolation source: sludge (control) | place: India:Bengaluru | collected 2018-09-08
ATGCCGCGCTCGCGCAGGAAGGCGGTGTTGAGCGGCGTGCCTGCGGGGCGGCTGGCCTGGAAGTCGAGTTCTTCCCACACCTGCCGGTAGCCCACGCAGCGCATGGAGGGTAAGTCGGGGTGCAGGTCGCCGCGTGCGCGCAGGGCCGTTACCTCGTCAATGAAGCCACCGGCCAGCATGGCGTCAAAACGCTGGGCGATGCGCTCGTGCAGCCAGGCCCGGTTGTCGGGTTCCAAGGAAAAAAGGGCGCTGGCGCCGGTGTTGTTTGTGTTATCTGCTACTTTTTTGATAGTGTGAAAGCTCGACAGCGGCTGGCCTGAGACATGCCACACCTCCAGCGCGCGCTGGATGCGCTGGCTGTCGCCGGGGGCCAGGCGTGCGGCCGTTACCGGGTCTACACGCGCCAGCTCGGCGTGCAGGGCGGGCCAGCCCTGCTCGGCCGCCTGGGCTTCGATCCTGGCGCGCACGTCGGGGTCGGCGGCAGGCATGTCGTCGATGCCATCAAACAGCGCCTTGAAGTACAGCATGGTGCCACCCACCAGCAGCGGCAATGCGCCACGCGCGCGGATCTCGGCGATGAGCCGGGTGGCGTCTTGCACAAACTCGGCGGCGCTGTAGGCCTGCAGCGGGTCACGTATGTCGATGAGGTGGTGGGGTACGGCGGCGCGCTCGTCGGGCGAGGGTTTGGCGGTGCCGATGTCCATGCCCCGGTACACCAGGGCCGAGTCCACGCTGATGATCTCGACCGGCCGGCCCTGCTTGCCCAGCACGGCAGCCAGCGCCAGCGCACCGGCCGTCTTGCCCGATGCAGTGGGGCCCGCCAGGGCGATGGTGGGGAGGGTGTCAGGCGTGCTCACGGGGCGCTCCAAACTTCTGCACCAGGGTCCACGAGATCACGGCCAGTGCCACCGCCCAGAACCAGATGCCATTGACCAGCGGCCACACCGTGCCATCAAGCCGCATCCCCAGCCAGCCGCCAATGGCAAACGCCGCCAGCATCATCATGAAACCGTTCAGTGCCGACGCTACGCCCGCCGCCTTGGGGAAGGGCCCGACCGCGCCGCTTTGCCCGCAGGGCTGGTGAATGCCATGCCCCACCATGAACAGGTAGAACGGCAGCGTCAGCGCCCAGGGCTGGTGCCAGCCCATCCAGGCCACCAGCGCCATCAGCGTGCCGCCCCCGGCGCTCAACGCACCGGCAATGGCGACGGTGCGCTGCAAGCCAAAGCGTGCCAGCAGCGCGCGGCACACAAAGGTGCCCCCAAAGTAGGCCACGCAGGCCGAGGCCATGACCCAGCCATACATCGTGCGCGTGAGGCCCAGCACATCGATGTAGACGAACGAGGACGACGCCAGAAACGTGAACAGGCCGCCGTAGGTGGCGGTGGTCTGCAGCGAAAACGCCCAGAAGGTGGGGTTGCGCAGCACATGCAGCCAGGTGCCCACCAGTGCGCGGGGCTGCAGGGCCTGCGGGTTGCGGTGGGACAGGGTCTCGGGCAATCGCAAGGCCACCAGCGCCACTGTGACCACTGCGTACACCGTGAGCGCCAGCAACGCTGCGCGCCAGCCCAGCCATTCGCTCAGCAGGCCCCCCATGGGGGCGCAGATGCAGGCCACGATGCCCAGCCCCGTGAGCGCCTTGGACATGGCGCGCGCGCCCTCCAGCGGGGTGTAGAGGTCGCGAACGATGGCACGCGCGCACATCACCACGGCGCCCATGGCAGCTCCCTGGGCGATTCGCCACAAGATGAGCAGGCCCATGGTCGGCGCAAAGGCGCTGCCCAGCGAGGCCACGGTGTAGATGGTGAGCCCTGCCAGCAGGATGGGGCGGCGGCCATAGCGGTCAGACAGCGGGCCCCACACCATTTGCGAGCAACCGAACGCCAGCAACAGCCCGCTGAGCGTGAGCTGCGCGGCCGCCATGGGGGCGCCCAGGCTGCGGGTGAGCGCGGGCAGGGCGGGCAGATACAGGTCGGTGGTAACGGGCTGGATGGACAGGAGCAGGGCCAGCACCAGAATGGCCAGGCCGGGATGGATCGAGACAGGGGCGGCCGCAGACGCTGCGGTGGCGGAGGGGGCAGACATATCTGTCTGAGCGTACCAGAAGGGGTGGGCGCACCGCTGGCAGGCTGATTGCCGTGGGCCTGTGAGAACTTGCGCAGATTTGTGTATGGCAAAGGTCGCACCGGTGACATCCTGGCGAGTGCTGGGCGAAGCACCATGGCGGCGCGGTGGCTGGCGGACCGACTGGCCTTGGACGCTGTTCTGAGGGGTGCCGCGCCAAGATGCCGCAGAACCAACATAACGAGGAGACAAGACATGCACAAGATCCACAGCGCCTCCTTGGCGCACCCCCATTTTTCAATGCGTTCTGCGCGGCCCCGGCGTTTTGGCACAGCCGCTGCAACGCTGTGGCAAACCGCCTGCGCCGTGGCGGTGTTGGGTGTGGCCTTGGCGGCCCCAGCCCGGGCGCAGGCTCCGGCATTGCCCGCGCCAGAGACTGTGACGCTGGACAAGCTGGGCTACATGAGCACCTTCCCGCCCGAGGGGGCGCAGCGGGTGGACCTGAGCAACTCGTACAAATACCCGCAGCTGCGCTGGGCTGTGCAGCACCTGCGCGAGCTGCAGCCCACGCGCAATATCCGCCGGGGCGGTGCCGCGCCGTCGGCGCTGCTGGCCGACCCACGACCACTGGGCGCTGTGGGATTCGATGACGACAAGGGCCAGCCCATCACGGTGGACCAATGGTTCACCCGCACCTACACCGATGCCTTGGTGGTGATGCACAAGGGCCGCGTGGTGTACGAGCGCTACGACAACCAGATGAAGCCCTACACGCCGCATCTGCTGTTCTCGGTCACTAAGTCGTTCACCGGGCTCATGGCAGCGCAGCTGGCGCACGAGGGCAAGATCGACCCTGAGGCGCTGGTGACCAAGTACGTGCCCGAGCTGGCAGAGTCGGCCTGGGGCGACATGAAGGTGCGCGATGTGATGGACATGACGGGCGCCGTGCGTTTCCGCGAGGTTTACACCGACCCCACCACCGAGATCTTTGGCTACAGTTGGTCCAGTGGCCTGCTGCCCCGTCCGCCGGGCTACCAGGGGCCAACCAATGTGTACGACTTCCTCAAGACGCTCCAGAAGGAAGGCGAACATGGCGCCGGTTTTGTGTACCGCACCGTGCATTCGGAGGTGCTGGGCTGGATCGTGTCGCGCGCCACGGGCAAACACTGGGCGGAGCTGATGAGCGACAACATCTGGCAAAAGCTGGGCACTGAAGAGGACGCCCATGTGATGGTGGACAGCGTGGGCACGCCGCTGCAGGGCGCAGGCCTCAACGCCACGGCGCGCGATCTGGCGCGGTTTGGCGAGATGCTGCGTCTGGGAGGCAGCTTCAACGGCCAGAAGATTTTTGACAAGGCCGTGATCGACGACACCGCCAAGGGCGGTGACCGCGAGAAGTTCAAGATGGGGGGCATGGCCTTTCGGCCCGGCTACAGCTACCGCAACCAGTGGTGGGTGCTGCACAACGCCGACGGCGCCTACGAGGCCGCTGGCATCCACGGCCAGTTCATCCACGTGAACCCTGCCGCCGAGATGGTGGTGGTCAAGCTGTCGTCGCACCCCGTGGCGGGGGCAGGCTTTACCCACCCGCTCACCCTCAAGGCCTGGGCAGCGCTGGCGCAGGCGGTGCGCCGTTGACATTGCGCAGTTGGGACGTCGCGGCCGAAATGTCGCGTCGACCCGCTGCGCCTACTTCAGGTGAAACAGCGAGGCCACGGCCTCGCGGTACTGCCGCTGCCCCACAGAATTGGTGTTGTGGTGCGAGCCGCCTTCCACCAGCACAAACTGCTTGGGCTCCCGCGCTGCTTCGTACAGCTGGCGGCCCAGCGCGGGGCGGATCAGGCTGTCGTCGCTGCCATGCACCACCAGCAGCGGCGAGCCGATGTCGGCCACCTTGCGGATGGACTCGAACCGCTGCGTGATGAGCGGCGACACCGGCAGCCAGCCCCACTTGAAGGTGCTGACCACGTCGGGGATGCTGGTGAAGGTGCCTTCGACGATGGTGCCCTTTTCATCCGGCACCTGGCGCGCCAAGTCGATGGCGATGGCGCCGCCCAGCGAGTGGCCGAAGATGTAGCGCGGCTTGTCCGGGTGCTGCTCGGCCAGCCAGTTCCAGGCGGCACGGGCATCCTCGGCGGCGGTGGCTTCGGACGGCAGGCCCGCGCTGCTGCGCCCAAAGCCCCGGTAGTCGATGGCCAGCACCGAAAAGCCCAGCTCCTGCATGCGCCGGATGCGGCCTGAAGAGCCCGCCACGTTCCAGCGCGCGCCGTGCAGGTACAGCATCACCGGCGCGCTGGCCTTTGTGTGGGGCAACCACAGCCCGTGCAGGCGCTCGGCCTTGCCGGTGGTGTCGGAGGTGAACTCGATCCACACGTCCTGCATGCCTTCGGTGGACGGCGCGCCGCCCCAGCTGCGGTCGCTGGGCTGGAAGATCCATTCGCGCTGTTTGGCGTCGAGGGTGGCGCAACCCACGCTCACGGCCACTGCCAGCGCCAGGGATGCAAGGAGGGGGATGCGTTTCATCGTCCGACAGATTCTGGCGCAGGGCAAAAGTTCGGTGAGGATCAAGCACGGGAGCCGGTGGCTTGCAGTGGTAGAGCAGACGGTACCCCTGGCGCTGTCCCGTCGCTGGCGCTAGCACGCCGTTCACGACAGCCGCGAGGCCGACTACATGGGCGAGGAGGTGTCGATGGAAAGGTCCCCCGCATCCTGCGTGGTCACGCCCGCCGCCAGGCGCACGCGCAGCGCCAGGTTGGTGCGTGAGTCGGCGTTGTGCAGCGCCTCGTCCAGCGAGATGTGGCGGTCGGTGTAGAGCTGGCACAGCGCCTGGTCAAAGGTGCACATGCCGATCTCAGTGCTGTGGCCCATGGCCTCCTTGATGCCCGAGAACTCGCCCTTGGCGATCAGGTCCGCGATGTAGGGCGAATTGAGCATCACCTCCACCGCAGGCACCAGCTTTTCGTGCAGGCCGGGGATCAGGCGCTGCGAGATCACGCCGGCCAGGTTCAGGCTCAGGTCCATCAGCAGCTGGTGGTGCGCATCTTCGGTGAAGAAGTTGATGACCCGCTCCATGGCCTGGTTGGCGTTGTTGGCGTGCAATGTGGACAGGCACAGGTGGCCCGTCTCGGCATAGGTAATGGCCTGCTTCATGGTGTTGCGGTCGCGGATCTCGCCGATCATGATCACGTCGGGTGCCTCGCGCAGTGCGTTCTTCAGGGCTTCTTCGTACGACTGCGTGTCGATGCCCACCTCGCGCTGGTCCACCACCGAGCGCTTGTGCGCGTGCAAAAACTCCAGCGGGTCTTCGATGGTGAGGATGTGGCCCGTCACGTTCTCGTTGCGGTAGTGGATCATAGACGCCAGCGTGGTCGATTTGCCCGAGCCGGTGGCGCCGGTCACCAGCACCAGGCCGCGCTTGCGCAGCACCAGCTTTTCCAGCACCGGGGGCAGGCCCAGCGCGGCCAGCGGCGGGATCTTGTTCTTGATGTAGCGCACCACCATGCCCGTTTCGCCGCGCTGCACAAACACGTTCACCCGGAAGCGCCCCAGGTTCTCGGCCGAGATCGACAGGTTCATCTCCTGCTTGGCCTCGAACTCGCCGATCTGCTTTTCGTTCATGACCGAGTAGGCCCGTTGCTTGACCTGGCCGGGCAGCAAGGCGGGCATCTTCAACGGGTGCGTGACCCCTTCGATCTTGAGGTTGACCGGCACGCCGACACTGAAAAAGAGGTCCGAGCCTCCTTTTTCGACCATGACGTTCAAGAAGCTGAAAATTTCCGTGCCGGACTCCCCAAAAGTGTGCGTATTTGTTTCCCGGTGCAGCCTAGCCTGCACTGCGCCGCGCGGCAAAAACAAAGGGGCCGAAGCCCCAGTGATTTGCTGTGCGAACAGGCTCTGAGGCCCTGCTGGGGCCTACACCACGCCCTGCGCCAGCATGGCGTCGGCCACCTTCACGAAGCCAGCCACGTTAGCGCCGTCGATGTAGCTCACGCTGCCATCGGCGCGCTTGCCGTACTTCAGGCAGGCGGCGTGGATGCCTTGCATGATCTGCAGCAGACGGACGTCCACTTCTTCGCGGGTCCAGCTGATGCGCATGGCGTTCTGGCTCATTTCCAGGCCGGAAGTGGCCACGCCACCGGCGTTGGATGCCTTGCCAGGGGCGTACAGCACGCCATCGGCTTCGAAGGCCTTGGCCGCTTCGATGGTCGAAGGCATGTTCGCGCCTTCAGCCACGCACAGCACGCCGTTCTTGATGAGCAGCTGGGCGTCGTTCTCGTCCAGCTCGTTCTGCGTGGCGCAGGGCAGGGCAATGTCCACGGGCACATGCCAGGGGCGCACACCCGCTTCAAACTTCACACTGGTGCGGGCAGCGTAGTCACTCACGCGGCCATAGTGGTGGTTCTTCACGTCCATCAGGATGGCCAGCTTCTCGGGGGTGAAGCCGTCTTCATCAATGATGGTGCCGCTGGAGTCGGACACGGTGACGACCTTGGCGCCCAGTTCCATGGCCTTTTCGACGGCGTACTGGGCCACGTTGCCCGAGCCGGACACCGACACGCGCATGCCCTTGAAGGACTTGCCGCGGGTCTTGAGCATTTCGTCGGCAAAGTACACGGTGCCGTAGCCCGTGGCTTCAGGGCGGATCAGCGAGCCGCCGAAGCTCAGGCCCTTGCCGGTGAATACGCTGGAAGCGTTGTTGGCCAGCTTCTTGTACATGCCGGCCATGTAGCCCACTTCGCGGCCACCCACGCCGATGTCGCCTGCAGGCACATCGGTGTCGGGGCCCACGTGGCGGTACAGCTCGGTCACGAAAGCCTGGCAAAAGCGCATAACTTCTGCAGGGCTCTTGCCCTTGGGGTCGAAGTCGGAGCCGCCCTTGCCGCCGCCCATGGGCAGGGTAGTCAGCGCGTTCTTGAAGGTTTGCTCGAATGCCAGGAACTTCAGCACCGACAGGTTCACCGAGGGGTGGAAGCGCAGGCCGCCCTTGTAGGGGCCAATGGCCATGCTGTGCTGGATGCGATAGCCGCGGTTGACCTGCACGGTGCCGTGGTCGTCCGTCCAGGACACGCGGAACATCACCACGCGCTCGGGTTCGACCAGACGCTCCAGCAGGCCTTGCTCTGCGTAGCGGGGATTCTTCTCGATGAAAGGCCACAGGCTTTCCATCACTTCCGTGACAGCTTGCAGGAATTCAGGTTGACCGGGATTGCGAAGAGCCACCTGCGAAAGGAAGCTGCCAACGGAGTCGTATTTCATGTTTGAAGAGGCTTGTGGAGGTCAAAAAAATGCAGCCGTTGCATGCTGCAATGCGACATTATGTCAAAGCGTCATAAGGTCATGCTGAAAATCTGCACAAGCTTGGTGAATGGGTGGCCTTTTTGCATTGAATTGGTGCTCGAATGCACCGCTGTGGGATGTGAATGGCGGCGGCCAAAGTAGGGTGCTTACCCCTATGCACCGTCATGGTGTTGTCACAGAATGCCCCCACAGTCGGCCGGTTCACTACACGCATACCAAGAGGAGAAGCGCTCATGCACACATTCAGCATTCGTCCTGCGGCCCTGGCGCTGACGGCAGCCCTTGCGTTGGCAGCCTGCGGCGGCAGCGACAGCCCCAGCTACCCCACACTCAACGGCGACACCCCCTTGGTGATTGGCCACCGCGGCGCCAGCGGCTACCGGCCTGACCACACGCTGGAAAGCTACAAGCTCGCCATCGACATGGGCGCCGACTTCATCGAGCCCGACCTCGTTGCCACCAAGGACGGCGTGCTGGTGGCCCGCCACGAGCCCAACATCACCGGTACCACCGATGTGGCCACCCGCCCCGAATTCGCCAGCCGCAAGACCACCAAGAACGTGGACGGCGTGAACGAAGAAGGCTGGTTCGTCTCTGACTTCACCCTGGCAGAACTCAAGACCCTGCGCGCCGTGCAGCCCCTGTCGGACCGTGACCAGTCGTACAACGGCAAGTTCCAGATCCCTACGTTTGAAGAAGTGCTGGACCTGGCCAAGGCCGAAGGCACCAAGGCCGGCCGCACCGTGGGTGTGTACCCCGAAACCAAGCACCCCACCTACCACGCCAAGCTGGGCCTGCCTCTGGAAGATCGCCTGCTGGCCGTGCTGGCCAAATACGGTTACACCACCAAGGCGTCGCCGGTGATCGTGCAGTCGTTCGAGGTGTCCAACCTCAAGTACCTGCGCACCAAGACCCAGGTTCGCCTGGTGCAGCTGGTGGACGCCAACGACGTGAACGCCGATGGCAGCATGGACCTCACGGCCCCCTACGACAAGCCCTATGACTTTGCCGTGGCCGGCGACTCGCGCACCTTCGCCAGCCTACTGACCCCCGCAGGCTTGAAGGAAATCAAGACTTACGCCGATGGCATTGGCCCCTGGAAGCCATACCTGATCCCTTCCAAGCAGGTGGACGCCAACAACGACGGCAAGCCCGACGACCTGAACGGCGACGGCAAGATCGATGAGCGCGATCGCGTGATGATGCCTGCTACTTCCGTGGTGAAGGACGCCCACGCCGCAGGCCTGTTCGTGCACGCCTACACCTTCCGCAATGAAGCCAAGCGCCTGGCGTCGGACTTCAAGGGCGACCCCAAGGCCGAGTACAAGCTGTTCTACAACCTGGGTGTGGACGGCGTGTTCAGCGACTTTGCCGACACGGCCAAGGCAGCCCGGGACAACTGAAAGAGGCCACTGCACGCTACCAAGTAGCGTTCTGCGCACCCGTCAAAAAGCCCGCTTCGGCGGGCTTTTTTCATGCGGCGGTGTGGTTCGAGGTCAGAACCCCAGCGCAAACCCCACGCTCAGCAAGGTGCGCCCCTGCTGGCGGCCAATGGTGGCGTCGAGCTGCTTGCCGGTCGCCCACTCCCACCGGGCGCCGGTCTGGAACGTGGGGGCGCTGTGCTGGGTGCCAAAGGCTTCCAGGTGCGGCGTGATGGCGCCCCAGCTGCGCTCCACCGACGCGCCCCAGGTGGCGCGCCAGGACTGGCCGCGCTCGCGCTGGCTGCCCAGGTTGGCATTGACAACGCCCCAGGTGGCGGCGCAGGTGCCAATGAGATTGAGCGCGACCACGCTGCCTGCGCTCTGCCCGGCACCTTGGCGCCGGTGCACGACGCCGGCGCTGCTGCCTGCGTTGCAGCCTTGTTCTTGCGCGGGGCTCCACAGCCACTTGGCCTGCAGGCCTTGCAGGGTATGGCGCTCGTTGCGGTCACGTGCCAACACGGCGCCCAGCTCCAGTCCGGCGATGGGGGTGAAGGCAGGGGCCACGTACACCGTGCCGGGCTGGCCGCGCTGGCCCTCCCACCACACCTCGACGTGGCCATGGCCCACCTCGTCCACGCCCGCATCGTCCACGGACAGGGGGCGCCCGGCGTGGGCGGGCCAGGCCAGGCACAGGGCGGTGGTGGCCGCCAGCAGGTTCAGGGCGGGTGTAGGGGCGGTGGTGCTGCAACGAGGGGTCATGGAGGGCGATGGCAATGGCTGGAGGAGAGGGCTCTGGCTATGTCGCGGGCGGGGCGATGCCCGCCGCTACCGTCCACGCAGGAACAACGCGTCCAGCTCCTTCATGCTCAGTTGCCGCCATGTGGGGCGGCCATGGTTGCACTGATCGGAGCGGTCGGTGGTTTCCATCTGGCGCAGCAAGGCGTTCATCTCATCGATGGTGAGCTTGCGGTTGGCCCGCACGGCGCCGTGGCAGGCCATGGTGCCCAGGATTTCATTGCGGGCGCGCTGCACCACGGTGGTGGCGTCGTGTGCGGCCAACTCGGCCAGCACGCTGCGAGCCAGCTCCACCGGGTCGCCCTGCGCCAAGGTGGTGGGCACGGCGCGCACGGCCAGCGTCTTGGGGGAGAAGGGCACCACCTCCAAGCCCAGCGTGGCCAGCACTTCGGCAGACTCTTCGGCCGTGGCGACTTCCTGCGGTGTGGCGGCGAAGGTGGCGGGGATCAGCAAGGGCTGGCTCGCGATGCGCGCGCCGCCGTCCACCTGGGCCTTCAGGCGCTCGTAGACGATGCGCTCGTGGGCGGCGTGCATGTCCACCACCACCATGCCCTGGGCGTTTTCGGCCAGGATGTAGACGCCGTGCAACTGCGCCACGGCCTTGCCCAGGGGCCAGGCGGTTTCCTGGCCGTCGCGGCCCACGGGCCAGGCCGTGGACGGGTTGTTGGCGAGAGGCGGGCTACTGGCCGTTGCAAAGGGTGAGGCTGCCCCGGCAGGCTGCACGCTATCCCACCCCGTGCCAGAAGCCCCGGGTGCTTCGGGCGTGGTGGGCGCTGTGGCTGTTGCGTTTGCATCGGCCTGGGTCGAAGGCGCCCACAGTCCCCCCACCGCAACGTCAGACGCTGGCTCTGCCCTAGGGCTGGCAGAGTGCGTACCGCGCGGCGCCCACAAGGCCGCCAGATCCTCCACGCGGTGACCCCGTTCTTCAAATTTGATAGCAGCCTGGGCATTCCACACCGGCGCTTGAGGCGTCTGGGGCTTGAAATGCTCCGCATCACCGGCTGTAGCGGGGGGGGGCGCCGCCGCAGCCGCTGCCAGTGCGGCGGCCCGGGGCGCAGCCAGCGCGTTTTCCAGCGCGTGGCGCACGGCCTGGTGCACCTCGCGGCTGTCCCGAAAGCGCACCTCGATCTTGGTGGGGTGCACGTTCACGTCCACACGCGCCGGGTCGATCTCCACATACAGCGCGTAGATGGGCTGCTTGTGGCCGTGCAGCACGTCTTCGTAGGCGCTGCGGGCCGCGTGGGTGAGCACCTTGTCGCGCACAAAGCGGCCGTTGACGTAGCAATACTGGTGGTCGGGCCGCGAGCGGGCCGCGTCGGGCAGGCCTGCGCGGCCGGTGACGGTGACAGGCCCCACGCGGTGCTGCACAGCAACCGACTGGGTGACAAAGTCTTCGCCCAGCACGTCTGACAGGCGGCGGGCCAGCGCGTCATGGGGGTCTTGCACATCGCTCTGGCCGGGCACGAAGGTCGCGCGCCACTGCTCCACCAGCTTGCCTTCGTGCCAGATGGCAAAGCCCACATCGGGCCGCGCCAGCGCGTGGCGGCGCACCGATTCAATGCAGTGTGCCAGCTCGGTGGCGTCGGTCTTCAAGAACTTGCGGCGCGCGGGGGTGGAGAAGAACAGTTCCTTCACCTCCACCGTGGTGCCGGTGCTGCGTGCGGCGGGGCGCAGCTCGCCGCTGCGTGCGTCCAGCAAGAAGGCGCTGGCCTGCGCCGCCGGGCGCGAGAGCAGGGCCATCTCCGACACCGACGCAATCGCCGCCAGCGCCTCGCCCCGAAAGCCCATGGTGGCCACGGTTTCCAGGTCGTTCAGGTTGGTGATCTTGCTGGTGGCGTGGCGGCGCAGGGCCACGGGCAGCTCTTCTTGCGGAATGCCCCCGCCATCGTCTTCCACCGTGATCAGCCGCACCCCGCCTGCCGACAGGCGCACGGTGATTTGCGTGGCGCCCGCGTCCAGCGCGTTGTCGACCAGCTCGCGTACCACCGAGGCCGGGCGCTCCACCACCTCGCCAGCTGCAATCTGGCTGATCAGCTCATCGGGCAGGTCGCGGATGGGGCGGCGCGCGGGGGGCGTGGGGCTGGAGACGGGCTGCGCCGCTGCGAGGGAGGAGGTGGTGTCGTTCACCCGGGGGATTTTAGGGCGGGGGCTGTGCAGGGACATCGGGCGGTACCGCGGGCGGGATGGGGATAATGCGCCCACCTTTTTTCCGCGCCGCGCCGGGCCTGCCTCTTCATGGAATTTGTCACTTTCCTCATCGACTTCATCCTGCACGTGGACAAGTACCTGGAGGCGTTTGTGCAGACCTACGGCATGTGGGTGTACGCGCTGCTGTTCGCCATCGTGTTCGTTGAAACGGGGCTGGTGGTGATGCCGTTCTTGCCGGGCGACTCGCTGCTGTTTATCGTGGGCGCGCTGTGTGGGGCGGGGATGATGAACTTTCCGCTGGCATGCGGGGTGCTGCTGGCTGCGGCTATTTTGGGCGACCAGTGCAACTATTCGATTGGCCGCTACTTCGGACCCAAGGTGTTCCAGTGGGAGGATTCGCGCTGGTTCAACCGCCGGGCGTTCAACCAGGCGCATGAGTTTTACGAGCGCTATGGCGGTATCACCATCGTGATTGCGCGCTTCATGCCCTTCATCCGCACGTTTGCGCCCTTCGTGGCAGGCGTGGCTGAAATGAACCGTGCCAAGTTCACCGCCTACAACGTGGGCGGGGCGCTGCTGTGGGTGCTGGGCATTTCCACGGCGGGGTACTTCTTCGGCAACTTTGCGTGGGTCAAAGAGAACCTGGACAAGATCATCTGGGCGATGATTTTTGTCCCGGGCCTGATCGCCATTTTTGGTGCCTGGCGCGCCGGGCGTCAGGCGCGTACGGCGTAAAGATCAACCCATCTGCTACCAAAACAAGAGCGGCAGGCGCATGTGAATCATGCGCCTGCCGCTTTTTTAATGCCCAAACTGGCGCTGGGCGCCCAGCGGGGGCGCTCAGCGCCCCGCAAATTTAACGGCGGTAGGGGCGACGCTGGTCGCGGTCTTCACCCACTTCATGGCCGATGAGGGCGCCGGCTGCGGCACCGCCGATGGTGCCCACGGGGCCGCCGAAAATGGCATTACCGGCAACGCCGCCGACCACGGCGCCGACGCCAGTGCCCACTTGGGCGTTGGTGGGGTTGGATGCACAACCACCCAGTGCCAGTGCCGCGGTGCAAGTGGTCGCGAGAAGAATGTGACGGATTTTCATGGCGAGATTCCTTGATGGTTGTGGAGTCAGGCCGTGGTCCCCTTCCGCAGTGGCGGCTGAAGCTCGACCTGTGCCTCTACTGTGGCTCGTGATGCTTTTAGTCGGTGTAGGCAGGCAAGGGCGGTGGCTGTAGGACAGGCTCCTAGAGCGCGTGGACGGATCCCCGGCCAACCCCTCAGCAGGCTCTAAGAACCTGTTCAAAATCTTTTCCCGATGAGGTACTGATAGCAGGCTGACTG
>JADHED010002421.1_pt1 | contig 13060 bp, 14 predicted proteins | sample 8952041 | NCBI WGS metagenome assembly JADHED01 (sample SAMN16124423, study PRJNA663239) | bioreactor sludge metagenome | isolation source: sludge (control) | place: India:Bengaluru | collected 2018-09-08
GAGCATTCGGCTGTTAACCGAAGGGTTGTAAGTTCGAGTCTTACCTGCGGAGCCAAGTAAATGGCTCAGCGCGTCGGAGGTCACCCCCCGGCGCGCTGTTTTGTTTCTCGAAGACCTCCACCGGACCCAGCTCTCCGTGGAAGTGAAGCTCCAACCTACTCTCCGACAAGAGAATGCGGCTGACGACCAGCCGAACCAGGTCTTTCCGCTGCCACGGCTGGAGGCGCGCCCACACCGAGTGGAACCTGGAGAGCGCCCCGAGGACCGCTTCCTCATCGACCGCCTTCTGCTTCACCCTCTCCTCGGCGCGGTTCAGTTCCTCCAGTGTCGTCTCGAGGCCCTTGCGGCGGCTGGCCAGCTCCGCGAGGCGCTCCCGGACGAAGAGGTCGCCCCCGGTGTCCACAAGGTTCGGGAGCTGCGCCACGAGCTTCTCGGCCTCGCTTCGAACCGCCGCGAGGTCCGACTCGACGACCTTCCGACGGCTTCCAAGCTCCGGAAGCTCCGCCCGTAGCTTCTCGTTCACCTCGGCCACCAAGGCTCTGACGACCGTCTTCTTCCTCGCCAGCTCCCGGATTCTGCCCACGACCACCTTCTCAACTTCCCCGGCCGGCGCCTGGAATCGGCATGTCGGGCTCTTGCAGCGGTAGTAGAAGTAGGTCGTCTTCCGGGCAGAAGTGCCGCTCCTCCCCTCCATCGGCGAGCCGCACGAGGAACAGAACAGGAGGCTATTGAAGGCGAAGCTGTGGCGGACTTTGCCCGCCTCGTTGTGTTTGGAGCGGACGTTCCTCGCCATCAGCTGCTGGACCTTGTCGAATCTTTCGCGCTCGACGATTCCCGGCCAAGCGGCCTCGAGCTGCCGGTAGCGCAGCGCTTCAGGGAGCTTCGCCTGGTCCAGCGACCGGCTCTTCTTCCCGACCTCTTTGACTCCGACGTACGCCAGGTTCGTGAGGAGCCACCGGGTCCTCGTGTACCCGAAGAGGCCGGGCGGGTGGTAGCGACCCCGCCTCGAGAGGCTCTCCTTCGACCGAAAGCCCTTCTCGTTGAGCGTCTTCGCGGTCTCGAGGATGGACCCGGTCGCCAGGTAGGTCTCGAATGCGAAGCGGACGATGGCGGCCTCGCGTTCGTTCGGGATGAGAGTCCCCTTCTTCTCAGCCGGGAGGTCGTAGCCGAGGATCACACCCCCGTTCCAGAGCCCGCGCTGGGCTCGAGCGTAGGTCGTCTCACGGTTTCTCTGGCAGGTCTGTTCCCGCTCGAACTGGGCGAGGGCGAGCATGAGGGTGGCCATAAGGCGGCCCTGCGGGGAGGTCGTGTCGACGGCCTGCCGGAGGCAGACCAGTTCCGCGTCGTGCTCTGCGAGGAACTCGTAGAAGGCGAGGAAGTCGCGCACGGACCTCGAGATCCTGTCCAGCGACGTGCAGAGAACGACATTGACTCGTCCCGCCCGAACCTCCTGCTGGAGGCGCACTAACTCCTTCGAGCGCAGGGAGTCCTTCCCGGAGACCGCCGCCAGTTCGAGGGTCTCAACCTCCTCCCACCTCTCGCCACACTGGTTCTTGTAGGCGATGTGCGCCCGGAGGGCCTGGAGCTGGTTCTTGAGGGACCCCTCCTCGACCTTCGCCTGACGGTCGGTCGAAACCCGAACGACCAGCGCGCAACGTCTGACAGTCGGCTCGAAAGGAGAGGACGAAGTGGTCACAGGTACTGGCCTACTGAGGCGTCTCCCCATGGCCGAAATCGGAACATGGAGAGACTAGGGTCCACAAGGAATGGACGGGTTCCTTTCTATGGGGCTCTTCGTCGTCCTGGAGGGGGTCCGGAAGGTCGGAGGGGCTGGTCTCGGGTCCAGGTAGGGACTCCACGATAGCGTCCACCAGGAGACGGGCCAGAGCCTCAGCGAGGGGCCGAGGAGAAGACTCCCCTTCGACTCCTACGCTGCCCGGTGTGGCTCCGACCGAAGGTCTCACTAGCTTCGCTGCTCCACGACTGATCGCTCGAGTCAGCTAGGGCACTGGCTCGTCCTTGGTGCGAAAGAGGGCTTCTGGCTCAGACGGGTGGTCCGGGTCGTCGAAGGCTCGGAGGTGGATCGCGAGCGTTCTTACCGGAGGACCTCCGAGGCGGACCGACTTCTGGAAACGGTTCGGGTCTCGAGCTGCAAGCAGTCCCTCGTTCTGAAGACTCGCGCCCAACTCGTCGGCGGTCGGAAGCTCCAGCCGTAACTTGTCTGCGACGAGCTTCCGTACGATATCCGGCAGGATGTAGACGATGTTCGCCCGCGCCCGCTGGTCCACCCGTCCGATACGTGTGCCGCCTTGTGGTCGTGCCAGTCCGGTTTCCAGGATTCCTGTTTCTGAGTCGACCTGTGACCTCTCGACCCAGCCCCACCTCTCTGCATGCTGCGGCTCCCCTCCCTTCTCGTTCTCGAAGAAGGCGAGCTTCTCGGACAGCAAAGTCCTGATGGCTTCAACTAGCCGGTTCGCTGGCCGTTCGTCGCGCTCTCTCGCCGATGTGGCCTCTGTCGACTTCTCGAGAGCCTCTTCTGCTTCCTCGAGGTGCTCGCTCGCTGCCTCCCTGGAGAGGAGGCCGGAGTCAGCAGCGAACAAGGCGTAGATGTGCAGTGCCGCGTGCAGCTTCGCCCTCGACTCGCTCAATCTCGCGTGGCTCTTCTGGCTCGCCGCACGAAGGCCCATCACCGTTTCCGGCAGCGCCGTCTCGAGGTCGCCCCAGGTCGTCGCGACGAAACGCAGGTAGGCCGCCATGAACGCGCGGTACTTCTGCGTGTCCTTGGCCTCCGCCTCTGCGAGTCGCTGCCGGTCTATCCGCGTCTGGTCCCACGGAATCAGGAAGCAGCGCGCTTGGGTCGATGTGCCGCCGGGCGGGGGAACCTCGGCGGTGACGAGGACGCAGCCCCTGTAAGGACGTTGCCTCCTGTCTTTGAGGTCCCTTGTCAGCCGGGCTCGGCCCTGATTGTCGCCGACCTGACGAATGATCGAGGTGGCCAGGCGTTCGCGCTCCTGGCGTTCGTTTCGGTCGTTGGTCGGCAGGTAGTCGTCGACGACGAAGAGACAGTTCTTCGCTCTGTGACCGCGTGACTCGAGGGCGTTCGTTGTCGACCTGAAGTTCCCTGGCAGGGTGAGCCGGGTGACGGCCCCGAAGAAGTTCGAGAAGAGGGCCGCACTCGTGCTCTTGAGCTTTCCTGTTCCACCGTAGGCCCACGCGACGAAGTCGAGTTTCAGGAAGTCGCTCAGGGGCGCCGCTGCGACCAGAGCGAAGAGCCTCCAGAAGGTTTCGCTGTCGAATGCAGACTTCAGCCGAAGAACCGCCGCGAAAGCCTCTCGAAGCCCGTCTCTGGTTGGCGGTGGCGGCAAGCGAAACGCCCGAAGCTCAGGGGGCGGCTCGACCAGCACGTCTTCCCTGTTGCCGTTCGGCCCGATTGCGCCGCCGACGTGACGGAAGTGCGGAACACCGTCGAGGAGAACCCAGCCCAGTGACGAGTAGACGTGCTTGAGGCTGGGAGTCGAGATCGACTGAATCGCTGCGCGGACGTGGTCACCTACTCCCATTCCCGCCGCGACGATGGCTCGTGCTCCGAGGTGCTTCGGAATCCACTCCAGGCGCGTGAACTCCTCCGCCGGGACCTCGAAGCTCGTCTCGGCCCCGTCGACACGCGCTCGAATGCCGTAGAACCGTTCGGGCTCGTCTTCTGGGTCTTTGACTACCTCTTCCTCTATCTGAGCCAGGAAGGAGGTCAGCTTGAGATCCTCTGCCAGTCCTTGTCGCGTCGCGCGCCGGACGTAGAGACCGTCCTCCTCGGCGAAGTAGGTTTGGGACGGCCCAGCCTGCGGAACGAGCACTGTGGTGGTGCGGCTCGACGCCCCCACCTCCGCCATGCGAAGCAACTCGTCCGTCGTTCCACCCCTCGCGAAGAAGTCATCCAGGCCGGTCTTCACGCCGTTCGGCCCGTCCGGCAGGTATACGATCTTGACCTTCGCTCCTCTCGACCCAAGAAAGTCCGCCAGTCTTATGAGTGCGACGTGGACGTTTCGGTTCGTTCGAAGGTCCGAGTCGAACACCAGCAGGACTTCCCTGTCTCGAAGCGGAACCCACTCCCAGGCGGCGAGCGCCGCCGTTCCTCCCGCCGCGTTCCGCCCTCGCCAGCCGTAGACGCCAAGGAGACCTAGAGCGGGAAACCCCTTTGAGACGGCGGCGTCTGCCTTCTTCACGCCCTCAGTGATGACGAGTGGGAGAGCCGGGTCTTCCAGCCACCCCACGGCGAGCGGGTGGAGGTCGAGAACGGGTGGTGCTCCTGCTATGGCCTCGTACTTAATGGGCTTCCCGTCTCGGACGCGCGGTCTGTCGGGACGGCTAAGAAAGCCCGCGGGTTCTCCCCTCGGGTTGAAGAGAGGAATCACGAGGGCTGGCACCTTGCACTGGTAGGGCGCGAAGCCAAGCTCTTCTACCTCTTCTCGACTCGTCGCCGTCCAGTAGCCCCTCTGGGCGACGACGTCTTCCGAGAGCGCCGAGGCTCTGAGCTGTTGAAGGTGTTGCTGCTGGAGTCCGCTGTTGCTGCTCACTCTCTACCTCCTGGTCCGGGTCTGTGCCCGCTGCCCAGAAGGGAGCACACTTCTCGCCGCCGGTTTCAAGGCGAGAGGCGCCGAGGAGTGGCACTCGGCGCCCCCTCTGCCCGCAAGTCACTGGCACGCAACAGGGTATGAAGCGCCACCCCTTTCCATCGGCGTGAACTCGAAGAGGATATTTTCGAGGGTCCTGTTGTCGTTCGCTCGGAGGTATTCCTGTCTTAGCGTTTCACCAGAGGACTCGCTTCTCTCGGCGGCTCTTTGAGTTGGCCACAACGTTCGCGCTGTCGCGCGCGGCGCCCAGGTTCGCACTCCAGCGCGTTGCCACGTTGCCACCGTTGCCAGTTCTGATTCGGGGGTGGAGTGTTCTTCGTTGTCGTTGTTGTTGTTGTTGTCGCTTCGTGCTTGTGGCAGGTCGTCGTCCGCGCTTCTTGTCGGTGAGGTGAGTGTCTCGAGCGCGCCGACCTCCACTGACGCAGTACAGGCGATGACGGGCCGCTTATGGCTTCCTCAACCTACCGCCTCGTTCCTTCTGGTTCTCCTCTAGGCCGAGGAACACGTGCCGACTCACGACAACCAACGGACCACTGACCGAGACCTGCCTACCCCTCCCCGAGACTGGCAACGGTGGCAACGTGGCAACGGCCTCTTCAGCTCGGGCCGCGACGAGAGAGCCTGGGCTCTCGACGCTCACGCCTCGCCACTTCGGGGCCGGTCAAGGAGAGAGTCGAGACTTGCCGTTGCCTGTGTTGGGCCCGAGAGGCGGCGTACCTTCACGCCCCTTTCTCCTGACCGCTTGTCTCCTGGCCTCTGTGGAATGGACGCTAAACGTATTTCCATTACGACTTTGAAACTCCGGAGACACCTCAAGCCGCCGCGGGTCGCTTCGGAGGCGGCCTGAGCCTCCGACGTGCACTACGAAGCGAGGAGACGAGCCGGGTCGACTTCGAAGGCTCGAGCCAGTCTCTCGAGCGTTCTCAGCTTGGCGTTGACCGTTCCCTCTTCGAGCTTCTGGTAGTGCCTCACGTTCAGTCCGCAAGCCTCAGGGGCCTGCTCCTGGGTCCAACCCTTCCTCGAGCGCCAATGACGACACAGCAAACCGCGCGTCCGTCCGCACCTCGGCCGCCTGGCCAGACGGGAAGGCTGCTCGAGGGGCTTCTCCCTCTACCGGGTCGACGAGGGTTCGTGGCCCGGCGGACTTCTGTTACCGCTCTTCCTCGAGACCGTAGTACCGGTAACCGATGTCGTCCCTGCCTTCCATGAAGAACAGGTCGCCCTCCTTGACTTGGACCGGCACGAACGGCTCCTTGACGCTCACGAACGCCTTCGCTTCGAAGTCTCCGGTCGCCGTGCAGACGACCGAGCGCTGTTTCGGCAGGTAGGAGAGAAGGCGCACCTCGAAGCCGACGCACTCTGAATGCAGCGAGGTAAACCGCTCCATTCGCGCCTGTCGCACTTCTGTCTTCAGGTAGCCGGTCTTCGTGAGAAGGATTTCCTTCCGGCTGCCAGTCGCTGCATCGGTGGCCACGAACCGCACGTTCCGGCCGAGAACGCTTGAGAGCGCGCCCTTTCCGAAGGCCGAAACTGCATCGCTCCCTGGCGTCCCAGCCTTCTCCGCAGGCCGTGAGGCTTCGGCCTGGGCATCCGGCGTCGCCTCCCTCTCCTTACGTTCGGGCCGCTCTTGGGAGGCCGCCGGAGGCTTCTCCACCACGGCTGGTGTCGGAGCCTTCTTCGCTTCGTCTCCTCCGAGGAGCGCCGCAACAACTACCAGGACGAGGAACAACCCGAGAACCCCGACGCACCCGAGGCCGAGGTTCTTGACCAGCTTGTCTCCTCTCCGCTCACGCCGGACAGGCGGAACCCGAGGAGGTGCTGGTGGTGGTGCCGGAGCCGCCTTCAGCCGAACGCCACATTCGGGACAGAAGACAGCCGTCGTTTCTGAGGGTTGACCGCAGTTCGAACAGTTCACGCTGGGCCTCCTTCGTGGCACTCAGGTGTTCGTCACGTTAGCTTCAGGACGCCGACGGCGCGTCGCCTCCCAGACAGGTGCTTCCCGGCGTTCCTTACGGTTGGTCTTTCGCCTTCCCGTCCCCTTCGCCTCGCTCCTCCTCTGCCTCCCAGCCTCGGAAGCGACGGTTCTCGCGAAGGGCGTCCAGCAGGACGCGGGCGAGGGACAGCTCCTTCCCTTCCTTCCACTCGAGCCAGCCGCGGTACCGAATCAGTGTTTCGTGGTCGGACGCCTCGAGGAGCAACGTCAGTCTCTTCGGCTGGCTAAGCCGGCGCCCCGTCCGCGGCCCCAACGTCTGGGGCTTGCCTTGACGAGCGACGGAGCGTCGCGACATAGATGTGAATTATACGTCATAAACCCTCCCGCGCACAAGACGCACCAGACTCCGTTCCCGCTCCAGAAGAGCTAGCTGCGCCGGGTCGTAGAATGATTACGATATGTACCGTACGACTGGTAAGCCTGCGAAGCACTCCCGGCAGCCCGCGGCACCACGGGGAGGACGTCCAAGGGTGTTTGCTGACGCTGTCCGGGTCACGCTTCTCCTCGAGCGCGCTGACGCTGACGAGGTGCGACGTTTCGCCGCGTGGCGCTCGTCGACTGAGGGTCGAAACCTCTCCCAGGGCTCCGTTCTGCTCGAGGCGCTAAGGAACGACCGGCGGTTCAAGGCTTGGAAGCTGTCGTCTGACGTGCCCGGGAGGCCGACGTGACTTACGTCAAGAAGTCAGTTCTGGAGAACGTCCGGAACCTCCTGATACAGGTGGCTCGCGAGCGGAAGACCGTCACCTACGTCGAGGTCGCTCGGTGGGCCGGCTTCGACACCAAAAGCGCCGCCGCGCTGGAGCCACTGAACGCGCTTCTCAACCGAATCTCACTGGACGAGCACAAGGCGGGACGTCCGCTCCTCTCCGTGGTAGTTGTCCGGGCAAGGGAAGGCACGCCTGGCGACGGCTTCTACCGCCTCGCGAGACGCCTAAAGCTGACTGACAAGTCAGACCGCTTCTACTTCGTCGGCCGCGAAACCACGAAGGTGTACGAATTCTGGGCTCGCCGGCCTCTGGCCATGGTCGCCGCGCCCAGCGAGACGGACTAGGGGTCGCCTCCTTCGTCTCGCGCCGTCGTTTGTCGTTCAGCGGCCACGAGCTCGACGTAGCTCCTCACGACTCCCCGGAGAAGGCCGCTGAGCGCTCCGTCTGGCCCGAAGTCAGGCGGCGAGGCGGCGACTACTCGACGGTCGGAGGCGAGTTTCTTCTGGGCCTCCCTCTTCGCCTTCGACGCCGACAGCTTCGTGTGCTCCACGGCGACCCCAAGGCCGCCGAACTTCTTGACCAGCGAGAAGCACGGAATGTCGGTGAGCCCGTCCCCTACGTAGACCATTCTCTCGAAAGGAACGACACGTCGGTCGACCGCCTTGTTCACGGCCAGTGGGTTCCTTCTCGTGTCCTCCCAGCGCAGGCCCTTGTGCACCTCGAAGAGGTACCGGGTCTTCTCCGTGAAGGACACGGCGCGCTTGATTCGGTTCAGAACGCCTCGCTCGTCCGCTCCAAGCTCTGAGGCGTAGACCGCGTCAACCAGTCGACCGGCCGGAGATGCTGTGATTACCTCGCGAAGACCGCTGGAGACGACGAAGAGCTTGACCTCGACTCCTCGTCTTTCGCCCAGGTCTCGGAGGTCGCGAAGGAACGATTCGACGCCTTCGTAGGGCCGAAGCGTGGCGCCGAACCTCCGCAGGTCCTCGCTAGTCAACCCCTCCAACTCTCGACCCGCCTCCGTTCGCTCGACCAGCTCAGTCAGGTACGCCAGGCAGTAGTCGTACCCGTCCCCGAGACGGACAGAGACCTTCTCCCAGAAGTCGTGCTGGTCCACGCGTCTTGAAGCCAGGAACGCCGCCGTTGAGTCCGGGCAGAGGGTGTCGTCGAAGTCGAACAGGGCGGCAACTGCAGGCAGGGGTCGCTCGCTCACGCGCAGAAGTAGAACACGCGATCGCCCGATGCCTGGCCCGGTATCATGACCCCGAGCCGAACGCCCTCGATAGAATCCCGGAATGGTGAAACGCGGTCAGTACCTGAATGCGGCCGAGAGGATCTTGAAGCGGTTTCCGAAGGGGCTTCACTACCGCGAGATCACTCGTATTGCGATCGCCGAAGGTCTCATAGCGCCTTCGACGTCTACACCAGAGGCTTCGATGCGCGGTCAGCTAGGTACCGCGGCTAAGGAGGATCTCGCGACGCGGCGGTTCCTTCGCGTTGGCAGGGGCTTGTTCACCCTGGTTCGCTAGAAGAGCATTCTTCTGGTCACCAGGTAAGGAGAAGTCGGTCGAGGACTTCGTGTTCCTCTAGAGACTTGCCTCGCATCTGGAAACGGCGAAGCATCGATCGACCGACGGCCACCTCTATTTCCCTGACAAACAGGCCGGCAGGAAGACGGATCGCGACTCGTTTCCGGCCGGTCTTCTTCGAACCGTCGATGCTAAGTGCGACCTTCGCACCTCGCTTCTTGCAGCTCGCGACGACCTCCAGCAGATCATCCAGCGAGAAGCTCTGCGCGCCATATAGTATGGTCTGGCTATCGCTGTAGGGTGGGTCGCAGTAGACAATGTCCCCTTTCCGTGGCATGGCGAGGGCCTCCCGGTAGTCCAGCGTTCGAAACGATGTCCCCTTCACTCGCTCGCGCCACTCCTCGACCCGCTCTGCGAATCGGTGCGGAAGGATCGGTGAATGCACGCCACACGGTGTGGACATGTAGCCGTCTGTCCGCCTGAATCGGACGACGCCCCCATAACAGCTCCGCGTCAGAAACAGGAGATCACCGGCGTTCGGCCGGGCATTGTATGAGGCCTTGATCTCCTCGTAGACGGCGACCTTGTCGCCGGACATCATTCGCTGCCAACGGGATGAATACCATTCCTTGACGACCTCGGGCGCCGACTGCAGGGTCTTCCATATTTCCATCAGCGGATCGAAGGTGTCGGAAGCAATCGCCTTCTTCGGTCCTAGGGTGGCGAGCACAGCGCCGCTCCCAAGGAAGGGTTCGAAGTAGGTACCGTACTCCTCCGGAAACACTGAGACGATTCGCTGAGCGAATCTGTTCTTGCTGCCGATCCACTTCAGAAGCTGACGGCGGGGTGCAGTCGTCAGGGTTTCTGCTTCAAAGAGGCCCACCTGAGTTTCGGCGTAGGGTCGCATCTGTGCGCATTCTAACTTTGAATACCGACGCCGGGCCGAGTAGCGTTTCGCGCGATGCGGGCACGAAGTGCTAGCGAACGTCGACGTCGGCTAGCGACCCTACTCCGCGGCCTTCGTGTTCGCGCAGGTCTGCGACAGGTTGACGTAGCGAAGCGGGTCGGAGAGTCACAGTCCTACGTCAGCAAGTACGAGGCGGCCGAGCAGCGTCTCGACCTTGTCGAATTGGAACGAATCTCTCGCGCTTTGGGGGTCGAACTCTGCCACCTCGTCCGAATGTATGAGGGTTCGATTGATCCCCCGGAGTGAGTTCCAGAATGCGCCTAAGAGCTTCTGGGCGCATGTTCGCTCCATCTCCGAGAAGGTCGGTTACACGGCGCGCGACTCCGGAACGATACTCGTCCCCACCCCGGAGGCGATCTGCCAGGCGCTCGGCGCTATGGGCCTCAAGTCGGAGCACGTCGTTCTGAATGGAACTCTGACCGACTTCGGTCGCCTACTTCACCGGTACTTCGAGTACCGGGCAGACATATTGAACAGCTTCGTGCGGCCGAGGTTGATGAACGCCGAGGACGCGAAGGTCCTGTTCGAACAGACAGCTTCTCGCTGCAAGCCTGAACCTGGCGACATTCCTTGGAACAAGCAGAAGGGCGATAAGAAGGCCCCAGCCTATCTAACTGCTGTCGTCAACATGACGATTCGCGAACGTTGTGGAGATCTCCCCTGCAACTTCAACCCTCTAGCTCTGACGACCGTCACGAGGGCGCGCGAACCTCTTCGGACCCTAGCCAGGCGCGTGGACGGAGCGTTTCCGAGTCTCATCAACCCGGTCGCCGTCTGGGAGATTAAGGAGTACTACTACACGACCACGTTTGGAAGCAGGGTCGCTGACGGCGTGTACGAGACGCTCCTCGACGGGATGGAGCTCGAGGAACTGCGACAGAGTGAGGGAATTCACGTCTTTCACTACCTCATCATCGATTCACTGTTCACTTGGTGGGACTGCGGTCGGTCGTATCTCTGCCGTATCGTCGATATGTTGCACATGGGCTACGTAGACGAGGTCCTCTTCGGCAGGGAAGTCATCGAACGCCTCCCATTGTTAGTCGATGAGTGGATTCGGGCACTCGACCTCAGAAACCGGGGGAGCGAGGCGAGTTCAACTGGCACCGGTCAAGCTGCCAGTTAGGGACCCCTAGACCGAAGCTCCTTAGTCCCCTCGGAGCGACCTCCGGCTTCTCCGACCGCGATTACAGACCGGACCGTCGACCGAGGTACCACTAAAATTCGGGTTGCATTTCGCGCGTCTCACTCCTAGGATGACATACGAAAGGAGCTGCCGAATGAAATCGCAACCCGACCCTGGGTTCCACAACACGTTCTCAGCCCCGGTGAAGGACCTGCTGGTCTCCGCCCTCGACGAGGCCTACACGACGGCTGAGGTCCACTTCGAAGCGAATCGGGGAAACAACACAAAGACCTTCGGGTTCGAGCTGTACCACTGTGCTGTCCACGAGCTTTCGCAGCGCGCCGAGAACAGCGGCGGCCTGGTCTGCATTTCAAGATCGCACCCGGTCTTCAGGCTCCGCGTCGGCGCATACGAGATCGCTTGTCATAAGGTCGGCGTGTCTGCGACCCAAGACATCTGGACCGCCTTCCCGGGCAATAAGGGGGCAGCCCCTGCACTAGTTGACGAGCAGCCCTTCTTGTTTTCCGAGATGGAGCCGTCTGTCGCCTTCCCCGAGAAGCTCGTACTGGCACATCTCGGAAACCCCGAGGATGGCCTCCAGGCCGTCTATCTGTGTGCCCCAGCGGAGACGGAGAAGAAGAGAATCAGTCGCTGGGCTTACGCCGAATGCCTGTGGTCTGCAACCTCGACGAGCGTTCTCGCGACGCCAGTCGTCGCCGCGCGACCGGTCCCTGCCGAAGTCCTGGAGGAACCCGTCGTTCGCCTGAAGCAGGACGAGGCGACCCGTGATCGAAAGGCGTGACCCCGTCGTACCGCTAGGTCGCCAGGACCTCCACCTAGCATCGCACTTGTTCCGGGCTGAGAGGCTGACGCTGGCGCGCGAGCTGCGGGGCCTGACTAAGGTGGAACTCGCGTCGAGAGTTGGGAAAACCGTCAGCGCCGTTAGCCAGTACGAGTCCGGACGGATCCGACCCGACGCTAGGGCCGTCGGTGCCCTCACGCTTGCACTCGGCCTGACGCCTGGGTTCTTCACGTACCAGGGTGATAGCCTCATCTCGCCTTCCGAGTGTCACTTCCGGAGCCTCAGGTCTGCCGGTGTTCGCGACCGGAGGAGGCTGCTCGCTCAGGGGTCACTCCTGTGCGACGTCCTTGACGAGCTTCGGGCATTGATCCAGCTCCCCGAGGAGCAGGTCCAGTCTGTCGGCCGCACCGCCGAGAGCTTCGACGAGATTGAGGAAGTGGCGTCGGACGTGCGTAGGGGTTGGGGTCTGGGACTCGGACCAATTCCGAACATGGTGCGGCTCCTGGAGTCGAAGGGCACCGTCGTCACACGAGTACCGGACGCTTGTCGCGAAGTCGATGCTTTCTCTGTTTGGCACAGAGGGAGACCACTCGTCTTCCTTCTTTCAGAGAAGGACTCCCCGAGTCGCAGTCGGTTCGATGCTGCACACGAACTGGGCCACCTGGTTCTGCATCCAGACGTAGCTCCGGGCGACGTTGGTTCTGAGCGAGAGGCCAACCGCTTCGCCGGAGCGTTCCTCTTCCCGAAGGAGCCCTTCGTCGCCGAGTGCCCGCGACGTCTCGACTGGGACCACCTCTACGAACTCAAGCGTCGCTGGGGAGTGTCCGCTTCCGCACTCGTCCGGAGAGGCTATGACCTCGGGATCTTCTCCGAAGCGACCTACCGACGTGCCTTCATGAACCTTAGTAAGAGCGGACAGCGGACGCGGGAGCCATGGGAGCCTGTTCAGGAGAGCCCCGTTCTCCTTCGAAGAAGCCTTGAGCTTCTGGGCGAAGAACGCGTCGAGGACATGGCTGCGCGGTTGGGGCTGTCGAGAGCCGACATAGAGTCCCTGTTCGGGCTGGACTAAGACTAGATGGTGAGGTCGACGACGACGTCAGTGGGTGTTCCGACGACACTCCCCGCCCTGAGGGAAACCCCGAAGCGCCGACCGGTGTTCGGCTCCAAGCTGTAACTTGTTCCGTTCGTTCGCCTTCTCCCGACCCGGAGCCCAGCCACGTCGGACCACCCCACGCTTTGAGCCATCCACCCGGGGAGCCATCGCACTTCCCCCGCTAACCCGATGAGGGAAAGCGGTTAACGACAAGC
>JADHED010002423.1_pt1 | contig 13059 bp, 4 predicted proteins | sample 8952041 | NCBI WGS metagenome assembly JADHED01 (sample SAMN16124423, study PRJNA663239) | bioreactor sludge metagenome | isolation source: sludge (control) | place: India:Bengaluru | collected 2018-09-08
ACAAACAGGTTATTTTATAGTTGGCCTTCCTGACAATGCTGTGAAGGAAAGTACAGAGCGTGTACTGGCAGCTATAAAGAATACGGGCTTAGAACGCCCGCGCAATAAAGTAGTTGTGAACATGGCGCCTGCCGATATCCGCAAAGCGGGGTCGGCATACGATTTACCCATTGCAATTGGTATGCTTGCAGCATCGGGGCAGGTACCTGCAGCTGAGCTGGATAAGTACATCATCATGGGAGAGCTTTCGCTGGATGGTTCTGTGCAACCGATAAAAGGTGCATTGCCAATAGCCATACAAGCACGTGCAGAAAAATACAAAGGACTGATACTGCCAAAAGCTAATGAGCGCGAGGCAGGCATGGTGAACAATCTGGAAGTTTACGGTGTAAGCCACATTAGCGAAGTGATAGGATTTTTTGCAGGTACAAAAGTGTTAGAACCAGTAACCATCAATACACGTGATGAGTTTTTTAATTCACAATACGAATTTGATTTGGATTTTAATGATGTTAAGGGACAAGAGAATGTAAAACGTGCGTTAGAGATAGCAGCCGCAGGCGGGCACAATGCTATACTGATAGGGCCGCCCGGTGCAGGTAAAACCATGCTGGCAAAAAGGCTGCCAACTATACTGCCACCACTTACGCTGCACGAGGCACTTGAAACAACCAAGATACATTCTGTAGCAGGTAAGATGCCGGGCAATGCATCACTCATTTCACGCAGACCGTTTCGTTCGCCGCACCATACTATTAGTGATGTGGCATTGGTAGGGGGTGGTGGTAATCCGCAACCGGGAGAAATATCACTGGCACACAATGGTGTTTTGTTTCTGGATGAATTACCCGAGTTTAAAAGAACAGTGCTGGAAGTAATGCGCCAACCAATGGAAGAACGCAGGGTTTCTATATCTCGTGCAAAAGTGAGTATTGATTTTCCGGCGAGCTTTATGCTGATAGCGTCTATGAATCCTTGCCCGTGTGGATACTTCAACCATCCTGAAAAAGAATGTACTTGCAGCCCCATGATTGTGCAGCGCTACCTGAATAAAATATCAGGCCCGCTGTTGGACAGGATAGATTTGCATGTTGAAGTGACTCCTGTATCTTTCAACGAATTATCTTCTCAGCAATCTTCAGAAAACAGCGAAACAGTAAGAGAGCGTGTACTGAAAGCACGCGAGATACAGGATAAGCGTTTTGAAGGTGTAGAGGGTGTATATGCCAATGCACAGATGAGCAGCAGGCAACTGAAAGAAATATGCCAGATAAATCAGGTAGGGCAAACATTGCTGAAGACAGCTATGGATAGGCTCAACCTTTCTGCTCGCGCATACGACAGAATACTGAAAGTAGCACGTACTATTGCCGACCTTGCAGGCAGCGATGATATCAGGCCTGAACATTTGGCTGAAGCCATCCAATACCGAAGCCTTGACAGAGAAGGCTGGGCGGGCTAGTGTAATATCTTCATTGAAATATACTAACCGTTAGAACAACACTTTCAGTATTAGTTATATAGAAATTTTGTACGTTTGATTTGTTTTGCATTTGGGTTAGTTGCATATATAATTAAACAACATAAAATTCTTTATTATGAAAAATATTGTATTGTTAATACTATTTGTCTTAATGCAAATTGGTTTATTCTCATGCAAAAAAGACGAGGCCTTAACTGTAAATTCAAAGGAAGAACTTGAACAAAAATTGAAATCAGAAGTTGAAAACAACAAACTTATTTCAATTTCATACTGTGTTGTCAAAAATGACAAGCTTGTATACAGCGGTGCAATGGGATATGCTGATAAAAACAATAAGATACCTGCAACAGATAACACCAGATATTTAGTAGCTTCTGTTTCTAAAACTATTACTGCTATTGCAGCAATGAAATTGGTAGAGCAGAATTTAATAAGCTTGGATGAAGACATCAATAAATTTTTACCTTTTTCGGTAAGAAACCCAAGTTTTCCTGATGAAAAAATAACGCTAAGAATGTTACTCAGTCATAGGTCAAGCATTTCTGATGAATTTCAGGAAACTTTGACATTAGATTGCTACGGAACAGACTGCGCAATGACATTAGATCAATATTTTAAGGCTGTTTTTTTAAATACAGGACAATATTATTCAGCAAAGAATTTCTCAAATAGCAAACCTGGATCAGCAGAAGATTATAGTAATTTAGGCTCTGCACTTATTGGTTACTTAGTGGAAAGAATTACACAAACTCCTTTCGATGTGTATTGTAAAACCAACATATTTAACCCATTAGGAATGAGCAAGACAGAATGGCGTCTTGCAAATACACCAGTCTCAGAATTAGCAATACCCTATTCTAATGAAATCACAAGTTCCAACCCACATTATACTTTTCCCGATTATCCAAATGGTGGCCTCAGAACTACAGTATTAGATCTATCAATTTTTTTAAGAATGGTAATGCTAAATGGTAGCGTTAATAACATACAAATATTATCTCAGCCAACTATGACAGAGATGAAAACATTACAGTTTGGAAGTACAGAATTCTGTTTATCATTTTATTATGATACTGTAAAAGGTAAAAAGGTTTTGGGGCATAGTGGCGGAGAAAAAGGCGTTACTGCAGAAATGTTTTATGATACAAACACAAACGTAGGTGTTATTGTTTTCAGCAACGAAGAAGATGCCGAATTAGAGAACACTGTTTCGCTTCTATTCAATTACGGTGAAAAGCAATAGTATTTTAGAATACAAACTATAAATATATAATTCACATTGGGCGGGTTAGTGCACTTCTTTCATTTTATCTGCCAATGCTTCTTTATACACTTTCAGGCAGCATTCGCGTGCGTCTTCGTGTACTACTATTGGTTTAGGATATGAAAACTCCTGAAACTCAGGTACCCATTTCTGAATGTATTTTAAATCGGGGTCGAATTTTTGTGTTTGCAGGTACGGATTGAATATCCTGAAATAAGGTGCAGCATCGCAACCACTGCCTGCCGCCCATTGCCAGCCACCATTGTTGCTTGCAAGGTCAAAGTCTAAAAGCTTCTTAGCAAAATATGCTTCACCCCAACGCCAGTCTATCAGCAGGTGTTTGGTAAGGAAGCTTGCCACCACCATACGCACGCGGTTGTGCATATACCCTGTTGCATTCAGCTCTCGCATACCTGCGTCTACTATCGGGTAACCTGTTTGCCCGTTGCACCATTTTTCAAATTCTTCTTCGTTATTGCGCCATTTAATATTATCATATTCTTTGTGGAATGATTCTGTAACCACACGAGGAATGTTCCACAATATCATCTGATAAAACTCACGCCATATCAGTTCGTTTAGCAGCTTCTCGCTGATGCCGCTTGCCTCTCTTGCCAGCTTGCGTATGCTGATGGTGCCAAAACGCAAATGCACACTAAGGCGCGTGGTTCCTTTTATACTTGGTATATCTCTTGTTTCGTGATAGTGCTTTGCTATGTCAGTATCGAGCATGGGCATCACTACATCCAAATCTGTTTTTTGAAAACCTATCTCTGTAAGAGATGGTAATGCTATTGACGGCTGCTTATAAAAATTACCAAAGTATTTTTCCGTAGGATAAGACTTCAGATAAAATGCATTCAGCTTTGCCTTGTATTTTTTGCTGTAAGGTGTGTATACAGTATATGGTTCACCGTTATCCTTCATCACTTCATCTTTCTCAAATATCACTTGGTCTTTAAATGAGTATAGCGGTATGCCTTTTTCTGCAAGAAAATCACCAATCAGTTTTTCACGTGTGTTCGCATATGGTTCATAGTCGTGATTGGTATAGACCGCTGCAACCTTATATTTTTCAGTTAGTTGTTTGTAGCATTCAATTGGTGTGCCATGCATTACATGCAACGTACTACCCATCGTAGTAAGTTGAGTCTGCATTTTTTCCAAAGCACGATGTATAAAGTCTACACGCTTATCTGCTTTTTCTTCCAGTTCTTCCAGTATATTGGTATCGAAAATAAATACAGGCAATACAGGATTACCACTGCGCAGTGCATGGTACAAGCCCGCATTATCTTCCAACCTTAAATCTCTGCGAAACCAGAAAACAGATACGTTCATATACCCGAAACAGATAAGTGAGCTTTTTGTTTAACCAATGCGAAGTAAATTATTACCTGTTCGAAACACGCACCGTCTTCAAATCAATAATATTCATCGGGTTGGCTTTAAAGCCTGTGATGCGTTTGGATGTAAAGTGCATCAATCTGTCGTATATCAAAGGTATAACAGGCGCATAGCTCATTACCAAGCTATCCATCTGCGTGTAGCGTATGTGGCGTTCGCTATCCGGCAAGTTCATACATTCATCATACCATTTATCGAAGGTAGCATTGCTAAATCTTGTATAGTTGGGTGGAGCAGGAAAACGTCCGTTAAAGAAAGCCATAAACGTTTCGGCATCCGGATAATCTGCTATCCACTGTGCGCGAAACATCGGTGCTTCGGAACGGCTCATCTGTTGGCGTAGTATGTTGGGTTGTATAATCTCTACTTCCAGCGGTATGCCTACTTCCTTTACCTGTGTGGCAACAAAGTTTACAATGTCTGCCCAGTTTTCGGGTGCTAATACATGCAGTGGTTTCAGCCCTTTGCCATTCGGGTAGCCTGCCTGTGCCAATAACTGTTGTGCTTTTGCAGGATTGTAATTATACCCAAAGCGTCCTGTGCTATCGTGCCCTGGTATGCCTTGTGGTATAAAGCCCGATGTGGCCGGTAGCACGGCACCATTGCGAAAATAGGTGGTAATCTTATTCCTGTCTATTGCATAAGCAACGGCACGACGTACAAGTGGATTTAGTTGTGGATTATCTTTTACCACATCTTTTGTGCTATCCGTTAGGAAACCAATGTATTCTGTATTCAGATAAGTCTGCTTGCGGAGTTTGATGCGATTAGCAAAATCTTTCTTTAGTTCACCATTCTTACTAAGTACAAGGTCTTTGAATGAGCCATCCAGTCCGTTTACAAAATCTATCCTGCCTTGCAGCAACATCATAAATTCAGTAGCCTTGCTATCTATAAAACTTATCTGGACCGCATCTGCATAAGGCAGTTTCTTTCCTGCAGCATCTTGTTGCCAGTAATTAGGGTTTTTGCGTAGTACTAATACATTACCCTCATCCCAATAATGAAACATGAACGGGCCTGTACCGCAAGGATGCGCACGAAAATCTTTACCCCATTTTGCAACAGCCTCTCGGGGTACTACGCTGCAATAAGGCATGCTCATTATTTGTGGCAGAGGTCGAAAGGGTACATTCAGCCTGATGATGAATGTACTGTCATCTATTGCTTTGAACGGCTGAGACTTATCTACGCGGTCGTTAAATATCCATGCGCCTGTGGATGCTGTGGTAGAATCTATCAGCCGGTTGAAACTATATTCAACATCTGCAGCCGTCATCTTCCTGCCCTTTCCTCCCACAAATACTTCATTATCCTGAAAGTAAACATCTGTGCGCAGGTGGAATGTGTATTGTAGGCCATCTATACTCACCTCCCAGCTTTTGGCAAGCGATGGTGTAAGCTGCAAGTTTTCATCGGCCTCAACCAGTGTATTATACACCATGTGGTCGGTCCACATATTGTACAGGTTTTTGGCAAATGCAGGGTCAATGCTTTCCAGTGTGCCGCTGCTGTAGTTCAGGTAAATGGTATTGGAACTGTGTTTGCTATCGCTGCCACAACCGCTTATACCCTGCAACAGCACGCCTGCTGCTACGTATAATATATACTTATATTGACGGCGGAAACACGAAAATGACATTAACTGCAATTTAATTGAAAAGCACATTAATTTTGGCGAAAAGAAAACAGCAATGGCAACGAAGCTTTCGGTAAATATAAATAAGATAGCCACTTTGAGAAACAGCCGCGGTGGCAATAACCCGAGTGTGCTGAAAGCTGCAATCGATTGCCAGTTGTTTGGTGCTGAGGGTATAACTGTACACCCCCGCCCAGATGAGCGTCACATCCGCTACAGCGATGTCCGCGAGATAAAGCCAATTATTACGACGGAGTTTAATATAGAAGGCAACCCTACAGAAGATAAGTTTGTGCAGCTGGTGCTGGATGTAAAACCTACGCAGGTAACGTTGGTGCCTGATGCTTTAGGTCAACTGACATCTGACCACGGGTGGGATACCATAGGGCAAGCAAAATACCTGAGAGAAATTATTGAGGTGTTTAAAAAAGAGGGAATTCGCGTTTCGATATTTGTAGACCCTGTAGAAAATTTAGTAGCTGCTGCTGCTGATACAGGTACAGACAGAGTTGAACTTTATACAGAGGCATATGCTAAAAACTATTTATCGGACAAAGCATCTGCAATAATGCCATATGTAAAAGCTGCTAAAGTAGCAGCTGATAAGAATCTTGGACTCAACGCAGGTCACGATCTGGATTTGAATAACCTCAAATACTTCGCTTCTTCCATCCCTAATTTGTTGGAGGTTTCAATTGGGCACGCATTAATTTCTGATGCTATATATATGGGGCTGGAAAACACTATACAGCTATACAGAAGGCAAATAGTACTATAATCAACAAGAAATCCCCAAAATTTAATCTTTCGTATAATTTTCAATTAATTGATTTTAATTGAATTACACATGTATTTGTTTTATTTATAAAATAATTACTAACTTTTCCACATTTATACACAAAAAATAACAGTTTATCCACAATTTATATAAATTTGTGACAAGATTATATGTAGCGTTTTTTTCATCAGTCTGGATTCATTTCAAAACAAAAAATAGGGGATACGCTAAACCAGACAAACCAACGTATGAATAAATACTTGTACGCATTTTTGTGTGTATGCTTTTCTATCCTGTCTGCCAACGTAGCCTATTCGCAGGTTCCGGTGGCAAGCTTTAGTGCAAGCACCACATCGGGTTGCTCACCCATTGTATCAAACTTTACAGACCTTAGTACCAATACGCCTACAAGCTGGTATTGGGATCTTGGAAATGGTAGTACATCTACCCTTCAAAATCCTTCTACTACGTATATTAATCCGGGTACATATACAGTAACGTTGATAGCAACAAATGCCAATGGTTCTGATACACAAATAACAACCAATTACATAACTGTAGCACCTTCTCCTATAGTTGCATTTACTGCAGACTCTACCCCGTCTTGTGCAGTGCCCCGTACAATCAGCTTTACCAACAATTCTGTTGCAGGCGGTTCGGGTACTGCAACATATCTATGGGATTTTGGTGATGGTAATACATCAACATCTGCCAATCCTACACACACATATACATCATTTGGTAACTATACAGTTACTCTATTGGTGACAAATGGTAACAGCTGCTCTAAATCACAAATAAAAACTAACTACATAAAAATATTGCCGAAACCAACGGCTTCATTCACAGCAACCGGTAATAATTCCTGTACTGCTCCTGTAACAACAACTTTCACAAACACATCTACCGGTGCAGTTTCTTACGACTGGAGTTTTGGTGACGGAGGTACATCTACTGCTACCAGCCCAACGCATACATATACTGCTAATGGTTCTTATACAGTTAGGTTGATAGCAACAAATGCGGCAGGTTGTAAAGACACATTTACCAGCAGTTCTTTAGTAAACATCGGAGCGCCAAATGCATCATTCAATGTAAGCTCGCTTTCTGTGTGTACAGGTAAAACAGTAAACTTTACAAATACATCTACCCCTGCGGGTTATACCAGTGCGTGGAGTTTTGGTACGGGTGGTACATCTACATCTACAAATCCTACATATACATACAGCAGTACCGGTACATATACTGCCACACTAATAGTTTCAAGATCGGGTTGTAGTGATACGGATTCAAAAACTATTACTGTTAATCAAAATCCTACTATCAATTTTACAGCATCACCAACAGAAGCGTGTGCCGCACCGTTTACTACTAGTTTCACAAATAGCAGCACAAATGCAACATCTTATCTGTGGCGTTTTGGTGATGGTAACACATCTACAAGCTCATCTCCATCCCACACATACAATTCACTAGGGAACTATTCTGTAAAGCTAATTGCAATAAGTGCATCTGGCTGTACAGACTCTTTCACAAGAACAAACTATATTAAAATACAACAACCCACTGCAAATATTAACATAGGTTCATTTTCAGGTTGTGCACCTGTAAACGTTCCTTTTATAGCAAACATTACCACACTAATACCTGTAAGTAATTATACATGGGATTTTGGTGATGGTTCATCTACTGTATCATGTGCTTCATGCAGTACTCAATCGCATACATATACTACAGCAGGTACATACACTGTTACACTAACCTACACTACTGGTAGCTGTACACTTACAAGAACTACTACTGTTACTGTAGCCACAAAACCAACAGCATCTTTCAGTGCTTCCCCAACTGCTTTGTGTCCGGGAAGCCCTGTAACATTTAGTAATGCTTCTACAGGGGCCACAACCTATACATGGTTATTTGGAAATGGTGGTACATCTACCGCCACAAATCCTGTGTATAATGGTTATACAAGAGGTACATATACAATAACGCTTATAGCAAATAATAATGGTTGTAGGGATACTGCAATCAGAACCAATTATATTACTGTACATCCACCTGAAGCTAATTTCGGGCTTGCTACTTCTTGTACAAACCGTTATACTGTAACACTAACAGACAGTTCTGTAGGTGCAAACACATATAGCTGGGATTTTGGTGATGGTAACACCTCTACACAAGTTGGTGGTACCTTGACGCATACTTACCTTACACCAGGTACAAGAACTATAACGCTCAATGTATATAATACTACATACGGCTGTTCAAGCACTATAACAAGGATAGTTAATATTCAACCGTTATCGCCAGTATTTACAGTATCTGATACTACATTGTGTAAAGGAGAAAGTACAATGTTCTCGATAACTACACCGGGATCAGGCAATTCTTATACCTGGCATTTTGGTAATAATGTAACATTTTCAACAGGTGCTGCTACCGTATATTACGCATATCCGTCAGGTGGTACATACAGCCCTAAACTTGTAGTAACTGATGCGAATGGCTGTAAAGATTCGCTGACAAAAACAAACTACATACGAGTAGGTAGCCCGAATGTAGATTTTTCCGGTACACCACTAATAGGTTGTCTACCCTTCACTGCTACTTTTACCGATTTGAGTACACCCAATGGCGGATTCCCTATTACCGGTAAAGTATGGGACTTTGTTTATGGCGGTCCACAGCCTACTACTAGCAACACTATTTCGTACACATACATATATGGCGGTACATGGCCAGTGAAATTGGTCGTAACCGATGCGAATGGTTGCAAAGATTCGCTGATAAAAAACAATTACGTAACAGCTAGTAAACCGGTTGCACAATTCAGTACAGCAGATACTAATATTTGTGTTGGGCAAACTGTGCAGATGTATAATAATTCTGGTGGTGCTTCTTTTACATGTGTATGGCATTGGGGAGATGGCACAACATCAACACAACTCACACCAACACATACATATACTACTGCGGGCACATATACTGTAAAATTAGTTGTTACAGATATGTATGGATGTATGGATTCTAATATTAAAACAGCCTACATAAAAGTAAACAGCCCTGCAATAAACTTTAATCTGAGTGATACTGTTGCAAATTGTCCGCCACTATTGGTAAACTTTACCAATACCTCTACGGGCGTATCTACATATGCATGGAGTTTTGGTAACGGAGGACAGTCGTCTCTTGCCAACCCTACGGCACTGTATACATACCCCGGTGTTTATAATATAAAACTGATAGGTACTACTAATGCTGGTTGTAAAGACTCTGTAACAAAGCAAGTAACTATATATGGACCTACAGGTACATTTACTTATAGCCCGCTTGCCGGTTGTAATCCTGTAACTGTAAACTTTACAGCTACTACAACTAATGCTGCATCACTTATATGGGATATGAGTAATGGTTTTACGCAAACAACTACAGGCAATACATACAGTTATACATACACGCAAACCGGTAAGTATGTACCTAAGCTAATATTAAGTGATGGCGCCTCTTGCCTTGTTCCGATATTTGGAACAGATACTGTGAAAGTAGATAAGATGGATGCCGACTTCAGTTTCTCACCAAATGTAATTTGTAACGCGGGTACTGTTCAGTTTACAGATACTGTGTTATTTACAATAAGTAATGTAGTAAGCCGCAGCTGGGATTTTGGTGATGGTGGAACAAGTACTGCACATAATCCTTCGCATGCATATACTGCACCGGGCAACTATAATGTAAGATTGATTGTAACTAATGCACAAGGGTGTAAGGACACAACGATAAAAACAGTAGTGATATATGCACCGCCAACTGTAGCTGTTTCAGGTAATACACCTATCTGCCAGGGAGCAACTACAGGTATTACGCTTACAGCAAGTGGCGCATCTACGTATTCATGGACGCCACCAACAGGATTGTCTTGTACAAACTGTGCTGTAACTACAGCTTTACCAACAAGCACTACCACATATGTAGTAACTGGTACAGATGGAAATGGATGCACAGACACAGCACATATAACTGTAAATGTAAACAACAGACCTAATGTAAATGCTGTGTCTAATAATGCTGCTATTTGTATAGGCTCAACAGCTACACTTACAGCAAGTGGTGCCACTACGTATATATGGTCGCCAACTACCGCACTTTCATGCAGTACTTGTGTAAGCCCGATTGCTAACCCAACTAGTACTACAACGTACGTAGTAACTGGTACAGACGCAAACGGCTGTACAGATACAGGCATTGTTACTGTAAACGTCAACCCACTGCCAACAGTAAGTGCTGGTAGTAATATTACAATATGTAATGGAACATCAACTACACTTACAGGTAGTGGTGCCACTACGTATATATGGTCGCCGTCAACTACACTTTCGTGTAGTACATGTAGCAGCCCTGTAGCATCTCCAACCAGTACAACAACATATACAGTAACGGGTACAGATGCTAACGGTTGTATTAACACAGCTAATGTTACCGTTAGTGTAAATGTATTGCCAATAGTTAGTGCAGGCAATAATATTGCAATATGCAATGGAACGTCAACTACACTTACAGGTAGTGGTGCCACTACGTATATATGGTCGCCGTCAACTACACTTTCGTGTAGTACATGTACCAATCCTGTAGCATCTCCAACCAGTACAACAACATATACAGTAACGGGTACAGATGCAAATGGATGCTCTAATATGGCTAATGTTACAGTAACAGTTAATAATAAACCTAATGTTACTGCTACATCTAATAAAACAGATGTTTGTATTGGTTCTACTGCTACACTTACAGCAAGTGGTGCCATAAGTTATGTATGGACACCAGCAGGTACTTTATCTTGCAGCACATGCACCAGCCCTATTGCAACACCAACTACAGCAACAACATATATTGTAGCCGGTACAGATGCAAATGGCTGTGTTGATACAGGTGTAGTAACAGTAAACGTAAACGCATTGCCAACAGTTAGTGCAGGCAGTAATGTTACAATATGTAACAGTGCATCAACCACACTGACAGCAAGTGGTGCTACATCATACTCGTGGACACCGACAGGTAGCTTGTCTTGCAGCACGTGCGTAAGCCCTGTTGCAAATCCTACTGCTACTACAACATATACTGTAACAGGTACTGATGGTAATGGGTGTGTAAATACATCAACAGTTACTGTAACGGTAAATCCATTGCCTAACGTAACTGCCGGCAGCAATGTAGCTATTTGTAACGGTGCATCAACCACACTGGCTGCAAGCGGTGCAATAAGTTATATATGGACACCTGCTGGATCACTTTCTTGTAGTACATGCGCTAACCCTATCGCTTCGCCTACTGCTACTACAACATATACTGTAACAGGTACCGACGGTAATGGGTGTTCTAAAACATCAACAGTTACCGTTACGGTAAATTCATTGCCTAATGTAACTGCAACAGGTAGCAATGTAGTTTGCGCAGGGTCATCAACAACATTAACAGGAAATGGTGCAGTATCTTATGTATGGACACCAACAGGTTCTTTGTCTTGCAGTACCTGTACAAGCCCTGTAGCAACACCAACTGTTACTACTACTTATATAGTAACAGGTACAGATGCCAATGGCTGTGTTGATACTGGTATAATAAGCATTACGATTACCACAAAACCTGATGTAAATGCAGGTACAGATAAAACTATATGTTTTGGCTCATCAACAAATTTATCAGCATCAGGAGCAATAAATTATCAATGGTCTCCGTCTACAGGCTTATCATGTACAGCATGTGCTAATCCTGTAGCAACTCCCGGCATTACTACATTGTATAGGGTAGTAGGCGTTGCGGCAAATGGCTGTAGCGATACTGACTTTGTAAATGTAACAGTAAATCCTTTGCCTAATGTAGCTGCAACAGGTGTAACTGCAATTTGCGAAGGGTCTAATACAACATTGGTTGCATCAGGAGCATCTACTTATGTATGGACACCAAGTGGAAGTCTTTCGTGTAGTACTTGTTCAAATCCAACAGCCTCTCCATCAATTACTACAATATATACTGTAACCGGTACAGACGTAAATGGCTGTATTGATACTGGTATTATTACCTTAAACGTAAATCCTATGCCTGTAATAACGCTTACGGGGCGTGGTACTATATGTGAAGGATTGAATAAACAACTGAATGTAACAGGTGCTGCAAGTTATAACTGGTCTCCTGCCACAGGATTGTCTTGTACAACTTGTACTAATCCTGTAGCTACTCCTGCAAATACCACTACCTATACGGTAACAGGTACAACAAATGGGTGTTCTGCATCAGATACTGTTACTGTTACTATATTGCCTAAACCTATACTTTCTATTACAAATGATGCAACAATTTGTGAAGGAGATGCTACTGATATAACTGTAATTGGTGCTAGTACATATGTATGGACGCCTTCGTTGAGCTTATCATGCAGTACATGTCCTAGTGTTACAGCAAAGCCAACAACCACTACGGTATATACCGTA
>JADHED010002424.1_pt1 | contig 13057 bp, 9 predicted proteins | sample 8952041 | NCBI WGS metagenome assembly JADHED01 (sample SAMN16124423, study PRJNA663239) | bioreactor sludge metagenome | isolation source: sludge (control) | place: India:Bengaluru | collected 2018-09-08
GTTAAGACTATTTTTGGTTGATGAATTAATTCTGACTAATTTTGGCAAAAATAAAATTAAGAAAGGAAATCATTTATGTCAGTAAATAAAGTAATATTGATAGGAAATGTAGGGAAAGATCCCGAAGTACGATATCTTGATTCAGGCGTTGCCGTAGCTTCTTTGACTTTAGCTACTAGTGATCGTGCGTATACTTTGGCTAATGGAACACAAGTCCCGGAAAGAACAGAATGGCATAATTTGGTACTTTGGCGTGGCTTGGCTGAAACGGCTGAGAAGTATGTTCATAAAGGCGATAAACTTTATGTGGAAGGTAAGATTCGTACCCGTTCTTATGATGATCAAGCTGGGGCAAAGCGATACATTACAGAAATATTTGTAGATTCAATGGAAATGCTTACTCCGAGAACCGGAACATCTGCTGTTGCTTCTGGTTTACCGGGGCAACAAGTCCCTGTTCAGCCTAAACCGGATTCTTCAGTGGAAGATAGTCCGGCTGATGATTTGCCGTTCTAAACATGTTTAACTAAAACCGAATTCTTTGGATTCTGATGTTTATTTATGCCAATTGGCAAATGTTTTTGATGGCTTGCAAGTTCATGTTCCTTCTGTGTCAGCCATGATAGCCATTCTCTTGGCAGGAGTATTATTGTTCGTTTCAGCTTTTATTTCTGCTTCTGAGATTGCTTTTTTTTCTCTTTCTCCTTCCGATCTTAGCGCAATAAGAGAGAGGCATCATTTTTCAGACTCTAAAATTAGTCTTTTATTAAAAGATAATGAGAGGCTTCTTGCTACAATATTGATTGTCGGTAATTTTGTAAATGTTACCATAATTATGTTGTGCAATTCTTTTTTTATGGATGTATTTGAATTCCATTCTACTGTTGCTGAATTTCTCTTATTGACGGTTATACTTACTTTTATATTACTTCTTTTGGGCGAAGTAATGCCTAAAATATATTCTGCTCAAAAGCCTTTGGCTTTTTGTCGTTTTGCTGCACCTGGTATCTATTTTTTGCGTTCTCTTTTTTACCCTTTCACTTCTTTTTTAGTGAAATCGACAAATGGTCTTGGAAAACATTTTGTGCGTAAAAACCATAATATATCAGTTGATGAACTTTCACATGCCCTTGAATTGACCGATAAAACAGAACTCTCGGAAGATAGTAATATTTTGGAGGGAATTATTCGTTTTGGTGATGAAACAGTGAAAGAAATTATGACTTCTCGTCTGGATATGCTTGATCTGGATATTCATACGCCATATAAGGAAGTGTTGCAATGTATAGTAGATAATGCATATTCCCGGATACCCGTGTATGAGAGTAGCCGAGATAAAATAAAGGGCATATTATACATTAAAGACCTTCTTCCGCATCTTAATAAAGCTGAAAATTTTCGCTGGCAGTCATTAATTCGTCCAGCCTACTTTGTGCCTGAAACAAAAATGATAGATGATCTTTTACGTGACTTTCAGGCAAATAAAATACATATTGCTATTGTTGTGGATGAGTTTGGTGGTACATCCGGGCTTGTCACTATGGAAGATATTATAGAGGAAATTGTAGGTGAAATTCGTGATGAGTATGATGAGGAAGAGCGTACATATGCTCAACTCGATGATTATACTTGGGTCTTTGAAGCAAAAACCCAATTGATAGACTTTTATAAGATAACAAAAGTAGAAGATAATATTTTTGATAAAGTGGTGGGAGATGCCGATACTTTGGCGGGGCTATTGCTTGAGCTGAAGGGGGAATTTCCAGTATTGCATGAGGTAGTCACATACAGTTGTTATCAATTTGAGGTCCTTGCCATGAATAACCGGCGAATATTGAAAGTGAAGTTTAGTATTATTCCATCTGACGAGCAGAATCGTAAAGATGATGGAACAACCAATAAATAAATTATTAGCGATGCCTCTTTTTATGTTGCATAATGATTCCTCTTGCCAGTGGGGGATTTGGAATGTTACCGAAACAATAGATGAATTGTTGGAATTATTACCTCATTCTGAGGTTTACCGACAACAGATGATGCAATTTGCATCAAGTTCCCGTCGTTTGGAATGGATAGCTGTCCGGGTTTTATTATTTGAACTGCTTCGCGAAGAAAAAGAAATTGCATATAACTCTAATGGAAGACCTTATTTATTAGATAAATCTTTGAATATCAGTATATCGCATACTCGTGGCTTCGTGTCAGTTATTGTCGCCAAACCGGACAAAGAAGTGGGTATTGATATTGAGCAATATAGCGAACGGGTGCGGAGAGTGGCTTATCGTTTTGTTCGGGAGGATGAAGAATTGTCCAATTACGATGAAGCAGATACTACTTATTCTTTGTTACTTCATTGGTCTGCCAAAGAAGTGGTCTTTAAATGTTTGAATGCTACTGATGTTGATTTTTTGCAGCATATAAGAATTTTACCTTTTCATGTGGCGCATGAAGGAATATTGGATGCTGAAGAATATCGAACCCAGGAAGCCTTAAAATTTAGAATACATTATTTTCTCCATTCTGAATTTGTGCTGACTTGGTATGAAAGCTAATTTTAAGAAATGTCCGAGCGAATCACTTCGACCGGACATCATTTAAATAAACTTGGCAGAGTTTATTTTCCTTACTTTCTCTGATAATAGATGAATGAAATGATGGACGGTATTGCCCGGTTCATTAGACTCAACGCTTTTTCCTCGAAAGCAATGACAAATATTGCATGGCAGGTCTTCTGACTTGTTCCTGTTACAAGCGCCTTCCCGATTAATTCAGTGGCGTGAGTTATTGCCTGTAACATCATGTGGAACTTACAGCAGCGGGACTGTTCAGGATTTACACCTGATTCCCTTTTAATTACTTCTTTGATGAAAAAGGTAGCAAACCAATGCGCTACAAAGGTAAGAAAGAATTTGTGAAATGCAAATACTATTTTTTTTCTTTAGCTAATGTGAATATGAACACGAGACCTCCACCGGGATTATTTTTAGCAGATATTGTACCACCATGGATAATAACCGCATTCTTTACGATGGCTAAGCCTAAGCCGGTACCTCCCAATTTACGCGAACGTCCTTTATCCACACGATAAAATCGCTCAAACAGCCTGTTTAAGTGTTCTGGAGAAACGCCTATCCCAGTATCTGCGAAACTAAAATAATAATAACTTTCGTCTTCCCTGAAACAACTTATTTGAATTTGAATGTCTGTACCGGCATATGCAATGGCATTGTCCATCAAATTTCTAAAAATGGAATAGAGTAGGGAATAGTTTCCTCTCAGCGTAATGCCGGCATTCAATAGGTTGTAGACTTTAATGCGTTTCTCTTCCAATTCTAATGAAACCTCGTTGATGATATTGTGAACAATCATGCTTATATCCACTTTTTCCATATCAATCATATTCGCAGCTTCATCCATCCTGGTTAATACCGAGATATCGCGAAGCAACCTACTCAGTCGATTACTCTGTGCATAACATCGTTCTAAAAATTGTTGAACTTTATTTTGAGGAATATCCGGATTGCTTACAATCGTTTCCAAGTAACCTTGTATACTACTTACGGGAGTTTTTAATTCATGTGCGATGTTTTGTGTCAATTGGCGCTTTAAGCGGATTTGCTCCTCCTCTTGAGTAATGTTATTGATTGATATTTCAAAACTCATATCTTGAAAGACAATACATTCTATGGTAAAGATGCGCCCACTTTTGTTTATTGTTATGGCATTTCTTCTTTCACCGCCTTCTGTGGTATGACTTTTATCAATAAATTCTGTGATTTTCTCAAATTCTGAAATAGTAAAGATTTGCTCTGTTTTTTCTAAATATGAGTCGGAAATCAAATTACTGAACTGAATAAAAAGGTTGTTGACTAGAATCTCTTTCTTATCTTTATTGAATATACCAAGCCCTTCACGGGAGCTTTGGAGATGCATGATTAACTTTTCGCGCTCAATATACAGGGCCTCTTTAGTTTCGCTCAGACGTTTATATATTTGGATTATATGTTGTGATATTTCGCCTAATTCATTGTGTGGGAAGACTGACATAGTCTCAATATCTATTGGCTCATTCTTATCTGCTTTTTGTGCAAATTCACGTAACTGTTTTATTGCAACACCAAGTCTAGATGTAAATTTATAAAAAATAAATATAAGTAATAGAGATATAATGATACTGAACCACAGGTAATGCCGGTCCGCTTCGAAATGTTTTATTAAGCCAGGATTGTATGGTAACGCTGATCGAATAAGATAATTGTTATATTTGGATGCGGAATAGAAATAAGTCAATCCTGTTGACTCGGATGTGCGTCTTACATCGTATCCGTGCCCTTTCTGCATTGCCAAACGTACTTCCGGGCGGTTAGCGTGATTCTTTAGTTTATGATTCTCATAGCTGTCGAACAGAACATTTCCTTTCAAATCAATGATTGTGATTCGCAGATCTTTATCTCCATTATTTTTTAGAAAACCATTTATTGTGTCATGCCACTCTATCTGACTAGCATACTCTAAGTGCTGGAATAAGCGTTCATTGCAATTTTGAAGCTGTAAATCGAGTAGCTCTATTTTGTATCTTTTTTCACAACGATACTGATAAGTGAGAAAACACCCTGCAAATACAAGGAATAACATAATGACGGAAAGAAATAATTTCCGACTAAAAGGCAATAAGTGCGGAGGCTTATTCTGTTTCAAAGCAATATCCATATCCTAAACGAGTCACAATACATTTACCGTATATTCCTATTTTTTTACGAAGTCGGGTAATATTAACATCTATAGTGCGGTCCAATACATATACTTCATCATTCCATACCCGGTCTAATATGTCTTCCCGTGAAAAGACGCGACCCTGATTCTGAAGTAATAAAAATAGTATTTCGAACTCTTTCTTTGTAAGTGGAATTTCCAAACCATCAATCACTACTTTTTTCTTCACTGTGTCTATAATGAGTGATTTATAGGCTATTTGTTCCGGCTGTTGCTCGCTTTCTTCTTGTCGTGTTCGCTTTAGCACTGCTTTAACGCGTACAGTGACCTCACGTAACGAAAAGGGTTTTGAAATATAGTCGTCAGCTCCTACATTAAATCCGGTTATAGTATCATTCTCTGTGTCTTTCGCCGTAATAAATATAATTGGAATCTGGCTGGTTTTTTTTTCTTTCTTCAAAAGACTGGCCATCTTGAAACCGGATATCTCACCCATCATCACATCAAGCAATAATAAGTTGTATTTGCTAATATCCTGTTTTAAAGCTTCTTCAGCAGAGTTTGCTGTGTCTACTTCGTATCCTTCATTTTCAAGATTGAATTTTAGGATTTCACAAAGATCTTCTTCGTCATCCACAACTAGAATTCGGCTGTTGTTCATCTTTATATTATTTTAAAGGGTAAGTAACGAAACTCTTACCACAAAGTTATCTTTTTTTTCTTTTCGCAACAAATTTGAGATATTTTTGTTACATGCCGGTGAAACAAATATTACGATTGCGTTAAGAATATTCATCTGTCGTTTTTTATTTATCTTATGAATAAAAAATATTTTTAAAAGATACATTATTAATTACGATTGTATTGCTATCGTAATATTTATTTTTTATACCCGTTTTTCAGGTTTATTTATTATTTTTGTCTGTCTGATTATTTAAAGGAAATGATAACTATTAGGAAAATAGATTTTAAGAAACCAAAGTGGCGACTGATTGCAATAAGCGCCGCTTTGATTGCTGTAGTCGCTGTGTCGGTGTGGCTTAACTTGAGTTCACTGCGTTCAGGTTTTGAGATCAGTGACCTATTAGGAGGGAATATATTCCCGTCTAGCATTCTATCGGTTGCAACCACCGATGCGCAAGTCATTCTTCCTTCCGACACCCTATACCTAGGTAATCCCAAATCATGTATTTCAGTAAAACTTCGTTCGGGTAAAGCATATAGTCATGTGCGCGTTGAAGTTGGTGAAACTCCATTCTTCTCCCGTTCCATATCAGAATTTGTTCTAGATAAATCTCATACCAATTATATTATCTACCCCGATATTATATGGAACTATGAAGCATTAAAGAATAACAGTCAAGCTGAACCTATAAGCGTGGCGATAACAGTGGAAATGAATGGGAAAAATTTAGGTCAGCGTGTGCGGACATTTTCCGTTCGGAGTATAAATGAGTGTTTGCTGGGTTATGTTACTGACGGTACAGCCTTTCATGATACCGGAATTTTTTTTGCGGCATACGTTAATGAAGAAAATCCTATGATTGACAAGTTATTACGTGAAGCTCTTGATACCCGTATTGTTACTCGTTTTTTGGGATATCAAGCGGGTAAACCTGAAGCAGTGGATAAACAAGTCTATGCATTGTGGAATATTTTGCAAAAGCGCAATTTCCGTTATAGTTCGGTTTCCAATACAAGCTTATCCAGCAATATCGTATACTCGCAGCGTGTCCGCACCTTTGATGATGCACTCGAGTCTTCCCAAATAAACTGTGTGGATGGCAGTGTTTTATTTGCTTCGTTGCTTCGCGCTATTAATATTGAACCAATATTAGTGCGTACTCCCGGTCACATGTTCGTGGGATATTACACTGACTCTTCGCATAAGAATATGAATTTTTTGGAAACGACTATGATTGGCGACGTGGATTTGGACGACTTTTTCCCTGATGAGAAATTAGATTCAACGATGGTTGGCAAATCCCAGAATCAAATGTCCTTAATCACATTCGAAAAATCGAAGGAGTATGCCAATGAAAAGTACAAGCAAAATGAGAAAGGTATTCATTCCGGAAGACTAAATTATATGTTTCTCGAAATCTCCAAGGACGTAAGACGGAGAATACAACCTATTGGAAAATAAAACGATAAACTAAAAAGTAGTCCATTCTCTCGAACAGACTACTTCAATCATCATTTATATCTCAGGCTTATTACCGCAAGTAAATTTTCTGACTCTTAATCCATGGTGGCTGTAAATATATGGCATGAGACTTGTTTGTGATTTAGAAAGCCTGTTGAATATAATATATTTAATTGTATTTTTATATTTCTTAGATGTGGTGCTGTGGCTTTTATAACTGTCGAAAAGGAACTTCTGTAAAATATCGTTTTATGTTTAAAAATGTTTTAATTTTAGGCTGTTATCATGCTTTATGCTTTCTAGTGTATTTGCTCGTAACTTTCAGTTTACTTCGCTTTTTATTTGATTTTATATGTATAATATAAAAATAAAGTTAATTATTGACTTTTTTGATGTTTTAATATTATATATCATATAGATATCATATTTCTTTTTATGGTATTTATATGATATTATAATTAGCTAATATTGATCATATTCATGCGTATGTTATTTATATATATCTTATTGATTTTATTAAACGTTTTTTTTTGATTTGATACTAATTTAACGATGTTGATAATGTAAAAAAACAACTTAATTAATAATTATTAGTATATATTTTTAATAATATATAGAACAAAGGCTAAATTAGTTTATATATTTGCAAATAAATCCAAATTATATAGCTTATGAAAAGAAATTATTGCTTATTATTTGTCTTGCTTACGTTATTTGGGATATCCTCTTTTTGTTCGGCAGTGGCTGCAAATATAGAGGAGATTGTACCGAGTTCTCAAAGTACTCAGCAAGTAAAGAAGATCACGGGTAAAGTAGTGGATACGGCTGGAGAGCCCATTATTGGTGCTAGCGTATCTGTAAGAGGGACAAACTCAGGTGCTATTACAAATTTAGATGGCACATTTTCACTAAGTGCATCTGTCGGTAGCACATTAGTAGTATCATATATTGGCTATCAGACAATTGAAATAAAAGTAGGGTCTCCCAACACATATACTGTTACTTTGAAAGATGATTCCAAAGCGTTGGAAGAAGTTGTTGTTACTGCAATGGGAATTAAAAAAGAAAAAAAAGCTTTAGGGTATTCTGTTTCTGACATAAACTCAAAGGAATTATTGAAAAATAAGCAAACAAATGTGATAAATTCACTTGCAGGAAAAATACCAGGGGTCAATATAACTCAGTCTGGTGGGGCTGCTGGTGCTGGCTCTTCTATTACGATTCGCGGTGGAAACTCTGCAAGTGAGTCTCGTGACAACCAACCTTTATTTGTTGTGGATGGAATAATTTATGATAACTCTACAGTTAATTCCGGCAATTCTTTGACTGATGGCGTAACAAAAAGTGCAACGACGTTTAGCAATCGTGTAATGGATATTAATCCTGAAGATATAGAATCTATGTCAGTGTTAAAAGGTGCCGCTGCTGCTGCTTTATATGGATCGCGTGCTGCCGATGGGGTTGTGATTATAACAACCAAGAAAGGTGGAGAGGGCGTTGTAAGAGTAAATGTAAGTAGTAAATATACATATGGCTGGGCAAAAGGCCTTCCGGAAATTCAGGGAGTGTACGGAAGAGGATATTATAATGAAAAAGGAGTTTTGAGCGATTTTACGACTGAATCTTGGGGCAATCCAATAGAAGGAAATGTGTATGATAATGTATCAGATTTTTTTCAAGGCAGTAACATCTTTGATAATAGTGTAAGTATTACTGGTGGAAGTAAATCCAATTCTTTTTATTTATCAGCATCTAATTATGATCAAACAGGTATTGTGCCGGGGACTTCATTCAATAAAAATACTTTCCGTTTTAATGGTGAGCAAAAATACGGTATACTCACTGCAAGTGCAAATGTGTCGTATTCTCAGGCTCGCACTGATAAAGCTTTTACAGCAGGTGGTTTATACACTGCTGGTGGTTCCGGTGCAATGTCCTCTCTATATGGGTGGTCTCGATCTGATGATATAACTCATTGGCTTAACAACGATGATACCCGTTATCGTATATTCCAAGGTTTGCAGGAGCCGCAAGCTGATACTGAGAACCCTTATTGGGTAATTAACCGTAATACACTACAAGATGCAACTGATCGATTCACTGGGGCTTTGAACTTAAATGTAAAACTGGCGGATTGGTGGAACCTGACGGGGCGTGCTGGAATAGATCAATATACTACTAGCTCGTATACTTATAAATCTCCAGGTGGTGCAGTTATTGAAAGGTATCAAAAAGGGTATTTGGCAAAAAGCAGCACACAGTATCAGTATTTGACTGGCAATTTTATGTCCAATATGGAAAAAAAGATTGGAGACTTTAATTTGGGCTTATTAGCTGGTGCTACTGCTGAAGATACAAAACGTATTAATCAACAACATTGGGGGTATAACCCATATACAAATTCAGTGATAAGTTTTGCTGTAATTGAAAATAGTGATAAATTCTTTACCGAGAGCAATACTCGCAAACGTATGGTTGGTTTATATGGTGAGTTCCGCGCGGCGTATAAAAGCATAGCGTATCTTACTATTACTGGACGCAATGATTGGTCGTCCACTTTACCAATAAAAAACCGTTCTTATTTCTATCCATCTGTATCAGGTAGCTTTGCTTTTACGGAATTGCTTCCAGCAAATAAAATTCTAACATTTGGCAAAATCCGTGCTTCGTGGGCACAGGTAGGAAAGGATGCTGATCCATATATGCTTTCTACTTTGATGAGACCTGTTGCTAGCATATATCAAGATAGCGGAAAATTTAGAAGCGTAGGCCTACAATGGACAGCTGGTAATCCTGATCTGAAACCTGAAATTCAAACATCTTATGAATTAGGTACTGAATTACGTTTCTTTAATGGACGTTTAGGGTTGGATTATACTTATTATTATTCAAAGACGAAAGATCAAATATGTGCTCCTCGCTTAGGACAATCTACTGGTTATATTTTCCTTAACTTGAATGGTGGCACTGTTACTAATGAAGGGATGGAATTATCTATAACTGGTAAACCAGTTGTGACAAGATATTTTCAATGGGAAGCGACTTTGAATTTGTCTGGTAATAGAGGTAAACTGGGAAAATTTATCGATGGCGTGGATATATTTTACGTGACTGATGCTCAGCAAGGTGGTGCAAAAGCTGGTTCTATACCTAATGGTGGATATTTTTTGGGTTTGACTGGAAATAAATATGTAGAAGCGACTGGCACGGGTGGATATGAATATAATGCTACTACTGGTTTGATTAAGGATACACAAGTTCAAACTAATGTTGTTGGTAATCGTGAACCGAAAATGATTGGAGGCTTGAATAATAGTTTTACGTACAAAAACTGGAATCTTTCGTTCTTACTAGATCTTCGTCTCGGAGGAGATGTTTATAATGGAACGGAATATATGTTGACTACGAAAGGCATGAGCATGAGGACATTAGATCGTGATAAAGTTGAATTTGTTGCTTATACAAAAAATACGAGCGGTGTATACGAGGCAAAAACGTATACATATGAAAAGGGGAAGACATATACAATAAATAATGCTCAGAAATCTGGTGAGTACATGATCCAACAATATTGGGATCAGTATGCAAATAATTCATATAATTTTATTACAAAAACAAACTGGATACGTTTGCGTAATCTTTCGCTCTCATATGACTTTAAAGATTTGCTAAGAAAACAGAATGTAGTAAAAGGTTTAACTGTTAATTTAACAGGAAATAACTTATTACTCATTACTAATTATAAGGGTATGGATCCTGAAACAGCTTCTGCTGGTTCGGGAACTGGAGGGTCTGGTTCTGTTGGTATTGACTATTGTGGAGTTCCTGCGCAGGCTAGCATGTCATTTGGTGTTAATATTACATTCTAACGGATTAAAAAATAGAGATTATGAAGAAATTATTATATTTACTGATAGGGTTCGCTCTTACTTGGACTATATCTTCGTGTAGCGATTATTTGAATATAAACACGGATCCAGATAATCCGACTGTAGCAAATGCCAGTAATGATGTCCGCTTGCCATGGATACAATATTATTATGGATATGCTGCTGGAACTGCATCTATGCGTACGAATACAATATTAGGGCTTCTTACGCAAACTTATGCGTCAACAGGAGCAAATTCGTTATTAGCTGCTTGGAATCCTTCACAAAGCAGTTGTACGACTGTGTATCAGAATATTTATGTTGGGTCAGCAGTAAATATTGATCCTATGATTCAGAATGCGCTTACAAATGGAGAATACCATTATGCAGGTGCTGGATATGCATTAAAAGCAATGGGATTTATGCTTATGCTTGATCTTCATGGTGAACTTCCTGTTCAGGAAATGGGTATATTAAAAACTAATCCTGCTTACGATGATGGTAAAAAAATGTACGAACTTGTGATGGGATATTTAGACGAAGCGATTAAATATTTTAAGATGGATCAAAAAGTTGGGGCTATGGCCCTATCTGGAGGTGATATTTGGAATAGTGGAAGTGTTGATAGATGGTTAAAGCTTTGTCATGGTTTGAAAGCACGTTATATGCTTCGACTTTCTAAGAAAGCAGAGGGTACAGATTTGTATAGTTTCAATATGGATGGAATATTGTCTGAAATAGAGCAAGGTCCTCAATCTAATGACGAAAATATAATAGTAAACCATGTAAATAAACCTGGAGATCAAACAAACTTCACAGTGAGTGATCCCTATAGCTCTTCTTATTTATGGGATTGTACGGCTTATGGAGCTACTCAGCGTGCAACACGTTATTATGCAAATTTGTTAACAAATGGATTTACTGGTGGTTCGGGGGTGATTGATCCAAGAATGAGTAAGTTATTGCCAGCAATGATGGCTAATATAACTTTAGATAACAATGGTAATATTAAAAGTTACGTTTGGAAAAGAGATATTGGTGTGGATATGATGAATGATGCTATCAGGCAGAATGGGGGACCATTAACTTCTGTTTTTGTTGTAGGGACGGAGTCTTCTTATAGTACTACAGATGGAGGGTTACCTTTAGTTTACTCTATTTCGGATGAATCTGCAAGGCAAGCATTTATAAATGGCGCGAGTTCTATTCATAAGATCAAAGTCGATGGTAGTAAAGTTACCGTATATTATCAGAAAGGAGCTGCTTATGTGAATTCTACAAACTATTTAAGAGCTGGTGATACAATATATGTGAATATGAGGGCTAATCATATGGATACAGGAGGTCGCTCCGTGACTGATCAGTGTTATTATCCCACAACATCTGCTCCATATGTTGCGGGTACGGGTACATTTTATGCTCGACCAAATTCAGATACTTATATATTAACATATACCGAAATGTGTTTTATAAAAGCTGAGATATTATTCAGAAAGAAAAAAAATAACGAAGCGTTAGCTGCCTATAAGGATGGTATTAAGGCTAATTTTGATCAAATGCAAGTCAAACTAAAGAAATGGAAATCAGCAGGGTCTGTAAATCCTGATGAAATGCCTATGGATGACGCAGATATAGCTGCTTATATGTCTAGTCAAGCTGTTATACAAGATCCGGCTAAATTAACAATGGCGGATATTATGCGACAGAAAATGATAGCTATGGGGATAAACTCTGAAAATTGGGTGGATGCGCGTCGATTTAACTATAGTTCTGGTAATGTAAAAGATTTCGGAGTGGTATATACTGACTATAAAAGGCCCAAAGAATTTACTGCTACTAATAAGATTATTGGTACTTCACCTACAGATCTTACTTATTGGTTTAGACGTTTTAGTCAAAGTACTCACGAAAGTAATTATAATTCGTCTCAATTAATGGCTTCTAACAAATTAGCCATGAAAGATCCAATTTGGTCTTGTCCTGTTTGGTGGGATTGTGTTACTGACGATGAGTATTATGGTTATATAAAATAATACATTTTAGTGTATAAAGAGAAAGAGCTGAATAAGAAAACTTATTCAGCTCTTTCTCTTTATTTGAGGTTAAAATGTGCAAATAGAATTATTTAGGCCTATAAACCATTGAATTGTTTACTTAAAGAGTTAATTATCTTATAAAACATTTCTTTACTAGCGCATCATTAATTATCTTTGCCAACTGATTAAATGAAAATTTCATTTACGTTTCATGTAAATTTAATAAGATATTGGAGGCTTTAAGGTCTTCATTCATAGATGATGATTGAGACAGCTGGTTCGAGAGAATCGGC
>JADHED010002425.1_pt1 | contig 13053 bp, 7 predicted proteins | sample 8952041 | NCBI WGS metagenome assembly JADHED01 (sample SAMN16124423, study PRJNA663239) | bioreactor sludge metagenome | isolation source: sludge (control) | place: India:Bengaluru | collected 2018-09-08
ATCGGTACCGCCTCCGCCATCCAGCAGGTCATTCCCTGTGCCGCCAACCAGCGTATTGTTGTTGTTATCGCCGTAGAGGAAGTCGTTGAAGTTGGAACCCGTAATATTTTCAATCCCGGAGAAGGTATCGCCGAATGCATCGTTGGTCTGGAAGATCCCATTTCCCCCGGACCCCGGCGCCAAGTCGCCATCCGTCAGGTCGACAGTAACGCCGGCATTGGAGTGGGCGTAAGAGACAGTATCCGTACCGGCTCCGCCACGGAAGGTATCCGATCCGGCCAAACCTTCCAGGATGTCGTTGCCGGCACCACCATCGATCGTGTTTGCTGAAGAACTACCGATCAGCACGTCATCAAAGCTCGACCCCAGCAAGTTCTGGATATTGGCATAGGTATCGCCTTGCGCATCGCCGGTATTGACCACGGCCGGACCATTGGTGAACGCAGTCGTGGTCAGGTTGGCCGTGACACCCACACCGGCAGTGGTTGTCGCTGCCCCTGCTGCAGCTTGCCCTGCATTGGCATAACTCGCGGTATTCGTACCACCGCCACCTTCCAACGCGTCGGCACCGGCCATGCCCTCAAGGATATCATCCCCCCCGTTGCCATGCAGATAGTTGGCCCCAGCATTGCCATAAAGGAAATCGTTGTAGCCAGAGCCGATCAGTTGCTCGATGTTATACAGTTCGTCGCCCGCCGCCGTATCGGTAAACACGATCCCCAGCAGATTGTTGGTTGTCTGATCCATCAGCGAGACGGTCACAGAACCGCTGTTGTACTGATCGTACCGCGCCGTATCGATGCCCCCTTGGCCGTCGATGTAGTCAGCGCCCTGGCCGCCATTGATTTCATTGTTGCTGGCGTTGCCGATCAGCACGTCGTTGTACTGAGAGCCATAGTAAAGATGCTCAATCCCGATCAGGGTATCGTTGCCGCTACCGCCCGTGACGCTGCTTGCCGCAACAGAACGGCCGTTGCTGCTGTAGGCCGTGGTATCGAGGTTGGCTGAAATCCCCGAAACGGCATAGCGATAATCGACGTAATCGCTGCCGGTACTACCCCCCGTGATGATGTTGTCGCCGTTGCCGACGTAGACGTACAGGTTATTTGCATTAGCGGCCGTGATGTTCTCGACGCCGGAGAAATTGCCCCAGACCGAACCCCAGTTATTTCGCAGCGTACCGTTGGCCTGGGTGGCGCTCGCCAGCATATCGAACTGCCAGTAGGACGCTGCAGCGCGATCGATGATCAGGGTGTCCTGACCGGTGCCCGCATCAATGGTATCCACGGTGCCATCGAAGTTGGTCATGGTGATGATGTCATCGCCGGCCTCGCCGGAAATGTTGGCAGCCCCCACCATGTCATCGGAAAGCTGGTCATTCCCGTCACCGCCAGACAGCGTATCGGTCCCCAGGCCGCCGGTGATGATGTCGTTGCCAGCGCCGCCGACAATCGTGTTGTTGGCGTTATCACCAGTCAGCGTATCGTCGAACGCGGAACCAATCAGGTTCTGGATGTTGGTGTAGGTATCGCCTTGCGCATCGCCGGTATTGCCTGCCGCTGAAGCCAGGGAGGCAGTGACCCCCAAGCCGCCGCCCTGATCGGTTGCATGCTCATAGCTGGCAGTGTTGATGCCCGCGCCGCCATCCAGCACGTCGCCCGATCCAAGGCCTTCCAGCACGTCATTGCCGGCGCCGCCAGTCAGGGTGTTGGCATCACTCGCGCCGATCAGCGTATCGTCGAAATCGGACCCAACCAGATTCTCGACGTTGGAAAACACATCCCCCTGGGCATCGCCCTGCGCCACGAACCCGCTCAAACCGGTCGTGAGCGAGGCACGCACGTAGCCAGTGGAGTGGGCATAGGTGACCGTATCGTTACCGATTCCGCCGTCCAGGGTATCCGCACCGCCCAGCCCTTCCAGCGTGTCGTTGCCGTCCCCGCCGGAGATCACGTTCGCTTCGCTGCTGCCGATCAGGGTGTCATCGAACGCAGAACCGGTCATGTTCTCGATGCCGCTGTAGGTATCGCCGTTGGCATCGTTGGTCTGCGTCACCGCAGGCCCTGCACCAAAAATGGTGGTGAGCGAGGAAACCACCCCCGCGCCGGAATGTTCGTAACTCACGGTATCGATATCAATACCGCCAACGAAACTATCGGCGCCCCCCAAACCTTCCAGGGTGTTGTTGCCGCGGCCGCCGTTGATGATGTTGTTATCACCGTTACCGATCAGCGTATCGTCGAAGGCACTACCGGTCAGGTTCTCGATACTGGTAAAGGTATCCCCGGAAGCATCGTTGGTCTGGACCACACCGATCAAACCGGTCGTCAGCGTAGCCACGACGCCCTGCGTGGAAGGGGCGTAGCTGACGGTATCGTTGCCTCCGCGACCATCGAAGGCGTTGGCCTGAATGCCGGCAGCGCCAGTGAACACATCGTTGCCCGCGCCACCGATGAGGTTCTCGATGGAGACCAGCACATCCCCGTTCGCATCGCCGACCGTGCCGGTGTTGCTGGTGAGGCTGACCGCGACATCGGTCAGGGCATATTCGTAACTCGCGGTATCGGTACCGGTACCACCATCGAGCCTGTCAGCCCCATCGCCGCCAACCAGGGTGTCATTGCCATCCCGACCGTAAAGCTGGTTGATCTGGTTGTTGCCGACCAGGGTGTCATCGTAGGAAGAACCGATGAGATTCTCGACACTGGTATAGGTATCGCCGGCAGCCTCGCCGGCGTTCACCACGCCGAGCGTGGTATCCAGCGCTGCCGTCACGGCAGAACCCGCATTCTGGTAAGTCGCGGTATCACTGCCGACCCCGCCGTCCAGTACGTCAGCACCCAGCCCACCGTCCAGCGTATCGTTGCCCGTGCCGCCGTTCAGGGTATCGTTGCCCGCCTCGCCGTGCAGGATGTCGCGTCCAGCACCGGCGGTGACCACGTCATTCGAACTCCCGGCGTAAACCTCGACCCCAACGCCGCCGCTCGGCAGCACCATCAGGGGCGCCCCGGTAGAGCTCGTCACGGTAAAGTCCGCCTGCGTTTCGGCGTCCCGGTAAGTGAAATTCATATTCTCGATGACTTCAAACGCGAACATGCTTGCATGACCGTTGATAATCAAATCTGCATTGAAATCGACAGGGGTAACACCATCCGCCACGTCATATACGAGATAGACATCCAGACCGTTGAGCAGCATGGCAGGGTCAGGTGTCACATGCCAGGAGTTGGAGGTCGGGCTATCGCGCGTTACCCCGGTGCCTTGCAGGTTGAAGCCGGGAATCTGCGCGATCTTGGCGGCATTGAAGATCAGCTGGATAGAGGTCACATCAGAGAAGTTGTTAATCGTGATATGCAACGTCTTACTCCATTGCCCCTCACCAGCACTGAATGCCGGGTTGAAGGCAATGGTGTCGACACCCGCCGTACCATGAATCAACTCACGCGTGGCCTGCCCAGCGGGGCTGGAACGCTCGGCCAGCTGCTCCGGCGTAGCCGTTGCATCATAGGCCCCCAACGGCAGGTCTGCACGCCCACTCGGCGTGACCTTGAATTCCGCGGAAGTATACAAAGCAAACTCCGCATTAGGCTGCCCCTGCGCATCAGGAAGGTTTTCTGGTTTGACAGTGGACTTACCAACCCGATATACCGCCGGCTGAGCCGTCGTCAAAGGCACAACGGCGGTCGAGGCATCGCTCTCGCCCGTTCCAGAACCACCGTTCCCCGGCCCCTTCCCGACCGCGGTGGAAGTGCCCACGCCCACCTTGACCATGGGCGCCGGTGGCGGCGTCACGGGCTGCGACTCGCTCTGCGGGGCAGGCTCTTCCGGCGGCGGGTTGGCGTCGATGTTCTCAGTGACCAGTCGAAGACTACCGGCCTTGGCGGGATTGGCCACGCCCACCAGCTTGAATAGGGCGGCCAGACTGATGGTGCGGTCATTGAAAATGGCATCGGGCGGAGTCGGACTCAAAGCGTCCAACGCACCGTTCGTGATGATCACATGATCGCCGTTGGCGAAGGTCAGCAGCAAATCGACATCGGCCACGTCGACCAGTTTCAGGGTGCTCAGCAACTCCTTGACCGTCACGTCGCCTTCCGGCGTCAGCCCGGCCCGCACCAGATCCCCCGCCACCAAAGGCTTCGTCGCTTTGTCCACGGTCTGCCCCGAGGCCTGCTGGGCGGTCTGTTCTGTCTTCGCTGTCTTTTCGTTTGCCATGTTCACGACTCCTTCAGGAAGTCACTCGCAAAATGTTCAAAATTCGCCACACCACCCTGCATGCTAGCCGGTGCATCCTGCCGGCGCACACCCGCCCGGCGGGCGGAAACCCACGTCTATCGACCGGAGTTTCGCTGTTGCTCCAGAGACAGGCGCGAGTACTCGATCAGTGCGGCCAGCAAACGACGCATTTCGGCACCGTCGTCCGCCATGCGCAGTTTGATCTCGCTCATCTGCTCCACGGTATCGGCATTCGTTTTTTCCATCTGCGTCAGCATGGTACCCAGTTGGCGCCCCACGCGTTGCAGTTCACTGCGGAAGTTGTTCGACGCCTCCGAGTTTTCCGCCAGCGCACGCAACAGATCGGCGCGCTGCTTGTGGAAATCGTCGACTTCCGCATTCAGGCTACGTTCCTGCAAGCGCATCGACTCCGCCATACGCTCTTCGATGCGGCGAAGGATACGTACTTCCTCCGTAAACAGTTCCCCACCAGCCTCGATCGGCGGTAAAGGCATGACCGGGACCGGGCGCTCGACCGGCTCGCGCTCCTGCATCGTCTCACCCGGTTGCTGGGTAGCCGCCTCTTGCGACTGTGTCGGGGAGAATGCCGCACCGGCCACACCGGCGACCGGCTGCGCCAAATCTCTGGGGGCCAGATCCTTGGGCGCCAGGGGTTCCGGCGGGCGCTTGCCAAGGCCAAGCTTGAGGCCGCTCTTGCTGTAGGCGAATCCATCGCGCGCCAGGGCAAATTCAATGTGCTGGGCCACTTCTGAGCCCAGGATGGACATGATGTCGCTGGTGCAGCGACGCACCGACACCATCATGAATCCGAGGATGATCGAGCCCATCAGACCGTACATGGACGCCGAGAACGCGATGCCCATGGAATGCATCGGCGCCTCCATGCGCTTCACCATTTCACCGAACACCTGAATCGGATCGGCGGTCTTCATATCCAGCGTCGCAAAACTGGAAATCAGCACGGCAATGTCATCCAGGGTCGCCAGCAGCCCGATGAACGTCCCCAGCAGCCCCATCCCCACCAGCAAACCACCTAGGAATTGCGGGATCGCGTTGCGGCTGTTGATTCGGACAGAGGCCTTGTTCAGCTCGGTTTCGATCGCGATCTGTTCCTGATGCGAAATCGAACGGCCCGACGAAGCGGCGATCATGCGCAGGACGTAGGCAATATCGGCGTCGTAGTTCAACGCCAGTTCCTGCAGCGCCTCATCGTCGACGCCGCTACGCTTGGCCTCTGTAAACTCCACCAGGCGTTTCGCTTCCTGCATCAGCTTGCCGATGTTCTGCAGGATCAGGATCCCGCCCACCAACGTGATGGCGAAAATCAGATAGTTGATCTGCGGGTGCGGGTTGCTGACGATCGTCTTGATGATCGCCTTGTGATAAACCCCAGCAGCCAGCAACAGCAGCAGGAAAGGCAGCGCGGTGTAGAGGTAATAGATTCTGAGGCGTTTGTACATATTGGGTTCCGTCGTTTTACACCTGATTGATTTGACTTGTTCTTAGGGAAGCCATGACCAAGTGGCTACGCGAGCGAATTGCTTCGTTGCGCGGTGCTCGAAACCTCGTCTATCCACTTGATATGTCTCGGCTTCTGCGCGCCGGGCGCCTCGCACTTCATCTCGCTCGCTCACTTGTTCAGGGCTTCCTAAGTTACCTTGGATCTCGAAACGCACCGTCCCGAAAACGTAACAGTGGAGACAACACGTACGACAGCACCGTCCGTTTCCCCACCACGATGTCCGCCACCGCGGTCATCCCGGGCACGATCGCCATCCCCTGATGCCCTTCCGATACGGCTTTGATCATTACACGGTAATAGCGCCCCTCGCGCTCATCCTGCAACGTATCTGCGCTGACCTCGGTCACCCGGCCGGCCAGCGTCCCGTAGGTAGCGTAATCATAAGCACCAAGGCGTACCCGTGCCGCCAGGCCGCTACGCAAATTGGCCCGGTCATTCGGTCGCGCCTTCGCCTCCACCAGCACGCCTTTGTCGTCTGGCGTAATCTCCATCAGCACCTCACCCGGCTTGACCACCCCGCCCACCGTCGTCACGGCAAGGCGATTGATGAAACCGGATACCGGCGCCCGCACCTGATTGCGGTCCAGTCGATCGCGACTGGTACCGATCTCGAGACCGGTCTTTTCCAGTTCGGCCCGCACCTGGGTCAGCTCGGACGAGGCTTCCGCACGGTAGCGTGCCCACACTTCGCCGATGCGGGACTCCGTTTCTGCCATTGCGGCCCGCAACCGTGGGATCGCCGCCTCGGTCTCGGCAATCTGCGACGACAGCCGTTGCACCTTGGACTGGCTATCCAGCAGCTCCAGATTCGATGCAGCGCCGTTACGACGCAACCCTTCGATCACCTGGTATTGCTGGCGCGCCACTTCCAGCTCGGCCGTCAGGTGATGACGACGGTTTTCCGCCTCAGCGATCTCGCCACGCTTCTGCGCGCTCTGATCGCGCAACACCTGCACTTCTTCCGCCACCCTGGCCCGACGCGCCTGAAACGCTGCGGTTTCGGCCACCCGCACTTCTCCGTCCAGCATATCCTTGGGGAAGCCGATACTGCCAGCGCCACTCGACTCTGCCAGCAATCGCGCCTCACGCCCCCGCAGGGCATCCGACTTGGAACGCTCCTGATCCAGATTGGCGCGCGCCTGGATATCCGACAATTCCATCAACGGCTGTCCGGCCTTGACCACCTCGCCCTCCTGCACCAGGATGCGGCGCACGATGCCGCCCTCGAGGTGCTGCACGATCTGCGACTTGCCCGCCGGCACGATACGCCCTTCGGTGCGGACGATCACATCCACTTCGGCCACCGCAGCCCACAACAGCATCATCACGCCGGTCAGCACCGCCACCCACACGAACAGGGTACGGGGATGCATGTCGGAAAGCTGGCGCGGAAATTTCAAGATAATCCCTAGCGCGGGGTGACCAGCACCTTGGAATTATCCGCGTTCGCCTTGCCTTCCCGCACCGACACGTCGATCTTCTCAGCCGGGACATTCATTTCGATCAACTGGTTACGCACCGCCATCGCGCGGTAGAAACCCAGACGCTTGGCCTCAGAGAAACCGGCCGGCACCACCACTTCAACACGTGCTGCGCCATTGGAAACGATGTTGCCGAGACTGTTACGCAGTGTTTCTGCCTCGTTCGTACTGAGGGTCACGGCATCCAGCTGGAAATTCACCACCACGCCGCCACCCGCCGGTGCAGACTTCTCCAGCTCCTTTTCCGGCTTGGGAATCGGGGTTTTGGCAATGACCACCTTCTGGGCGCCCGAAAATTCGTTTTTGACGAGCACCTGCTTCTTCAGCTCATCCACCTGCTTTTGAAGGGATTTGATCTGGACATCCTTGGCCTTGACGATATCAGCCGGCGGAACAGGCGGTGTCGCCGAAGCCACCTGTTGCTGCGCCACCGGGGTTTCGACAACGGGCGTTGGCTTGTCGTCCTTGTGACGGCTCAGTTCCAGCGCGAACATGAACACCGCGACGATCATGATCGTTAGCATGAACAGCAGATTCAGCACCAGGTTGGTCACGGCATCGACGTACCCTGGCCAGAAAATGTCGGCACTGTCTCCTTCGCCACTCGCTTCGATGGACATATGCTAAATCCTCAACATCCCTCAGTTGATCGCCTGATCGGCAACCTGCGGCTGAACACCGGCCACATCCGTCATTGATGGCGCCCCCTGCACCAGTCTGGCAATCTGGGCGACCGCGGTCATTTCCTGCACGTGCAGGTTTACCAGACGCGTACGAGCCTGGTAGTAACGATCGTAGACATCCAGCATGTCCAGCAGGGACTGGTTACCCGACACCATGCGGCTCGACATGGATTTCGCCGCAGTGGCGATCGACTCCAGTTCCCGATAACCGGAAGCAATCCGTTCACGCGTCGATTCCAGCGTGGCATACTGCGCGGACAGCGACTGCAGCACCCGGCGGCGCTGGTCATCCAGGCGGTATTTGATTTCGCTGCGCCGCGCCGCCTTTTCATCGTTGTACTTGAGGTCGCCGCCACCGTTGAACAGCGACCAGTTCATCACCACCATCAGGCGCTGGTCACGCTGATCGCCTGCGCCGCCGCCTGCATGCAGGCTGTTGCTGTCCTGGTATTCCAGATCGACGCGTGGCAGGTAACGGCTCTTGGCGGCCGATTGATCCAGTTCGGCAGCACGCAACTCCGCTTCCAGCAGGGCAATATCGGGGTTGGATTGAATCGCGAGCGGCATCGCCTGTTCGACGGCCGGCGGCACGATCGAGATGCCGACTTCTTCCAGGTCGGGCAGGCGCAACGTCGAAGGGGCCAGATTGACCAGGCGCACAAACTCCACACCGGCAGCAGCCTGTGCGGCCTCCTGCTCGATACGCGCAGAGCGGGCATTCAGGCTACGTGCACGCACGCGTTCCTTGTCTGCATTGCTGGCAGCACCGGCACCGGCCCGCTTCTCGATATACTGAAACAGCTCCTGTAGTTGCGACTCGTAGTCCATCGCCATGTTGGCCTGCAGGCGACTCGACACCACGGCAAGATAGGCGTTGACCGTGGCCAAGTAGGTATCGCCGGCGCTGGAACGCATCCCCTGCTCGCGGGATTGCTCGACGACCTCGCGACGCTTCCAGTCATAGAGACTTTGCATATCCAGCAAGGGCTGCTTGAGCGTCAGGGTCTTGTCGGTTCTGGAGTGATTGCTGCGCGCCTCCTCACGACCGGTCACTGCGTCGATCTGGGCTCCCGGGGTGGAAATTTCTCGCCCCGACTTCATCGTCACCAGCAAACTCGGCAGCAGGAAAGCACGCGCCTGCCCGGTCTGCGCACGCGCCTGATCGACGCGTGCAGACGCCACCAGGACGTCGCGGCTGAATCCCATGGACGCCTTGACCGCCTGTGCCAGGTCGATGGCGCTGATCGCCTCCACGGGCTCTGAGCCTTCGCCGACCACGCTGGCGACCCCTGCGGCAAAATTTCCTCGGGCATCCGCCGCCACCGGGATCTCGAAGGCACCGACCAGACCGATCAGGCTACGCTCGGACGGAACTGCAAATTTGGTCGACACCTCAGTGTCACGGGCACCTGGGTTGGCCACTTCGGCGACAGGGGCCGGCGGCTCCAGCACTTCAGGCATCTTCGCCGTCGTTTCCGGCAAGACCATCTGGGGCGAGCCTGGCAAAGCCAACGGCGCAGGCGTCGTGGCCGCAGACGGTGCCGAAGGAACAGGCAGCGCAGTATTGATACGCTGCGAGGGCGGGAGAATGGCATTGATCGCTGCCACAGCAGCAGCAGCAGCGTTTGCGGCGGCACTTGCTGCCGCAGCCGCAGCATTCGCAGCGCTGACAGCGGAGTTTGCGGCGCTGGCAGCGGCAGATAAGGTGGTGCTGGGGCGCAACTTGATCCCCTGATCCTTGCCATCTTCAGCGGCATACGCGCACACACTCAGGGACACAAACCCGGCCAGCATCAACAATCTGCAGCCCTGGTTATATTGCACTCCCCTACTTCTCATCTGCGCCATTCCCGAATTTGAGCGACACGCAAGCATCGCCGTCAGACAACAAAGAACCCAATTCTGAACCGATGACATACATCGCTCGAGAATTGGGCACGCTTTACAACAAGACCGTCATTGTAATAAACAATCGGTTGTTTTAAAAACAGAAAGATTAACTTTTCGGACAGATCCCAGAGGGCGACCTGCTTGCCCCCATGCCTCTGCCAAAGCGATCACCTGACAACGGCAGCCAGTTCACCTTTTTTGTAACGATCCGCCATTCTGTCACATGACATTGCCTTGATCTGCGCGGCACGCCCGGCGGAGCCGAACGCCTCGAAGCGCGCCTTGCAAATCTCGCTCATGGCTTTGGTGGCAGCAATCAGGAACTTACGGGGATCGAGCTCCTTGCGGTTCTGCTCCTGCGCGAGGAAATGCCGCACCGCCCCCATGGAAGCAATCCGCAAGTCGGTATCGATATTGACCTTGCGCACGCCGTTCTTGATGCCTTCGACGATCTCCTCGACCGGGACGCCGTAGGTTTCACCGATATCACCACCGCATTCGTTGATGATCTTGAGCCACTCCTGCGGGACGGATGAGGACCCGTGCATCACCAGATGCGTATTCGGAATGCGCGCGTGGATTTCCTTGATGCGACTGATGGCCAGCACATCCCCGGTAGGCGGACGCGTGAACTTGTAAGCCCCGTGCGAAGTGCCGATCGCGATGGCCAGGGCGTCCACGCCCGTAGCCTTGACGAAAGCTGCCGCCTCCTCCGGATCGGTCAGCAACGCGGAGTGATCCAGCACGCCCTCTGCGCCATGTCCATCCTCTTCCCCCGCCATGCCGGTTTCCAGCGAGCCCAGACAACCCAGTTCCCCTTCCACGGAAACCCCCACGGCATGCGCCATATCGACCACCTTGCGGGTGACTTCGACGTTGTATTCGTAAGTCGCAGGAGTTTTCATGTCTTCCTTGAGCGAGCCATCCATCATCACGCTGGAAAAGCCCGAACGGATCGCCTGAATACACACGGCAGGAGAGGAGCCGTGATCCTGGTGCATCACCACCGAGATATGGGGATAAGCCTCGACTGCAGCTGCCACCATGTGGCGCAGGAAAGCTTCGCCTGCATATTTACGCGCGCCGGCTGACCCCTGCAGGATCACAGGGCTGTCAGCCGCGTCCGCCGCCTGCATAATGGCGTGGATCTGCTCCATGTTGTTGACGTTGAACGCCGGCAGTCCATAAGCATGCTCGGCAGCATGGTCCAGCAATTGTCTCAGCGATACGAGTGCCATGATGGGCTCCTTGGGATGTTAGGACTTGATTAAATCAGCTTTTGCGGTGCTCGCCAACCTTCACGATCTTCAGGGTATTGGTCCCGCCCGACACCCCCACCGGCTCCCCGATCGTCAGCAGGATCAGGTCGCCGTCCTTGACCGCGCCACGCATGCGCAATTCATCCTCTGCATCCTGCAGGATCTGGTCACGGTCATCCGTGTGCTGCTCGAACGGATAGGGATACACGCCGCGGAACAGCGTCAGTTTGCGACGCGTTTCCTTTTTGGCGGCCAGCGCGTAAATCGGCACCAGCACATTGGCACGGGACAGCCACATGACCGCCGTGCCGGATTCGGTCAGAGAGGCAATCGCCTTCACTTTCAGATGCTGCGCCACGTGCACCGCCGCCATCGCGATGGATTCGTCGATGCGATGAAACTCCTTGTTGGCCTTGAGCTTGAAATGCTGGCTATCAAAATCCTTTTCCGCCTCGCGACACACGCGATCCATGGCCAGAATCGCCTCGACCGGGTATTTGCCCGCCGCACTCTCAGCCGACAACATCACCGCATCGGTACCATCCAGCACTGCGTTGGCCACGTCGGAGACCTCGGCGCGCGTCGGGATCGGGTTGGTAATCATGGACTCCATCATCTGCGTCGCAGTGATGACCAGTTTGTTGCGTGCCCGCGCCATACGAATCATGCGCTTCTGCAACCCCGGCACGGCCGCATCGCCGACTTCAACCCCCAAATCCCCACGGGCCACCATGATGGCATCGGACGCATCGATAATCTCTTCCAGCGCATCAATGGCTTCGGCGCGCTCGACCTTGGCGATAATCCCGGCGTGACCACCCGCTTCACGCACCAACTGGCGCGCATACTCCACATCGGCACCGCAACGCGGGAAGGAAATCGCCACATAGTCCGCATCCAGGGCCACAGCCGTCTTGATGTCGGCCTTGTCCTTGTCAGTCAAGGCTTCGGCGGCAAGCCCGCCGCCCTGACGGTTGATGCCCTTGTTGTTGGACAAGGTCCCGCCCACATTGACGACACAGTGAATCTCGCGGCCCTTGACCTGCTCCACGGTCATGACGATACGTCCGTCGTCCAGCAGCAGCACGGCGCCCGATTCAACTTCGTCGGGCAGGGTCTTGTAATCCAGCCCGACCCGCTCCTGATTGCCCAGGGTACAGGCCGCATCCAGAATGAATCGATCGCCGTTGGCGAGTTGAATCTTGTTCTCTGCAAACTTGCCGATGCGGATCTTGGGCCCTTGCAGATCACACAGCACGCCGATTGGACGACGATGCCGCGCGGCGATTTCACGCACCAGATTGGCCGCCGCGATGTGATCCTGTGCCGAACCGTGGGAAAAATTCAGGCGCACCAGATTGACACCCGCCTCCGCCATGCGGTTCAGCACTTCCTCGCTGTTGGAGGCCGGCCCCAGAGTGGCCACGATTTTGGTTTTACGCTGTATCGTCATTCGGATTCTCGAAACAATGACGGGAAACCCGCTGAGCGAGTTTCCCGTCTACATCATGAAAGAATTTGAATTTCAGGAAACGCTAGCTGCTGGCGCGTTGCTCAAGCATTTCCACTGCGGGCAGTTTCTTGCCTTCCAGAAACTCGAGGAAAGCCCCGCCGCCGGTGGAAATGTAAGAGACGCGGTCCGCGATGTTGTACTTGGCGATGGCCGCGAGCGTGTCACCGCCGCCGGCGATCGAGAAGGCCGGGCTTTCGGCAATCGCCATACCCAACGCCTTGGTCCCCTCGCCGAACTGGTCGAATTCGAACACGCCGACCGGGCCGTTCCAGACGATGGACCCGGCCTTTTTCAGGTATTCGCCGTAGAGCTTGGCCGTTTCAGGACCGATGTCAAAAATCATGTCATCGTCAGCCACCTGATCGACCTTCTTGACTACGGCGGGCTCGTTGGCGTCGAACTTCTTGCCGACCACCACATCCACCGGCAAGGGAATGTCGCTGCCCTTGGCCTTGGCTGCTTCCACCAG
>JADHED010002400.1_pt1 | contig 13045 bp, 9 predicted proteins | sample 8952041 | NCBI WGS metagenome assembly JADHED01 (sample SAMN16124423, study PRJNA663239) | bioreactor sludge metagenome | isolation source: sludge (control) | place: India:Bengaluru | collected 2018-09-08
GCACGGCAAGCTCGCCGACGCCGAGCTGCACTTCACCGGCGGCGACCTCGACGGCTTGAAGCTGATCGGCTTCGGCATCTGGGAGCGCCGCGACGGCCACGGGATCAACGTCACCTTCCCCGCGCGCCCGTTCATCGTCCACGGCGAGCGCCGCAACTTCGCCCTGCTGCGCGCCACCGGCGACCCCTCCGCCCAGGACCGCATCCGGCAGCTGGTGCTGGAGGCGTTCGAGGCCACGTCCGGCACGGCCCCGACAGCCTCATAGGCAGGCCGGACGCTGGCCGCAGACGTTCGGCCAGCCAGGCTGCCGCACGACTCGCGTCTCTCGTCAGGTTCAACCGCCCGCCCTCGGGGCTGGCGGCTCAGGAGGACCGAACATGCTTGTCAAGATTCGCCCTGTCACCGAGCCCGCCGCGCCCGGCAAGCTCGCCGATGCCGACCTGCACTTCACCGATGGCGTCCTCGAGGGACTGAAGCTCGTTGGCTTCGCCATCTGGGAGCGCCGGGGCGGGGGCGGCCGGAACGTCACGTTCCCGGCCCGCGCCTACGCCGTTGAGGGATCGCGCCGCAGCTACGCCCTGTTGCGGCCGATCGACAACGCGGGCTCCCAGAAGCGCGTTCGCGACTTCATCCTCCAGGCGTACGCCGAGTTCGAGCGGGCGGCCTCGGACGAGGCCTCGTAGGTCACGTGGGTCCGGGCGTCGCCCTTCGGGGTGACGTCCGGGCAACGTCCGGGGAGCCTTGTTCCCCACAACGAGGAACAGCATGACAACCCCCAGAGACGCGTCCGACGACACAGCAAGCGTCGAGAGACCTGGCAGCCAGCGGGCAGCGGGAAGGGCGTCTGGACGGCTGCTCGACCTCAAGGCCGCAGAGGTCTACAGCGGCATCAGCGCGTGGACGCTGCGCGACCTGATCGCATCAGGAGAGCTGCCTGCCGTCAGGCCGCCGCGTCTTCGGCGTGTCTGGATCGACCGGGCGGACCTAGACCGCGCGATTGCGGGCTGGAAGGAACGCGGCTGAGCCAACGCGCGGTTGACGAACCCGGGTCCGGCCGGTACCATCGACCTACTCGCCCCTGTTGCCAAAGGGCAACTGGCTTCGCGTCGCCCGGCGCGGAGCCGCTGAACGTCGGCGCCAGCAAGGCCCGACCGACGGCTTCCTCACCAACAACCCGCGACCTCGCAGTGTGCCCGCGCCTCGCCTGGCCGGTGCGAACCGTTCGCACGCCAGTTGATGCGGTCGGGTCGCGAAGCGAGCGTTCGCTGCACGAGGATGGGGGCGATGGGCGAGCTGAAGCGACGTGGGCGGACCTGGTGGATCCGCTACTACCGGAACGGGCGGCGTTACGAGGAGAGCTCGGGCAGCAAGAAGGAGAGCGACGCCAAGGCCCTGCTCAAGCTGCGTGAGGGCGACATCGAGCGCGGCGTTGCCATCACGCCGAAGGTCGGACGGGTCAGGTTCGAGGAAGCGGCCGAGGACCTCTACAACGACTACCGCACGAACGGGAAGCGATCGTTCAAGGACGCCCAGCTACGTGTCGAGAAGCACCTCCGCCCCTTCTTCGGCGGGCGGCGGCTGTCGACGATCACGACCGCGGACATCCGTGAGTTCATCGCTGCCCGACAGCAGGCGCGGACGACCGTCCGGAAGGCGTTCACGTTCACCGCGCGAGACGGAACGCCGCGGGAGGTCCCCGAGCGCCAACTCGCGATCGCAGGCGTCTCGAACGGAGAGATCAACCGGGAGTTGATGACGCTCAAGCGCATGTTCAACCTCGCGATCCAGGCGGGGAAGCTCCTGCAGAAGCCGCACATCCCCATGCTGAAGGAGGACAACGTCCGCGTCGGGTTCTTCGAGCGCGACCAGTTCCTCTCCGTCCTGTCGCGCCTTCCGCCAGCCGTTCGACCGGCGGCGTCGTTCGCCTACATCACGGGCTGGCGAATCGACAGCGAGGTGCTCTGCCTTCAATGGCGCCAGGTCGACTTCGCTGCCGGGGCGGTGACGCTCGATCCCGGAACGACCAAGAACCGTGAAGGACGCACGTTCCCCATGACGCGCGACCTGCGTCACCTCCTCGAGCAGCAGTTGGCGTACACCGACGAGGTGCAGCGGCGCCTTGGCGTCATCTGCCCGCAGGTGTTCCACAGGGAGGGACGGCCCATCAAGACCTTCCGAGCCGCGTTCCGGACCGCCTGCACCGCGGCCGGCTGCCCGGGCCGGCTGCTTCACGATCTCAGGCGCACGGCGGTGCGGAACCTCGTTCGGGCCGGCATCCCCGAGCGTGTCGCCATGCAGATGACGGGGCACAAGACCCGCAGCGTCTTCGAGCGCTACAACATCGTCAGCATGGGAGATCTCCATGAAGCAGCGAAGCGACTGGACGCCCAGCGCGGCTAAGGTGCGTGGCAAGGAGGCGGGTTCGCCCAAGCGAGGGAGTTCGCTGAAGCCGGAGATCGAGCGCTCGACGAAGCGTCCGTCTCCCGCGCGTGAGACACCGCAAGACGCTCCGCAGCCGCGGCTGCTGAACATGCGCCAGGTGGCGCACTACCTCGGGTGCAGCTTCTGGACCGCCCGCGACTACATCCTCCAGGGACTCATCCCGGTGGTCGACATGCCGCCGCTGCTTGCGCGGCCGGGAGAGCGACAGAGGAAGGCGCTGCGTCGTGTGCTCGTCGATCGAGGCGACCTCGACGCGTTCATCGAGGGGCGGAAACGACCTCACCGGTGACTACTCGGGACCGAGCCTCGCCGGACCCGCCGCAGCCATTGCGCCCGATGTCTCCTATCAGCCGTTGCGTCGTGTCCTCAGTGTTTTCGGTCTGGAACTCGCGTCCGCTCCACGTCGCACCTCTCTTGACTGCGGGCTAGCAGCTGCGGAGAATCGCCGTGGCAGTGGACCCAGGCATCCTCAAGAAGGCTCGTTCACGGAGGATGGATTCCCATTGAGGCCGTTCCCTCCTCGGAGTGCGCCGCCCAGGCGCCGTTGAGCCCATGCGACCGAATCTAGACCCTGCTGATGCAGTGAAGCTGCTTGCTGACGGTCTGGCGCTCGTGTACCACGAAGCTAGGCATGTCCGGCATCTGGTCGCAAAGGGACATCTTGCGACCGACGGATGGGAGCGGCTACTCAGCCTCCCAACGAACAGGGTCGACGCGTGGGCGGCGATTGTCTTAGTTCGCAAGCAGGCAGCCGGCGCGTCAACGGTTCGAAAGCGGCGCGCTTGTTCGATGTTCGGTTTCGGAGGAGCCTCGAAGACCTTCGCGAGCTCTACGAAAACGAGAACTGGAAGCACGCTTCGGCCGTAGGCGGTCACGCTTGGCGTGGTGTGACGTCGAGCGTTCTTGAACTGCGCGATGCCGTTGGGAAGGCGGATGTAGAGGAGACCCTGATGGCCGCCGACCGTGTGTTGTCGGCCCGCCACAACAACGGCAGCGTACAGCTTAAGATCGTAGAACTGGACGAGCTCGTAGGAGTTGAGACGGGGACTTGGTGGAGCGGACCGCCACGCTCCTGAGGGTGTTGAATTGCGGGTCCGAGAGCTAATCAACGATGAGCGACAACAGCGACACGCTGCCGATTGAACTTCGAGTCACTTGCGACAAGTACATGTTCGCGTCCACTCCGGTGACGGTCGAGCGCTGGGCGCCGCTCAACTATTTCGTCGGAGCGAACGGTTCAGGAAAGACGACCTTCTTCAGTTCTGTGATGGAGAGCGCGAGGAGCCGGTGGCCGAACCGGGTGAAAATCCTCGGGACCGGCCGGCTTGGGCCACTTGAGAAGAGCGTGTCTCAGTGGCTTGGCGACATCACAAGCCGTCTGTTCCAGGACGAGAACATTGACAACGTGTACGGGACTCTCTTCTCCGGCCAAGACACTGCCCATCAGGCATTCCAGCTTCTGGAGAAGCGGTTGGACCTGCAGATTCGTGTTCTGGGTTTCCTTCGGCACGTGTTCAAGCGGTCTCTTCAGTTCAAGGAAACGAGGCGCGGTCTACTGGTGATGGGAGCGTCCGCGAATGGCAACGAGTACCAGCTGATCGATGAGTGTCACGGTCTCAAAGAACTGGTAACTCTGCTGACGTTTCTCTACGACGATACCTTTTCAGTTCTGGGAATAGACGAACCCGAGCTGCACCTTCATCCCCAGTTTCAGCGGTACCTGCTCGATGAGCTGAAGGCCGTTGCCGGAAGTCCCGACGTGCCCGGAAGGAAGTTGATCTTCCTGGTGACGCATTCGCCGATTCTGCTCGAGTTCAGAACACTCGCGGACCTCGCGAGCGTCACGGTCTTCGCGGCATCCAAGTCTCCAAGGCGCGCCACCGCCGAGGAGTTCTCAGAGGAGGAGCGGCTCAAGGTCCGGCAGATCCTGCCGTCCTTTCATTCGGGACAACGGGAGTTCTTGTTCTCGAGTACACCGTTCGTCGTGGAAGGGGCGAGGGATGCCGCGGTCTTGCTCAACGTAGCCACCCGGCTTCAGTTGCCGCTTGGTGCCGCCGGTATAGGTGTTGTGCCCATGGGAGGCAAGTACCAGCTACTCGCGTTCAGAGCACTCGCGAGAGCTTTGGGTAAGGAGGATGTACGCTTCGTGCTCGATTTGGACGCGGCTCTCGACACGAAGACCCTCCACTGCCTAGATTCCGATCCGCGCGTCATGGGTTTGCTGGCTAGCAAAGGTCTAGGTGACCGTACCCTCACCAAGCTTATCGGCGAGTTGATCGGACTCCTGCGCGAGTACGCCCGCGAGTCGTCAGGGGTAGGCATGCCGCTAAGCGGCCTTCCGTCTAGCGGGGAGTTGACTGACCGGGAGTTGGTGATCGCCCTGCAAGCGTTGAGCGGGTTGGCGCGCTCCGGGGGAGGATACAAGCCTGACAAGATCCGGACCATCCTGGGTAAGCTGGGCCTCGTTCGAGACGCAGCCCGCGCCGGAAGCGTGCTGATCCTGTCCCGCGGAGCGATCGAGGCTTACTACTCGACGCCTCTGGGCCCAAACGCTAGCGAATTCGATAAACAGCAGGCTTTGCAGGGTGAACTGGACAAGATCTGGGGCGATGACGACGCGACTGCACTGGAGGCCAGGTACAGCGAACTGTTGAGCTTCTTTCGCGATGCAGGCTTTATCCAGATCCCGATGGCGCATCTAGCCCGAGAGAAGCTGTCCACGCTGGTTCACCTGCTTCAGTCTGAGATTCGGCAGGGACGACTGAAGAGTCTTGATGAGGTCTTGCGCTGGCCCGTCGGAAAGGCTGAGGGCTTCTGGTACATCTGCACCGTCGATGATCTTCAGGTGTCGAGCCCCACGTGCTTCTCCGGGAGGATCCGGGTGAAGGAGAGCCTAGGCGGAGAGACCATCCGTTTTGATGAGACAACGAGGGCTTATGAGCTGCTCGTGGTCGATCAAGCTGCCCAGTTGGCCTAGCCTAAGCCTAGATGGTCGCCCAAGCTGGGCCGCTCAGCTGTCGGGATGCCCTGATTGAGGATTGGCCTCCTGGCGTCGAAGACGAATGGGGCAGACTCTTTGGCATGGGTCAGCTACAATGCCCTTCGCTGGTGTCGCTCTCGCCGTTCGCGAGGGGCACCAGCGTCGCGACAGGGACAATTTCAGGGACAATCGGGCCAGATCGCCGGTCCGAGCCAAAACGCTGAAATCCGCAAGTCCTTGTGCGACAATAGTTAGCTCGATGCGGTGAGGTGGCCGAGAGGCTGAAGGCGGCGGTTTGCTAAACCGTTGTAGGGGCTTAAAACCTCTACCGAGGGTTCGAATCCCTCCCTCACCGCCAGCGCCGTCACGGCGTTCCGCCCTGGCGGCTCGGCAGGGCTGCTACGGTCAGTGGGCCTCCGGCCTGCGGCCTCGGCCCACAGACCGAATCCCTCCCTCACCGCCAGTCCCATCCTTTCCCCGCCCCCGGGAGCCGTTTCATAAGGCGGTGCTCGCCCCAGGGCTCGCGATCCAGGTCCGACATCGCGTCCTTCCTCCCTTGGGACTCTGGCTGGGGCCGCCGGAGACGGGCAACCGGCTGGACCAGGAGTTGTTCAGCCTTTCCTGCCCCGACGACTGGAACGCCTTGAACGACCTGGGCCGCTCCGCCGGCACCGTGACCTTGTCCGCGGGGCCGCTGGCCCCAAGAACACCGGTCCGCGGGTCTGAAGACCCGCGGCGACGTCCGGAGAAGAATGCCCCGTGGCCCGGGTGTCTTCCAGACCCCGGGGGACCTCGTCAACGCTGGAGTCCGCGGCCTCGGGCCGCGGGTCACTCCGCCGGGACCCTCCGCGCGATGTCGCGCACCCGCTCCCACAGCGACTCCGGATCGAGCGCGAACACCGCGTCGGCCTCGCCGCGATCCAGGAGCCACGCACCCAGCCGCACCTCGCGCTCCAGTTGCCCCGGCGACCACCCGGCATAGCCCGCGTACACGCGCACCTGCCGGTCTGGCCGCTGGTCGTCCAGCGCCTCCCGCAGCACCTCGAGCTCCGTCGTCCGGTAGACCCCCGGCAGCACCATCGTCGCGCCGTCCACGCGCCGTGGGTGCCGCAGCAGCGCCGACACCCCCTCGGGCTGCACGGGGCCGCCCCAGTAGACCGGCACTTCCATCCGACGCGCCTCCGGCAGGGCGGGCAGCACCTTGCGTAGCGAGGTCTCGGTCGGCTGGTTGATCACCACGCCCATCGACCCGCCACGCCCGTGATCGAGGAGCAGGACGACGGTCTGGGAGAAATTGGGGTCACCCATGGAGGGCGCGGCATACAGGAAGACGCCGGCGCGCAGGCGCGCCGGGTCGCGGCTGTCAGGCAGCTGCGCCACGGCCACCGCCGAGGCCGCGCACACGAGCAGCGACGCCAGAAGGCAGGCGCCGGTCGGGTGGCGCGTCCGAGCGGACGTGAGCGGGCAGGAGGTGTTCGCCACGGCGTTCCTCGGGTGCGGGCGCACTGCTTCGGTCCGGCGAGGATCGTAGCACCCGGGGCTCGGGGTCGCGGTAGGATGTCGGACCGGGCGCTCGCCGCCCGGTCCAGACTGCAGGAGCCCGCCTCGCCATGACCCCCCGCGTCCGCTTCGCCCCCTCTCCCACCGGCTACCTCCACGTCGGCGGCGCCCGCACCGCGCTCTTCAACTGGCTGTTCGCCCGGCGCCACGGCGGCACGTTCGTGCTGCGCATCGAGGACACCGACGTCGAGCGGTCGTCGGACGAGATGGTGGAGGGCATCCTCGTCGGCCTGCGCTGGCTGGGCCTCGACTGGGACGAGGGACCAGGCGCGGGCGGCGACTACGGCCCCTACTTCCAGTCGCAGCGGCTCGCGCGCTACCGCGAGATGGCGGAGCAGCTGGTGGCCTCGGGCCACGCCTACTACGACTACCGCGCGCCCGAGCAGATCGCGGCCGAGCGCGAGGCGGCCCAGGCAGGCAATGGCGACTGGAGCCACCACCGCGGCGGCCGCGGCCTGTCACCAGAGCAGGTGGCCGAGTACGAGCGCGAGGGCCGGCCGCGCGCTATCCGCTTCCTCGTGCCGGAGGGCACCACGACCTACACCGACCTCGTGCACGGGCCGATCGCCTTCGACCACGACCACATCGAGGACTTCGTGGTGCTGCGCTCCGACGGGCACCCGACCTACCACCTCTCGGTGGTGTGCGACGACATCGACATGCGCATCACCCACGTGGTGCGGGGCGACGACCACATCTCGAACACGCCCAAGCAGGTGCTGCTCTACGGCGCCTTCGGTGCGCCGCTGCCCCAGTTCGCGCACGTGCCGCTCATCCTCGGCCCCGACAAGAAGCGCCTGAGCAAGCGCCACGGCGCGACGTCGGTCACCGAGTACGAGCGCCAGGGCTTCCTGTCGGAGGCGATGGTGAACTTCCTCGCGCTGCTCGGCTGGTCGCCGGGCGACGACCGCGAGCTGTTCACGCGCGACGAGCTGGTCGCCGCCTTCGCGCTCGAGGGCATCAGCGGCGGCAACGCCGTGTTCAACCCCGACAAGCTGGAGTGGTTCAACAACCAGCACATCATGCGGCTGCCGGCGGAGACGCTGGCCGACCGCGCGGAGCCGCTCCTGCGCGCGGCGGGCACGTGGGACGAGGCGTTCGCCGGCGCACGCCGGGCGTGGCTGCTGTCGGTGATCGAGCTGCTGAAGCCGCGGGCGCACCGGCTGCAGGACTTCGTGGCGCAGGCGCAGCCCCTGGTGTCCGACGCGATCGAGTACGACGCGGCCGCGGTGGGCAAGCACCTCGCGTCCGCGGGCACGCGGGCGCACCTCGAGGCGCTGCGCGCGGCGCTGGCCGCGCTGCCGGCGTTCGACGCGGCGTCGATCGAGCCCGCCGTGCGGGCGCTGGCCGAGGCGCGCGGCGTGAAGGCGGGGACGCTCATCCACGCGGCCCGCGTGTCGGTGACGGGCCGCACGGTGAGCCCGGGCATCTTCGAGGTGCTGGAACTGCTCGGGCGGGAGCGCGTGCTCGCGCGGCTGGCGCGGGCGATGGCGATGGCGGGGTAGGGCGGACCCGCGGCGCGATCGACGGGCCCGCCCGGCCCCTGGATCACCGCGCGTCTGAAGACCCGCGGCTACATCACGGGGTGTAGCCCGGGGTCTTCAGACCCCGGGGAGGCGGGCTGCCTTCGTGAACCATCCGGGTTAGACCCCGGGCAGGGCCGGGCACGCCCGGCCGCTACGACGAGGAGCGGGCCTCGATCTTCCCCCACGTGTCGCGCAGGCCCACCGTGCGGTTGAACACGGGGCGGCCCGGCGTCGTGTCGGGGTCCACGCAGAAGTAGCCCGTGCGCTCGAACTGGTAGCGCGCACCCGGTGCGGCCGCGGCCACGCTGGGCTCCACCTTCGCGTGCGGGATCGCGTCGAGGCTGGCCGGGTTGAGGTGCATCGTGAAGTCGCGCCCCTCGGGCACGTCCTCGGGATCGGCGGCGGTGAACAGCCGGTCGTAGAGCCGCACCTCGGCGTCGATGGCGTGGCCGGCCGACACCCAGTGGATGGTGCCCTTCACCTTCCGCCCGTCGGCCGTCGTCGCGTTGCGGCCGGTGGCCTCGTCGTAGCGGCACCGCAGCTCGACGATGTCGCCGGCGTCGTTCTTCACCACGCGCTCGCACCTGATCACGTAGGCCCAGCGCAGGCGCACCTCGGCGCCCGGCGACAGCCGGTGGAACTTCTTCGGCGGATCCTCGCGGAAGTCGTCGGCCTCGATGTAGAGCTCGCGCGAGAACGGCACCTGGCGCGTGCCGGCGGAGGCGTCCTCGGGGTTGTTCACCGCGTCGATCGGCTCGACCCGCCCCTCGGGGTAGTTCTCGATCACCACCTTGATCGGCCGCAGCACCGCCATCACGCGCAGCGCGCGGCGGTTCAGGTCCTCGCGCACGCAGTGCTCCAGCAGGTCCACCTCGACGACGTTCTCCTTCTTCGCGACGCCGATGCGCGCGGCGAAGTCGCGCAGGGCCTCCGGCGTGTAGCCGCGGCGGCGCAGGCCCGCGAGCGTGGGCATCCGCGGGTCGTCCCACCCGGCGACGGCGCCGTCCTGCACGAGCCGCAGCAGCTTGCGCTTGCTCATCAGCGTGTAGGTGAGGTTCAGGCGCGCGAACTCGATCTGCTGCGGCTGCGCGGTCACGGGCGTGTTCTGGACGCACCAGTCGTAGAACGGGCGGTGGTCCTCGAACTCCAGCGTGCAGAGCGAGTGCGTGATGCCCTCGATGGCGTCGCTCAGCGGGTGCGCGTAGTCGTACATCGGGTAGATGCACCACGCGTCGCCCGTGCGGTGGTGGTGCTCGCGCCGGATGCGGTAGAGCACGGGGTCGCGCATGTTGATGTTGGGCGACGCCATGTCGATCTTCGCGCGCAGCACCCTCGCGCCGTCCTCGAACTCGCCCGCGCGCATCCGGCGGAACAGGTCGAGGCTCTCCTCGACGGGGCGCGTGCGGTACGGGCTCTCGCGCCCGGGCTCGGTGAGCGTGCCGCGGTACTCGCGCATCTGGTCGGCCGTGAGGTCGTCCACGTAGGCCAGGCCCTGCCGGATCAGGTGCTCGGCGAGCTGATAGAGTTGCTCGAAGTAGTCCGACGCGTAGAACTCGCGGTCGTCCCAGCTGAAGCCGAGCCAGCGCACGTCCTCGCGGATGGCGTCCACGTACTCGACGTCCTCCTTCTCCGGGTTCGTGTCGTCGTACCGCAGGTTGCAGAGGCCGCCGTACTCCTGCGCCACGCCGAAGTTCAGGCAGATCGACTTGGCATGGCCGATGTGGAGGTAGCCGTTGGGCTCGGGCGGGAACCGCGTGTGCACCCGCCCGGCGTGCTTGCCGGCAGCCCGGTCGGCCTCGACGATCTGGCGGATGAAATCGAGCGGGGCGGCAGGCGACGACGGCGCGGCGGGTTCCGGAGCGTTCGGCATGGCCCAAGAAGGGTACACCGTTCCGGGCCGGCCTCGACGGGGCCTCGTGGCCCGGCAGCCCCAGTCTCCTGGAACCGTGATTCCTGGCCGAATTCCCGGGCGGAGCATCCCGGCTGGCGGCGTTGCTCCTCCCTCGAGCGCTCCCGGTGTTCTCGGTCGTCGCGCCTTGTCACCCGGGCGCCGCGCTCCGGGGCTTCCATCAGGCTGGACGGATCCAGGGGACTAGCGCGGCGGGGCCTCGCGGCTCACCTGCACCGACAGCGGGAACGGCGCCTCGGAGGCCGAGAGCCCGGAGACGAGCGGCAGGTGCAGTTCGACCGCCGCCTGGGAGGCGATCGCGTCGTGGGTGGCCCGTGCCGTGCCGCCGCGCTGAGCGATGGCATCGGCGATGGCCGTCGGGACCGTCACGGCCCGCACACCGTAGCCGGTGGCGCGCAGGGCGAGCGTGGCCACGGGCGCCACGCGCGGCGAACCGGTCGAGGCACCCAGCACCAGGTCGCGTGGCCCGGCCGTCACGGCCAGGGCGCCGACGGCGGGCAGCGCGTCGCGCAGCACCACGCAGAGCGAGGTGACCCACTGATCGAGTTCCGCCGGGTCGGCGGTGACCACCAGCGGCCGCGACGCCGTCTCCACCGTCAGCGACACGTCGTCGCCAGTGAGGCGGGCCAGCGCCAGCCGCAAGTGGGTCAGTTGCTCGCCGAGGTCCACCAGGTGCGCGGGGCGCGCCTGCTTCCGGGCGAAGGCGACGAGCTGCTGGGCGATCTCGCGGGCGCGGAGCCTGGAGTCCGAGGCCGCCAGCGGCGCGACGCCCGGGAGGGCGGCGGGCGTCGCCAGGGCCTCCACCAGCTCGCCGCCGGCCGACACCGCCAGGTCGCGGACGGACTCGAGCCGCCGGTGCTGGCGTTGCTGCCTGAGGCGGAGATACCGATCCGTGGCGTCCACGATGGTCCACTCGAGGGTGGGGCCGGAGGGACCGGTGTCACCGGCCGCGGCGGAGGCCTGCAGCCACGCCACACCGCCGTCGGGCCGCTGCACGCAGGCGTCCACGGTCACCGGCGCGGAGGCCGAGGCCACGAGGGCGGCGAAGGCCGGCCAGTTGGTGACCAGCGGCAATCCCTCGAGGGCCGCGCGCTGCAGCAGGTCGTCGGCCTTGCCCAGCCCGCAGAAGGTCGCGAACGCCTCGTTGCAGTGGAGCAGCGCGCCGTCGGGCGTCGTCGTGGCGAGGCCCACCACGCCGGACTGCGACAGCCGGCGCAGGGCGGCGTCGCGGGCGTCCACCAGCCGCTGCAGCGCGGCGCGATCCGCGGCGGCACTGGTCTCCAGGTCGGCGAGCCGGGCGCGCAGATCGGCGGCCGTGCGCTCGAGGTCTTCCTGCGCCTCGCGCTGGCGGGAGGCAAGCAGCTGGCTGCTGGCATCGGCGCGGGCGAGCTTCTCGCGCAGGGCGGCCCGTTCGGCGTCGAGTTCGGCGGCGAGCTGCCGCTGGCTGGCGAGCTGCGCCTGCAGCGCGTCGATCTGGTCGCGCAGGCTCTGCTGGTCGTCGAGCACGGCGCGCTGCGCGTCGCGCGCGCTGGCCAGGGCCTGCTCGGCGGCGTCGCGGGCGGCGGCCGACTCCGCCGTCGCGGTGCGCAGCAGGGTCTCGGTGCGAGCCGCCTCGTCGAGGGCGGCCTGGCGAGCCGCGAGATCGGCTTCGAGGACGGCCACGCGGGCGCGCAGATCGTCGAGCAGCACCGTGTCCCGGGCTCGGGCCTGCTCAGCCTCTGACAGCGCGCTGCGCAGCGTCACCCCCTCGGTGGCGGCGGTGTCAAACGCGGCGCGCAGCTGGCCCAGCGCGCCGGCGCGCGCGGCCGCGCGGCCGCGCGCCTCGGCGCGCGCGGCGGCCGCCGCGGCCCCGAAGGCTTCGAGGGCCGCGTGCGCATCGCGCGCGCGGGCGAGGGCGGCCTGTGCGTCGTTGCGCGCGGCCTGCAGGGCGGCGACGTCTGCGCGTGCGGCGTCGAGGTCGGCTGCGAGCGCCGTGCGTGCGGCGGTGGCGGCGTCGAGGNTCGGCCTGGAGCGTGGCGAGGCGCTGGGCCCACTCGGCCTCGCGTGCCTCGGCGGCGGCGTGCGCGGCGTCGAGATTGGCGGCGAGCGCCGTGCGTGCGGCGGTGGCGGCGTCGAGGTCGGCCTGGAGCGTGGCGAGGCGCTGGGCCCACTCGGCCTCGCGTGCCTCGGCGGTGGCGTGCGCGGCATCGAGATTGGCCGCGAGCGTCGTGCGTGTGGCGGTGGCGGCGTCGAGGTCGGCCTGTAGGGCCAGCAGGCGGCGTGCCTGCTCGGCGACCTGTGCCTCGGCGGTCTCCCGGGCGGTCGTCAGTGCGGCGAGACGTCGCGCGGCCTCCTCGGTTTCGTGCGCGGCGCGCGCCTGCGCGTCGGTCAGGGCCAGCCGCGTGGCTTCGACGGCGGCCGTGGCCTCGCCGGCCCGCGTGGCGGCGGCCTCGGCCTCCGCCCGCGCCTCGGCCAGCGTCGCCCGGGCGGCCGACAACTCGGCTGCAAGGTGCTGCACCTGGTCGCCCCGGCGACGCGCCTCCGCGAGGTCGCCCAGCAGGGCTTCGAGCTCCACCTGTACCGCCTCGTGCCGCGCGCGCCATTCCTCGACTTGCGCGTGCAGGTCGGGAACGCGGGCGGCCTAGTCCT
>JADHED010002426.1_pt1 | contig 13045 bp, 12 predicted proteins | sample 8952041 | NCBI WGS metagenome assembly JADHED01 (sample SAMN16124423, study PRJNA663239) | bioreactor sludge metagenome | isolation source: sludge (control) | place: India:Bengaluru | collected 2018-09-08
CCGATGTTAAACTAATTATTGGGGAAAGCACGACATAACCTAATGCTTTGGGTGCTCGGTTTATTCTATATCTTGCACTAAATGCAGGGTCATTTGCACCCTCTCCGTTGAAAAAGTTTTCCTCTTTCAACAGTTCCATAAAGGCTCTTTGCGTATCGGTATTCCATTTTTGACCTGAAAAATGAGCATTTAACAACTCAATTTCAGGTATCATTTTACTTGGCGTTCTCGGGGAAGTCGTTACGAAAATTACTTTGCTGTCTATTCTTGCCATACTGTTTTTAAAGTGCCAATGCTTGATTAAATTCTAATTCTGGAAATTGCTGTTTTGCTACGTTTCCGTAGTTGGAAATTAAAATGTGACTCGCTTCCGACTTAAATCTGTTTCTGATATTGACAGCATAAGATTTTCCGTATTCGTCCACAATCATATCTCCATAAAGTTTTTCAGTTAATGGTGTTCTACCAATAACCATAAGTGCTTTACACTTTAATTGTTTGTAAGCATTAGCCAATTCGGTATGATTTTTTTCGTTAAATCCGTCCTTGTGTTCAGCGTTGCCATAATCGGAAAAAACACAATCATAAGGTGGGTCTAAAAACATAAAATCATCTTCTTCCGCCATTTCAAAAATGTTTTTGTAATCGCAGTTGTAAATTTCTGTGTTAGCAAGTAGTCGGCTGTGTGCCTTTGTTACCAATGATGTGTTTAAGTTTGCATATCGTCCGTATGGTACGTTAAATTCGCCTTTTGAATTGTAGCGTATCATTCCCGAATACGCAGTTTTGTTGATGAAAAAATAAAGCAAAGCGTCTGAATATTTTTTGTCTGTCAAATCGTTAAACATATCTCTGATTTGATAGTAAAGAGCTTCGTTGTCATCATTTACTCTTTCAGTTGGTGTTTGAGCTTTTAATTCTTCAAACTTTCTTCGATTTATACGATATATTTTTTCGATTTCTGAAAGTTCTTTTTGTAAGATTTCAAAATCCGACCTTACACCTTTGTAAAACGCCATTAATTTTGAATTGATGTCGTTAATAATTGCTTTCTTCGGTTGTAAATAAAAGAACATAGCACCACCACCAAAAAACGGTTCAATATAACGACCGTCAAACTCTGGAATATGTTTTTCCAAATGCGGAATTTCCTTTGATTTTCCTCCTCTGTATTTGACTAATGGTTTCATAATTTAGCTTTTTTGCTTTTATAAATAACAATGTTTTCGGCAACCACATTTAGAATTTGTGTTGCTTCATCTTCTTCTGCGATAATGTCATAAACCTTGTCAGCTGACCACAAACGCAAAAGTTCTTTTGGGTCGGTTTGCAAAGAGTCTGCAAGTTGTAAAACCTGTTCACGTTTCGCTCGTCTGTCGCCTTTTTCTATTTTGCAGTAAGTTGCTGTGTCAATTTCCAAAATGGAAGCTAACTGTCTTTGAGGAATTTGTTGTCCTTCCCGAAGCGTTTTGAGTTTGTTACCAAATATTGTTGACATAATTAGGTCTTGACATTATTTGGCAAATATAATACTTTCTTTTTGAAGCAGAAGAGTTTTACTATAAATTTTGGGTGGTGGGTGGGCTTGGTTTGTTTCTGTTTGTCCGTTGATGTTAGCACGGTCGCTCCACAGGGGTTGCCTATAACACCCAAATATCAGTAATTTATAAGTTTTTGTTGATGAATAAAGGGTTTTTTAGTTACACTTTTTTGTTCAGTTCAACATAAGTCCAACATTTTAAAAAATATTTGAAAATTGGTAAAGTCCCTGCTTTTCGAGTTGTGCTAATCTACATATTTCTTGAAAATAATGCAAATGAATGCAATGATATGAATGGCTTGCTTTAGCAAAGCCATTTCTTATTAGTAATTCATTCAGGCATTCGCCGTTAGGCAGAATGACATAAGCCAAATCTCTCAGCCAAAAATCTGTCCGGTTATCCAATTCGGTTAGAAGTGTGATCCGGGTTTCGGGCGGACACACCTGCAGAACATAATTCAAAGACATCAATCCATATTGAAGCAATAAACTGGCAGGTATGCCGCTTTTCGCTTCATCCTCCCGCATCTTTCTGGAAAAATGAACTTCCGGTGCATCCAAACCGTAAAGTCTTATTTCACGCCTTTCCTGTCCAAATTCCTGTTTCACTTTTAAACTATCTCCGTCCAAGACTTCTTCCACAATCCAAAACGGCTGCTCGTGAATGTTTTTGATTTGAAAATATTTTGTTGATGGATTTTCAGTTGTGCTGCTTTCCATTTCGTTAAGGTTTGCACTAATTGCATTGTAATTCATTGTTTTACAGTATTTTAACTATTGTTTTTATAAAGATAAACAATGATATTTGTAATATTCTATACAACAGTGTTTTTCTCTCATTTCTAATTTCAAAAATTTAAAACAATGGCAAGACAAAAAGGTCTTATGAAATACGTCGGAACGATTGGCGACGTGAGACATTTCAAAATCAAAGGTCAGGAAGGCTTCTTCGCAGGTATGGTCGGTGGTCCAACTGCTGAACAGGTGAACAGCGCCCCTGAGTTCGAAAGAACAAGGGAAAATATGAACGAATTTGGCGGCTGCGCCAAAGTCGGTAAATCATTAAGAACAGCGCTTTCCGCTCTAATGGGAAAATTTACAGATCCGCAGGTTACAGGTCGTTTGACTTCAATTATGAAGAAAATCAACCTGGAGGACGGAACCGAAGCCAGAGGTTACCGTAAGGTTGAAGTTTCCACACAGAAAAATTATCTGCTTGGATTCGAGTTCAATAAGAATCTTTCTATCTCCGGGATCTTCAATGCTCCTTATGACATTGAGCCGGATGCAGGAAGAACTTCTTCAGATTTCATCGTTGCGGCGTTTAATCCTGCTGATTTGATTTCTGCTCCTTCAGGATCCACGCACTTCAGACTGATTAACGCTTTGGCGGTTCTTTCTGATTTTTCTTACAACCCAACTACAGGATCTTATGAGCCAGATGATATGGTTAACAATGAGTTAACCAACATCGCTTATTCTCCGTACATTCCTTTGAATGCGGCTTATGCAGGTTCAACCATTACAGCAACACTTCCGGGTGCTCCTGTGTTGGCTGCAAACGCTTCGGTGGTTCAGTGTATCGGCATTGAGTTCTTCCAGGAAGTCAACGGAAATTATTATCCGTTTGCCTCCGGAAACTGTCTCAAAATAGAGGAAGTATTTTAGAATAAAATCATCAAAGGGCTTCCCAAATCGGGAAGCCTTTTTTGTTTAATCTTTAAATCTTACAAAAAATGAAAGCAAAAATAATCAGGGTTGCACAGGGCAAAAACTCTACGCTTTCCCATCTCTACATTGACGGCATTTTTCAGTGCTTTCTGCTTGAAGATAAAATCAGAGCCGTTAAGATAATGAAGCAAACTGCTATTCCGGAAGGCGTCTTTAGGTTAAGACTCAACACTTGGGGCGGAATGAACAAAACCTATTTCCCGAAATATGGACCGATTCACAAAGGAATGATTGAGATTGCAGATCTTCCCACGTTTTCAGCAGTCTATATTCACGTTGGAAACACGATTGTAGAGACGGCAGGCTGTCCGCTTGTCGGACTTTCCTACATCAAAAAAGACGGCGAATATCAGGTTCTGCAGAGTGCAGACGCTTACAGACAAGTTTACAGAAAACTTTACGAAGTAGCAACCGGCAAGGACAATCAGATTGAAATAAGCAACAATTTCCAATTCTAAAAAATGAACATTATGCAAAATGAAATTACAGCAAGCGTGTTCTTCGGCTTCATCAGCAGTGTTCTTATGGCGGTGGTTGCCTATTTTATCCGGCAACTGCACTCCGACTTTAAAAAGATGGAACTGGATCTGAACGAAGTCAAGACAATGGCTTTAATCATCAAAACCGAGTTTAAAAATTCTCAGGATCTGCTCAATCAGAAGGTTGAATATTTGGAACAAAGAATCAATAAAATCGAGTTGAATCAAATTAAAAATCAAGACAATGAAAAATAGAAACCTAAATTTAGTGGATCGCGTTTTGGAACCAACGCCAAAATGGTTCAGAATCGTGCGTAATCTTGGACTGGCTTTGTCAGCGGTTGGCGGTGTTCTTGTGGCTGCTCCGGTTGCACTTCCTGCAGCAGTCGTTTCCGTCGGTGGGTATTTGCTTTTGGGCGGCTCGATCATTGGCGCGATATCACAAACAGCAGTTAGTGCTGAAGAATACGGCGACAAAAACCGAAAATCCCAGGAAAATTCCAAGGAAAATCAACCTGGTGAATCAGGGAAACAGCCTTAATCAGGCGCTTATCTTAAACGAAAATTATTCAGGCCGGTTCAAAAAACCGGCTTTATTATTTGCTTTCTTCCGTTTGCACCGTTTCTTATAAAGGGGCGAAATATGTATGCTTTATGTTGCTCTTGAAGGTCAAATAAGGGTTAATCAAATCAAAGTCAGGGTGTGGAAAAATTAGCGAGGGCATCCGGCGGTTGGTCGGCGGAATTTTTTTTCTGAATAGGTTTTCGGATATAGGCATAAAAAAACTTCCCGAAGGAAGTTTTTGAAAATTAAACGGATAAATAATATCGGCGAACTAAGGAGTACCGCAATTCTTCCAGGGCTTTTGCCTGCTGGATGATCTTCTGCTCTAGTTCCCAGGTGGCTTTGATTTTCGCCACCATTTCGGGTGAATGGCAGGACTTTTCAAAGGCAGGCTGGATGAAGTTCCGCATCAGGGTTTTCAGGTCGCAGAGGCGAAGCATTTCGATGACTGATCCGCAAAGGTGCGGGTGAAAAAAGCCCTGTTTCCAGAAAGCGTAAAAGGTCCAGTAGTAGGTTTCCAGTTCTTCCTTATTCCGGACGTACAGAATGAAGCAGTTCGGGCAGGGTTCGAGCATTGGTTTTCCTGCGTTTCTTCCTCTTGAAAGGATGTAAAGAGCTGTTTCAGGGGCTGGGCGGTGCACTGAGTAAGTGCGTACTTTGTGTTTAAGCATAGTTCGGGTTTAAAAATCTATGCTGCGGGGAAATATTTCTAAAAGAAAAAAAAAAAAAAGAAAGCCCTCAAGCCTCGAAAAAGAAAAATGGGATGCAATATTTTTTTGAAAAAAATATAGACGTAGTTTTTTGGACGACTATATTTTTTACAAAAAACCCTTCAGGGCTTGATATTGTCAGCCCATTTTTCTTTGTTCATAATTTTGCTATCTTTTTTTTTATTTTTTCTGTTACCGAATGTTCGATAGCAGGTCTTAATCCTTTCGGAATATGTCAAAATCTCAATTTGGAAACGAATAATTCGGAAAGGTTAAGTCAGGAAACGGAATGGTGAAAAAGGTGAAATCAATGCTTGATAATCAACGTAAAGGACTAAAAAATTCGACACTCAAAGAATTGGCAAGGAAAGGGAAAGACAGTGGTATGGAGCCACATCGGAGCTAAAATCAATAAACAAGAACCCGGTGTGGCGAAATACTACTGTGCGCGATGCCGAATGCGGATAAACTTCCACTAAAATTTTTTCCAAAAAAAAGAAGTTTATCGGCAATCGGCATAGGGGAAGTTGCTGGTAAATCTCTTGTAAAAAACCCTGTCCTATGTTGTGGGAAAAACAGCGGTATGGAGGTTGGTGAAAAAGATGCTTGATGCAGGGGGAAAGCGGGCAAAGGGAAAGTGATGGCATAAGCAGCTTTTTCGCCGACCGGAATACTGCTGTGTGCGGTGCCGAAGTGCATATACTACCACTGAACTTTCCGCTGAAAAAAAGTAGTATATGGACTGCAGGCACTGGGGTATTTTATGACGAATATTTCAAAGATGGATTTTTCGATAGGATGTTGAACTGTTCAACTATGACTACCAGAGCGGAGGGTATGTGTTGGCGCAAAAGGGCTGTGCCCGTTGCAAGGAAAGCATTTTACATAATCTCAAATTATAGGCACATATGATGCTGGTTTGCACGTAAGGGAGCCTGCGGACTGGAGGGCAACGATGTAGCTGTTAGCAAGTGCGTATAATTTCGATTATGTAACTTGCTGTGGCAGAGCGGTGGTCAAAAATGTAAACAGTAATATCATTAACCAGTCGTTATTGCAGATTTTCTAATGTTTATATTTCTAATATGTATCTTTTAATAATCTCATCGATATTTTTAGAGTTAATGCCACCGTTGGGATTTTCTTCGGTTATGATCAGTATTTTTTCATCATTATCGGTTGCCTTGTCAAACAATACAAAACCTTCGTCCTCATAACCTTTGAATTTTAATTGCCATTTTTCACGATAAACAGAGTTTGACATCATTCCTAAATGTTCCCAATAGAACCTTTTACCAGTAGAAAGATTATCAATAGTGAAATCAGGTTTAATTGAGCGGTCAGATTTTAACAGTTCCAACTTATCTTCATAAGCATAAGTGATGTCAGATTTATACTTATTCAGACAATTAGCGATAATAACTTCATTTTTACTAATCATAGGTACGCCACGCTCACTAATGTTAATGTAGCGAGAATCAAACCATTTATTATCAATTTGCTTAACGTCAGGCAAATTAAAAAGGTCTGTAAATCTTTTTGCTGTTGCAGAAGCCTCTGTGGAAGCCAATCTAATAAAATCTCTAAAATCACCTTGGTGGAATATAACAATTTTGTCTTCCTGCCTTGTTAAAGCAGTGTAGAGCAATTCTTTACTCATAATTGCTCCTTTGGAAGGCATTACAAAAAAAACTTTCTTAAATCCACTGCCCTGTGACTTATGAACTGTAATTGCATAAGCCAATTCTAACGAATATTTGCTCTCCGGACCTAAATCTTTTTCTCTAAAAACATAACTGTATCCCGGTTGAGTGGAAAATGCTACTTCAATATTGAAATTACCTTTTTTTACACTTTTAATTCCCCGGAATTCACCAGTTACAATACCAATTTCTCCATTTGCAATATAGTTTAAAGCATCCTGCTTGACTCGATAAGGATTTATTGACTGCCAATTTTCCCATCTTGTGTTCTTAAGGTTAATTACTTTGTCCCCATAAATAATATTATCATCCATTACCGGTTTAGCAATTTTCCTTTTTTGAAATCTTCCAGAATCTTTATCTTGAATATTCAGTGCATCGTCAATGTAAGATTTTCTGTAAGTTTTCTGGAAAAACTTATTAATTTCCTTTACTCCATATCCATATCCATTAACGGGTGAAAGCACCTGCCATTTTTCGATCAAACTTTCAGAAAAACCAGACTTGAAATACACTTTATCTTTAAAAAGTTCACCACCAAGAGTTACGTTAAAGGAGTTTTCAATATTGTTTTTATCCAGTTCTAATTCTTCAGTAATTACTTCTTCAAACTTTTCTCTAAAATCTTTACTGTCATACCATTTTACTAATTTCAAGTGTTTTGACGCCACTTCTCCAGAAGCAATTGAATGAAAGACTTCAATATCGTCTTTAGTTGGAGTATCGCCAAAACACCTACTTAATTCTACGTCCCATCTTCGGTCGTCTTGAATTGCCTGTCTGCGAATTTTTTTCAGTTCAGCATAGGCTTCACCAGAAAAAATATTTTCCTGGACAAAAGTTTCGGGTTTAATCTCGTTTACAATATCTACAAATGGGCGACCTGTGCCAATAGGTGGCAATTGTCGGTAGTCACCGACCAAAATAATTCTATCCACTGGCCCAAGTGCGTCAAGAACTGCGGCAAGTTGTTCCTCGGTAAGCATTGAGGCTTCGTCAATAATTACATTTTTGTAGTTTGATACTTTTGGGGCTTCAGGATTCACAACATAAATACCTGAAAAAGCATCATACCTATGTGGATAAAGAAATTGTGCAATAGTCTGACCATCTGCACCTAATTTCACTCTTGCTTTACCTGTAGGCGCCAATTTCAGCAGACCACCATTCTGTATTTCAGGCAATTTTTCAAAAATTTCAAGAAGCGTTGTTTTTCCAGAACCTGCAGGACCAATAAGGACTGAAAATTTATAATTGGAAAGGATTCTTAACGCTTCTGCTTTTTCCTGTCTCGCAAGTTTTTCGTCTTCAAAATCTTTTTGTTTTTCGTCTAACTTAGGGAAATTTGGATGCTCATTAATGATTTGCAACCAATTTTTTTCAATACTATAAGTTTTACTTTTTATAGCAGAAATATTTATTCTTTTTCTAATGACATCTTTTATTTCCTGGAGCCGAACCAATTTTAAGAAATGAATATTGTTTTCTTTTGAGGGTAGTATGTTTAGAACTTCAATCTGGAAGAAATCTGTTTCTGCAATAGCAGACAGAATATCTAAATTTATTGGAAAACTTACATCAAACACCTTGGTTTTCATTTTCTCCAATATATCCTTCAATGGTAGAATTGAATGCCCTTCGGCGGCGGCGTTTTCCAAAATTGAAACGGCCAATGCTCTAATTCGTCTGTCATCAAGATTATCTGAAAGGGCACTTTCGGTGGGTAATGGAAAAGCCAATCTAAATTTTTCCGGAGGCAATAGGGCTTTATCTATCTGATTAAAAGAAAAGTTTAAATTTAAATTTCTAAAAATTTCGTAAACCAAATAAAGATTATCAATTATTTCTTCAGCAGTCGCAAAGTAGTTTTGTGGTTCAATAATTTCTCTTGACTGATCGTTATTTAATTGACAGCGACTGAAAAGTTTATACAGATTTTTTTTTGCGTTAGGAACATATTTCCATATTTTTTGATTAGTGGAAGAAAACAATGTCTTACCCTTTTCTCCTAAATATTTTTCAGGATTAATAATACTTTCCTCAAAAATTAACCAAGGATCTGTTTGTAACAAATCACCATCTTTCTTTGAAATATAACTCTCAATTTCCCAAGCAATCGTATTTCCATTTTCAAACTGTAAAGCAGACAAAACTGAACCCATCCCAGGGAATGCCCCTCTCATATCCCATATTTGAGATATTTGCTCATCAATCCAATCCAATTCTTTGATGAAAGATTTTCCTAAAAGTAATTCTGATTTACGGAGACTTTCGGCTATATTTAATAGTGAATCTATAGCAATATCGTGTTCCACCAATTCTGATGCGTAAGAAAACTGAAAATGATCGCCTGCAAAAGCGACATAATCTCGCAAATCAACATCAACATTATTCTTATTTACAAAATCTAAAATATCGTGATATGGCAATAAAAAACCATCTGGATTCTTATCGGTAAGCGTGTGTTCAACACATCTGTCCCAAGGGTAACTTTTGTGACCTGTATATCCTTCAGGGTATTCGTATTCTAAAATATCTGAAGGCGTGTTTCTTACTTTTGCAACACCAACAATTACTCTTTCGTTGGGTTCCGATAATGGAGTTTCTTTAGCATAAAAGAACACTAAAGATTTTTCTTTTTTGAGACAACCAAAAAATGCATCTAATAAAACCTTTTGGTTATGAGGATGCTGAACCCAAGTATTTCCTTCAAAACCAAGTTTTTGATCAACTTCTTTTTCCAAATTGGTGTCGTAATCCAATTCATATGTTCCTGCTTTTTCAGAATAATGTGGAGAATCCGCACTGCCCTTATTTTTCATCATCCATAAAAACGGGACGGCATTAAATGAGAAAGGTTTGTGAAAATATTTTACCGGCAAAAAATCTTTAAACAAGGCATTAAAATCAGACCAACTGTGTTTTACTTCTCTAGTAAAAGAATGTGGCGAAAGAAAAGTTCCTTTTTCAGAAACGCAAGGAGGCATATTTTTTTCGTCAATTAACTCATTGTCCATTTCATTGGCTGTATCTTTCTTGCTGTCTATTAGCGGTAATATCCTGCAAAACGAATTATCAAGAACATTACAACAAGTTGTTCCATTCCATTTATTGTCGTGCCAAGGAACTCTGGCGGAAATATGTCTTATTGGTAAATTTTGACTCATAGTAATTTAATTATAGAATATTTGTTTACTTATAAACAGCATCCTGAATGTCGTAGTAAAAGTATTTTTCTTTATAAGAAGTAAAATGGGTAATAGGATTAACTGTACTTTCATCCAAAAAGAAACTTTCATCAGCAGAATCTGGCAAATAAGATAATCCTAAAGCCAAAACCAAAAGATTTATTTCTTTTTTGACTTTTTCAGCATCTTTGATGTCAACCTGATCAATAAATTTTTGAACACCTGTAATAGTAAAAAAACGATTTATATCCTGTTTAAGAGGATTAACCGTATTTTGAAAATACATATAATGACCCTGATTAATTTTGTTAAAATATGCTCCGCCGCCGTAAATAATAATTTCTGCATTAGATAAATCTTCGCGAATCTTATTGGTATAATGATCATTTACCGCCCTTAGTGGAATGTAGTGATTTCTAAAATAGATTTTTCTAATGACCTTTTCAAGTTGCTGCTTAACAACTGACAATGCAAGATCAAATTTACCTTTATCAAAATCATTTTTCCTGTAATTATACTCCGCATCTTTAATATCTGAATAAGTAGATCTGTTCCACATCTGATCTGCATATTCGGAGTAAACATTATTGGAGGCGATTTCAACAGATTCGGAACATAAGTAGTTATCAAGTTTGTTTTCAACAACTTTCAGAATTGAAATATCAGAAGTGCCGGCCCCAATATCTAAAGTCGCAAAAAATCTAGTTTTCTCTGAACGACTTAGTTCTTTTCCATCAGGAGAAAGTTCTGGCGTTAATCTCTTCGTCTGTAACAAGTAATATAGCCCCCCTGCAGTTTCAGGGAAAACAGAAAGTTCATAACCGTTTAACAAATTAACAATATACTCTTTCCTTTCGCTAATATTTTTATTTTCAATATTAACAGAATGTTTCCGATTAATCTTTGCAGCCAGCTCTACTAAAGATTTTGAATCTGCATTCAAGAACTCTTTTAAAGATTTAAAATTTTGAGATAATTCCGTAACTACAATCAGAATTGTTTCGAATTTTATTTTTCGTTTTAAATGTTTTGGATTATGCCATTCCGTTGGTATTCCCATTTTTATGGAAAAAGTCTTTTCTACTTCATTTTTCTCTTTAGCAAACCTGCCCCTTAATCCACCGGAAGTAATTTTGGCTGCTCTTTTAACATCTTTTTCATTTTTTACAAAAAGCAAAACATAAGTAAGGTATAAAATTGAAAGAACTTCAGGTTTTATATCATAGGATTCATTATATCTTCTAAAATCATCAATTTGCTTGGATGTTAATTTATCTCCACGAAAATTTTCTTTAGTCACCTGAATTAAATCATCATCTTCGGCAGCAGCCATTTTAAAATATCGGTATTTTATTCCAAGGGCCTGCTCGTCTCCATACACAAATTTATTCTGTTTGGTTTGAGTTATTAAAGTGGGCAAGTAAAAAGAAGAATTCTTAAACACAATAAATTCACGCTCTTCCGAAACTGTATTCAACAAACAAACCTTACTCTGGGAAGTGCCGAAGTCCAATCCTAAATGAAAATTAGCCATATATTTTTATAAAATTAAGTGATACCAGTTCATCCGAAATTTCAAGGTACGAGTCAGCACTTTCTTCGAGTAGTTTTTTCTTTCTCTTTTGAAGATCTGAAATCTCTTTCAATTGTGGATTTTCCAACCCAATATGATTTTCTAGATTATATTCAATTCTTTCAACTCTTCTATCGATTTCCGCAACTTCCTGTGATAATTTTCTATGAACATCAGAATCAAAAATCAACCTTTCATTTTCTTCCAATTTAGATTTTCTCAAGTAGGACTCCTGAATATAAGTTGTGCTTAAAAAGTCTGCAAAATCTGCATTAAAATCATTGTTATCAGTAGAAAAAAAAGATTCTCGATTATGTTGTGCTTCAGAGTTAAGCAATTCAGCAATATCGTCGCCTAAAATAATATCTTCTTCTGTTTCCAAATCAATTAAGATACTTTTTAGCAAAGAAACATTGGAAATCCTACTATTTATTTTTTTTCTAATTATCAGTTTGTAGTTAATTAAGAAATATAGACCTTCATTAATTTCTTTTGTTAAATCGGTATTGTTGAAATCATTCCTGTTTAGCGCAAATCTGTAAACAGTGTTTTGAGCGGTTTGCACTCTATCAAAATAATTTGAAATAGCATTAACTAAAGGATGATATGCTGAAATGTATTCCACATTTTTATTTTTAAAAGCATACTCCTGGTCGAATGTTACATACATTATTTTTGAATAATTCCTAAGCTTGAAGTCCCGAAATATTTTTGTGAGTTCAAAATTAGTTTTATCATATTCTGCTTCAACAAAATCAAAAAGGTAATCTTCCGTACGCTGTTCTAATCTATAAACGTATTTGTTATCTGTACCTGTAAAAGTTAGTGTTGTTAAGTAATTTTTTATCACTCGATCAATAATATCTTTCAGTTCGTGCGGTTGAATATACTTTCTTTTTTCTTCAATAGATTTTATTTCGTTTTCAAAATATGCATCATTTGAAAACGAGTCTTTCAGATCATTTTCTACTTTTTTTAGCTGAACTTTGTTCGTCTCAACAGCATCTGCAATATTGTCCAATCTTTCATTAATCTCATCTTCGGATAATTTAGTTTTATAAATTTCTTCTATAATTCCCTCAAAATAATTTTCCTGTTCTCCTAAAATTTCATCTAGGTTACCGAGTGATTCTCTGAAGATATTTATCCTATCATAAAGTTTTTTGTAAATCTGCTCTTCTATAGTGTCTTTATGCATCAAATTAAAAATATTGATAAAATCAGACTGCTGACCAATCCTATCAATTCTACCAATGCGCTGTTCAATTACCATTGGATTCCAGGGTAAATCATAGTTTACCATACAATTGCAAAATTGCATATCCAAACCTGTGCTGCCAACTTCAGAGGTAAGTAATATTCTAAATTTGCCATCTCTGAAATCATCGATAATAGTATTTCTTTCCTGAACCTTAACACCACCATAAATAAGATTAACAGAAAAACCATCACTTTTTAATCTGTTTTGCAGATATAAAAGAGTCTTTCTGAAAAAAGAAAAAACAATAATTCTTTCAGGATTTTCTTTCAGGATTTTTTTAAGGAAATTATATTTT
>JADHED010002427.1_pt1 | contig 13043 bp, 10 predicted proteins | sample 8952041 | NCBI WGS metagenome assembly JADHED01 (sample SAMN16124423, study PRJNA663239) | bioreactor sludge metagenome | isolation source: sludge (control) | place: India:Bengaluru | collected 2018-09-08
GGGCCGCATCACGGGCGACTCAGGGGCATAGTTTAATTTACGGATATATCCTAAGTACCCCTATGTTGAGCACCATCCTCTCGTGGCCGCGTTCCACCAAACGGCTTTTTGTGGTGAGCTTGGACCTGTGCATGAGCCTTGTCGCCATGTGGCTGGCTTTTAGTCTGCGGCTCGATACACCACATTCGCCCACGGGACTGCAATGGTTAGTTTATGGCTTGGGGCCAACATTGGCGCTACCCATATTCATCCACGCTGGCTTGTATCGAGCCATTTTTCGTTACACCGGAATTGCAGCGCTCATCACCACAGGACAAGCCGTCGCGCTCTACGGAGCCCTACTTTTCTGCATTTTGCTGATAGCTCAATGGGAGGGAGTACCGCGCAGTGTAGGCGTACTACAACCAATAATTTTGCTCTTGATGGTGGGCTCCAGCCGTGCCTTGGGCTGGTTCTGGCTTGCTGGCAAGCCCCGCAATACGACCCATCGGTTGCTGATTTATGGGGCCGGCAGCGCAGGCGCGCAAACTGCCGCCGCCATGCAGAACATGCGGCAGTATCAGCTGTTGGGTTTCTTGGACGATGATCCCAAAAAGACGGGTAGCACCATCAACGGGGTGCGCGTGAGCAGTCCCAACAACCTGCCTGCGCTGATCGAACAGCTCAACATCACTGACGTGCTACTCGCGCTTCCCAGCACCACAAGCCAGCGAAGACATCAAATCATTCAGAACCTTGGTCGTTCAGCTGTACGCGTCCGCACACTACCAGGCCTGTCCGACCTAGCCAGTGGTCGCGTGAGCGTGACAGATTTCCAAGAGCTGGACGTTGAAGACCTGCTGGGGCGCGAGCCTGTCGCCGCCCAACATGGCCTGCTTGGAAACGGTCTTACAGGTACGGTGGTGCTTGTCACGGGAGCAGGAGGCAGCATCGGGAGCGAACTGTGCCGTCAGATCGTTAACGAAGGTGCTGCAAAGCTGTTACTCGTAGACCATAGCGAATATGCGCTGTATGCGGTCCACCACGAGCTGCAGGCGCTACGGGATCAGGGCGCTCACACTTGCGAATTGGTGCCGCTGCTGACCAGCGTGGTCAACCCGCATCGCATTGCCGACACCTGCCGCAAACACCGACCCGAGTCAATCTACCACGCGGCTGCCTACAAGCACGTTCCAATGGTGGAGGCCAACGCAGGGGAAGGCGTGATCAACAACGTCTTTGGAACGCTCAACATGGTGCGAATAGCCCTCGAATATGGAGCGCAAAACTTTGTGCTTGTTTCTACTGATAAGGCTGTGCGCCCCACAAACGTAATGGGAGCCAGCAAGCGTGTGGCCGAGCAAGTGTTGCAAGCCATTGCCGCCAGCAGAGTATCCCCGTTCGATGATGTGTTACCAGAACGAGCCGGCCCATGGTCCTGCCCCACACGCCTTTCCATGGTGCGCTTTGGAAATGTACTGGGCTCTAGTGGTAGCGTGATTCCTCTGTTCCGGCGTCAGATCACGTCAGGTGGCCCACTGACGGTCACCCATCCCGAAGTGACACGCTATTTCATGACCATTCCCGAGGCAGCACAGCTTGTGCTACAGGCGGGAGCCATGGCGGAAGGCGGTGATCTGTTCCTTCTGGATATGGGAGAACCCGTTCGTATCCTTGATTTGGCGCGGCGCATGGTAGCTCTTTCAGGCTTGACAGTGCGCGATGCAGAACACCCACAGGGCGATATAGCCATAGAGTTCACAGGACTGCGCCCTGGTGAAAAACTGTACGAAGAACTGCTGATTGGTGATAACCCCCTTGCCACAGCGCATCCACGCATCAGGCGAGCGCGTGAGGAGTTCTGCCCGTGGTCAAAGTTACAAGCGACCTTGCAGCCGCTGCAAGAAGCCGCCAATGCGAATGACGAAGCAGCACTCAAGCGCTCGCTCTCTTTACTGGTGAGTGGCTATCAACCAGACCCAACGCAAACACCATGCTGACCTCCATCGCAACAAAACCCCGAATTGCCATCATCGGTCTTGGTTATGTTGGCCTGCCACTGGCCGTCGAGTTTGGCAAGCATTTTCCCGTTGTCGGTTTTGATATACACCAAACACGCATCCTTGAATTGCAATCAGGTTACGACCGAACGCAAGAAACAAGCGCGCAGCAGATACAGGCTGCCACGCAGTTGCAATACAGCTCAAACCCCAAAGACATAGAAAATTGCAATATCTACATCGTGACGGTCCCTACGCCTGTGGATGATGCCAAGCGCCCCGATTTGTCGATGTTGGTCACAGCGAGTCAGACCGTAGGGCGCGCGATGCGCCCGGGTGCCCTGGTGATCTATGAGTCCACAGTCTACCCGGGCGTCACTGAAGAAGTCTGCGTGCCTGTGCTAGAGGATTTCTCCGGACTGCGCTTCAATGAGAGTTTTTTTTGTGGCTACAGTCCGGAGCGTGTGAACCCGGGGGACAAGGTCAACACACTCACGCGCATCCGCAAGATCACTAGTGGCAGCACCCCAGAAACCGCAGAGGCTGTTGATCAACTCTACCGTTGCATCATCACGGCAGGCACTTACAAGGCACGCAGCATCAAGGTTGCAGAAGCCGCCAAAGTCATCGAGAACACACAGCGTGACTTGAACATCGCTCTAATGAACGAGCTTTCGATATTGTTCGACCGCCTGGAGATTGACACTCTCGAAGTGCTTGAAGCTGCAGGCAGCAAATGGAACTTCATCCCTTTTCGACCCGGCCTCGTTGGTGGACATTGCATCGGTGTAGACCCCTACTATCTGACCTATAAGGCGGAACAAGTGGGCTATCACCCACAAATCATTCTGGCGGGCCGCCGCATCAACGACAACATGGCTGGTTATGCTGCGCACAACATCATCAAAATGATGCTGCGCGCAGGTATGGACGCTCCGCGCTGCAAGATTGGTGTACTAGGCATCACCTTCAAAGAAAATTGTCCAGATATCCGTAACAGCAAGGTGGCAGACCTGGTCCACGAATTGAAAACTTGGGGTGTGGAGGTTGTCATCTCGGACCCTATTGCCGATGCAGCGGAAGTACAGCTTGAATACCAACTGACGCTGGGCGTAGTGGATGAAGACCATCCCGTGGACGTCCTTGTCGTTGCGGTCGGACACAATAGCTACCGCGCATTGAGCGCGAAGCAGCTCCGCTCCTACTGCAGGCATCCCAAACCATTTCTTGCTGACATCAAGTCACTGTATGACCGCGAGGAACTGAAGCAAGCAGGATTTACCGTCTACCGTCTTTGAGCCCATGAAAAACTTTGCATTGATTGGTGCCGCTGGCTATATCGCTCCGCGCCACATGCGCGCCATCAAAGAAACCGGCAACTGTTTAACTACAGCCTTTGATGTCAACGACTCGGTCGGCATTATCGACAGCCTAGCCCCTAAGGCAGACTTTTTCACCGACTTCGAGTGTTTTTACGAGCACGCACAAACGTTGCGCCGCCAACCCCATCAAGCGTTGGACTATGTGGCTGTGTGCTCACCCAATCATCTACATCACGCTCACATTGCGGCCGGCATGCGTCTAGGCTGCAACGTGATTTGCGAAAAGCCACTGGTACCCACACCCGCATTGGTGGACGAACTGGCGCGGGTGGAAAGCGAGACCGGCCAGCGCGTTTTCAACATACTGCAACTGCGTCACCATGAGGCGATTGTTCAGCTGCGCAACAGGGTGTCAGCAGCCCCCAAAAACACCAAGTTCGATGTGGACCTCACCTACATCACCTCACGCGGTAAGTGGTACGCCGCAAGTTGGAAGGGTGATCCGCGCAAATCGTTTGGCGTTGCCACCAACATCGGGGTGCATTTCTTCGATATGCTGCACTTCATTTTCGGTCCACTCCAACACAACCGTGTGCACTTCCTCAGCGAATCAAAAGCAGGTGGATATCTTGAATACCAAGGTGCTCGGGTGCGCTGGTTTCTCTCCGTGGATGCAAGCGATCTACCCGCCAGCGTTCAAGGACAAAAAACCACCTACCGCAACATTGATGTCAGCGGCGAGCCGCTGGAATTCTCAGAAGGTTTTACCGATCTGCATACGATCAGCTACCAAGAAATTTTGGCAGGTAATGGCTATGGGCTTGAAGACGCACGCCACTGCATAGAGACTGTGCACGGCATCCGCACATCCAAACCACAGACTGGCAGCCCCGATGAAGTGCATCCGTTTGTGATCAATTTGTCCCGATGAGAACGCCGAAATGAACGCACCCACCATCCACCCCAGCGCCATCGTGGATGAAGGCGCATTCATTGGAGAGGGCTCTCGCATCTGGCACTGGGTGCACGTCTGCGGTGGTGCGCGCATCGGTAAAGGCGTTTCGCTGGGCCAGAACGTTTTTGTGGGCAACAAGGTGGTGATTGGCGACCACTGCAAGATCCAGAACAACGTCAGCGTGTACGACAACGTCACGCTCGAAGAAGGCGTTTTTTGTGGCCCGAGCATGGTGTTTACCAACGTCCACAACCCGCGCGCATTCATTGAACGCAAAAACGAATACCGCAACACGTGGGTCAAAAAAGGAGCCACGCTGGGTGCCAACTGCACCATTGTTTGCGGCACCACCGTTGGCGAATACGCTTTTGTGGGTGCAGGGGCAGTGGTCACCCAAGATGTGCCCGCCTATGCACTGGTGGTGGGCGTACCTGCGCGGCACATTGGTTGGATGAGTGAATTTGGCGAGCATCTTGCGCTCCCCCTGCAAGGCCACTGCGAAACCACCTGCCCGCGCACAGGTGCCCGCTATGTGATTAACGACCGAGCAGTGACCAAGTTGCCATAGCAGACCATGATTGACTTCATTGACCTCAAGGCCCAGCAAGCGCGTATCAAAACTCAGATCGACGCCGCCATTGCCCGCGTGCTGGCGCATGGCCAGTACATCCTGGGTCCCGAAGTAGCCGAACTGGAAGAAAAGCTAGCCACCTACACCGGCGCCAAGCACTGCATCACCGTGGCCAACGGCACCGATGCGCTGCAAATTGCCCAAATGGCACTGGGCATAGGCCCGGGCGATGAAGTCATCACACCCGGCTTTACCTACATTGCCACCGCAGAAACCGTGGCACTGCTGCGTGCCAAACCCGTGTACGTGGACATTAACCCGCTTACCTACAACCTGAACCCGGCCTTGCTCGAAGCCGCCATTACCCCCCGAACCAAAGCCATTATCCCCGTCAGCCTGTACGGCCAATGCGCAGACTTTGACGCGATCAACGCCATTGCCGCCCGCCACGGCATCCCGGTGATTGAAGACGCCGCACAAAGCTTTGGCGCCACTTACAAGGGCCGCAAAAGCTGCAACTTGACCAGCATCGCCTGCACAAGCTTCTTCCCGAGCAAACCGCTGGGCTGCTATGGGGACGGCGGCGCCATCTTCACCAACGACGATGAACTGGCCAAGATCATGCGCCAGATTGCCCGCCACGGCCAAGACCGCCGCTACCACCATATTCGTGTGGGTGTTAATAGCAGGCTGGACACCCTGCAAGCCGCCATCCTATTGCCCAAACTGGACATTCTGGACGAAGAAATCGCCGCGCGGCAGCAAGTGGCCGACCGCTACGCCGCCCTACTTCATAGTTCGATTCAAACACCAAATATTGAACGTCACAACACGAGCGCCTGGGCTCAATACACTGTACGAGTGCCTAATCGTGAACAGGTACAAAACCACCTGAAGCAAGCGGGCATCCCCACCGCTGTGCATTACCCCGTACCGCTGAACAAGCAACCCGCTGTGGCTGATCCCGGCGTCCTGCTGCCCATCGGCGATGGCATGACGCAAAAAGTGCTCAGCCTGCCCATGCACCCATATCTGGATAAAGACAGCATGGACCGCGTTGCCCACGCAATGGTCAATGCAAATTAAGCGCGAAGTCGATGTAAAAAATTTTCGGCACAATCGATCCACAGCCTAAATAGATCATCAAAAACCGCAGTAGATTCAATCATGCCACCTCAACGCGGTGACGGCACGCATCAGCAATACCGAACTGTCGTGGCCTGTTGCATTCCAACTTACACCATGTAAAAAGTAGACCAAATTTCAGCAGCCCCAGCCAGTTGAACTTCCGACGTGGATTTTTGAAAAGCTAATTATCAAAGTGTGGGTGTGCCAGAATGCCTGATAGGGAGCCTGCTTCGATGCAACAATCTGCATATATCGAAGTCGCTGCACCAAGGCTGTCAACTGCTATTGGCTACTGTTTTTTGCCAAACCACATTCTGTCCGTTACGCAACAGGCTTAATTAATCACCAAATTTCATAGAATTCAATGTGCTTTGCATGATTAATCACCACGTTCAGATTAATTTCGATGCGAGGTCATTACACACAGCATCCAAAAAACAACGAAGATAGAAGCATGAACCGCAAATCATTCCCCCCTGAAATCGAAATAGATTTCGCGCGGTTATATGATCTACATCCCGAGTACGAGGCGCGTCGCCGTACAAACTCCCCGGAGAAAGCGCAAATCGAATTGGAGATAGCGCACTTCAAGTTACCCTATCTATTACGGCAATTGAATAGCTATTCACCTCATAGCATATTAGAAATTGGCTGCGCAACAGGCGAACTTATCGGGAATTTTCCAATAAAAAAAGATGGTTTTCGCATGGGAATTGACATATCCGAATGCAATATAAAAATCGCACAACAAAGGTTTCCAAAAGTTAGCTTTGAATCGGGTGATTTTCGCCAGATGGATCTGCCAAAATTCGATCTGGTTATCCTTAGCGATATACTAGAACACGTACCGGAAGATAAACTTTTTCTAGCGCAAGCAGCAAAACTTGCCCCGAGAGTGCTTGTCAACCTCCCCCTGGAATGTAATTGGCTCAATCGTTATCGCAATTATGGACCAACTGACGCATCAGGGCATTTACGGTCGTACACCCTCAATCAAGGTCTAGCACTCTTCCAAGAAGCTGGCTTAAAATTACAAAGCTGGGAAAGAGTATGGATACACGAGACGGAGGCTGAAAAATTAAGGAGGCGTTTGCGAATCCAACAACAAGGAAAGGCATTCGCAGGAGGCCCGATAGGCTCATTGATCCGACAGTCCATCTTCACGCTGGCGAGCACACTCCCCCCTCTTGGTCGACATTTGTTCGCATCCAACCTTTTCGCCTTGGCCAAAAACCTTGAAAATCCATAAGCAATTAGCGCTTACGCTGATTATTCAAGCAATCGGCAGCAGCAGCACATTATTAGCCACGCTCTGGATAGGCATCACTGCCGGCCCTCAACAACAGGGGCATTTCAATCAACTCAAGTCTTTAACCGATCTTAGTATTGCATTAGCTGCAATGGGAATGCCCCAAGCACTGTACATTTATACACAATCAAACCAACTGAGTTTATACAAGGCAAAAAAAATTAGTCTTTGGATAGGGGCACTAGGCTTATTAACAGGCTCTGCCACGGCCTTTTGGAGCAATGGATACAACCCCACACTAATAGTCATATTTGGAGCTACATCTATCGCAGGTTGCCTGCATGCCCAATGGCGTGCATTACTACTTCTTTCGCAAAAAAATCTAACATTCAACCTAACAACAATAGCCCCTCAAGTATTGCTAATACCCATTGCCATATGGATTAGCATATTCAATGAAGCATCATCAACAGCAATTTCTTTCGGAATTTTCATCGCATGGGCAATTGGAGCGGCATTCGCAGAAATGCTGCTATCAAAATTACCCAACCAACAGCAAAGCGACAAAGAAAAAAGCACCCTGCACAGTCTTCTTCTTCATGGATTTTCAACAGGTATAACAGTCGCACTTGCAATATTAGGCACAGTGCTAGTTCAAAAGGCAGCACAGCAGTCAGCCGGGCAAGCTGGACTGGGGGTTTTCAGCATTGCACTGCTTCTCGCACAAATACCACTTACCCCATTAAACTATGCCTTACCGCTACTCCTGAAAATCAGGCTAGCGCAGAGAGTAACCAACCCATTTGACAACGTATTTTTTTTTGCAACCGCAATACTAATAAGCATCTTAGCCATCGCAGTTCTTTTTCTAGGCAGCATTCGTAGCGATTTATGGATGGGCTCAGCGTATTCAGGGGTTCACAATATTTTAGCCATATTACTGACAGCAGGCATTGCAGAAACTTCTATCCGTTTAGGCAGCGTAAACGCGCATGCAACTTTAAGGCCTTGGATAACAGTTGTGGCCGAGGCCATGCGAATTATCACACTCTTGACACTGTGGTTTTCAACGCTTGACCAACAGAATCCCCACACACTTCCACAATTGGCGACGGGGTGGCTCTTGGCTGCGATAGTTTCACTAGTAACGTTGAAACTTTGCAACCATTACCGCCGAGGTGAGGCCCCACACGATACACCCGCCCAAAGGCTATAAACACCGAATGAAAATCGCCCTCCTATCTGGCGCCTCCTCCATTCATACCGCCCGTTGGGCCAATGGATTACAGGCTGCTGGACATCAAGTACACGTTATCTCCCAGCATCCGAGGACAGAAAAATTCACACCTGATGTTCAGGTGCATTTATCTCCGTTTCGCGGAACTGCCGGCTACTTCATGATGGTTCCCACAGTGCGTCGGCTACTCAAGCAATTGCGGCCAGATATTGTGAATGCCCACTACGCCAGTGGCTACGCAACCACGGCACGCCTAGTGCGGTATCGGCCCTGGGTGCTTTCTGTGTGGGGGAGTGATGTCTATGACTTTCCATACAAATCACCTTTGCATTACTGGCTGATTCACACAAACGTTCTATCTGCTGATGCAGTGGCGTCAACTAGCCAGTGCATGGCCGAGCAAGTGCGCCACCTAGCGCCCACGGTAGGCAATATTGCAATAACACCTTTTGGCGTGGACTTGAGCGCCTTTCAAGGGTCAAATCCAACCTCGCAAGCCCGACCAGGCCGGTGGGTGATCGGTACCGTGAAAACCATGGCTGAAAGATACGGCATCGATACCTTGATAGAGGCATTTGCACTGCTATTGCACAAGCTAACCAATACCAACACGCAGCTGGCCAATCAATTGCACTTGCTTCTAGTGGGAGGGGGGCCACAAACAGCTGCCTTGCAGCAATTGGTCCAGGATCTGGGTATTGCCGATAGAGTTGAATTCATAGGACAGGTGCCTCATGCACAGATACCGCAAACGCTGGCCAGCTTGGATATTTATGTTGCTTTGAGCCGCAGCGAGAGCTTTGGGGTGGCTATCCTAGAAGCTGGCGCAGCCGGACGGCCCGTCGTCGTTTCAGACGCAGGCGGGCTACCAGAGGTGACGATGCATGGCGTAACAGGCATAGTGGTGCCGCGCGAACACCCTCAGGCCGCCGCAGATGCAATGGAACAACTATTACTCAATGCTGAACTGCGCCAACAAATGGGACGCTCGGCCCAACTGCACGTGGCCAAGCACTACAGTTGGCCCGCATGCATCCATATGATGGAGGAGTTCTATGGGCAAACAGTGGCAGCCCATAGGACACGTTACACCCCCTACGGTCGAGGCGGAGCAATGCGCTAGAGCGAGCTTGTCACCCCGATGACGCCAACATATCTGGAGTTTTCTTGGCAATCAATGGCGCATGAACATCCTCTATCTCAACCATTACGCCGGCTCTCCGTCATTAGGCATGGAATACAGGCCTTACTACTTCGCACGCGAATGGGTAAGAGCCGGGGATACGGTCACTATCATCGCTGCAAACTTCTCTCATGTTCGTATGAAGCAGCCGCAAAAGGCACGCGAAGAATTAGATGGGATTGCTTATCGCTGGCTGCCCACCCCTTCATACCAAGGCAACGGGCTGGGCCGGGTGAAAAATATTTGGAGCTTTTTGCACCAAGTGTGGCAACTGGCGCCTGCACTGGTGGCCGAACACCAACCTGACGTGGTGATTGCATCCAGTACTTACCCCATGGATATTTGGGTTGCAAGGCACATTAGTCGGCTAGCGAATGCAAAGCTGATTTATGAGGTGCACGATCTCTGGCCAGCCTCACCCATAGAGCTTTCAGGCATGCCCTGGTGGCACCCATTTATCCTTTTATGCCAAAAGGCTGAGAACGACGCATACCGTGATGCGGACTGTGTAGTGTCCATGTTACCGAAGGTGGCAGAACACATGGCACAACACGGGCTAGATCTTCGCAAGCTGCACATAGTGCCCAATGGAATATCGCCAGAAGAGTGGTCCGATGTGCCTGCACCGTTGGCAGGCCCACTGCCGCACCACCTGGATTCACTGAAAGCCGTCGGCAAAACCATCGTCGGCTACACCGGATCGCACGGCTTGCCCAACGCGATGGATGTGCTTTTAGATGCTGCCGCTTTGCTGCGCAAGTCTTCACTTTCGTTCGTCTTGGTGGGCAGTGGTCACGAAAAAGCACGGCTGGCACAACGTGTACACGATGAGGGTCTGAACAACGTTGCCATGTTTGACCCGATTCCCAAGTCACAAATACCTGCGCTGTTGGCCCATTTCGACATTGCGTATATTGGCTGGCAGCGCACGCCGCTGTATCGGTTCGGCATAGCCCCCAACAAACTCATGGACTATATGATGGCAGGCCGAACAATTCTGCATTCGGTAGAGGCTGGCAATGACCCCGTCACAGAGGCAGGCTGCGGATTGACTGTTACGCCGGAGTCACCCCAAGCAGTTGTCGAAGGCTTGCTCCAACTAGCAGCTGCAACACCACAACAACGCCGTGATATGGGCCAGCGGGGACGGGCCTTTGTCTTGGCGCACCACACCTACCCTGTACTAGCGAAGCAGTTTCTGGAGGCGATGGCATGACCCATCTGGGCGAACCCAACGCTGTCACCAGCAGATACGCCCGCCGCTCACCCAGTGAAAGGCGGTACAGTTTTTTGCGCCCAGAGGTGTATTTGGGCGTGCAGGAGCGTCAACGCGCCATGCTGCAAATGTTCAGTCACCATGGCTCGACTGACTTGGCGACGCTGCGCCTGCTGGAGGTCGGCTGTGGCACAGGCGGCAACTTGCTGGAACTCTTACGCATGGGTTTTGCCCCCCAAAACCTCAGCGGTATCGAGTTGCTGCCGGACCGTTTCCGACAAGCGCGTACCACGCTGCCGTCGACACTGGAGTTACTGGAGGGCGACGCGTCCCAAGCAACCATCTCAGGCGAATCACAGGATATTGTTTTGGTTTCTACGGTTTTTTCTTCGCTGCTGGATGAACAATTTCAGCATCAACTAGCCGCTACTTTGTGGGGATGGGTCAAACCAGGGGGAGCTGTACTCTGGTATGACTTCACATTCAACAACCCACACAACCCGGACGTCCGTGGTGTGCCGCTACAGCGCGTAAGGAAGTTGTTTCCTCATGCCATCATCAGCGCACAGCGCATCACTCTGGCCCCGCCAATAGCACGCTATGTAGCGCCCATTCATCCAATGCTGTACACCTTACTGAACAGCATTCCTTGGTTGCGTACACATATCCTTTGCTGGATAGCTAAACCATGATCCAGCCCTTCCTCCCCTTCGCCCGCCCCGACATCGGTGACGCCGAAATCGCCGCCGTGACCGAGGCCATGCGATCCGGCTGGGTCACAACCGGGCCCGTCACGCGCCAGTTTGAGCAGAACTTTGCGGACTACCTTGGTGGTGGGCTGCAGGGTGTAGCGGTGAGTTCAGCCACGGCCGGACTGCACCTGGCACTGGAGGCACTGGGTATCGGCCCGGGGGACGAAGTGATTGCGCCTACCCTCACCTTCACCGCCACGGTAGAAGTGGTGCGCTACCTGGGGGCCGATGCGGTGCTGGTGGATGTGGACCCGGTCACGCTGAACATCGACCCCGCCAAAATCCGCGCTGCCATCACGCCCCGCACCAAAGCCATCATGCCGGTGCACTACGGCGGCTTGGCGTGTGACATGGACGCGATTCTGACCATCGCCAAAGAACACGGTCTGAGGGTGGTGGAGGACGCAGCCCATGCGCTGCCCACCACCTGGCGCGGCGCGCTGGTCGGGCAGTTGCAGTCTGACGTGACGGTGTTCAGCTTCTACGCCAACAAGACCATGACCACCGGAGAAGGCGGCATGGCCGTAACGCGCGATGCCGCCCTGGCCCAGCGCATGCGGGTGATGCGCCTGCACGGCATGAACCGCGATGCGTTTGACCGCTTTACTTCGAAAACCCCGGCGTGGTATTACGAGGTCGTAGCGCCAGGCTTCAAATACAACATGACGGACGTGGCGGCCGCCATGGGCGTCAAGCAGCTGGCGAGGTTGCAGCAATTCTTGCAACGGCGTCAGACCCTCGCCCACCGTTATCACGAACGGCTCGCACAACTGCCGCTGACCTTGCCCGCCAGCGCGCCACACGGCGACACCCATGCCTGGCACCTGTATGTCATCCGGCTGAGAGCCGATGCCCCGCTGGGGCGCGACGAGGTCATCCAGGCACTGTCGGATCGGGGGATCGGTACCAGTGTGCACTATGTCCCCCTGCACCGACACCCGTACTGGCGCGACCGGTATCAGCTGACCCCCGCGATGTTTCCTGTGGCCGATGCGGCCTACCAAGCCATGATTAGCATCCCCCTGTTCACCGCCATGAGCGACAACGACCAGGAGCGTGTGATTGCAGCTTTGCACGAGGTGCTGGGCTGACCATGCCCAAGCGGTTGTTCGACCTGGTATTTGCTGCGCTTGGGCTGGTGTTGCTTACGCCTTTGCTGCTGGCCGTGGCGCTGTGGGTGGTGTGCGACTCGCCCGGCCCTGCGCTCTTTCGCCAAAAGCGCGTAGGACGCGCAGGCAAGCCGTTTCACATCTATAAATTCCGCACCATGCACCAGCGTGCAGATGCACATGGCCCCGCCATTACGGTCGGTGCAGACGCCCGCATTACGCGTGCCGGTTACTGGCTACGGCGTACCAAAGCAGATGAACTGCCTCAGTTGGTGAATGTGCTGCTGGGCCAGATGAGCCTCGTCGGCCCCCGGCCTGAAGTGCCTCACTATGTCGCGCTTT
>JADHED010002428.1_pt1 | contig 13042 bp, 12 predicted proteins | sample 8952041 | NCBI WGS metagenome assembly JADHED01 (sample SAMN16124423, study PRJNA663239) | bioreactor sludge metagenome | isolation source: sludge (control) | place: India:Bengaluru | collected 2018-09-08
TACGAGCACCACAACGACCGCGAGGCCATGATCGCCGTGGCCAAGCAGGGGCGCCAGCAGCTCGTGGAGCAGATGGCCAAGGAGCGGCAGGAACGCGAAGCGCAGGAGCACTCGGCCAAGAAGGCGGTGCACGAACCGCTGCCGTGATCCAAGCGCCCGCCCCTGCATGGGCGGCAGTAGCGCGGCACGCGCCGCTCGCGCCTACAAATCCGGGTCGTGCACGATCTGTCCGGCCCCCGTGGTGTTGACCGCGTCAGCCGCCACGTCCATCAGGATGCGGCTGCGCTCGCCCGTGAAATGGATCGTGATGTATTGCACCGGCCGCTTGCGCCTGTCGTGCAGTAGCCGGACCAAGCGGACCAGCGGCGCCCCCACGTCGACCTGCAGCAGATTCGCCAGCACCGGGTCCGCAGCGACCGCAGTCATCTCCTGGATCACGCGGCCGAACTTCACACCCTCGGCTATCAGGATTTCGAACAGCGCACGCTTCTTGAGCTCCGCCTCGCTCACGTGCTGACCCACCGCGCGCGGCACCCAGGCGTCGGTGGCCATCACCGGCACGCCATGCACCGAGCGCAGGCGCACCGCATGCACTGCGACCTCGCCATCAGGCAGTTGCAACTGCTGCGCCACCACGGATGGGGGCGAGACCATTTCCACTTTCTGCACAGTCACCTCGGTCTCGCGGGCCTGCCGGCCCAGTGAGTCGAGCAAGCCGAAGCTGGCCTGCGGCCGCAGCGGCCGGGGCGCCGCCCGCACGAAGGTGCCGCGGCCGGGACGCTTTTCCACCAGGCCCAGTTGTTCGAGGTCGGAGACGGCTCGGCGCACCGTGATGCGCGAGACGTCGAACTGCGCGCACAGCGCATCTTCGGGCGGAATCAATCCGCCCACCGGGTAAATGCCCTGGGCGATCTGGTCGCGCAGAACCATGAAAAGCTGGCGGTGCAGGGCAGTGCCGGGCTTGCGGCTCAGCAGGGGGGCAATGGCAGTGTCCATGGAACTTCGATCGGTGCTCGGGCGGCAAGGCGCTAACTGAACGTGATTGTGCCTGCCATCCGGGCATATCCCATCAACAACATAACATCATAGTGTTATGATGTTGTTACGTTGAGATTTTTACTGCAGCGCACTGCGATCTTCCAGCCTCGGCTCTTCCAACATGACACCTGCCCGCACACTGCGCGACCTGCTCGCGCGCCCCGAGATCACCGTCGCCCCCGGCGCCTACGACGGCATGACCGCCAAGATGGTGGAGGCCGCCGGCTTCCCCTGCGTCTACATGACCGGTGCCGGCGCGTCGGCCGCGCGTGGCTTTCCCGACTATGGCCTGCTCGGCATGAGCGAGATGGCCGATGCCGCCGGCGTGCTGGCGCGCTCGGTCGCCATCCCCCTGGTCGCCGACGCCGACACCGGCTACGGCAACGAGCTCAACGTCACGCGCACCGTGCGCGAGTACGAGATGCGCGGCGTCGCCGGCCTGCACATCGAGGATCAGGTCGCGCCCAAGCGCTGCGGCCACCTCGACGGCAAGGAGGTCATCCCCTGCGAGCAGTTCGTGGCCAAGATCCGCGCCGCGCTGCACGCCCGGCGCGACCCGGACTTCCTCGTGATCGCGCGCACCGACGCGCGCGCCATGCTCGGCCTGGACGAAGCCGTGCGCCGCGCCCGCGCCGCCCTGGCGGCCGGCGCCGACATGGTCTTCGTGGAAGCCGCCCAGTCCCTCGAGGAACTCGCATCCATCCCCCGCCTCGTGCAGGGGCCGTGCCTGCTCAACATCGTGCGCGGCGGCAAGACGCCGGACCTGGGCCTGGCCCAGGCGCAGGACATGGGCTACCGCTTGGCCATCCTGCCCAGCCTGCTGATCGGCGCGGCCGCCTCGGCGTGCGAGCAGGCACTGTCGGCGCTCAAGGCCACCGGGCAGCCGCCGGCCTCGGCAGGCACGCCCGGCGTGGCCGAGCGCTTTCGCCGCCTGGGCGCGGCCGAGTGGGATGCACTGCGCACCCGCTTCCAGACGGCGCAGTGAGGACGGCATGGACACGCCCCATCCACGCACGCTGTTCGACAAGGTCTGGGACGCCCATGTGGTGCAGTCCCTGGCCGACGGCTGGGACCTGCTGCACATCGACCGCCACCTGCTGCACGACCTGTCGGGAACGGCCGGGCTGCGCCAGCTGGCCGAGCGCGGCCTGCCCGTGCGCAACCCGGGGCTGGCCTTCGCCACGCCCGATCACGCCGTCTCCAGCGCGCCGGACCGTACCGGCGAGACCTTCGCCGGCGGCGCGCGCCTGTACCAGGGCCTGAAGCTGCTGACGCGGCAGGCGGGCATCCGCATGTTCGACCTCGGCGAGCCCGGCCAGGGCATCGTGCACGTGATGGGGCCCGAGCTGGGCATCGTCCAGCCGGGCATGACGCTGGTCTGCGGCGACAGCCACACCTGCACCAATGGCGCGCTGGGCGCCATCGCCTTCGGCGTGGGCTCGTCCGAAGTGACGCACGTGCTGGCCAGTCAGACGCTGGTGCTGCGCCGCCCGCGCACCATGCGCGTACTGCTCGACGGGCTGCCCGGCCCTGGCGTGGGCGCCAAGGATCTGGCCCTGGCCCTGATCGGCTGGCTCGGCGCCAACGCCGGCAACGGCTTCGCGGTGGAATACGCGGGCGCGGCCGTCGAGGCCATGGAGGTCGAGCAGCGCATGACGCTGTGCAACCTGTCGATCGAGCTCGGCGCGCGCATCGGCATGGTCGCCCCCGACGTGAAGACCGAGGCCTATCTGCGCGGCCGGCCCTTCGCGCCGCAGGGGGACGCCTTCGCGCAGGCCCTGGCCCACTGGCGCACGCTGCCCAGCGACCCCGGTGCCCGCTACGAGCAGGAGTGGCACGTCAACGCCGCCGCCGTGGCGCCCACGCTGACCTGGGGCACCAGCCCCGAGCATGCGATGGCCGTCGACACGCGCGTTCCCGACCCGGCCGACGCCGCCAGCCCGGCGCAGCGCCAGGCCTGGCAGGCAGCGCTCGCCTACATGGGCCTGAAGGCGGGCGCGCCGCTGCAGGGCACGCGCATCGACCGCGTGTTCATCGGCTCATGCACCAACTCGCGCCTGTCGGATCTGCGCGAGGCGGCGGGGCTGCTGCGCGGGCGGCGCGTCGCGCCGCATGTGCAGGCCTGGGTGGTGCCGGGCTCGGAGAACGTCAAGCGCGCCGCGGAGCGCGAAGGCCTGCACGAAGCCTTCCGAGCCGCAGGCTTCGCATGGCGCGAGCCCGGCTGCAGCATGTGCGTGGCCGCCAATGGCGAGCAGGCCGCGCCGGGCGAGCGCGTGGTTTCCACCTCCAACCGCAACTTCGTCGGCCGCCAGGGGCCCGGCGCGCGCACGCACCTGGCCAGCCCGGCCAGCGCCGTGGCCGCCGCGCTGGCGGGCGCCATCGCCGATCCACGGAGCCTGTGAGCATGCAGCCCTTCACCATCCTGCGCGGCGCTGCGGCGCCGCTGCCGATCGACAACGTCGACACCGACCTCATCATCCGCATCGAGCGGCTGACCAGCCTGCAGCGCCACGAGCTCGGCCCCTGGGCCTTCGAGTCGCTGCGCTACCGCGGCGACGGCAGCGAGAACCCGGACTTCGTGCTGAACCAGGCGCCATGGCGCGAAGCGCCCATCCTGGTGGCCGGCCGCAACTTCGGTTGCGGCTCTTCGCGCGAAGGCGCCGTGTGGGCCCTGCTGGCGCGCGGCATCCGCTGCGTGGTCGCCGAGAGCTTCGGCGACATCTTCCACGCCAACTGCTTTCAGAACGGCGTGCTGCCAGTGCGCCTGCCCGCCGACGCACTGGCGCGCGCGCGTGCAGCCTGCACGCCGCAGGCTGCCTGGGAGATGGACCTGCGCGCCCAGCGCATCCTGCTGCCCGATGGCACCGCCCTGGCCTTCGAGGTCGACCCGCTGCGCCGCACGGCGCTGCTGGAAGGCCTGGACGACATCGGCCGCACGCTGCAGTTGCACGAAAACATCGACGCCTGGCAGGCTCGCGACCGCACCGCACGCCCCTGGATCTGGCGGCCCGCCCCCGGCGCAACCACCGAAGCCTGAACCCATGCACCAACCACACGCCATGACAACCACGACGAGACGATCCCCCATCCGCGTGCGCCGCCCCGGCCGCGCATCGCTGGCCCTGCTGGCAGCCGCCAGCCTCTTCGGTGCGGCCCGGGCTGCTCCTGCGGCCGCGTGGGCGCCCACCCGCCCCGTGACGCTGGTCGTGCCCTACAACCCCGGCGGCGGCACCGACGCCACGGCGCGCGCCGTGGCCAGCCGCCTGGCCGTGCTGTGGAAGCAGCCGGTGCTGGTGGAGAACCTGGGCGGCGCCGACGGCCTGATCGGCACGCGCCGCGTCATCGAGGCAGCGCCGGACGGCTACACACTGCTGTTCCAGGTGCCTTCGATCCTGCTCATGAAGTACCAGCGCAGCCTCAAGGGCATCGACCCGGTGGCGCGGCTCACGCCGGTGACGGCCGTGGCCACCTCGCCGACCGCGATCGTGGTGACGGCCACGCTGCCGTTCAAGACCCTGCCCGATCTGGTCGCGTATTGCCGCAGCAAGCCCTGCAACGCGGGCAGCGGCGAGAACAGTTCCAAGGTGCGTGCCCAGAAGTTCGCGGCAGATTACCAGTTGCCGAATCTGGCCGTCGTGAACTACAGGGGCACCGCCCCCATCGTGGGCGACCTGGTCTCGGGCAACCTGACCATGGCCTTCACCGGCATCACCGCGGCCATACCGCTGCACAAGAGCGGGCGCCTGCGCGTCCTGGTAACCAACGGCCGCGACCGCGCCCATGCCCTGCCCGAAGTGCCCACGAGCATGGAGGCGGGCTGGGCCGATTCGTATTCGGTCACCTGGTACGGCATGTTCGCGCCCCAGGGCACGCCCCCGGCGGTGGCCCAGGCCATCGCCGATGCCGTACGCGAGGCCGGCAAGGACCCGCATGTGCGCGAGGCGCTGGCGACGGCCGGGGCCGAACCGGCCTTCACCAGCCCGGCGGCCTTCACCGCGATGGTGCGCGACGACGACGCGCGGCTGGGCGCGCTGGTGAAGCGCTTTCCCCTCGAAGACTGATGGAGCGAAACATGCAGACATCGAATGAACAAATCGGCGTGCCCTGCGCCATCCTGCGCGGCGGCACCAGCAAGGGCATCTACTTCAAGGCTGCGGACCTGCCGCCGCCCGGCGCGCAGCGCGACCGCCTGCTGATGGCCGTGCTCGGCGCGCAGGACCTGCTGCAGATCGACGGCCTGGGCGGCTCCCGGCTGGTCACGGCCAAGCTGGCCATCGTAGGCCCGCCGACGCATCCGCAGGCGGACGTGGACTACACCTACGGTATCGTGCCGCCGGGCCAGGGGCGGGTGGTCTACACCAGCAACTGCGGCAACATCTCCGCCGGTGTCGGGCCGTTCGCCATCGATGCCGGCCTGGTCGACGCCCGGGGGGCCGACACGCCCGTACGCATCCACAACACCAACACCGGCAAGCTGCTGGTGGCCCACGTGCCGGTGGCCGATGGCGGGGCGCGCGTGGCCGGCGATTTCGCGATCCCCGGCGTGCCTGGCACCGGCGCGCGCATCTTCATGGACTACCGCGGCACCGTGGGCGCCAAGACCGGGCGCGGCATGCCCACCGGACGCGCGCAGGACCGCATCACGCTGTCGGACGGTCGCGCCTTCGACACCAGCCTGTGCGACGTGGGCAACCCCTGCGTCTTCGTGGCCGCCCAGGCGCTGGGCCTGTCGGGCAGCGAACTGCCCGACCAGATCGACGCCAACGCACCCCTGCTGGCCACCCTGAAGGAGCTGCGCGCCCGCGCCGCCGCGCTGCTGGGCCTGTGCGGCGACTGGCGGGAGGCGGATACCGCCTCGCCCGCGCTGCCGCTGGTGGTGCTGGTAGCGCCGCCGGCCGGCTATGCCGATGCGCAGGGCCGCACCGTGCCCGCAGAGGCCATGGACCTGCGCGCGCGCCTGGTCTTCTATGGCCGCTGCCACGAAAGCATGGCCGGCACGGGCGCGATTTGCACATCGGCCTGCGCCAGCGTCGCGGGCTCGGTCGTGCAGCAGGCGACCCGACCCGAAGGGGAGCGCGTCGCGCCCGCGAGCCTGCACATCGGCCATCCGCTGGGGGCCATGCGCGTCGAAGTGCAGGGCCATGCCCGGGCCGACGAGCCGCTGGTGTTCGAAGCCCTGGGTTTCGCACGAACCGCCCGCCGACTCATGGACGGTGTGGCCTGGGTGCCGCGCAGCGTGCTCGAAGGGTAAGGCCGTGCCGTCCGCATCCAACGCCCCATCGGTGGCGCAGCGCATCGCCCGGTTCGCCACCACGTTCGACGCCAGCACCCTAGAACCGGCGCACCGGGACATTTGCGCCCGCACGCTGGCGGACACCTATGCCGTCGCATTCGCCGGACAGGGAGAGCCCGCAGTCCATGCGGCGCTGCGCTACCTGCACGGCGGCGGCCTGCTCCATGACGACGGTGGCCCCGGCCGGGCCCGGCTGTGGGGGCGCGGCGCCTGGGCGGCAGCAGAAACCGCCGCCTGGTTCAACGGTGTGGCCGGCCATGTGCTGGACTACGACGACGTGAACGTGGCGCAGCGCGGCCATCCGAGCGTCGTGCTGTGGCCGGCTCTGCTGGCACTGGCGCAGGCGCGCGGCCTGGACGGCGAGCGCCTGCATGCCTCCTACGTGGTGGGACTGGAGGTGCTGGTCAAGCTGTCGCGTGCCTTCGCACCGGAGCACTACGCCGCGGGTTGGCACTCCACCGCCAGCATCGGCGTGCTGGGCGCCACCGCGGCCTGCGCCTATCTGCTGCGGCTCGACGCTGGCCAGATCGCGCACGCGCTGGGCCTGGCCGTGGCGCAGGCGGCCGGCTCGCGCGAGAACGTGGGCACGCAGGCCAAGTGCTTCCAGGCCGGGCAGGCCGGCGGCGCGGCGGTGCGCGCGGCGCTGCTGGCGGCCGCCGGGTTCGAGGCCGGGGCGCATGCCATTGACGGCCCCCATGGCTACCTGCGCACTTACGCAGACGGCGCATCCGCCGACGCCTGGCTGGCCCGGCTCGGCGAGGCGCCGCTGGAGATCGAGCGCAGCGGGCTGGACATCAAGCAATACCCCATGTGCTACGCGACGCACCGCGCCATCGACGCCATGCTGGATCTGCGCGCCGCGCACGACCTGCGGCTGCAGGACATCGCGCGTGTGGACGTGCTCGGCAGCCCGGGCGCCTTCGTGCCGCTGGTGCACCCGCGGCCGGCCAACGGGCTGCAGGGCAAGTTCAGCCTGCCCTATGCGATGGCTGCGGCCGCCGAGGACGGCGCGGTGCGGCTCGCCAGTTTCACGGATACGGCGGTGCGCCGCCCGCAGATCCAGCGCTTCTTCGACCGCGTGCACTGGCAGGAAGAAACGGGCGACATCGGAGCGCGCATGGCCGAGGTGCGGCTGCTGCTGCGCGACGGACGCCGGCTGGCGCAGCGCGTGGAACTGCTGCGCGGCTCGGCCCAGCGCCCGCTGGACGAGCCCCAGTTCGTGGCCAAGCTGGACGACTGCCTGCACTGGGGCGGCGCCCAGCCGGACGGCCAGGCCGGGCTACGCCTGCTGCGCCATTGCGAGGCGCTGCCCGGCATGCGCGTACAGGCATGGGCGCAGGCGCTGGACGCGCTGCACCCGGTACAGGAATCACATCAAGGAGAGACGAACCCATGAAACGCTTGCATGCAACCCTGTTGGCCGCCGTGGCGCTGGCCAGCAGCCCCATGGCCGCGCAGGCGGCCTACCCCGACCGGCCCATCAGGCTGGTGGTCGGCTTCGGCGCCGGCGGCGGCGCGGACAACGTGGCCCGCGCGCTGGCCGATGCCATGGGCCGCAGCCTGGGCCAGACCGTGATCGTGGACAACAGGCCGGGCGCGGGCACCACGCTGGCGGCGGGCACCGTGGCGCGTGCGCCGGCCGACGGCTACACGCTGATGATGCTCACGTCCACCAACACCATCTCGCCGAGCATGTACAAGTCGCTGTCCTACGACGCGGCGACCGCCTTCAGCATGGTCAGCACGGTGGCGCGCGGCCCGCTGCTGATCGCCGTACCCAAGGACTCCGGCATCCGGACGCTGGCCGACCTGCTGGCGCGAGCCCGCCAGGCGCCCGGCAAGCTCAACTACGGCGCCGGCGGCGTGGGCACCACGCCCCACCTGGCTGCCCTGGTGCTGCAGCGCGACGCCGACGTGCGCATGGCGCACATCCCTTACAAGGGGGGCAGCGAGACGGCCACTGCGCTGGTGGGCGGGCAGCTCGACGTGCAGTTCGGCACTCCGCCCGCGGTGGCACCCATCGCCTCACGCGCGAATGTGCTGGCAGTGACCACGGCCCGGCGCACGCCGCTGGCGCCCGGCGTGCCGGCCGCCGCCGAAACGGTCAAGGGCTACGAGGTGACGAGCTGGTACGGCATCGGCGGGCCCGCCGGCATGCCGCCGGAGGTGGTGGGCACGCTGTCCAGGGCCGTGCACGCCGCGCTGGCTGACGAACGGCTGCGCCAGCAGTTCACGCTGCTGGGCGTGGAGGCGGCCCCCAGCTCGCCCGCGCAGGCCGACAGGCTCTACACCGAAGAACTGGCGCGCTGGGCCGAGGTGGTCCGCAGCGAAGGCCTGCAGTCCGACCAGTGACACCTATCCATCCTCCAGGAGACTCCATGCCCTCGCTCACCACCCGCCGCCGCTTCCTGCAATACGCCGGCACGGCCGCCACCGCTGCCCTGGGCGCGCCCCTGGCCCTCGCGCAGGGTGACGCCTTTCCTTCCAGGCCTATCCGCATCGTCGTGGGCTATCCACCGGGTCAGACCGTGGACAGCAGCGCCCGGGCGCTCGCCATCGCGCTGTCGGACATCCTGGGCAAGCCGGTGTACGTCGAGAACAAGGCCGGCGCCAATGGCATCCTGGGCGCCCAGGAGGTCAGGCAGGCCGCGCCGGACGGCCATACGCTACTGCTGGGAACGTCCGGCCAACTGGCGATCAACCCGGCGATCTACAGCAAGCCGGGCTATGACCCGCTCAAGGATTTCGAGCCGGTCATGCTCAACGGCGTGGGCCGCCTCTATCTGGTCGTGCCCGCTGCCTCGCCCTTCAACAGCCTGGCGGCGCTCGTGCAGTACGCCAAGGCCAACCCGGGCAAGCTCAACTACGGCTCGGGCGGGCGCGGCATCACCGCGAACCTGGCGATGGAGCTGCTCAAGAAGGCCGCGGGGCTGGACATCCTGCATGTGCCGTACAAGGGCTCGTCGGCAGCCCTGACGGACCTGATCGGCGGGCAGATCGACGTGATGATGGACGCTGGCGGCCTGGTGCTGCCGCAGGTGCGCCAGGGCAAGCTGAAGGTGCTGGCCGTCTCCAGCACGGCGCGCTACAAGGAGCTGCCCCAGGTGCCGACCATCGCGGAGCAGGGCTACCCCGGCTTCGAGGTGGCTTCGTGGACGGCGCTCGTGGCGCCGGCGGGCACTCCGCCCCAGGTGGTGGACCTGCTCAACAAGGCCGCGCTCAAGGCCCAGGCACGGCCCGACGTGATCAAGGCATCGGCCACCACGGGCAGCGAACCATCCGGCAGCTCGCCGCGGCAGCTCAGGGAATTCCTCGCGTCCGAGAACCGGAAATGGGCCGAGGCCGCGCAGGCCGCGGGGGTGGCGCCGGAGTGAGGCATGCGCCCCGAGGCTCCGAGGGTGCAGTGCAGCGTGCGGTGGTTTACATATGGAAAGTGCCGCCAACGCTTGTCCAGCAATCGCAGGCAGCTATCAATAGGATTGCAGACTCAATCCACGAGGTAGCGTTCCACCAGCAGGCTCCAGTACGCCGCCCCGGTGCGCAGGTTGTCGTCGTTGAAGTCGTACCGGGGGTGGTGCACCGGATGGCAGGGCTCATTGAACAGGCCATTGCCCAGGCGCAGGTAGCAGCCGGGCCGCCGCTGCAGCATGAAGGAGAAATCGTCGCCCGCCGTGACCAAGCCGAAGTCCGGATCCACGCGCTCGGGGCCCAGCAGTTCGCGGGCCACTTCCACAGCGAAATCCACCTCGCGGTCCGTGTTCACCAGCGCGGGATAGCCCGTCTGGTAGTCGATCTCGGCCCGCGCGCCATAGCTCTGCGCCTGTCCATGCACCGTGGCCTCGATGCGCTCGCGCAACAGGTCGCGCACCCCGGGGTCGAAACAGCGCACGCTCAACTCGACGCGCGCCTCGTCCGGGATCACGCCGTAGAAGCCGCCCGACTGCAGCGTGCACACCGAGAGCACTGCGGTCTGCGTGGCATCCACGTTGCGCGAGACGATGGTCTGCAGCGCCATCACGATGCTGGCGGTCACCACGGAGGGATCCACCGTCAGGTGCGGGCGCGCCACGTGGCCGCCCTTGCCGATGACGCGGATGCTCACCTTGTCCGTGGCAGGCTGGGACGCGCCCTTGCGCGCCATGATCGACCCCACCTCGGCGCCCGGATGGTTATGCAGGCCGAACACGGCGTCGCAGGGAAACCGCTCGAACAAGCCATCGGCCAGCATGCGCTCGGCGCCACTGTCGTAGCCTCGCTCCTCGGCGGGCTGGAAGTACAGGTGCAGCGTGCCCGAGAAGCGGCGCGTGCGCGCCAGGTACCTGGCGGCCCCGAGCAGGATGGAGGTATGGCCGTCATGGCCGCAGGCGTGCATCTTGCCGGGCACGGTGCTGGCATAGGGCAGGCCCGTTCTTTCCTCGATGGCCAGCGCATCCATGTCCGCGCGCAGGCCGATGCGCCTGGAGCCGCTGCCGGCCTTGAGCGTGCCGACGACGCCCGTCGTGCCCACGCCCGTGGCGACCTCGAAGCCCCACTCGCGCAGCTTGCGCGCCACCAGGTCGGCCGTGGCCGTCTCCTCGAAGGCCAGCTCCGGGTGGCGGTGGATCTGGTGCCGGATGGCGGTGATCTCCGGCAGGTCCTGGGCGAGCTCCTCGAACCTCGGGTGCGGTGCGGGCATGGGTGCCCCTCTTTCAGTTGACGGTGATGTTGAGCTGCTTCACGGCATCGGTCCACTTGGCGTATTCGCCCTGCATGAACTGCTGGAACTGCGCGGGCGTCCCCGGCAGAACATCGTTGCCGGTGGCCGCCAGGGTGCGTTGCGTCTCAGGGTTGAGCAGCACTTTCTGGAGCGCGGCGTTGAGCTTCTGGACAACGGCGTCCGGTGTTCCCTTGGGCGCCACCAGGCCATACCAGGACGTGACGTCGAAGCCCGGGTAGCCCGACTCGGCCACCGTCGGAATCTGGGGCAGCATCTTCAGGCGGCTGGCGCCGGAAACGGCCAAGCCCCGCAGCCTGCCTCCCTGGATCATCGGGCCCGAGGACGAGGCGATGTCGAACGCCACGTCGATGTCGCCCGAGAGCATGCCCGTCAGCATGGGGGCCGTTCCCTTGTAGGGAACATGCGTCATGGCCACGCCGGCCTTGGCATTGAGCATTTCCAGGGCGACCTGCGGGCTGACGCCCGCGCCCGTGGAGCCGTAGTTGATCTGTCCAGGCTTGGCCTTGGCCGCCGCCATCAGCTCCTGGACGCCGCGCACCGGCGAGGTCAGTATATGGTCCGGGTATTGATTCAACAAATCGATACTGACGATGACACACATCGATCATTTCAATCTACGATCCTTCGATCATCAAGCAGCCGGCCATGAGCCATGCCCTCTCGGTCCTGCGGGTACTGCTGGACGACGATCTGTTCGTGCGCGTGGGCTACCGGATGGAGCCGACCCTGCGAGCGCGCGCGCTGCACGAGCCGGTGCGCGAGCTGCTCGGCGCCTCCCAGAAGCTGCTGCTCTCGCACCGCAGCTTCGACCCCGCCGTGGACGAGCGGGTCTTTCGGATCGGGTTGTCCATCCAGTCCGAGTCGATGCTGATCGCCGAGCTCTTCGCTGACCTCGCGCTGTCGGCGCCCCGGGTCAAGCTGCTGCTGAGCCCCACCAGCCGCGAGAAGGCCTACGGCGCGCTGGACACGGAGCAGATCGACCTGGCCATTGGCTACCTGCCCGGCGGCAGCAACTGGCACCACCGCGCCGAACTGCACGACCTGGGCGTGGTCTGCTGCTTCCATCCAAAGCTCCTGCCCTACCAGACGCCCATAGGGCTGAACCAGTACCGAGCCAGCCGCCATGCCCTGATCTCCGCCAAGAACAACCTGCACGGATACATGGAGGAAGCGTTCAACAAGGCCCGGGTGGACATCGAGCCGGTGCTCGCGGCGCCCAGCTTCCTCACCCTGTTCGCCACTGTGGCGCGCGCGCCGCTGGTCACCACCGTGCCGGCCATCGTCGCACAGCACTACGCGCCGATGTTCGGGCTGGCGACGAGCCCGCTACCGTTCGCGTTCCCATCGTTTCCGGTACAGCTCATCTGGCATGCGCGCAGCCATGAAGACAGCGCGCACCAGTGGCTTCGGCAGCGGATCGAGCGGAGCGCGGCGGCCATCGTTTCGCCGGGTCTGTTTCAGCCGGGATGATTGAATGCGCTCCACCTATTGCGAACGTATAGCCGCCCAAGCTCGCGCTTCCGATCACACCGGACGTATACGTCACCGACCCGGACTTCAGCGCTATCGGTGGTGAATTGGAGCGCAGAGGCATCATGGTCGAGTATGTCGACTATCGAATCAGTCGCTCGTTTGGCGGTGCGTTCCGCTGCAGCACGCAACCCCTGTGGCGCGCATAGGGCAGGATGGCCAAGGAAACCCAGCCCCAGCATTTGGAGCACCTGCGTGATGCTCAAGGACATGGCCCGCTGCTTGATGCGGATGCGCCAGCGGATCGCGCAGGATTGAACATGAAAATAGCCACCAACGCTTACCCAGTAAGCGCTAGCAGCTATTTTTTGATGCGCAATATCAATCGACCGTCGCGCCCGACTCCTTCACCACCTTACCCCACTTGGCGCTCTCGGCCTTGATGAAGGCGGCGAACTGCGCGGGCGTTTCGGCCACCACGTCGCCGCCCTGCTCGGCGATCTTCTTCTTCACGTCGGGCTGGT
>JADHED010002429.1_pt1 | contig 13041 bp, 10 predicted proteins | sample 8952041 | NCBI WGS metagenome assembly JADHED01 (sample SAMN16124423, study PRJNA663239) | bioreactor sludge metagenome | isolation source: sludge (control) | place: India:Bengaluru | collected 2018-09-08
GTGCACATGCGGGACCGGTGCTTTTCGGTGAGCGTGTCGTTGATGAAGCGCTGAGTCGGGTCCGCAGTTTCCTCGCGATCGAATCCCCCTCCGCTGCCCGGAACGTAGTAGCTTTCCGCACGGGCTCCTTGGGCGGGAGGGGGGAACATGTCAATGCGCCCTGCGTGTGTCTCGTATCGACACTGCTTATTCGTTTGCCTGACGCTGGTCATGGCGGGCACGTCCGCTCGCGCCGGCCTCGACTTCGAGGCGCGGGTGGCCTGCGCGCGGCGGATCGAGGCGGTCTACCACGACCTGCGCACGTGGCCCGCGGAGAACAAGGGCCCGAAACCGTCACTCGATTCGGTGCTCCCCGTCGACGCCACGCGCCGGCAGGTCCAGCAGACGCTCGCTTCGTCCGTCCTGCTCCAGCGGGAGTGGGACGCCGGCCTGTCCACCGCCGATCTTCAAGCCGAGATGGATCGCATGGCGCGGGACACTCACGCGCCTGCGCAGTTGCGGCGGCTGTTCGCCGCGTTGCACGACGACCCGTTGCTCGTCGCGGAGTGCCTGGTTCGGCCCGTGCTGTCCGACCGCCGCGCACGCGCGCTGTACGCCGCCTCGGTTCAGTCGACCGGAGCCGCTGCCGCGCCGTACGCGCTGTGGCTGCAGACACGGCTGCATCACGCCGGCGAGTTCAGGTCGCCCGACGATGAGAGCGCTCTGACGCTGCCCGTGGTCACGGGGCAGCCCTGTACGTACGACACCTGGCAGCCGACGGCGGCGGACCTCCCCGCCCGGAACGACGCGGCCGCGGTGTGGACCGGCGCGGAGATGCTCCTCGTGGGCGGCGGCTCGAGGCCCGGGGTGCGGTACTCGTCCGCGACCGATACCTGGCGCGCCATGTCGGACATCGGCGCTCCCGCCGGCGCGAACGCAGGATTCTGGACCGGCACCGAGATGATCACGTGGAGCAGGGACGGCGGCGGCCGCTACGACCCCGTGCAGGATGTCTGGCAATCCCTGCCCAGCGACGGCGCCCCGCTCGGCAGGTCGGGCTGGACGGGGGTGTGGACGGGTTCCAGCTTGATCGTCTGGGGAGGCAGCGACGCGACGACCGGAACGGTCTTCGGCGATGGCGCGCGCCTGGATCTGGCCGCCGGGAGATGGACTCCGGTCGGCACGCTCAACGCGCCGTCTCCCCGGAGCGGGCACGCGGCGGTCTGGACGGGCACCGAGATGATCGTGTGGGGCGGCTATGACGGCCTCGGCGACGATCCGTACCTGGGCGACGGCGGGAGATACGACTCGCTCACGGATACGTGGCGACCCGTCTCCATGCAGGGCGCCCCGGGAGCGAGATCCGGGCACACGGCCGTTTGGACCGGCTCGGAGATGATCATCTGGGGCGGCAAGTTCGGGTTGAGCGACACCTCGTGGGTCTCGTCCACCGGCGCCCGCTACGCGCCCGCGCTCGATGCATGGACGACGCTGCCCACCACCGGCGCGCCGAGCGCGCGGCGCTCTCACACGGCAGTCTGGACCGGCGCCGACATGATCGTGTGGGGCGGCGCGTACCATGACCCCTTCGACCCCTCGGCCGACGCGCTCCTCTCCGACGGCGCGCGGTATAGCCCTGATTCGAACAACTGGATCGCTCTTTCTTACTCCGGACTCGCGGCGCGCGCCGGGCACACCGCGGTGTGGGCGCCCGAGGGAGGCGAGATGCTCGTCTGGGGCGGCTACGGTGCGAACGGCGCACTGACAAACGGGAGCCGCTACCGCCCTGCCGTGAACGGCTGGTATCCGACCGCGACGAGCGGCGTGCCCGAACGGCGGTCCGGCCACACGGCGGTCTGGACCGGCGCCGAGATGATCGTGTGGGGCGGCAGCGGGTCCCCCGTCCTCGCGTTGTATCTCGGAAGCGGCGGCCGCTATGACCCGGCGCTCGATGCTTGGCGCCCGATGCAATTCGGCCCTCCGGGGCGCCAGCACCACTCGGCCGTCTGGACCGGCACCGAAATGGTGGTCCACGGCGGTGAAGATGGATGGCATGGCGGTCCGAACGATCCCACGTACTTCGGGATGGCAGACACATGGGCCTACAGCCCGGCGACCGATTCATGGCGGTCGCTGGCGCCCGGCGCGACGCGCACGAATCACACGGCGATCTGGACCGGCAGCAGGATGCTCGTGTGGGGCGGCTACAGTTTCTGGGAGTTCGGTGCTCCCCCGGAGCAGTACTTGTCGGACGGTCGAGCCTTCGACCCCGCGACCAACGCCTGGACGCCCCTTGCCGGCGCCGGCGAACCGGCCGGGCGCCAAGACCACGTCGCCGCATGGACCGGCCTCGAGCTGCTCGTCTGGGGCGGATGGGACGGCCAGACCTGGCGGCGTGACGGCGCGCTGTTCAACCCGGTCACGGGCCTCTGGCGCGAGTTGCCTACCAACGGCGCGCCGGACCCGCAGGGCAAGGCGGGCGCGTGGGCAACCGATCGACTCGTCCTCTGGGGCGGCCCGGCCGGCGACGGGGCCCGCGTCGTGCCGGGAGCGGAGGCCTGGATTCCGCTGCCGGCGGCCGGGGCACCCCCGCCGACCAGCAGCTCGACCGCCACGTGGACGGGCCGGGAAGTCGTCTTCTGGGCAGCCCCTACGGTCGGCGGCCGCTACGACGCGGCGCAGGACCTCTGGCTGCCGCTCGGGAGCAAGGACGCGCCCTCGGCGCGCGTTCGTCATGCCGCCGTATGGACCGGGAGCCACGTGATCGTGTGGGGGGGAAGCCATCAGAACTCGGGAGGGCGCTACTGCGCATGCCTGGCTTCTCCTGTTGCGGCGGTTCCCGCGCTTACGGCCGCCCACGACGGGGCGAGCGCCGTGCTCCACTGGTCGAGCGTCGCCGGGGCCGATGCGTACGACGTCGTGTCCGGGGCCGTCTCGGACCTGCAGCGATCGGCCGGTGACTTCTCCAGCGCAACCGAGCGCTGCCTGGCCGACGACCTCGTGACGGACACCGCGACGGACGAGATGCGGCCGGAGGCGGGCGACGCGTTCTGGTACCTCGTGCGCGGCGTGTCGTGTGCGGGCGGCAGTTATGAGGAGGGCGAGGGCGGCCAGCTCGGGTCACGCGATGCGGAGGTTGCGGCTAGTTCCGCTGCTTGTCGGTGAAGACACGCACGCACCGACTCGATCAGTATGGGGACAGTCATGCGCAAGTGCCCGCCGCCATTTGACCAGGACCGCCATCGCGGGATAGCCCTTGGCATCCAGCCGACGCACTGCTGGGATACGCACGGATTCTCTCGTGCCTATGATAGGCTGGCCACGTTAGGGGAGTTCGCATGAAGAAAGCACTTGTCACGGGAGCTGGCGGGTTCATCGGGCACCACCTTGTTCGGCGGTTGGTGGAGGCACACGTCGAGGTATCGGCGCTCGTGCGCTATACCTCGTCGACCACTCATGGATTGCTGGAGCACCTTCCGGCTGCGTACAAGTCCGGGTATCAAGTCCACTTTGGAGACATCCGCGATTACGAAACGGTACGCCGTGCGATGCTTGGATGCGACGTTGTGTTCCACCTCGCCGCACTCGTCGGAATCCCCTATAGCTATGTGAGCCCGAACGATGTCGCGGCTGTGAATATCGGCGGCACGCTCAACGTACTGCAGGCCGCGCGCGAGGTTGCCGGGATCGAGCGAGTGATTGTCACATCCACGAGCGAAGTCTATGGAACCGCGCAATGGACGCCCATCACTGAAGATCACCCTTTGAATGCCCAATCCCCGTACGCCGCCACAAAGGTCGGCGCTGACCAACTTGCGCTGAGTTTCCATAGAACGTTCGAGCTTCCGGTATCCGTCTGCCGGCCCTTCAACACCTTCGGCCCGGGGCAGTCACAGCGCGCCGTGATCCCCACGATCATTGTTCAAGCGCTCTATGGAGATAGAGTGGAACTCGGGTCGCTCACACCGACCCGGGACTTGAATTTCGTCGACAACACGGTTGACGGATTTCTCGCGCTCGCCGCGTCGAGCGCGCCTGTCGGACGCGTTTTCCAATTCGCGAGCAATAGCGAGATCACTGTAGGCGCATTGGCGAAACGCATACTCGAGATAACAGGCAAGAGCAATCTACCGATCCTCTCGGCCGATGCACGTCGCCGCCCTGCTGCCAGCGAAGTCGAGCGACTTATTGGGTCCTACGAATCCGCCGAGAAGGAACTTGCCTGGCGACCGCGCGTCACACTCGACGCCGGGTTGGTCACCACCGTGGATTGGATACGTCAGCACGCTCACCTTTACCCGCTTCGCGGTTACCGGGTGTGACGGTGCGACGGTTGGCGGTCATCCTCGCAGGCGGACGGGGCACACGCCTTGCTCCTTTCACAGCCGTATTTCCAAAGCCACTGGTCCCAATAGGCGACATCCCAATTATCGAGATCATCGTCCGGCAACTCGCAGCCTCTGGATTCAATGAGCTAATCTTCTCGGTTGGCCACTTGGCGCCCCTCATAGAGGCCTATTTTCTCAGCCATCCGCTACGTGAACGCGGTGTTTCCATCACCTATGCTCGCGAAGATCGGCCAATGGGCACGGCCGGATCGCTAGCACTCCTCTCTGGTTTGCCCGAGGCTTTTCTCGTACTGAACGGCGATGTACTGACGACCCTACACTTCGGCTCCTTCCTAGAAAATCATGAGCACTCCGGCGCGCTGCTCACCGTGGCCACGCATAGAAAGCAAATCAAGCTTCAACTCGGAGTCATTGAGTGCCATGGCCAGCGGATCACAAACTACATCGAAAAGCCGACTCTTGAGCACCAGGTCAGCATGGGTGTGTATGGGTATCGACGGTCAGCCTTGGCGTACCTTCCGAAAGGCGAGCGGTTCGATTTCCCAGATCTCGTTCTGACGTTGCTAAAGAACGGCGAACTGGTCCGTGCTTATCCGTGTAGCGACGAGTGGCTTGACATCGGCAACCCCGACGACTATGCGCGGGCTCAGCAACGCGTGGACGAGAACCCTGACCCCTACTTTGTAGGCCCGCGCTCGTGAACGTCCTTGTCACTGGAGGTGCCGGATTTCTGGGGCGCCACGTCGTACGCGCTCTTCTTCGTCAAAGCGCTACGGTTACTGTTCTCGACAGGGCGACGGCCGAGGTCGATGCCGCATACGCGTCGCTGCGTGTCGACTTGACCCATCCGGCGACCGCCGACTTGCGCTTACCTCGATACGACGTTGTCATCCATTTGGCCGGAGTGTTGCCTCCCGCCGACGCCATGGCGCTCTATGGCGCGAATGTCGGCGGGACAGCCAACCTTCTCCTCGCGCTCAGTCACGCCCCGCCGAGGCGGATCGTTCTTGTCAGTTCATCCGCCGTATACGGGCACCCGGTGTCTGATGGACGACTGACAGAAAGCAGTCCGTTACGCCCGATCACGACCTACGGCGACAGCGCGCTTGCACGAGAGTCAGTCGCCCGACTCTTCGCCCGATACCTCGACACCAATCTGATCTCCATCCGGCCGTTCAACCTCGTCGGGCCAGGTCAGAGACCAACCATGATGATCCCTTCGTTCGCCCGGCAGATTGCGAGAATGGAGTTGGGCCTGCAAGAGCCAATACTATCTACCGGACGACTCGACACCTCGCGCGACTACATTGACGTTCGTGACGCTGCCGTAGCTCTCTGTTGTGCGGCCATCGCGCCAGGCCCGCTTCCTGACGTAATGAACCTTGCAAGTGGAGACGCGGTACGCGGCGAGACTGTCGTCGCATTGCTGTCATCACTCACCCACACATCCATTCGCCTTTCGTCCCAGGTCGATCCCGCTAGGGTCGACGACCCGCTCGTTGTTGTCGGAGATGTCGATAGAATCAAGGCGGCGCTGAACTGGTTGCCGCGGATCCCTTTACTCGAGTCACTTCGGGACGTACTCGACTATTGGCGCACCGAGTTCAGCGATAAGACTTGAGACTCGCGTCGTATATCTCCCGAATTCGCGCAGCGACGGAGGTGAGGGCGAACTCTCGCCGCGCCTGTACTGGACTGGGACGCGCTCCCGATAGAACTACATTCTCAATCGCTCTCGCAATCGACATCGGATCTCGGTCGTGGACCACGCGGCATTCGGGGTAGCCGTCGAGACGCTCGGCAACATCACCCACGTCAACGGAGACTACGGGGCAGCCGCAGGCCAACGATTCCTTTACCACCGTCGGGGATCCCTCCGCTTTGGAAGTAAGCACCACACAATCTGCTGCGGCGTACCAGATGGGCAACTCCTGCTCCGGAATACCTTTGAGAACGGCTGTCCGGATCTTCGGCATGGACAGAAGCGCTGTCGCCGCCTCGAACAGTGGGTAGTCTTTGATGGTTCGCTCTGGAGCTGACGGAAAGAAGAGGAGTACCTCGTCTTCGGCGATCCCGAGCTCGAGTCGGGCCGCCATCCTTTCGCGGGGTCGGAATAGGTCACCATCGATTCCCGGCGGGACTACGGCCACCCGCACCTTCGACGAGAGCTGCGCCGCCATGCGCGCAGAGCACACCACCGTGTAGGAGGCCTTCCGCGCGGCCATTTTCGAGATCGGCCGCGCGTACCACATATGAAGGTCCGATCCGTAGAGCGACAGAACGAATGGAAGTTCTGACTGTGCGAGTGCGACGATCCCAGTCAGTCCTTGATGGGCATGAAGTAGGTCATAGCGCCCCTCGCGGATAACCTGGCGAATTCGGGCAGACCAGCGCACGTAATTCCATCTCGACGCCGGGCCATCAACCAGTCGCACTTCCGAATCAACGCCTACCTCACTCAGCGACGCTACTTGGTTCCGTACGAACAGCCCCTTGTAGGGCGCATCCTCCGTTGGGTACATGCTGGTCAATTGGAGGACACGAAGCGATCTGCTCATTGTGTTCCCACCCAGTTCCTTGCAGGCTCTTTGGCGGTTCTCGTTCACCCTGCTGACACACCCACTCATCGACCATCACCCGGTGCGCCGGAGTAGCCGCCTCACCTCTCCACGCGTCAGCGTCCACGCGACTCCCAGGACTATCGCCAACATTGCCAGGCTCCAGTACACCGCGCCGCGCGGAAACACTGCGGAACATAACGCGAATCCCGCGATCGTCAGTACAGCCCCCGCCAAACCCCTTACAGGTACTCTCAATCCACGAACTGACATGATCGCTCGTCCGCAAAAGAGGACCGCGTCGACGCTAAGGTTCATGAGTCCAGCGCCAATCACGCCGCCGTAAATGAAACTGGGTACACCGACCAGTACACCAATCGCAGTTGCCACAATCGTAAGCTGCGCGTGCCTCCGAACGTATGTGGTCGCGTTAAGCAAATGGCCAAATACCGCTCCCGACACACTTAGCACACTCGAGGTGAGCAGCAGGATCCATACCCGCCCCCACATGACGCCCTCCGGGACTGTTAGCAGTGCAAGCAGCGGCACCCATCCCATCATCGCCACGGCGACACATCCGGCCGTCACCACAACCAGCAACGCCGTGCCACTTCGCACCAACCGTTCAATCCCGCGTCGGTCTCCGGCAGCGTGGGCGCGTGATAGCTCCGGCAGGAGGACCGGTGTAAGGGCAATGGGGAGCAATCGAAGCGGGGTTAGAGACGCAACCAGGACGCTGAGATAGCCGATGAGCGCTCTGTCCTGAAGGAGCGCCGCAGCGAGCACGATCACCATGTGAAAAGACGCCAGGCTGCTCAGGGCGTTGGCGAGAGACGCTACAAGGTACCCGCCGTAGATCCGCCCGTTATATGACAACGTCCGGCGCAAATGCCGGCAGGTGAAAGAGTCCCCAAAGGCTACGCACGAACCGGCCGTGAACACCGCAGGCTGGACAAGCCAACTTACCGTCGCGAGTACATTGCTCCGAATGAGACAGGCGGACCCGAACACGAGGAAGAACGCAGCGGACGATACGATCTCCACAATGAAGTAGCTGCGCAGCCGGTCCCAAGTGAAGAAACTGATGCGAAGCACCATATACAATGCAAAGAGCCCGGCGTACGGAGCAAGCACACGTTGTTCGGAGCCGGAGGTGGCAGCGATGCTGGTAAACCCGATCATCAGACCTGCCGCAGCCACTCCAAGCACGCAGAGAGAGAACAAGCTTGCCGCTTCGGCATGCTCGCCGCGACTTTGGTGCTGGGCGCCGTACTTCGCTAGCAACGCCGCAGGAGCGGCACCGAGCACTCCTCCGATCATGGAATGCGCCGACAGGACCTGATTTAGCGAACCTAGGTACTCGGCCCCGAACACCCGTATTCCAGCCGCGTTGAAGACGAAACGGATGCTGCCGTAGAGCCCGAGTGCGACAGCCGAGAGCAGAGCCCCGCCAACGACTCGCCGCCCGCGGGCGCCCATTCGTCTCCGGTGCACCGTCACCCTGACCGGTCTCCATCAGCACTCGTCATTAGCGCCCCGGCCATGATGAACAGATACCACCGAGATACGTAGCTGAAGACTGCGGAGGTAAAGAGATCCGTCGACAAGCAGAACGCAGCAACCAAGACCGCCTGCTGAACCGCAATCGGACATGCGTTGCCGCGGCGCGCCAGCACTCGAACGATGCCAATCATCGTGGCTATGAACGCTACAAGGCCGATAAGTCCCTGGTTGTAGAGCACCTCGAGGTATGAATTATGTGCGAGCCACGGCTCGTTCAACCGACGCCTTGTCGCGTCCAAGGTGCTTACAAGGCCGTGGCCAATGGCCCACTCGGTCGGAGAACTCCGCACCTGCTCGGAAAGTACGGCCCGCCAAATGCGCACCCTTCCACTGCCGGCATCGTTGCTTAGCCCCTGTGCGCCCAGTCCCGGTATGTCTTCGAGACGCGAGCGGACTGTCCCCTCATCTAAGATGGCACCACCAACAACGACTGCAACTACAATTGCCACCCCTGCCGCCAAGCGGCGGCGACGCCGGATATGCGTCGCCAGATGCGGAGCAGGGCGCCCTACAACGTATGCGATAACAAGAATGGTTCCCATGATCGCCGCCCGAGTGAAAGTCAGGAGCAGCCCGATCAGGAACACGACCAACACACACGCAGCAGCGGCGCGAACTACCGCGCGTCGGGATCGGCTTACGACGTCAAGTGCCACGGGCGTACTGACAAAGATCACATCCGCGGTGATGTTGGCTCTTCCGAAGAGGCCCGCTGCGCGCAGTGCACCCGCTCGCGGAATGATGTCACCACCTTGGAGCGCGATATAGTCCCGGATTGCGGAGCCGGCCGTCAGCGCTCCGGCAGCGAGGGTTCCGATGCGGTATGTACGAATGGCATGCCGGTCCCGTCCGGTCGCGATGCCGAACAGCAAGGCGACGAAGACACCGGCGACATGGAATAGTGCACCCGCCGCCACCTCTGGTTCTCGACTCATCAACAGGGAGATCAGGCCAGACACCAGAAAGCACGCTGCGGGAAAGATCACGGGACCAATAAGATGGCGAATGCCAACGCGGAAGAGTCCCGGGATCGCTCTAATCGCAACGAGCCCCGTCATGGCAGCGGCCGCGATCTGCGTCGGTTTGATTCCATATTGGCCCACATACACGATGGCATCTTCGCCTACGAACACCAGGAGTACTAGATACAGGAAACCCGATGCCATAGCGAACACCGCAGGACGGATCGCCCATAGGACTAGCAAGCCGGCGATCGTGATCGAGCCCACGAGTACCAGGCCCGTATCTCCGGAGCCAGCGAGAATCGGGAGCAGTACGGCGAACACGGCAAGTCCCGCGAGCGCGATCAAACGCTCACCGCGGCTGTATTCGATCCTCTCGTTCACCTCGAACGCTCCTCGCGCCATCTGATCAGTGGCAGCTCGCTCTCGTACCCCACCGAAGTGCGCCAGAGTCCGGCGCGCCCGAGTCCTTTCACGAGCAACACCGCCAGTCTGCTCAGATGAGGATTCCAGTCAGGGCGAAAGCCGGAGTACGTTCGAGGACTCCTGTACATCGCCTTCGTGGGCCCCCACACATCCCTGACTGCCTCATATGAAACGGATCGCCCAGGATCGATCCCCATCAGTTCTGCAATGACCTGATGCAACATGAACGGCTGAACCGGAGCGAAGTACTGGGACGAAATCGTCGTTCCACCATTGAGCGCGAATCTCGCGCCATGACCATAGACGACTTGAAACAGCACCATCCTCCGCCGGGCCTCGACATCGAACCTTTGCGAGTACTGTTCATACTGCGCGACCACCCACTCCAGTTCCTTTGGACTCAGACGGTATTTCCTGCGAAGCAGCCCGACAGCGTCGAAGTTCTCAGGGACATCGCAGGCAAAGGCCTTCGCTAGTGAGCCTTTCACACCCCTATATTTGAAGAACGTGCCTCGAGAAAAGACATCGCCCAGGTAGCCGTCCAAGAAGCGGCTACCGAACCCCCACCGCTCAGCCAGCGCGCGATACACCACACCCAATTCCGCGAAGGGTCTGGGGCACACGCCATCAAACATCTCGCGGATCCTCGAACGCACTCGTGCCGGGTACTCGAAATCCAGCAGAGAGAACTCCCAGTAGTCTCCAAAACAGTCGCGGAACCCGCGCGCGACCGGGCGGTCCCCACTGTTCGATGGCCCGAACGTGTAGCCGCGAGGAATCACCTGATCAAGAGCCGCGAGGATGAAGCGAGAGTCGAGTCCACCACTAAGAGGCAGAATCGCATCATCGGTCAAGAGCCGCTGCAAGCCTGATCTCATCAACGGGAGCGCGTTCGCCCCGGAAGACTCTCGAAAGCTGTATGACTCGTACGACCGCTCGTCATCCGCGACCCTGACACATCCCGGACTCACACGCTCGATCCCCGAAAAGGAGGTCGCATTGCCGAACAAGAATCCTAATTTCGACAGGAGAGGCGACAGAATTGGATCGCTGTCGCGACCATCCGAGATGGCGAGGGGGAACGGTGCCACTCGAGCACGGTCTTCCCACCTCACGTAGTGCGGATGAAGCCCGTAGCGATCGCCGACCAGGATCACCTTATCCGGCTGCACGATCGCGATTACATAGGATCCGTCGTCGATCTCTCTGGCCGCGGCGAGCGCGCCCCGCGCCCGCCATGTCTGCGCGAACTCAACGAGTGTGCCTCGTCGACCGTCCTTGACAAACCACCCGCTCGCGGCGACGAGAGCGCGCTCCTCCGGCAATTCGACAAACGGAGCTGTTGCGTCCGGTGCGGCGTGGCGCCCGACCACCACTCGATGTCCGAACCAGTCTCGGGCGCACACCTCGGTCTGAACACCCAAAGCGTCGTCTGTGCGCCGGATCTGCGCCTCGGCAGCGGACACGTTCAGGTAGAGACCCTTCAACTCTATGCCTCTCTGCTGGACGCAGCGCCCAGTGCGGCACCGGCCAGGGTGAACATGTACCAGCGAGCGGCGTAGCTGTAGACAGCCGACGTGAACATGTCGGTGGACAGCGCTATGGCGAGAACCATGATGCCAGCGATGCGTGCATCGGGGCTTCCCCGCTGGCCCAACAACAGGAGTTGACGCAGCAATATCCACAGAAACCACCCGTACGCGAGCAGCCCCGCGAGCCCCTGATTGAACAGGACTTCGAGGTAGGAGTTATGCGCGACCCATCCTTCAAGCATGCGCCCCCTCGTGGCCGCCAAGGTCGCGTACAGACCGTGTCCGAAGGCCCACTCGCTCCAATCGCTGCGCGCCATCTCGCGGACGACTGCTGTCCAGATGCGAACACGCCCGCTGCCCGCCATTGGATCAGCGACGCTTGCCCGCCCAACAATCGGTACGTCTTCAACTCGCTGTTGAACTGCCTTCTCGTCAACCGATGCAACACCGAGAACGACCGCCCCAACGGCAGCTCCTACGAGCAGCAGCTTCTGCCACCTTCCTAGCCTCTGCTTTGCGGAACGTGCGAACGGACTGAAGAAGACCATTGCGAACAGGACAGCACCCAACATGGGAGCGCGAGTAAACGTTGCAAAGATCCCGACAACACAGACCAATATGCCGGCGATCGAGAGCACCCGACCGGTCGACGATCTGCGAGCGGTCGCGTCGCGCACAAAGGCGGCCAAGCTGATGAGACTCACGTCAGCTGTCACATTGGCGCGACCTAGAATCCCGCGCGCCCTGACCGCCCCTCCGCCAAATCCCGCCATGGCGCGACGGGATAGGGCGTCGAATATTGCCGTTGTCGCTGCGATGATGCCAGCGATCGTTACGCCCAGCCGGAGCACCTTCCCCGTGGACTCGTCCCGGCAGAACACGATGGCAAAGGCAAATGCGCTAAGCCCCCCCAAGACATGAAAGAGAGCATTTAGCGATAGCTGCGGGTCTGGGCCGTACGCAGCCGCGATGCACGTTGACAGCACGAACGCTGCCATGGGAAGCACAAGACAGCGAGCTGCTTCCGGGATGCCTCGTTTGAGAACCTCAGGCGCGGTCCGAGCCGCGAGCGCCACGCTAACCAACGTCCCGAACAGCTGGTGCGATTTGACCCCAACATTGACGACTGAGAACACTACCAAGTCTGGCGCCCACGTCTGACTGGTAACATAGAGAATGCCGGCTCCGGCGGCGAAGACATGCGGCTTTCTGAGCAATGAGTACAGGACGAGCACACCCGCCGGCACTAGGAGCGCCGTTCCGTACTCGCCGCGCGCGAGTTGCCACGCGAGAGCAAGGCCAGCAATTCCCACGATCAAAGCGCCGATGAGCACGCTCTGAAATGAACGCCGTCCCAAGGGCGGCGGGCGACGTGCCATTATGCTATGCACTGGGTAAGGCACCGCGACCAATAACACATTCGCGCAGCATAGCGTACGCTCTTCTGCCCTTCTCAAGTAGCGTCTGCCGACCCGTCCCGAGCGTCGCCCGAGCCGCGACCTCCCGCACCTTGCTCCCGTCGGGTTGTGGCAGGTGGGACATAAAACCAGAGCGCATTAAGTACCGGTCGACGGCCAGCAGTTCGCCTCGGTAAACCGAGACGGTTGGCACGCCAAGGACGGCCGCCTCTCTGGTCATGGTCCCGCCAGCACCAATAAAGAGATCGCACCAC
>JADHED010002433.1_pt1 | contig 13021 bp, 13 predicted proteins | sample 8952041 | NCBI WGS metagenome assembly JADHED01 (sample SAMN16124423, study PRJNA663239) | bioreactor sludge metagenome | isolation source: sludge (control) | place: India:Bengaluru | collected 2018-09-08
CCGCTCCGCGCCATCGCCGCCGACCCGGCCATGCCCGGCGCCGCCACCATCCGCCACTGGATGCAGACCCAGGTCGTGTTCGGCGAGGAGGCCCGGCGCATCATCAAGGACCGCCAGGCCCTGCGCGCCCAGCTCCTCAAGCCCCGCGGTCCCACCGGCTTCGACCCCGACATCGCCGACCAGGTGGTGCTGCGCGTCGCCCGCGGGACCGGCCTCAAGCGCCTTCGCCGGGCCGACCCGGCCATGCCTGCCTATCCGGTGATCCTGGCGTGGCGGCGCGCGCGGCCCGAGTTCGACGCCGCTCTCGCGTTCGCCACGCGCATGGGCCGCACCGCCCGCGCCAGGGCTCGCCGCCTGGCGGCTCTGGAGCCCCTGGTCGACGCGATCCGCCAGGGCCACACGGTCCGCAGCGCCGCTGGCCGCCGGAGCCTGCCGCCCCGCCGCACCCTCTGCGACTGGATCGCCCGCGACCCCGCGTTCGCCCAGCGCCTGGCCGCCGCCTACGACGACCGCGAGGAGCGCCTCGCCGACCTCCTCACCGACGCCATCGACGCCAGCCCCGGCCTTAGCGCCCGCGACCTCCGCCGCCGCCTCGCCCCGCTCCTGCGGCGACGAGGTCAGGCGAGGCGCCGGCCGGGCAAGACCTGGCTGAGCTGAGAAGCGCCGCCTCCCGCTGCTCGCCCGAGAAGGACCAGCCTGCCGCGCTCAGCGCGCCCCGAACCCGATCACCACCGTCTGGGCGTTGCGGTTGCGCGCCCAGGCGTCCTCGTTGGACGCCGGGTCCAGCGGCCGCTCCTTGCCGTACGAGATCGTATCCAGCCGGGTCGCGGCGACGCCCTGGGCGATCAGCGACTGGCGCACCGCGGCGGCGCGGCGGGCGCCGAGCGCCAGGTTGTATTCCCGCGTGCCGCGTTCGTCGGCGTTGCCGGCGATGCGGGCGCGCACATCCGGATTGGCCTGCAGCCAGGCCGCCTGGCGGCGCAGGGTCTCGCCGGCGTCCCCGTCCACCGCGGCGCTGTCGAAGGCGAAGAACACCCGGTCCCCCGCCGTGGCGGCCAGGTCCTCCTGCGAGCCCGCGGCATAGCCCGGCCCGGTCGCCGGCCGCTCGGGCGGCAGCTCGGTCGCCGGCCCTGCCGCCTGCGGAGCCTCGGCCACCCCCGTCGCCGGCGGCGCCTTGGTCCGGCTCGCGCACCCGCTTAGCAGCGCCGCGACGGCGACGGCGGCCAGGACGATCGACTTGGACATGCGGGGCTCCTCCGGACAGGCCGCCTGTCTCGCCCGCCACGCCCGACCGGACCAGCATAAGGAACTTATAGCGACGCTTGGCGGCGGCGCATCGCTAGGCGACTAGATGCGGGAGGCCGGGGACGCCGCCGCCTCCCCCGCGAGCCTTGCCCGCCGCACCGTGAGATAGGCGAAGGCCCAGTCCATGAAGGCCCGGACGCGCGCGGTGCGGCGCAGGTCCTCATGGGTCACGATCCAAAGCTCGCGCGACAGTTCCCCCAGCCGTTCGCCCATGCGCAGCAGGCCCGGCTCCGGGTCGGCGACGAAGCACGGCAGGAGCGCCAGGCCGACGCCCTCGCGCGCCGCCACCAGTTGGTTCACGACGCTGTTGGTGCGGTAGACGATGGCGGCGTCCGCAACCTCCCGGCTCAGCCAGTCGGCCACGTTCACGCCCATTACGCCCTCTTCCCAGCCAACGAAGGGCAGGTCGCGGAACCCGGCCTCCGCCCGCCCGACGCGGTCCGCCAGGTCTGGCGCTCCGTAAAGCGCCCAGGCGACGTCCGCGATCTTCCGGCCGTGGAGATTCGGCTCACGGGGCCGGGAGACCCTTAGCGCCAAGTCCGCCTCCCGCTGCGCGAGGCTGAGGGCGCGGTTGTCGATGGCCACGTCCACGGCGATCCCCGGGTGCTCGCGCCGAAAGCCGGCGACACAGGGGGTGAGCAGCGCATAGGCCAGGCTTTCCGAACAGGTGACCCGCAACCGCCCGCTCAGCCGCAGATCGGCCCCCAGCAGGTCGCGATCGAGGGCTGCGGTTTCGCCTTCGATCCGCTCCGCCGCCGCCGTCATCCGCTCCCCCGCCGGCGTCGGCGCATAGCGCCCGCCCGGCAGGCGGTCGAACAGCCGGACCGCCAGCCGCCGCTCCAGCGCCGTCATGCGGCGATAGGCTGTGGAATGGTCGATGCCGAGGGCGCGCGCGGCGCCGGTCAGCGTGCCTGCGCGCGCGACGGCCAGCACCAACTTCAGGTCGTTCCAGTCGTCCATCGGCTTGCAATTATGCAAATGAAATTGGCCATATCACAACGGTACTTGCGATCATACCAGGCTTAGCGTGGCGGCCAACCGATGGAGCCCGCCATGCCTGCATCTTCTGTCCTGCTTCTCGCCGCAGCGTCGGCGACCGCCCCTGCCCCCGCGGCGACGCCCGAGTCCGTGATCCGCAGCTTCTTCCGGGAGGTGCGCTCGGGCGCCCATCCCGAGCGCGCGGCCCTCTTCATGGCCCCCCAGGTGGTGGCCCATCAGGTGGCGTCCGAGGCGCAGCCGGACATCGTCCGGACGCCGCAGGACTACGCCCGCCACGTCCGGGATTTCCTGGATCTCTTCGGCGCCTTCGAGCTGGAGATCGTCGAGACCCTGGTCGATGGCGACAAGGTCTATGTGCGCTGGGTCCAGCGGGGCCGCCACCTCGCCTCGCTCGAGGGGGAGACGCCCACCGGCGCGCCGGTCACCGACATCGCCTCCGCGGTCTACCGGGTCCGTGACGGCCGGATCGTGGAGTACTGGATCCAGGCCGACCGCAAGGGCCTGGAGATCCAGGTCCGACGCGCTGTCGAAGGGGTCCGGCCATGAGCGCCCCTCGCATGGACCGCCTCTGGTACGACGCGCCGGGCGAGGTGGCCTGGCGTCCGGCCCCGCGGCCGACGCTGCAGGCGCCGCACGGGGCGCTGGTGCGCCCTCGGGTCGCCACCACCTGCGACCTCGACGTGATGATCCTCCGCGGCACGACCCCGTTCCAGGGCCCGATCGCCCTGGGACACGAATGCGTCGCCGAGGTGGTGGAACTGGGCGCCCAGGCGCACGGGCTCTCGTTGGGCCAGCTGGTCGTGGTGCCCTGGCACGTCTCCTGCGGCGCGTGTCCCCGCTGTCGGCGACGCCTCCCCAACACCTGCGAGACGTTCCCGCCGGGCGCGATGTTCGGCATGGATATCGCCGGCGACTACGGCAGCTTCTTCTCCGATCTGGTCTACGTCCCCCACGCGGGCGAAATGCTGACGCCTCTGCCGGCGGGCCTGGACCCGGTCGCCTGCGCCAGCGCCAGCGACAACCTGCCGTTCGGCTACGAGCTCACCGTGCCCCACCTGGCCGCCAGCGGCGGCGGCGACGTCCTCGTGATGGGCGGGGTCGGATCGGTGGGCCTCTACGCGGTGGCCTTTGCGGTCGCGGCCGGCGCCCGCGAGGTCGTCTACGTCGATGCCGACGCCGACCGGCTGGCGCGCGCCCAACGCTATGGCGCGACCGTTCGCGAGGGACCGGCGCCGCGCCGGATGGACCGCAGCTTCGCCGTCACGGTGGACGCCAGCGGCACGGAGGCCGGGCTGCGCTGCGCCATCTCGTCGACGGAGGCCGAGGGCGTCTGCTCGTCGGTCGGCACGCACTGGCACGACGTCAGCATTCCCATGCGGGAGATGTACGCCAAAGGCATCCACTTCCACACCGGCCGGGGCAAGGGCCAGCCGCACATCACCGACGCCCTGGCGTTCGTGGCGGACGGACGGGTCGATCCGACGCTCGCGTTCTCCGAAGTCACGGACTTCGCCGACGCCGCGCGGCGCCTGCGTGAGCCGCTGATGAAGAGCGTCTTCGTGCGCTAGAACCCGAAAGCCGTCCCCACCGGGTTCGGCCTGGGCGCGGCGCCGCCGCGCCCGTTCCCCAGCGTAACCTTTCCTTCCCCCGCCCATCGGCCTATCAGCGCGCATGGCCGAGTACGCGCTTCCCCCGCCGCCCGTCCCCGTGGTCCCCGTCGAGGGGCAGGCCGGGGGCTTTCCGGTCCGCCGCATCCTCTGTGTCGGGCGCAACTACGCCGCCCACCGGCGCGAGATGGGGGGCGACGACCGCGATCCGCCGTTCTTCTTCGCCAAGCCCGCCGACGCGGTCGTCCCGCCCGGCCGCGACCCGGCCTATCCGCCGCGCACGGCCAACCTGCACCACGAGATCGAGCTGGTGGTCGCCATCGGCGGCGCCGGTCGCGACGTGCCGGTCGAAGGCGCCCTTCGCCTCGTGTTCGGCTACGCCGTCGGCGTCGACCTGACCCGGCGCGACCTGCAGAACGCCGCCAAGGACAAGGGCCACCCCTGGGACGCCTCCAAGGGCTTCGACGATTCCGCCCCGATCTCGGCGATCCGGCCCTGGACGGGCGCGCCGCCGCAGGGGCGCATCGCCCTCTCCGTCAACGGCCAGGTGCGCCAGGACGCGACCGTCGCCGACATGATCTGGAACGTCGCCGAGATCGTCGCCGAGGCCTCGAAGCTGTGGGCCCTGGCGCCCGGCGACCTGATCTACACCGGCACCCCGGAGGGCGTCGGCCCGCTCGTGAAGGGCGACCGCGTCGACGGCGAGGTCGAGGGGGTGGGCGCGCTCTCGTTCACGGTGGCCTGACCATGACCTGGACCCTGCATTCCGCCTGGCGGGCCGGCGCGCCCTATCGCGTGCGCATCGGGCTTCAGCTCAAGGGCGCGCCTTACGACTACGCTCCCGTCGACCTGATCGCCGGCCAGCAGCGCGAGCCGGCCTACCGGGCGGTCAATCCCCAAGGCCTGACCCCCGCCCTCGACCTCGGCGACGGCCACGTCCTGGCCCAGAGCCTGGCGATCCTGGAGTGGCTGGAGGAGACGATCCCCCAGCCGCCGATCCTGCCCAAGGCGCCGCTGGACCGGGCCATGGTCCGCCGCATGGCCGGGATCATCGCCTGCGACATCCATCCGCTGAACAACACGCGCGTCGGCCGCAAGCTCTCCAAGATGGGCGTCGAGCAGGCCGCCATCACCGCGTGGATCCACGGCTGGATCCGCGACGGCTTCGATGCGTTGGAACCGCTGGTCGCCGCCCACGGCGGGGCCTTCGCCTTCGGAGATTTCCCGACCATCGCCGACTGCTGCCTCGTGCCCCAGGTCTATTCGGCCCGCCGGTTCGAGCTGGACGTCACGCCCTGGCCCGCCCTCGTGGGCGCCGCCGACCGGGCCGCCCGGCATCCGGCCTTCGTGGCCGCCCATCCCAACAACCAGCCCGACGCCCCGCCGTCCGCAAAGGTCTCCGCCTGATGCCCAAGACCCTCGAAGACCTGAAGGCCAAGAACAAGGCCTGGGCGGCCGGCAAGGTGGCCGCCGACCCCGGCTTCTTCAAGCGCCTGGAGGGCCAGCAGGCCCCCGAGTACCTGTGGATCGGCTGCGCCGACAGCCGCGTGCCGGCCAACGAGATCGTCGGCCTCGACCCGGGCGAGCTGTTCGTCCACCGCAACGTCGCCAACCTGGCCCCGCCGCAGGACGCCAACTACCTGTCGGTGCTGCAGTTCGCCGTCGACGTCATCAAGGTGAAGCACATCCTGGTGGTCGGCCACTACGGCTGCGGCGGCGTGGCCGCCGCGGTCGACGGCGAGCGCCGCGGCCTCGTGGACCACTGGCTGCACCCCATCCGCGAGGTGCACCACTGCCACCGCCACGAGCTGGAGGCCCTGCCCGACGAGAAGGCCCGCTGGGACCGGCTGGTCGAGCTGAACGTGATCCGCCAGGTGCGCAACGTCGCCTCGGACGTCTTCGTCCAGGACGCCTGGAAGCGCGGCCAGACCCTGCGCGTCCACGGCTGGGTCTACACCCTCGGCACCGGCCTCGTGACCGACCTCGGCGTCACCGTCGCCGGCCCCGAGGACCTGGCCGGGCTCGACGACTGACTCAGGCGCATGTCCTCCCCTCAGGGGGAGGTGGCGCCGAAGGCGACGGAGGGGGGCGCCGCCCACCGAGCCCGGCGGATGTAACCCCCTCACCCGCCTTGCGGGAGCTCCCCCTGAGGGGGAGCATCTGCCCCTCTTTCCACCCTGTGGTGACGCTGACCTTCGTGCCAGGCGCCTCAGGCCATAGCGGCGAGCGGGCCAATCCGCCGGTGGCGCAGCAGCGCGCCCACGCCCCCGAAGCCCAGGATCATCATGGCCCAGGTCGCCGGCTCGGGCACGGACGCCTGCACGTCGTAGCGAATGTTGTCGATGCCGCCCACGCTGGCGTCGGGGCCCCAGCGGATCACGATGCCGTCGAGATACGCGCTGTTGACCGCCAAGCTGCTGTGCGTGGATCCGCTGCCGGTGCTGTAGACGCCGGCGACCAGTTCGTTGCCCAGAAGATCCAGGACCTTCAGCGGCAGGGTCGGCGCGAAATTGACATAGCCTACGAAGTCGAAATCCAGCAGCGAGATCCTGTAGCCGTCGCGCGCCCTGAGCGTGACCTGGCCAAGGGTTCCGTCGAGGTAGCTGCCGGCGGTGAGGACTTTCCCCAGATCGCCGAAGTTGGCGTAGAACTGTTGGGCCGCGCCCACCACCGTCCCGTCGGGCCTGACGTTCTGATAGCTGACATCGACCGCCGCGGTATCGCCGAAGGTCTGCAGCATCATGCAGCGCGACCCGTTCGCTACGCATTGATCGGCGCCGCCATCGAAGCTGATCGTGGTGGCCGCGCCGGCGGCGCTCCACATCGCAAGGCCGCACGCGAGGGCGGCTCCGAAGAGCCTGGACTTGAGCTGCACTGGAATCTCCTTTGGGGATCTGATCGGGGACCCGCGGGGCAGGTCTCACGAGCCCCTGGCGGTCGCCGCCCTCTCACTCGGCTCCCCGGGCCCCGACAACGGCCCAATCCGCGAATGTCATTCGCGCGCCGCTGATTTGCGGCAATGCTACAGGCGGCCCGTGTCTGCCGGCGCCCTCAGGCGCTGTGCGCTCCGAGGCCTGAGCGAACGGCGGCGAGGTAGGTCCTGCCGACCGGTACGGTCAGGCCGCTCGTCAGCTCGATGAGCGTCTGATGACCGTCGCGGCGCAGTCCGGCCACTTCCTTGCGCGCGACCCACCAACGCCTGTGCGCCTGGAAGCCGAGCTGCGGGGGCAGGATCTGCACGGCTTCGCTGAGCCGCATGTAGATGAGCGCAGACCCGCGGCGTGTGTGGACCATGAGGTAATGGTCCTGCGCCTCGAGGGCCAACAGGTCGCGTCCCAGCCGGTCGGGAACGCGCGCGAAGAACGGATCGGCGCTCGGGGCGTCCGCGGGAGGCGCGGGCCTGTCGGAGGCCAGGAACGGCCATAGCGCAATGCCGGCGATGACCAGCTGGACCGACACCACCGAGAGATAGAGCGATACGATCTGTCCCGGCGGGGTCGAGCGCCCGAACACCACGTTGAGCGTCCACGCGACGACGAACATGTACGGCAGGGTCGAGACCACCCCCAGGACCACGACCGCGGCGACCTTCGGCAGGCGCGCGAACGCCGCCACGGGACGGAGGACCTGCAGGGTGGCGATCGCCAGCCCGTAGCCGATCGCCACGAGGAAGAACCAGTAGGCGTAGCGCTGGAGCGGCTCCAGGGACTGGAACGAGCCGAACGGCCCTGCGAACCCCAGAAATGTCGCCAGCGCGATCGCCCCGTAGACGCTGATGAGGCGCGGGGAGGTCCAGGTCCGGGAGGAGATCAAAGGCATTCTGCGGCGTTGGCGAAAAGCGAACGCTATTCGTGCAAACCGGCGTTGTCGAGCCGACCGGATCCGAGCTTCACGGACCTATTCCGTCGCAGATTTCCGGACCCCCGATGACGTTCGCCCTTCGCATTAACGGCCAGGCCAGGCCCGTCGACGCGCCACCCGATCAACCGCTTCTGTGGGTGTTGCGGGAACAGCTCGGCCTCAAGGGATCGAAGTACGGCTGCGGCATCGGCGCGTGCGGGGCGTGCACGGTTCACGTGGACGGCCAGGCCGTTCGCGCCTGCGTCACCCCGGTCGGCGCCGTCGGCCAGGCCTCGATCACGACGATCGAGGGGCTCGCTGGGAAGGCGTCGCTTCACCCCGTCCAGCAGGCCTGGATCGAGGAGGATGTCGCCCAGTGCGGGTACTGCCAGGCCGGCCAGATCATGGCGGTCGTCAGCCTGCTCGCCGAGACGCCCAGCCCCTCCGACGACGAGATCGACGCCAGGCTCACCAACCTCTGCCGGTGCGGCACGTACACGCGCATCCGCGCCGCGATCCGCCGCGCGGCCGAACTCATGAAGCCGGGCGTCGCATGAGCGCGGCGACGTCCACCCCGTCCCGGCGGGACCTGCTGAAGGCCGCATCCGGGGCCGGCGCCCTCCTGGTGTTCGCGCGCCCGCGGGCCGGCCGCGCGGCGGCGCGTTTCGTGGGCGAGATCGGTCCCTTCGTTCGCATAGGCGCGAACGGCGCGGTGACGATCGGCTGTCATGTCGGAGAGATGGGCCAGGGCGTATCGACCTCCCTGCCGATGCTCATCGCAGAAGAGCTGGATGTGCCGTTCGAGCGGGTGTCGATCCAGGCGATGCCGTTGCGTCTGGCGCGCAACGCGCGCGGGCAGGCGCGCTCGTATCTGGGGGCGGGCCAGAGCACCGCCGGCGGCTCGAACAGCGTCAGGACAGGGTTCATCCCCTTGCGCCAGGCCGGCGCGCGCGCCCGGCGCATGATCCTCGACGCCGCGGCCGAGCGCTGGCGCGTTCCGGCGGACGAACTCACCACCCGAGCTGGCGTCGTCCGGCATCCGTCCGGCCGCGTCGCCACCTACGGCGAGCTCGCCGCCGAGGCGGCCAAGCGCCGCGAACCCGTCGGCGACATGGTCCTCAAGACTCCGGACCAGTTCTCCATCGTCGGCAAACCGCAGCGCCACCTCGACGCGGACCGCATCGTCCGTGGCGAGCCGCTGTTCGGGATCGACGCCGAGATGCCGGGCATGCTCCACGCCGTCGTCGCCCGCTCGCCCTACCTCGGCGGCAAGGTCGCCACCCTGGATGAAGGCCATGGCCTTGGACTTCCCGGCGTCGTGGCGCTCGTCCCGATCCCTGCCGCCGACGCACCGGCGCCGCCGCTGGAGCCGCGGAGCACGCCCCTGGCGGCCGGGGTGGCGGTGGTGGCCACGTCCTTCTGGGCGGCGATGCAGGCCCGCGATGCGCTCAGGATCACCTGGAGCCGGGGGCCGGGAGCCGCGGCCGACGAAAGCTCGGCCCGCGCCTATGCGGAGACATGGGCAAGGATGGAGACGACCCCCGGCGACGTGGTCCGCAAGGACGGCGACTTCGCCGGCCTGCCGGCGTCGCGGGCGCGCACGGTCAGCGCCCGGTACGAGGCCGCAATGGTCGCCCACGCCTGCCTGGAGCCGCCGAACGCCATCGTCTCGGTCGATCCCGACGGCAGGCGCGCCCAGGCGATCCTCGCGACCCAGGCGCCGGACGCCGCCGCGGCCACCATCGCAAGGGTGACCGGGATCGATCCGCTGCAGGTCGACGTCACGCTCGTCCGCATGGGCGGGGGCTTCGGCCGGAAGTTCGACCAGGACATGGTCGCCGAGGCGGCCATCGTCGCCAAGGCGGTGAGGCGACCGGTCAAGCTCGTCTGGACCCGCGAGGACGACCTCCAGCACGACCTCTACCGGCCCGGCGCCTGCCACATCCTCGATGCCGTGGTGGCCCCACGCGGCCGCATCCTGGGCTGGCGACACCGCCTGGCGACGCATTCACGGGTGGCGGGCGCCGCCGGCGATCCGGCGCCGCGGCTGACCGAGTACTATCCCGACGGCTTCCCGGCCGGCCACGTCCCCAACATGCAGGTCGAATACCACCTGCTGCCGTCGGCGGCCCCGCGCGGCGCCTGGCGCGCGCCCGGCCACGTGGTCAACGCCTTCGCGATCGAGTGCTTCCTTGACGAGATCGCGGTCGCCACGGACCGGGATCCCGTCGAGCTGCGCCTGGACATGATCGGGGCCGGCGGCGTCCACAGCTACATGTACCTGCCCCAGATGCCGCGCCGGAGCTTCGACACCCGGCGCTACGCGGCGGTCATCCGACGGGCGGCCGAGGCGTCCGGATGGGGCAAGCCGCTCCCCGCGGGCCGCGGGCGCGGATTTGCGGCGCACTTCACGTTCGAGAGCTATGTCGCCCAGGTCGTCGAGGTGACGGTCGCGGAGGGCCGCCTGCGCATCGACCGGGTCACCGCGGCGGTCGACGCCGGCATGATCGTCAACACGAACGGAGCGCGCGCCCAGATCGAAGGCGGCGTCAACGACGCCCTGTCGGCGGCGCTGGGCCAGGCGATCACCGTGCAGGACGGCCAGGTCGAGCAGCGGAACTTCAACGACTACGAGATGCTGCGGATGGACGGCGCCGCCCGGCGCATCGACGTGACCTTCATCGAGTCCCGTGAGCCGCCCAACGGCCTCGGCGAGGCCGGCGTCCCGCCCCTCGCGCCGGCCCTGGCCAACGCGATCTTCGCCGCGACCGGCGTGCGCCTGCGCCGCACACCGATGCTGCCCGACCTGCGCCCCGCGCTCGCCGCCAGGCCGCGCAAAGCGCCAAGGCGCTAGAGCAAGGCCGGTTCGCGGCCTCCCCCGCGAAGGGGTGGGAGGGGGACCGCGGGCCGAGGTCGGCGAAGCCGGCCGTAGAGCGCGGGGTGGAGGGGGCGAGCCCCACGCGCCGCGCCAGCCCCCGCCGTCCAATCCGCCGAGCTTCCGGCTCGCCCCCTCCACCAGCCGCTCTTCCCCCGATGTCATCCCGGTTTCGCCGCAAGGCGAAGACCGGGACCCAACCCGCCGGAAGCGCCGGATGCCAGGGCGTACCCCCGTCCTCGACGCATCCTGCGGCGCGTCCAGGCGCACGGCCCTGGGTTGGGTCCCGGTCTTGGGCATCCGCCCAAACCGGGATGACACCGGATGGGAGCCGATCCCTACTTCCCCCGCGAAGCGGCGGGAGGTGATAGCCCCAACGCGTCCGCCGCTCTGTTCGCGGTAAGGTCTGAAGGCAAAGCACCCTTCGGCCCAACGCAGAGCTCAGATCCTCCCCTCAGGGGGAGGTGGCGCCGAAGGCGACGGAGGGGGTTGCCTCCCACCGGGCTCGGCGGATGTAACCCCCTCACCCGCCTTGCGGGAGCTCCCCCTGAGGGGGAGCATCTGGGAGTCCGCAATCCACCCTGTGGTGACGCTGACAGGGTCCGCTTCTGGGATCGGTGCGGGAAGTCCGCTTCCCTGCTCGCGACTCCAAGTCGGTTCTCGACCCGTTGCTAACGTTCGTGTCGGGGCAGGCGGGGTAAGGTAACGACTGCTGGGCAGCTTGGCGGCCGACAGCGGAGCATGTTCTCTTGAACCATGCCTGCTGACAGCGACAGCGACCGTCCGTCCTCGGCCAAGCGTCCATGGCGGATGACGGTTGTCCTGACCATTGCGGCGGGCTGGGCAGGCGCAGGCCTAGTTACCCCGGGCTGCTACATGGAGGGCCGCCGGGCGGCCGAGGCGCACGGACTCCAGACAATTGCGTACTCGTCCGAGGCCGCCTGGGTTCAAATTGTGTCAGCAAGCGCGGCTGCAATCTGGCTCGTGCTCTACGCCGTTCAGCTTGGCCGCATGCCCACGCTCCGGTGCCGGATTGTTCACGCCCTCCTGCCGGTGGCCTCTCTTGCATACTGGACCTGGTGGGCCAGTGGAAACGCCATGCCCTGTGCATCCTAGAGGGCGGCTCGGGACGATAGCGGAAGTTGACGCCGTCGCGCTCGGTGTGCCCTCATCTCGGCATGGCAGGCTTCCTTTGTCCCGTGTGCCAGCACCGCGACGCGAGCCTACCGCCGTTCAGCGATGGGCAAGCGGACTGGTTTCAAGAGCTATGCCCCTGCTGCGGCACGCAGTTTGGCTATGACGACGCTAGTAAGAGCCATGAAGAACTAAGAGCCGCCTGGATCGCTTCCGGTGCCAAGGGTGGCTCGAAGGTCAGCTAACCACCCCGTGGAGACGCCGCCGGCGGTCCGCTTTTGAGGCGAGTGTGCAACGTCGGCTCTCTGCCAGAGACACGGAGACAGTTCCCGATCCATAGCAGAAGTTGACGCCACACTTTAGCGTCGGGACGATGTACTGGCTCGCCGCTCTTCCGTTCGTCTTAGGATTTGCTCTCCTAATGGCGCTGGCACACGCCAGCAGCAAACTCTGTCCATTAGGGTGGTTCGGCTGGGCGACAGCCATGGCGTTGAGACTAGGGGTGTTCATGGCGAGCATGGCCCTAGCGTTCGCAGCGTTGACCGCATGGGATGGCGGCGAGTCCGCTGTGACCGGGGTGGATTGGATTGGAATGGCGCAAGACGCTGCCCCATTGATGCTCGTCGTTTTTCCGATGCTGCTGTTGTCGGATTTCAATAGGCAGATCGATCGGCGTCGGAAGTCGATTGGCGGCTCGTAGGTCGCCTTCCCCATCTCCGACACCCAATGCGTCCGCATCCCCGCGAGCGGCGCCGAGTGTCCGGTCTCGGGCGTGTCCTCGATGTCCGCCTTCGACCCGTTGCAGATGTTCAATGAACGCCGAAGACTGCAGCGATGCGCTGCTTCTACGTTCTCGTTCACGGAACCCTGACCTGGGCCTCCGGTCTGCCAGACCCTGGCGAGGGGCCGCGCGCGGGTGGCTTCTACTGCCATCGCTATGTGCTTGCGCGGACGAAGGAGGACGCCGCCGAGAAGGCGTTTCGGCGAGTGCGAGACAACCTCGACAAGCAGACTGGCTGGTTACGCCATGGCTCGGCGTACCTCGCGATGGACGCAGAGGAACTTGCCCTGGCCCCGCTGCACAAGTTGCTTAAGCCGGAGAACCGCGGGCACTCGTTCTACGCTGAGGACTAGCGTCTATTTTCACCCCGTGGCGCCGCTGAGAGGCGCCGCGCGCGAGGTCGCCCCCGCGCCGGGCGGCCTGTCCGCTACGCGCCGGCGGCCGGCTTGAGGTGGAGGATGGGTCGATCCCGCTTGGGGC
>JADHED010002434.1_pt1 | contig 13020 bp, 9 predicted proteins | sample 8952041 | NCBI WGS metagenome assembly JADHED01 (sample SAMN16124423, study PRJNA663239) | bioreactor sludge metagenome | isolation source: sludge (control) | place: India:Bengaluru | collected 2018-09-08
CCTTGGTGAGCCGTGGCTCTTAGGTGACCAGGCGGTCGTCCTGCGGCGTCTCGACGCCGGTGCCGTCGGCGAGGCGATCGACCACCTCCACCAGCAGCGGGGCGCCGAGGGTGGCGAGCGCGGCCTCGACGTCGCCCGCCGTATCCGCCGATCCGATGCGGAGGACGGCGCGGTCGAGCATCGCGCCGGCGTCCAGGGCCTGCACGACGCGCATGATCGTGACCCCGGTTTCGGCGTCGCCGGCGGCGACGGCGTGGTGCACCGGGGACGCCCCGCGCCAGCGGGGGAGGAGCGAGGCGTGCACGTTCACCGCGCCGAGGCGGGGAATCGCGAGGAAATCGGCCGGGAGGATCTTGCCGTAGGCGGCCACGACGGCCAGGTCGAGATGGAGCGCGCGCCACTGGTCGAGCACGTCGGGCTGCCGGATGCGCTCGGGCTGCCACACGGGGACGCCGGCGGCGACGGCGGTGGCCTTCACCGGGCCCGGCACCACCTGTTGCCCGCGGCCGCGCGGGCGATCGGGCTGCGTCACCACGCCCACGACCTGGTGCCGCGAGGCGAGCAGCGCCCGCAGCGTGGGCACGGCGAACTCCGGCGTCCCGAGGAACAGCACGCGCAAGGCGGCACCTTCACCCATCACCACTTCCCGCACGTCCGCCGCTTGCGAATCTCCCGCTCCATCAGCCGGCGGCGGATGGGGCGCAGGCGATCGAGGAACAGGTGGCCGTCGAGGTGATCCATCTCGTGCTGGAGGGCCCGGGCGAGCAGGCCCGTGCCTTCGACGGCCGCAGGACGGCCGTGCCGGTCGAGCCCGCGGACGACGGCGCGCGCCGGCCGGGGCACCGTGGCGTTGAAGCCGGGGACGCTCAGGCAGCCTTCCTCTTCGAGCTGCAGTCCCTCCCGCTCGGTGAACTCCGGGTTGACGAGGACGATCACGTCGCTGGGCACCTGCCCGACGCTCAGATCGACGACGAAGACCCGGAGGTCGACGCCGACCTGCGGTGCCGCCAGCCCCACGCCCGGCGCCTCGTGCATCGTCACGATCATGTCGTCGATGAGGGCCTGGACGTCGGCGTCGAGGGCGGCCACCGGGCGGGCCCGCCGGCGTAACACCTCGGCCCCGTGGCGCAGGATTGGCCGGATCATGCGGGAGCGTCGCCCGTGCGCCCGAAGCGCGCCCGCAGGCCCGCGGCCGCGTCGGCCACACGGGCCGTGATGGCCGATATCGCGTCGCCGCCAAAGCGCTCGAGCAGGGCGTCGGCGACGACGAGCGCCACCATCGCCTCGGCGATCACCGCCGCGGCGGGCACGGCGCAGACGTCGCTGCGCTCGATGGCGGCCGGGGCCTCGGCCCCCGTCCGCAGGTCCACCGAGCGGAGCGGCGTCATCAGCGTGGCGATGGGCTTCATGTAGCCCGTCACGCGCAGCACCTCGCCGTTGGTGACGCCCCCCTCGAGGCCGCCGGCGCGGTTGGTGGGACGGTGGACGCCGAGCGGCGCCCCCGGGCCGGTGGCGGGGAGGATCTCGTCGTGGGCGAGCGAGCCGGGCACCTCGGCCACCGTGGGCCCGAGGCCGAGGCCCACCGCCTTGATCGCGGGAATCGACATCAGGGCCTGCGCGAGCCGCCCGTCGAGCCGCCGGTCCCATTGCACGTAGCTGCCGAGGCCGGGCGGCACGCCGGCGGCGAGCACCTCGAAGCTGCCGCCGAGGGTGTCGCCCGCCTCGCGGGCCGTGTCGATGGCGGCCACCATCCGGGCCTCGACGCCGGGGTCGACGCAGCGCAGCGGCGAGTCGGCGGGCAGCGCCCGCACCTCGTCGAAGGTCACGACGCGGTCGGCCGGCAGGGCCACCGCGGCGATGCGGGTGACGTGGCTGGCGATCTCGACGCCCACCTGCGCGAGCAACTGCCGGGCGAGCGCGCCGGCGGCCACCCGTGCGGCCGTCTCGCGGGCGCTCGCGCGCTCGAGCACGTCGCGCAGGTCGTCGGCCCCGTACTTCGCGGCCCCGGCGAGATCGGCGTGACCCGGGCGGGGCCGGGTGACCGGCGCGCGCTGTGCCCCCGTGGCCCCCTCGACGGGCTCCGGGCCCACCGGCATGGTCCGCTGCCAGTTGGGCCAGTCGCGGTTGTGGATGACGAAGGCGACCGGGCTGCCCAGCGTCCGCCCGAAACGCAGGCCGGACAGCACCTCGACCCGGTCGCGCTCGATCTTCATCCTCTGGCCGCGGCCGTAGCCGCCCTGCCGCCGCGCGAGCTCGCGATCGACTGCGGCGACGTCCACGACGAGCCCGGCCGGCAGGCCATCCACGATGACGGTGAGCGCCGGGCCGTGCGACTCGCCGGCAGTGAGAAAACGCAGCATGCGCTGCGGATCATAGCTGAAGTTCCTGCGACGGCCGGTGGCAGCCGAGCGACGGCGCGGCGCGCGTCCCGGCGGAATTGCTGGCGAATTCGTCGAGCGCGCGGCATGGGCGGCGGTTTGCACGCTGGGACGGCGTGGCGGCGAGGGCCCGGCAGGCGGCCGCGCGGACCCAGGGGCCGTGCGGCGTGGGGTGGAACGACGCGCCGGCCGCGTTGCGGCTGGCCGTGGGGGAATGGCTGGACGGGTGTGACGGCGCGCGGCTCGGGCGCCTCGCCTGTGGTGTCGCGCCCCGGCCGGGCGGGGGGGTGCTCCACGAACGGGGGGGCGCGGCCGGGCAGGGGGGCCTCGTCGTGGGGCTGGGCGCGGACCTCGCCCGCGAAGTGGAGGAGGGCAGCGCACCGGCCGGGTCACCGGGCGTGGTCGTCACCGACGCGCCCCGGCGCCGGGCGGCGAGGCAGGAGGCGCGGGACTGGCTGTGGGTGGCGCTGGCGGCGGTGCCCATCGCGGGCCTGGTGACACGCGACGCCCCGGGGCCCGGGTGGGCGTGCCTGCCCGCGCGCGGCACCACGGGGCCGACGCGAACGTGGCGCGCGACGCCCGCGGCCGCTGACCGGCAGCGGGGCATCAGGTCGTCGGGGGATCGGTGGGGCGCGGCTCGCCCGTCGGGCCCGCCCTTGGCGCGTGGTGCCGGGGCCGCGACGCTGGCGGCCTGCGATGCCCTCGAGCGCGCGCTGCGTGCGCGGCTCGCGGCCGGGGCGCTCCCCGAAGCGGTCACCACCGCCGCGCGGCTGGCGGCGACGCTGGCGCGGCAGGGAGCCGTGGTGCGCGCCGACCGGCTCGCCGCGTGCGCGGAGGTGGCGGCGGCGCGCCTCGGGCTACTGAACGAGGACGTCCGCCGGACCGTGGCGGAGGTGGGCGCGTGCCGCGAGGCGGCCCACCGGCGGGCATGGCGACGCCTGGCCCACCACGCCGTCCGGCGGCTGGCGCCGGGCTGGACGGGGCGGCGCCTGGAGCGCGACGCGAGAGGAGGCGAGGCCGTGGAGGACGAGTTGATCGAGGTGTTCGAGGCGGGGCACCACGAGGAGGAGTACCCGGCGATCGCCCGCGTCTGCTCGGTGGTCCGCGACCGACTCGGGGCCAGCGCCGTCGCCGTGGTGGCGCTGGGCGAGCCCACGCCGCTCGCCGGCGCGGGGCATGCGCCACTCGCCACCGACGAGCTCCTCCGCCGGGCCGCCCACACCATCGTCGAGATCGCGCCGACGACAGGGAGGGCGGGCGTGGAGGCGGCGATGCCGGTGCGATTCGCGGGCGCGCCCGTGGGCGTGCTCTGCTGCCGCTGGGGCGCCAACGCGGCCGTCGACCCGCCGCGTGCCAGGACGCTGCTCGCGGCGGCCGCGAGCGCGTGCGCTCCCAGCCTGCATGCGCTGCTCACGCGCCGACCGCTGCGCCACGACGCGGACCAGACGCTGGGGCTGCTGGGCGTGAGCCCGGCCATCGGGCGGGTCCGCGACGCCATCCGCCGGGCGGCGGCCGTGCCGTTCTCGGTGCTCGTCGAGGGCGAGAGCGGCAGCGGCAAGGAACTGGTGGCCCGCGCGATTCACGAGGCGAGCCCGCGCCAGCGACGCCAGTTCTGCGCCGTCAACTGCGCGGCGATCTCCGACGAGCTGTTCGAGGCCGAGGTGTTCGGCCACGCGCGCGGCGCCTTCACCGGGGCGCTCACCGAGCGGGCCGGCCTCTTCGAGGAGGCCGACGGCGGCACGCTGTTCCTCGACGAGATCGGGGAACTCTCGCCGCGGGGCCAGGCCAAGCTGTTGCGTGTGCTGCAGGAAGGAGAGGTGCGGCGCCTCGGCGAGAACCTCCCACGGCGCGTGGACGTGCGGCTGGTGGCGGCCACCAACCGCTCGCTCGAGCGCGAGGCCCGGGCGGGGCGCTTCCGCGACGACCTCCGCTTCCGGCTGGACGTCGTGCGCATCGCGCTGCCGCCGCTGAGGGAGCGGCGCGAGGACGTGCCGCTGCTCGCGGAGCACTTCTGGCGCCAGGCGCTGGCGCGCACGGGCGGGCGGGCGCGCCTCGACGAGGCCACGCTCGACGTGCTGGCCCGGCACGACTGGCCGGGCAACGTGCGGGAACTGCAGAACCTGATGGCGACGCTCGCCGTGAAGGCGCCGCCGCGCGGCCGGGTCCGCCCGTCGGACCTCCCGTTCCACTTGGCGACCACGGGCGGAGAAACCCGGTCGCTGGACGAGGCACGGCGCCACTTCGACGCGAGCTTCGTGCGCGCGACCCTCGAGCGCTGCGGGGGGCGCCGGGGCGAGGCGGCGCGGGCGCTCGGGCTCACGCGCCAGGGGCTGGCGAAGCTGGTGGCGCGGCTTGGCCTGGATGCCGAGCCCTGAGGTCAGGGGGTGACGCGGGAACGCGCCTCGGCGAGGCGCTGGCGCAGGTCGGCGTCCTGCGGCTGCAGCAACACGGCGCGCTCGAGCCACGTCACGGCCTCGCCGGGCGCCCCGGTTCGCGTCGAGAGCGTGGCGATGCGGCCGGCGCGCTCCGCGCGCGCCCGCGCCGCGGCGGCGTCGCCCGCCAGGACGTCGGCGCGCATCAGGGCGTCGCGCGCGACGGCCAGGCGCCCCTGGGCCTCGGCGGCCTCGGCCAGGTGGTCGAAGGCCTCGGGCTCCACCGGCAGCAGCGAGGTGGCGGCCTGCAGCGTGCGCAGGGCCTGCCGCGAGTCGCCCAGGCGCAGCCAGGCGCGCCCGAGCAGCGCGAGCACGTGGCCGGTGACGGGGCCGCGCTCGCTGGCCCGCCGCAGCGCCTCCACGGCCTTCGACAGCGCGACGCGGTCGCGGCGCGCCTCGCCCGTGCGCAGCCAGACCTCGCCGAGGGCGGTGAGCAGCACGGGGTGGTCGGGGAAGCGGGTGGTGGCGCGGGCGAGGGTCACCACGGCCTCGTCGGGACGGCCGGCGCGTTCCAGGGCGAGGCCGAGCGTTGCCAGGCGCTCAGGCCGGTCGGGCTCGCGCCGCGCCAGCGCCTCCACTTCCCGGATCGCCTCGGCGTGCCGGTTGAGGCCGAGGAGGATGTCGAGCAGGGCCTCCTGGGCCGGGGCGAGCGCCGGGTCGAGCGCCACGGCCCGGCGCAGCGGCGGCACCGCCTGCGCCAGCCGGCGCTGCTGCACCAGGCAGAGGCCCAGGAGGTAGTGCGATTCCGGGCGCCGATCGTCGAGGGCGATGGCGCGTTCGAGGGCGCCGATGGCGCGCTCGAACTGCCCCTCGTAGAAGCGGGCGAGGCCCAGCTTGTAGAGGACGCGCGCGGCGCGCTCGTCGAGGGCCAGCAGGGCCTCGTAGCGCTCGGCCGCGCGGGTGTAGCGCTGCTGGGCGAGGTGGACGTCGCCGAGCGCCTCGTGCGCGCGGGTGGAGCTCGGGTCGAGACGCACCGCCTGCCGGAAGTCGCGAGCGGCCGACTCCGGGTCGTCGAGCAGGCGATAGAGCTCGCCGCGCCGCAGCCAGGCCACCATCGCGTCGGGATCGACCGCCACCGCGCCGCTGAAGGCTTCGATGGCCGCGCGGGTGTCGCCGCTGGCGGCGGCGGCCTCGCCGTCGGCCACCAGCCGGTGGTACTCGCGCGCCCGGGTCCAGGCGGCGTGCCCGGCCACGGCGCCCGCGACCAGCAGGGCCAGCACGATCAGCAGCAGGAGGCGACGCATGAGGTGGAACTTCCGCGCGGTTGCGGGTTCTAACGTAGCGGGAGTATTCTAGCGAGGTTGCCCGGCATGGCCGAGGGCATGTCGTTGAAGCCTGCTTCCGCACTGAGCTGGTCCGAGGTCGCGAGCCGCGAGTCGTCGCTCGTGCACCGGTGTGCCCAGGGCGACGAGCTGGCCTGCGCGGAACTGGTGGACGAGCACCAGCGGATGGTCTACACGCTGGCCCTCCACCTGCTCGGCGACCACGACGAGGCCCTCGAGGTGTCGCAGGAGGTCTTCCTCCGCGTCTTCCGCACCATCCACGCGTTCCGCGGCCAGTCGGCCCTCCGCACCTGGATCTACCGCATCGTCATCAACCAGGCCCGCAACCGCCAGCGGTGGTGGCGCCGGCGCTTCCGCGCCCAGCAGGTGTCGCTCGACGAACACATCCGCGAGAACGGCGAGATGCGGTCGGCCGACGCCGTGGACCCCGACCGCGTCCTCGGGCGCAAGGAACTCGCGTCGCGGCTGAGTTCCGCGCTCGACGGCCTGCCCTTCGACCAGCGGTCGTGCATCGTCCTGCGCGAGGTGGACGGGCTCAGCTACGAGGAAATCGCGTTCTCGCTCGGCGTGGCGACCGGCACGGTGAAGTCGCGCCTGGCGCGGGCGCGCGAGGCGCTGCGCGCGCAACTGAGGGACGCATGAGAATCCTCAGTTGCGCTTCGGTGCGGCGTCGCCTCGACCTGTGGCACGACGGGGAACTCTCGCCGGCCGATCACTGCGCCGTCGGGCAGCACCTGGCCGACTGCCCGCCCTGCGCCGCCGAGGCCCGGGCGCTCGAGCGCATCGGTGAGTTGATGCGCGATTCCGCCACCCGCCGGGCGCTGTCGCCCGACGCCGCGGCCGGGCTACGGTCGGGCGTGCTGGCCCGCCGCAAGGCCGAGGACGACATGTCCTGGGCGTCGCAGCTGCGACTGCTGTTCGAGGACATGCACCTGGTGTGGGCGGGGCTGAGCGCCACCGCCGCCATGGCCATCTGCATCGCCCTGCTGTCGGGCATCGCCTATCTGACGCCCGCCGAGCGCGCCGACTCGCTGTCGGGCATGCTCAACGCGATGGGGTCGGGCGCCCGCGCACCACGCGCCGACGATGCGGTGCGCACCGCGTTCGCGGCGGGGGTCACCGAGGGCGACCTGGTCCTGGCGCTCGCGGCCGTCGTCGCGCAGGAGGATCCGATGCGGCGCGACCGCGATGCCGTGCTCCAGTTGATGGACGCCGTGGCCGCCTCGCGCCTGCAGACCGTGCAGCCCGACGGCCGCCGGGTGGTCGTCAACGTGGTCTGGCGCGACGGTCCGCACCTGCGCCTGCTCCAGCACATGACGGTGCTGGGGAAGGCCACGCTCAGCTGACCGCCCCGGCCTCGGCGCGCACCCGCGCCGCGCTCCCTCCAGCCCCGTCATCGCCCGTCCGGCGTGAGCCGCGCCGACGCCGTCACGACGTTGTTCAGCGCGTCGAACGCCCGCACGGTCACCTCCCGCGCGCCGTTGGGCTCGGCCGTCACGTCGAAGCGCTCCACGCGGCCGTCGTTGATGCCGTCCACCGGGAACACCGCCTGCCACCGCTGCGCGTCGAGCGAGTACTCGACGCGCAGCACCGGCGACGTCGCATCCTTCACCGTGAAGCTGAGGCGCGTGCGGGCGCCGGCCCGGACGGGCGCGTCGAAGGAGATCTCCGGCGCGGTGTTGTCGACGACGAACGTGGCGCTCTCGGCCTCGCCGCGCAGCGCGAGCGCGACGTCGTTGCCCGGCAGGTCGGAAGCGACCACCTTGATCACGTAGGCGCCGTCGGGGACGAACGTGGTGTCCCACGTGAGCAGCGGGTCCCACAGCCCGCGGCGCAGCGGGTGCCACGCCGTCTCGTCCTCGCGGCGGTAGAGCACGTCGTACTGCAGCCGGTCGTCGTTGGCGTCCTCGGCCTTCCACACGAACGTCTGGAGGCCCTTCTGCACGGCGCGCCGGCCGAGCGCCGGCTGCGCGGCCGACTGCGTCGGCGCCGCGGCGGCGATCGACGTCAGGTTGCGGCCGTCGGAGGTGCCGGCGTCGAAGCCCGCGATCTCGAACTCGCCGCTCGAATAGGGGCGCAGGAAGACGGTGCCCGGCGGGTGGACGGTGATCGAGGTGACGCGCGGGCGCACGTTGCGCGGCAGGTAGGCGACGGTCACCGAGTTCACCACCGGGGAGACGCCGTCCTTGCTCACCAGTTGCGCGCGCCACTGGAGGTAGCGGGCCTTCGGGCTCGTCACGGGGTCGCCGTCCGCGCGCGTGAGCGCCGCCGACCACTCGCTCCAGGTGTCGTCCGGGCGCGACGTGTTCCCGGAGCGCGTCTGGACGGTCACGGCCGTGCCGGGCGGGGTCACGGCGCTCCAGCGCAGCACGCCCCACGACGTGGTCGTGGTCGCATCGAGCACGTCGGAGACGTACTCGCCGCGCTCGGCCACGCGCGTGCCGAGGCGGAACACCTTGCCGGGGTTGGCGCTGATGGCCCACCACTCGTTGTCGGGGCCGCGCAACAGGCCCGTCAGTTGCTGCGCCGGGGCCTGCGCCACCAGCGTCACCCGGCCCGTATCGGGTGACAGCCGGAACACCTTGCCCTTGTTGCCAGTGACCACCAGCACGTCGTCGCCGTCCCGCACGAGGTCGTACGGCACGTCGTCGTCGGAGGACCAGAGCTCGTCCCACAGGCCGTCGGGGGCGATCCGGTAGACCGAGCCCTTCGTGTCGCGCCGGGCGTCGGCGCGCCCGGTCGCGGGCGCGCTGGTGACGCTGTCGCCGATCGCGGTGATCACCACTTCGGTGGTCACGGAGGGCACGGGTGTGGCCGAGGGGGCCGCGGGCTCGCCGGCCGGTGTCGGCAGCACCGCGCGCGGTTCGCTCGCGCCCCGGGCCGTCATCGCCGCCACGAGCACGTGTCCGTCGCGGTCGGCCGTCAGCGCCCGGATCTCCCGCTGGGGCGAGTCGAGGAGCACGAACGGCTTGCCGTCGGCCGACAGCCGGATGACCTGGCCGGGCGAGTCGGTGCCGACGATCACGCTGCCGTCGGCCTGCGGCAGCAGCGTCGTGACGTGCGTGGCCTTGGCCCGGTAGAGCAGCCGGCTGGTGCCGTCGGCGTTCACCACGTGCACCCCGCCCGGCTCGCCCGTGGCCACCAGCAGCGCGCCGGCCGCCGAACGGGCCAGCGCCCAGACGTACTTCTCCTCGGGGTCGAACACGGTCGTGGCCCGGCCCGACGGATCGACGCGCAGCACGCGGCCGTCTGGCGACGTGCCGACGTAGACGTCGCGGCCCGGACCCGGCGCGATCGCGTGCACCTGCACCTGCTCGGTGTCGACGAGCAACGTGGACGTGCCGTCGCGCCCGACGCGGAACACCTTGCCGTCGTGGCCGCTGCCGGCCACGAGCGCGCCGTCGTGGACGATGGCGCGCCACAGCACGGGCGTGGCCGGGTCGGCGACGATGCCGAGCGTGCGGCCCAGGCTGAGGCGGCCGTCGGCGTCGATGGCGATGGCCTCGCCCTCGCCCTTCAGGAAGTCGGCTTGGGTGGACACCTGCCAGAAGGTGGCGCTCGCCGCGTGGAAGGTGGCGGCGCCGGCGACGAGGCACGCGAGGACGACGAGCAGGACTCTGCGCATGATGGCGGACACTGGGGAGGGGCGCCTGAACGGGCGGAGGCCCATCAGCGGGCCTCGACGGTGAAGGTCAGCTGCCGGAGGCCCTGCACGGCGCCGTCCAGCGTGAGGTCCCACGCGCCGGCCGTGGCCTGGCGCAGCGACGTGGCGCCCGCGCCCGGGCGGTCGGCCTCCACGACCGACAGCACGGAGGGGGGCAGGGCCGTGAGGGCCTGCCCGCCCACCGACACGCCGGCGTCGGTGGAGAGCAGCCGCACGTAGAGCACGTTGTTGCGGCGCAGGCCACGGAACAGCTGCATCAACTGCCGCACGTCGTTCGCCTGGGCGGCCTGCCGCAAGTCGCGCTGGTCGTAGGGGGCGATGCGGGTCGCGTCGCCCACCACCAGGGTGAGCGTGCCGCGCGCCTGCTCGGGCACGCGCAGCGGCACGTCGCGGACGAACGCGGCGCCGCGCCACGGGCGCAGCGAGACGCGCGCCAGCACGGTGTCGCCCGGGCGCACGCGCGGCTGGTCGAGCCACACGCGCTCGATCGTGATGGTCCGCGGCTGCTCGGCCGTCGTCACGTCGAGGTCGATGCCGTCGACCTCGATCGCCTGGAGGTCGCTGCGCGCGAGCAGGGCCAGGGGCGTGACGAGGTACCCGGCGGCGGAGCCGCCCGGCGCATCGCCGGCGAACACGTCGTGCACCGGGAAGGCGCCGTGGTCCTTCACCCGCACCTCGCCGCGCACCTCGTAGGTGGCGCCGCCCGCCTCGCGCTCGAAGGACTGGAACAGCGACAGCAGCGAGAAGAAGGTGAGGGTGGGCGTGAGCGTCTGGTTCTCGCTGACGTCGAAGGCGAAGCGCCGGTCCTCGCCTCGCGCGTTGCGCAGCGACACGCGCACCGGGATCGTTCGCGGGCCGGCGCCGAGCGTGCCGGCGATGGCCGTGGACCGGTCCTGGTCGAGCGTGCCGACGACGGCGCCGGGGGAGGCGATCTTGAAGGAGTCGAGCAGGCTTGGCAGGACGGTGTGGACCCAGGCGCGCGTCATCGGCAGGCGCACCGGGCCGAGGTTCACCAGCGGGTGGCCGAAGGCGTAGACCCGCCCGCCGTCGACGTGGGTGACGGTGCCCGTCGCGGAGATCGCGAGGTCGCCGCCCACGAGGCTGACGCCGACCGCGTCGCCCCCCTGCAGCGGACCCGCGGGCGCGTCGGGAGGGGCCTGTCCGCCCCCGAACCCGCTGACGGCGCGCAGCCCCAGCCGGCCCAGGGCCGCCCCGAGACCTGCCGACGCCGCCTCGCTGTAGCCGGCGAGCGACAGCGGCGTGGCGATGCGGCGCAGTCCGAGCCCGAGCTCGGCGAGGCGGGCGTCGCCACGCAGGTCGGAGGCGCGCTCGGCGAAGCGGTCCGTCCCCCGCGTGCGCGCGGCCAGGTCGGCGAGCAGCGCCTGCTCGTCGAGCGGCGCGTCGAGGGGCAACGCCTCCACGCGTGGGACGGCGGGCGGGGCGCCAGGCGCGGGCGCGGTGCCCGCCAGCTCGATCATCTCGTCGATGGGCGTGATGCCCGCGATCGGTTCGCGGGAGAACTGGCCGAGCGAGTAGGCGACCGCGCCCACGAGGCGGCCGTCGATGAACACCGGGCTGCCGCTCATGCCGGCGATGACGCCGGTCTGCGCCAGGGGCCCGCCCTCGAGGCGGGCGAGGATCAGGTGGCGCCGCGGGCCGATCGCGTTCCGCAGCACGCCGAGCACGTGCGCGGTGAAGGGCTCCCGCCGCGCGCCCTCGAAGACGGTGACGCCGCTGGCGACCATGCCGGGCCGGACGTCGGACACCGGGAAGGTCGCGGTCTCGCGCGCCGCGAGCGGCGCCAGCAGGACCAGTGCCGCGGCGAGGGCGAGCAGGGCGAACCGGAGGGGTGTGGGCATGGGGGAACGAACAGGCGATACGGGCGGCCGGCCGCGGCCGAAGCGGGAAGTTGCCGCGCGAGCCTCGGTTATAGCGTTCGCGTTTCGACGCGGTCAAGCCGGGACGATCATGACGGACCGCGCAGTTGACGCGGCGCACGGCCTCCTGTAAGGTGCTCGACGTCACATGCGACGGCTGCCGACTCCTCGCCCCGCGCCCTGCCGCCACGCCTCGTTTACGGCGTTCTGGTGGTGGTACGGCCGCCCGGCTGGGGAGGCACCCGCCTGCGCCTGACGAACGATAGGACGCACGGCAACGCGAACGGGCCTCTTCAGCCGGATGGTTGAAGAGGCCCGTTCTGTTTTCGTCTCGTGATCGCATGCCCACCCTGTTGTGTGCCACCGTGACCGGCGGGTCCATGGAGGCGCTCGTCGCCGCCCGCGAGGCGGCCGCCGGCGCCGACCTGGTCGAGTTGCGCCTCGACACGGTCGACCGCCCCGACGCGGCCCGCGCGCTCACCGGCCGGCGTGTCCCGGCCATCGTCACCTGCCGCGCCGCGTGGGAGGGAGGGCGGTTCGAGGGTGCCGAGGAGGAACGCGAGCGAATCCTCGCCGCGGCGCTCGACGCGGGCGCCGAGTTCATCGACGTGGAGTTCGCCGCCCCCTTCCGCGACCGGCTCGTCGCCCGGGCCCCGGATCGCGTGGTGGTGTCGAGCCACGACTTCCGCGGGGTGCCGGCCGACCTCGTCCAGCGCTTCGCCGCCATGCGCGCCACCGGCGCCGCCGTCGTCAAGCTGGCCGTGCTCGCGCGGACGCTCGCGGACCAGCTGCCCGTGGTCGCGCTGGCCGACGCCCTGCCGGCCGGCGACCGCCACGTGCTGCTGGCGATGGGGGAGAGCGGCGTCGCCACGCGCGTCCTCGGGGGCCGCCTCCGGAACGAATGGACCTACGCGGGGCTGTCGGTGGCGCCCGGCCAACTGGCGCTCGACCGCATGCGCGACGAGTTCGCGCTGGGCGCGCACTCCGTGTCACCGCGCCTCTTCGGGGTCGTCGGGCGGCCCATCGCGCACTCGGTGTCGCCGGCCATCCACAACGCGGCCCTGCAGGCCGCCGGCCTCGACGCGTGCTACCTGCCCTTGGCCGCCGCCGATTTCGCCGATTTCCTGGCCTTCGCCGAGAACGTCGGCCTCGACGGCGCGAGCGTCACGGCGCCCTTCAAGCGCGAGGCGCTCGAACTCGCCGCGGAGCGTGACGCGCTCGCGGTCCGCGTCGGCGCGGCGAACACGCTGGCGCGCGCGGCCGACGGCACGTGGCGGGCGCGCAACACCGACGTCGCCGGGTTCCTGGCGCCGCTGGCCGGCACGCCGCTCGCCGGGCGGCGGGTGGCGGTGATCGGGGCGGGCGGCGCGGCGCGGGCGGTGCTGG
>JADHED010002409.1_pt1 | contig 13019 bp, 10 predicted proteins | sample 8952041 | NCBI WGS metagenome assembly JADHED01 (sample SAMN16124423, study PRJNA663239) | bioreactor sludge metagenome | isolation source: sludge (control) | place: India:Bengaluru | collected 2018-09-08
CCTTACAACTTCTCCGCTGGCCCCGCCGCCATCCCCTCCGAAGTCCTGGAACAAGCCGCCGCCGAGATGTTGGACTGGCACGGTAGTGGCATGGGCGTGATGGAGATGAGCCATCGCGGCAAGGAGTTTCTGTCCATCTACGAAAGGGCGGAAGCCGACCTGCGCGCGCTGCTGGCCGTGCCGTCGCATTTCAAAATCCTCTTCATGCAAGGCGGCGGCTTGGCCGAAAACGCCATCGTTCCACTCAACCTGTCGCGCGCAGGTGTGGTCGATTTTGTGGTGACCGGCAGCTGGAGCCAGAAGTCGCAAAACGAAGCGCGCAAATATGCGTCCGAAGTCAACATCGTCGCCACGGGCGAAGACACGGGCTTTACCACCGTGCCGGACCCAGCCTCCTGGACGGTGAGCCGGGGCGCTAGCTACCTGCACCTGTGCAGCAACGAAACCATCCACGGCACCGAGTTCCACCAGTTGCCCGACCTCAAGGCGCTGGGCAGCGATGCGCCGCTGGTGATCGATTTCTCGTCGCATGTGGCCTCGCGGCCTGTGGACTGGAGCCGCGTGGGCCTGGCTTTTGGCGGCGCGCAAAAGAACCTGGGGCCCGCTGGCCTCACGCTGGTGATCGTGCGCGAAGACCTGCTGGGCCATGCTCTCCCCGCCTGCCCCAGCGCCTTCGACTACAAAATCGTGGCCGACAACCAGTCCATGTACAACACGCCGCCCACCTGGGGCATCTATATCGCCGGGCTGACCTTCCAGTGGCTCAAGCGCCAGACCGAAGGTGGCCTGACCGGCGTGGCCGCCATGGAGCAGCGCAACATTGCCAAGGCCACGCTGCTGTACAACGCCATCGACCAATCGCAGCTGTACGTCAACAAAGTGGCGGCCAACTGCCGCTCGCGCATGAACATCCCGTTCTTCCTGCGTGACGAAAGCCGTAACGAAGCCTTCCTGGCCGGAGCCAAGGAGCGCGGACTGCTGCAGCTCAAGGGCCACAAGTCCGTGGGTGGCATGCGCGCCAGCATCTACAACGCCATGCCGCTGGCGGGCGTGCAGGCGCTGGTGGACTACATGCGAGAATTTGAGCAAAAGCACGCCTGAGCGCGCACCCGACACGACAGCAACAGAAAACGGCTCCCCGAGCACGCACCGCTACCCCACCGTCCATGAACAATCCGCAAGCCTCACCCGACCTCGCCAGCCTGCGCGTGCAAATCGACAGCATCGACCAGCAACTGCTCACGCTGCTGAACCAGAGGGCGCTGGTGGCCTGGTGCGCCACAACCTGCTGCGCACCAGCAATTCGCTCGACGGCATCGAGGTGGTGCTGGCCCACCCGCAGGCGCTGGCCCAATGCCAGGCCTGGTTGTCCAAGCACCTGCCGCACGCCGAGCGCCGCCCGGTGTCCAGCAACGCCGAAGGCGCGCGGCTGGCTACCACCAACCCTGCCTGGGCGGCCCTCTCCAGCGAGCGTGCGGCCACCCAGTTCGGCCTGCACATCGTCTCCCACGCCATTCAGGACGACGCCTACAACCGCACGCGTTTCGCCATCATCTGCCTGCCACACACGCTGCAGACACCGCCTCCATCCGGCAAGGATTGCACCAGCCTCGTGGTGTCGGTGCCCAACCGGCCAGGTGCTGTGCACGACCTGCTGGTGCCGCTCAAGACGCATGGCGTGTCCATGACGCGCTTTGAGTCGCGCCCGGCCCGCACCGGCCAGTGGGAGTACTACTTCTACATTGATCTCGACGGTCACCCCGCCCAGCCCCATGTGGCACGGGCGCTGGAAGAACTGCGCAGCCTGTGCGCGTTCTACAAGGTCCTGGGGACCTACCCTGTCTCGTCATAAGGAGCCGTCGCCATGTTCGAACAACTGGGGCTGATCGGCTGCGGACTCATGGGAGGCTCGTTCGCTTTGGCCATGAAGAAGGCCGGGTTGGTCAAGCGCGTGGTGGGGTACAGCAAGTCGCCCTCCACCACCGACCGCGCCCGCCAGCTGGGCGTGATCGACGTCGAGGCACCCTCTGCCCTGCTGGCCGTGGCGGGCGCAGACATTGTGCTGGTGGCAGTCCCCGTGGCGGCTACCGAAGCCACCCTGAAGGCCATCAAGCACCTTGTCACCCCCCAGATGCTGATCATGGATGTGGGCTCCACCAAGTCCGATGTGGTGCAGGCCGCACAACGTTCGCTGCGCGACCAAGTGGGCTCCTTCGTGCCCGCACACCCCATTACGGGGCGAGAAGTGTCGGGCGTGGAACACGCGGAGGCCGACCTCTACAGCGGGCGCCAGGTGATCCTGACTCCCACCGAACGCACCCTCACCGCCCAGTTGCAGGACGCCGAAAAGATCTGGACGGCCTTGGGTTGCCGCGTGACAAGCATGTCGCCGGAGTCGCACGACGCGGCCTTTGCCGCCGTCAGCCACCTGCCCCATTTGCTCGCGTTTGCCATGATGAACAGCATCACGGGCCAGACGCACGGTGACGACTTTCTGTCCCTCGCAGGCCCCGGATTCCGCGACTTCACCCGCATTGCCGCCAGCGACCCCAAGGTGTGGCGCGACATCCTGCTGTCCAACCGGGACGAGCTGATTGCCCAGTCCAAGCTGTTCCAGCAGGCCCTGCGCAACATCGAGCAGGCCATGGAAAAAGGCAATGCCCAGGCGCTTGAAGACATGCTGACCCTGGCCAGCGAAACCCGTGCGCATTGGCGCATGGGCGCGAAGCGGAAATGACCCCCTGAGTCGCCTTCGGCGCCTTCCCCCAAGGGGGACGCACCCGGTGGCCTGGCGAAGCCAGCTCCACGGGTGCACTGGTGTTGGGGCGCGCCAGTTGTGCAGGCTGCCGGCCGCACGAACGCTCTTTGAGCCGCAATTGGACACAACACAACGATGTACAGCACCGCATTCCTCGATCTCCCCCCTTTGCAAGCCGCTGCGGGTGAAGTCCACCTGCCGGGCTCCAAGAGCATCTCCAACCGGGTGCTGCTCCTGGCAGCGCTGAGCAACGGCACCACCACCGTGCACGACCTGCTGGCGTCCGACGACACGCGCGTGATGCTGGACGCTCTGCGCCAGATCGGGTGCACGGTGGATGAGGCTGGAAGCACGGTGCGTATCACGGGCCTGGGTGGCCGCCTGCCCCAATCCCCCGCCAAGCTGTTCCTAGGCAATGCGGGCACGGCCATGCGCCCACTCACGGCAGCGCTGGCGCTGCTGGGCGGCGAGTTCGAGCTGTCTGGCGTGCCGCGCATGCACGAGCGCCCGATTGGCGACCTGATTGATGCCCTGCGCCAGCTGGGCTGCCAGATCGACTACCTGGGCAACGACGGCTACCCACCACTCAGGATCGCCCACGGCCAGGGCGTGCCCCCGCTGGCGCTGGCAGAGCCCATCCGCGTACGTGGCGACGTGTCCAGCCAGTTCCTCACTGCCCTGCTCATGGCGCTGCCACTGGCAGCCGGCGCGCAGGCCATCGTGATCGAGGTGGTGGGCGAGCTGATCTCCAAACCCTACATCGCCATCACCCTGCAACTGCTGGCACGCTTTGGCATTGTGGCCGAGCACCAGAACTGGCAGCGTTTCACCATTCCGGCAGGCAGCCGCTACCAGTCGCCCGGCAGCATCCATGTGGAGGCAGACGCCTCATCCGCTAGCTATTTCATAGCGCTTGGCGCAATTACTTCTAGCACTAGCGGCCAAAAAGGCATCAAGATTCAGGGCGTGGGCCTGGATTCGATCCAGGGCGACATCCGCTTTGTCGAAGCGGCCCGGGCCATGGGCGCCGTGGTCACCGGCGGCCCCAACTGGCTGCAGATTGAACGCGGCGCGTGGCCCCTGAAGGCCATTGACCTGGACTGCAACCACATCCCCGACGCCGCCATGACGCTGGCCGTGATGGCGCTGTACGCCCAGGGCACCACCACGCTGACCAACATCGCCAGCTGGCGCGTGAAGGAAACCGACCGCATCGCCGCCATGGCCACCGAGCTGCGCAAGCTCGGCGCCACGGTGGAGGAAGGCGCGGACTACATCCGCGTGACGCCCCCGGCCCAGGTCACCGACTGGAAGGCTGCCAGCATCCACACCTACGACGACCACCGCGTGGCCATGTGCTTCTCGCTGGCCGCATTCAACCCGGCGCGTCTGCCGGTGCGCATCGAAGACCCCAAGTGCGTGGCCAAGACCTTCCCGGACTACTTCGAGGCCCTGTTCTCGGTCGCCCAGGTCGAGACCGCCCACATCCCGGTGATCTGCATCGACGGCCCCACGGCCTCGGGCAAGGGCACGGTGGCCGCGGCGGTGGCGCAGCGGCTGGGCTATCGCTTTTTGGACTCCGGCGCGATGTACCGCATCACCGCCCTGGCCGCGCTGCGGGCAGGTTTGGCCATAGACGCTGACCACGAAGCCCGGATCGCCACCCTGGCCCAGACGCTGCCGGTGCGGTTTGAAGGCGGCAAGGTGTGGCTGGGCAGCGACGACGTGACCGAGGCCATCCGCACCGAAGAAGCCGGTATGAACGCGTCCCGCGTGTCCGCCCTGCCCGCCGTGCGCACTGCGCTGGTAGACCTGCAGCACAGTTTCCAGCGCCTGCCTGGGCTGGTGGCCGATGGCCGTGACATGGGCACCGTGATCTTCCCCGAGGCCCCCTTGAAGGTGTATCTCACGGCCAGCGCCGCCTGCCGCGCAGAGCGCCGTTATAAGCAGTTGATTTCTAAGGGTTTTTCGGCTAGTATCGAAGACCTTCGTGCGGATCTGGAAGCGCGCGACGCCCGGGACAGCTCCCGCAGCGTTGCGCCTCTCAAGCCCGCGCAGGACGCTCTGGTCCTGGACAACTCCGATTTGACGATTGAACAAGCCGTCGAACAGGTATTGGCCTGGTGGCAGGAGCGTCAGCCCTTCGCAGCTTCTGCGCAGCGCTGACAACGTGGAGCCCTCGGGCTCCAGGCAGTGCCGAAAGGCCTTGCCACAGGCCCACGCAGCCCCTCTCGCGCGTCAGTGCACAGGTTGTGTGGATCGATAACCTAACCCGCGGCTATGCCGCAAAAAACCACCGCAAGCAGCTATAAAAACGGTAGCAATGGTGCTGCCGGAATCCTGTTTGTGGCAAGGAAACACATGTCCGAATCTTTTGCCGCCCTTTTTGAAGAATCCTTGCAGCGCACGGAAATGCGCCCAGGCGAAGTCATCACCGCTGAAGTCGTGCGCGTCGAGCACAACTTCGTGGTCGTGAACGCTGGCCTCAAGTCCGAAGCCTACGTGCCGCTGGAAGAGTTCAAGAACGACAAGGGCGAAGTCGAAGTCCAAGTGGGTGACTTCGTCTCGGTGGCCATTGGCTCCATCGAAAACGGCTACGGCGACACCATCCTGTCGCGCGACACCGCCAAGCGTCTGGCTTCCTGGATGAGCCTGGAAAAGGCCCTGGAATCCGGCGAATTCGTCACCGGCACCACGTCCGGCAAGGTCAAGGGCGGCCTGACTGTCCTGGTCAACGGCATCCGCGCATTCCTGCCCGGCTCGCTGATCGATACCCGTCCGATCAAGGATCTGACGCCGTACGAAAACAAGACCATGGAATTCAAGGTCATCAAGCTGGACCGCAAGCGCAACAACGTGGTGCTGAGCCGCCGCGCTGTGGTGGAAGCCTCCATGGGCGAAGAGCGCGCCAAGCTGATGGAAACCCTGAAGGAAGGCTCCATTGTTCAGGGCGTGGTCAAGAACATCACCGAATACGGTGCGTTCGTGGACCTGGGCGGCATCGACGGTCTGCTGCACATCACCGACATGGCATGGCGCCGCGTGCGTCACCCCTCCGAAGTGGTGACCGCTGGCCAGGAAATCACCGCCAAGATCCTGAAGTTCGACACCGAAAAGAACCGCGTGTCCCTGGGTCTGAAGCAAATGGGCGACGACCCATGGATGGGCGTGAACCGCCGCTATCCCCAAGGCACCCGCCTGTTCGGCAAGATCACGAACATTGCCGATTACGGCGCGTTCGTCGAACTCGAACCCGGCATCGAAGGCCTGGTGCACGTGTCTGAAATGGACTGGACCAACAAGAACATCGCTCCCGCCAAGCTGGTTTCGCTGGGGGACGAAGTCGAAGTCATGGTTCTGGAAATCGACGAAGACAAGCGCCGCATCAGCCTGGGCATGAAGCAGTGCAAGGCCAACCCATGGCAAGAATTCGCACAGGACACGAAGCGCGGCGACCGCGTGAAGGGTCCGATCAAGTCGATCACCGACTTCGGCGTGTTCGTGGGCCTGGCTGCAGGCATCGACGGCCTGGTGCACCTGTCCGACCTGTCGTGGAACGAACCCGGCGAAGCCGCTGTTCGCAACTACAAGAAGGGCCAGGAAGTCGAAGCGATCGTGCTGGCCGTGGACGTGGACCGCGAACGCATCTCGCTGGGCATCAAGCAGCTCGACGGCGACCCATTCACGACCTTCGTGACCGTGAACGACAAGGGCCAGACGGTGACCGGCAAGGTCAAGACCGTGGACGCCCGTGGCGCTGAAATCGACCTCGGCGAAGACATCGTGGGCTACCTGCGCGCTTCGGAAATCTCCCGTGACCGCGTGGAAGATGCCCGCAACGTGCTGAAGGAAGGTGACGAAGTCACGGCCGTGGTGGTGAACGTGGATCGCAAGACCCGCAACATCCAGCTGTCGATCAAGCAGAAGGACATGGCTGACGAACAAGGCGCCATGGCCAACCTGAGCCAGCAATCGAGCCGCGAAAGCGCCGGCACGACCAGCCTGGGCGCCCTGCTGCGCGCCAAGCTGGACAACTCGGAAAAGTAAAGCGCTGACCCGTTAAACGGTCAGACAGCGGGCGCCTCGGCGCCCGCTCTTTTTTCAGCCAAGACTGACTGCCCATGTCCCAAGATTCCATGACCCGCTCAGACCTCGTCGAAGAACTGGCCGCCCGTTTCGGCCAGCTCACCCACCGGGATGCCGAATACGCCGTCAAGACCATTCTGGACGCCGTGGGCGAGGCCCTGGTGCGCGGGCACCGCATCGAGATCCGGGGCTTTGGCAGCTTCTCTGTCAACCACCGCCCTCCCCGCATGGGCCGCAATCCCCGTAGCGGCGAGGCTGTGGCCATTCCCGAAAAGCGTGTGCCCCACTTCAAGCCAGGCAAGGCCCTGCGCGAAACCGTGGACAAACGCACGGCCGAAATGGAAGAAAAGGCCCCGCCGGCCACAGGCACGCTGGGCAACTGATACCAAATTGATAGCAGCGAGCGCATGACTCACTAGCGCCTGCTGCCGTTTTGGCTTGTATTGGCCTCCGTACAGCAATGCGCAGGCCCACTGCGCCAAGCTCTTAGAATCGCCCCACCACTGGGGAGACCGATGAAATACCTCCTGTGGCTGCTCAAGGCAGCCATTTTTTTTACGCTCTTCGCCTTCGCGCTGAACAACCAGCAGGACGCGACCGTGCATTTCTTCTTTGGCACGCAATGGCGCGCGCCGCTGGTGCTGGTGGTGCTGACCGCGTTCGCCGCAGGCCTGGTCGTCGGGGTCCTGGGCATGGTGCCGCGCTGGTGGCGCCACCGCAATGCCGCACGCCGCGCCCAGGCCGCAGTCGTTGTGGCACCTGCGCCCGCAGCGCCTCCCGCCGCCAGCGCCACCCCGGCAGTGCCCCCACCACCTCCTGACCTGCCCTCGTTCCATGGAATTTGACCTGAGCTGGATACTGCTGGGCTTGCCCCTGGCCTTTGTGCTGGGCTGGCTGGCGTCGCGGTTTGACTTGCGCCAGCTGCGCGCTGAAAACCGCCGCGCGCCCAAGGCCTACTTCAAGGGCCTGAACTTCCTGCTCAACGAACAGAAGGACCAGGCCATCGACGCCTTCATCGAGGCCGTGCAGAACGACCCCGACACTTCCGAGCTGCACTTCGCCCTCGGCAACCTGTTTCGCCGCCGGGGCGAGTACGACCGGGCTGTGCGGGTGCATGAGCATCTGCTCTCGCGCGGCGACCTCTCCCGTACCGACCGCGAGCGCGCCCAGCATGCGCTGGCCCTCGACTTCCTGAAGGCCGGGCTGCTTGACCGCGCCGAAGACGCGCTGCAGCGCCTGGAGGGCACCCCATTCGAGGCCCAGGCCCGCCTGGCGCTGCTGGCCATCTACGAACGTTCGCGCGACTGGCCCCATGCCGCCACCATTGCCCGCAAGATGCACGATGCCGATCAGGGCGACTTCAGCACCCGGCAAGCCCACTACCTGTGCGAGCAGGCGCTGGCGCTGAGCGCGCAAGGCGACCTGCCGGGCGCCCAGGCACTGCTGGACCAGGCCGTAGCTACCGCCCCCGAGGCAGCGCGCGCACGCATCGAACTGGCGCGCCTGCAACGCCTGATGGGCCAGCCGGCCGCCGTGCTGTCCACCCTCAAGACGCTGGGCGAGCGCAACCCCGCCGCGCTGCCCCTGGCGGCCCCGCTGATGGTCGAAGCCGCAACAGCCACTGGCCGCACGCCAGAAATCCACGCCCTGCTGCAAGCCCACTATGCGCAAGCGCCTTCGCTGGACGTGCTGGAAAGCATCGTGGCCATGGAAGCCGCCGACGAGGCCACCCGCGCGTCCGCCCGCCAGCGCTATGTGGAGCACCTGGACAAGGAACGCTCCCTGGTCGCCGCCGCCAAATGGCTGGCCACCGAAAAGCTGGAACACGAAGAATTCCACCCCCAGGTCCAACGCGCGCTGGACCATGCCGTCAAACCCCTTACCCGCTACCGCTGCGCGGCCTGCGGCTTCGAAGCGCGCCAGCATTTCTGGCAATGCCCCGGCTGCCAGACCTGGGACAGCTACCCGGCGCGCCGGGTCGAAGAACTCTAAGAACCCTCACCTTCAACACCACAAGCCCATCGCCATGCTGAAGAAACTACTGACCCTGCTGGTTGCCACGCTGCTCGCTACCGCCACCTGGGCCGCCGTGGACGTGAACACCGCTACCGAGGCTGAACTCGACGGCATCAAGGGCATCGGCCCCGGCCTGTCGGGCCGCATCCTGCAAGAGCGCCAAAGCGCGCCCTTCAAGGATTGGGCCGACTTCATCGGCCGTGTGGGCGGCGTGGGCAACAAGAGTGCCGTCAATTTCTCTAAAGAGGGCCTGACCGTCAACGGCAAAAAGTACAGCGCGGCAGCTGCAGCCAAGGCAGAAGCCAAAAACAACAAGAAGCACAGCAGCCCCCACACCGTAGACCGCAAAGCCCGTGGCGGCGCTGACAAGGACGCCGCAACGGCAACCACGCCAGCCACACCACCTGCAACAGCCACTGCTGCACCGACCGCGGCAGCGCCCGCCCCCGCAACAGGCGCTAGCAAAAACTAAGCACGCTTCACAAGCAGCAAGCCCGCTCCAGCGGGCTTGTTTTTTGCGGTAGGGCGAGTGCAACGGCAAGGGCTGGGCAGGGTTTTTAGGGGCTGCCCCCAGGGCGTGTCCCCCTTCAATTCCCCCACGCGAAAGCCATACAGGCCGTGCAGTGCTAGGCGCCCTGAGCGCAGTGTAGCTTGGCTACACAAGCGAAGGGCAACAACGCAATGTGCTGCCTGGCTGGCTTTCCCTTCGGGCTGGCGGCGCAATGCGGCGTCTGCTTTGTCGGGCGGCTTGCCAATAGCCACGCTATTGGCTGCGCCCCCCTTCGCGCATCCATCCGCATTGCACCGCCAGCGCGTGGGGGAATTGAAGGGGGACACGCCCTAGAATCATCTGCGCATGCCCCTGATCACCCTCATCCTTCTCCCCTTCATCGGCAGCCTGCTGGCAGCGGTTCTTCCATCCAACGCCCGCAATACAGAGTCCACCTTGGCGGGACTTATCGCCGTGTTCTGCACAGCCCAGGCGGCGCTGTACTTCCCGGAGATTGCGGATGGTGGCGTGATCCGGCAAGAGCTGACCTGGCTGCCCGCACTGGGCATGAACCTCGTCATCCGCATGGATGGCTTTGCGTGGATGTTCTGCATGCTGGTGCTGGGTGTGGGCAGCCTGGTGGTGCTGTACGCGCGCTACTACATGTCTACGGCCGACCCGGTGCCGCGCTTCTTCTCGTTTTTTCTGGCCTTCATGGGCGCGATGGCGGGTGTGGTGCTGTCGGGCAACATCATCCAGATCGCGTTTTTCTGGGAGCTGACCAGCCTGTTTTCCTTCCTGCTGATCGGCTACTGGCACCACCGCAAGGATGCCCGGCGCGGCGCGCGCATGGCGCTCACCGTCACCGGCACAGGCGGTCTGGCCATGCTGGCGGGCATGCTGGTGCTGGGCCACATCGTGGGCAGCTACGACATGGACCATGTGCTGGTTGCGGGGCAGCTCATCCAGAACCATCCGCTCTACACCACTGCACTCGTCCTCATTCTGCTGGGCGCGCTGACCAAGAGCGCGCAGTTCCCCTTCCACTTCTGGCTTCCCAACGCCATGGCCGCGCCCACACCCGTGTCGGCGTACCTGCACTCAGCCACTATGGTCAAGGCCGGCGTGTTTCTGCTGGCGCGCCTGTGGCCCGCGCTGGCGGGCACCGAGCAGTGGTTCTGGCTGGTGGGCGGCGCGGGCCTGGCCACGCTGCTGGTGGGTGGCTATGCGGCCATGTTTCAGAACGACCTGAAAGGGCTGCTGGCGTACTCGACCATCTCGCACCTGGGCCTGATCACCCTGCTGCTGGGCCTGAACAGCCCGCTGGCCGCCGTTGCAGCGGTCTTCCACATCATGAACCACGCGACCTTCAAGGCCTCGCTATTCATGGCAGTGGGCATCGTGGACCATGAAAGCGGCACGCGCGACATACGCCGCCTGTCGGGCCTGCGCACCATGATGCCGATCACCGCCACGCTGGCCATGGTGGCCAGTGCGGCCATGGCGGGCGTGCCGCTGCTCAACGGCTTCCTCTCCAAGGAAATGTTCTTTGCCGAGACGGTGTACGTGAACACCACCCCGTTGCTCGAATGGCTGCTGCCGGTGGCTGCCACGGTGGCCGGCATGTTCAGCGTGGCGTACTCGCTGCGCTTCACGGTGGATGTGTTCTTCGGCCCGCCAGCTACGGACCTGCCGCGTCATCCCCACGAGCCCCCGCACTGGATGCGCGTGCCGGTCGAACTGCTGGTGCTGGCCTGCCTGGTGGTGGGCACGCTGCCCGCGTGGTCGGTGGGGGCCTACCTGGCCGCTGCCGCACGGCCCGTTGTGGGGGGCGAGCTGCCCACCTATAGCCTAGCGGTCTGGCATGGGTTCAACACCCCTTTTGTGATGAGTCTTGTCGCTTTGGGCGGGGGTATTGCGCTCTACGCCCTGCTGCGCTGGCAGCGCGAAAAGGGCGCCATCGATGCGCCCCCGGTCATGCGCCACATCAGCGGCCAGCGGGCCTTTGAGGCCACGCTGGCCCTGCTAAGCCTGATGGGCCGCAATGGCCGCCGCCTGCTGGGCACCGGTCGCCTGCAGTGGCAGATGCTGTGGCTGGTGTGCGCCGCGCTGGTGGCGGGCACCCTGCCGCTGTGGGCGCGGGGCCTGCCGATTGGCGACCGGGTGCAGCTGCCGCTGTCGCCTGCCTTTACGCTGCTGTGGCTGCTGGGCGCCGTGTGCGCCGTGGCGGCAGCATGGCAGGCCAAATACCACCGGTTGGCGGCCCTCACGCTGCTCGGTGGCTCCGGGCTGTGTGTGTGCCTGACCTTCCTGTGGTTCTCGGCCCCCGACCTGGCACTCACGCAGATCGTGGTGGAGGTGGTGACCACCATCCTCATCCTGCTGGGCCTGCGCTGGTTGCCGCGGCGCGACGAGAGCCTGCGTGTGCCCACGCTGGCTGAAGAGCGCCGCACCCAGCTGCGCCGCTACCGCGACATGGCGTTGACGCTGGCTGCCGGTGGCGGCATGGCGCTGCTGTCGTTCGCGATGATGAGCCGCCCCTTTCCAGACAGCACCTCCACCTTCTTCCTGGAACGCGCACTCACCGAAGGGGGCGGCACCAACGTGGTCAACGTGATGCTGGTGGACTTCCGGGGTTTTGACACTTTTGGCGAGATCGTGGTGCTGGGCATCGTCGCGCTCACGGTGTATGCGCTGCTGCGGCGCTTCCGCCCCGCGCGCGAGGTGATGGACCTGCCGCCCCAGCAGCGCGCATTGCCCGCCGATGTGGACACCGACCTGGCCAACCCGCGCCAGACTGCCGACACCGCCGTGGGCTACCTCATGGTGCCCGCCGTGCTGGTGCGGTTGATGCTGCCCTTTGCCACGCTGGTCGCGGTCTACCTGTTCATGCGCGGCCACAACGAGCCCGGCGGCGGCTTTGTGGCGGGGCTGGTGTTCTCAGTGGCGCTGCTGCTGCAGTACATCGTCTCGGGCACCTCGTGGGTCGAGGCCCACCTGCCGCTGTACCCAAGGCGCTGGATCGGCGTGGGACTGCTCGCCGCGCTGGCCACGGGCCTGGGCGCACTGGCCTGGGGCTATCCGTTTTTGACCAGCCATACGGCACATTTTTCGCTGCCCGTAGTGGGCGAGATCCATGTGGCCAGCGCACTGTTCTTTGACATCGGCGTGTTCACCCTGGTGGTGGGCTCCACCATGCTCATCCTCACCGGCATTGCCCACCAGTCGGTGCGCAGCCACCGCTACAACAACGCACGCGCGGCCGAAGAAGCCCAGGCCGCCGCCACACCGGGAGAAGGCCCATGGAACTGATACTGGCCCTGGCCATCGGCGTGCTCACCGGCTCCGGCGTATGGCTGCTGCTGCGGCCGCGTACCTTCCAGGTCATCATGGGCCTGTCGCTGCTGTCGTACGCCGTCAACCTCTTCATCTTCAGCATGGGCCGCCTCGGCCTCGCGATTGACAAGGAGCCCGTGCTGCAGCCCGGGGTGCCGCAAGACCTGGCCCACTATGCCGACCCCATGCCCCAGGCGCTCACTCTCACGGCCATCGTCATCGGCTTTGCCATGACCGCGCTCTTCCTGGTGGTGCTGCTGGCATCGCGTGGCATGGCCGGCACCGACCATGTGGACGGCACCAAGGGTAAAGACGTGCAGGAAATGCCATGAC
>JADHED010002435.1_pt1 | contig 13018 bp, 24 predicted proteins | sample 8952041 | NCBI WGS metagenome assembly JADHED01 (sample SAMN16124423, study PRJNA663239) | bioreactor sludge metagenome | isolation source: sludge (control) | place: India:Bengaluru | collected 2018-09-08
CGGGCGCCTGGTGGCTGCCGGTGGTGTGGATGCAGGGGCGCATGCGGACGCTCGCGCAGGCGGCAGCGGAGGCGGGAGAGCCCCTGCCTGCCGCCTATCACCGACTCTTCAGGCTGTGGTTCGCGTTCGGATTTCCGGCCTTCGCGGCCGTGGTGGCGATCTTCTGGCTGATGATCGCCCGACCCGACCTGACGCTGCTCTAGGCCTTGGCCTTCAGCGCGGCGTCGATGGCGGCGGCGACGGCCTCGATGGAGCCCATGCCGTCCACTTCGACCAGCTTGCCCTGCCCCTGGTAGTAAGGCAGCAGCGGGGCGGTCTGGGCGTTGTACGCATCGAGGCGCACGGCGAAGCTCTCGGGATTGTCGTCGGCCCGGCCGCTCTCGGCGAACCGACCCGCAATTCGCTCCTTCAGCGCCGCGTCGTCCACCTTCAGCCGGATGACCAGGTCGATCTGCCGGCCGCGGCCCTTCAGCATCGCGTCCAGCGCCTCGGCCTGCGCCAGGGTGCGGGGGAAGCCGTCGAAGATTGCGCCGCCGGCGGCCTCGGCCTCAGGCAGGCGGTTCTCGATGAGCTCGATCACGATCCCGTCCGACACCAGTTCGCCGCGCTGCATGATGCCCGACACGCGTTGGCCCAGCTCGGACCCCGACGCGATCGCCGCCCGCAGCATGTCGCCCGTCGAGAGCTGCACCATGTTGCGCTGGTCGACCAGGCGCTTGGCCTGGGTGCCCTTGCCCGCCGCCGGCGGACCGAAAAGGATCAGGTTCATAGGTCCGACTCTCCCCTCGCCCCGGCGCTCTGATGGCGCCGTCGCCCTACGTCAGCCAAGGGTCCGTGGGCTCAGCGCCCGCGGCCCCGCAGCTTCGACTTCTTGATCAGGCCCTCGTACTGGTGGGCCAGCAGGTGGGACTGGATCTGCGCCACCGTATCCATCGTCACGCTGACGACGATCAGGAGCGAGGTGCCGCCCAGGTAGAACTGCGCGCCCGTCATGCTGATGATCGCTTCCGGCAGCAGGCACACGACCGTGATGTAGGCCGCGCCGATGACCGTCAGGCGGGTCAGCACGAAGTCGAGGTACTCGGCGGTGCGCTTGCCCGGCCGGATGCCCGGCAGGAAGCCGCCGTACTTGCGCAGGTTCTCCGCGGTGTCCTCGGGATTGAACACGACCGAGGTGTAGAAGAAGCAGAAGAAGACGATCAGGGCGCCGTACAGCACCATGAACAGCGGCTGGCCGTGCTGGAGCTGGCCCACCGCCACCGGCAGCCATTGCAGCCACTCCGGGAGGTCGGCGGTCGCGAACGCCGCCATGGCGGTCGCCGGCAGCAGCAGCAGCGACGAGGCGAAGATCGGCGGGATCACGCCCGAGGTGTTGATCTTCAGCGGCAGGAACGAGGTGTCGCCGCCGAACATGCGGTTACCCACCTGGCGCTTGGGATACTGCACCAGCAGGCGGCGCTGGGAGCGCTCCATGAAGACGATGGCCACCGTCACGACGACGACCAGCACGGCGATGAGCAGCAGCGAGCCGCCCGCCATCGAGCCGGTCCGCGTGAGCTCCAGGGCCTGGAAGATGTATTGCGGCAGCACCGCCACGATACCCGCGAAGATGATCAGCGAGATGCCGTTGCCGACGCCGCGGCTGGTGATCTGCTCACCCAGCCACATCAGGAACATGGTGCCGCCCGTGAGGGTGACGACCGTCGAGACGATGAAGAACGGCGCCGAGGTCTCCACAAGGCCGGGGCTCTGCACCATACCGGCGGCGATGAAGAACGACTGCACGACCGCCAGGGCGACCGTGAGGTAGCGGGTGTACTGGTTGAGGGTCTTTCGACCCGCCTCCCCGCCTTCCTTCCGCAGCTTCTCCCACGGCGGATAGACCGTCCCGAGCAGCTGCACGATGATGGAGGCCGAGATGTACGGCATCACGTTCAGGGCGAAGATGGCCATCCGCTGGACGGCGCCGCCCGAGAACATGTTGAACATGCCCAGGATGCCTTGAGCCTGGCCCTGGAAGGCCTGCTGGAAGGCCACCGGGTCGATGCCGGGGATCGGAATGTAGGTCCCGAGGCGATAGATGATCATCGCCCAGATCGTGAACCAGATACGCTTGTGAAGCTCCGTCGCCTTGCGGAAGGCGTCGAAGTTCAGATTGGCGGCAAGCTGTTCAGCGGCCGAAGCCATTCGGCAAATCCCCTGACTCGGTAGTCGTGCTCACATAGGACGCGCCGGCCGCTTTAGCGAGGCCGGCGCATCGAATGGGCTTCAGGCTTCGACGGCCGCTTCCGGCTTCGTCGTCGTCAGGGCGCCGCCGGCCTTCTCGACCGCGGCGCGGGCCGAGGCGGTGGCCGAATAGACGGTGAGGGTCAGCTTCGACTTCAGCTCGCCCTCGCCCAGCAGCTTCACGCCGTCCTTGACGCGACGGATGACGCCGGCCTTCAGCAGGGCGTCAGCGTCGATGGTGGCCTTGGCGTCGAGCTTGCCGGCGGCGATCGCCTGCTCGATGCGCCACAGGTTCACCTCGGCGAAGTCCTTCCGGTTGCGCGAGTTGAAGCCGCGCTTCGGCATGCGCATGTGCAGCGGCATCTGGCCGCCTTCGAAACCGTGGATCGCCACGCCGCTCCGGGCCTTCTGGCCCTTCACGCCGCGACCGGCGGTCTTGCCCTTGCCGGAGCCCGGGCCGCGGCCGACGCGCATGCGGCCCTTGGTGGAGCCCTCACGCGGGGCCAGGTCGTTCAGCTTGGTCATATGCCTCTCCTTGGAGATCTGTCGCCAGGGCCGGGCCCCGACTCGGCTTTTGAAAACTGTGGCGCAGAAACGCCGATGGGCGAGGCTCGCGCCCCGCCCGCAACGCCGTGCCTATGGCACGAACGGAATGACTATTCCACCACCTCGACGAGGTGGGCGACCTTGGCGACCATGCCGCGCACGGAGGGAGTGTCCTCCAGCGTCGACACGCGACCCACACGGTTCAGGCCGAGGCCGACGAGCGTGGCGCGCTGGTCCTTGGTCCGGCGGATCGGGCTGCCGGTCTGACGAACGGTGATCTTGGCCATGTGCTTAACCTTCCGCGTCGGCAGCCGCGGCCTGGGCCGAGGCGCCGTCGGCGCGGCGGCCGATCACGTCCGAGACCTTCTTGCCGCGCTTGGCCGCCACTTGGCGGGGCGAGGACTGGGCCTTCAGCGCTTCGAACGTCGCGCGCACCATGTTGTAGGGGTTGGACGAGCCGACCGACTTGCCGACCACGTCCTGGACACCCAGGGTTTCCAGCACCGCGCGCATCGGGCCGCCGGCGATGACGCCGGTGCCGGGAGGCGCCGCGCGGACCATCACCTTGCCCGCGCCCCAACGGCCGTTGCCGTCGTGGTGCAGGGTCCGGGATTCGCGCAGCGGCACCCGGATCATCGACTTCTTGGCTTCTTCGGTCGCCTTGCGGATGGCTTCCGGCACTTCACGCGCCTTGCCATGACCGAAGCCCACGCGACCCTTCTGGTCACCAACGACCATCAGCGCGGCGAAGGAGAACCGGCGGCCGCCCTTCACGGTGGCGGCGACGCGGTTGATGTGGACCAGCTTCTCGACGATTTCGCTGTCGCGTTCTTCTTCGCGATTGCGCCGATCGCCGCGCTCTTCGTTCCTGCGAGCCATGATCGTTCCTTAGAAATTCAGGCCGGCTTCGCGCGCGGCGTCCGCCAGGGCCTTCACCCGGCCGTGGTACAGGTAGCCGCCACGGTCGAAGACGACGTCCTTGACGCCCTTCTCGATCGCGCGCTGGGCCACGAGGGCGCCGACGCGGGCGGCGGCGTCCTTGTCCGAGCCCTTTTCCTTCTTTTCGCCTTCCAGCGAAGAAGCGGCCGCGAGCGTCACGCCGCGTTCATCATCGATGACCTGGGCGTAGATGTTCTTGGCCGAGCGGAAGACCGACAGCCGCGGGCGGCCGTTCGCCACCGTGCGAAGACGGGTGCGGACGCGTTGCGCGCGGCGCTTGGTGGTGTCGCGGGGAGAGAGCGCCATGGCTTACTTCTTCTTGCCTTCCTTGCGCCGGACCTTCTCGCCGGCATAACGCACGCCCTTGCCCTTGTAGGGCTCCGGCGGACGGATGCGGCGGATCCGGGCGGCGGTTTCGCCGACCAGCTGCTTGTCGATGCCCGAGATCTTGATCTCGGTCTGCTTGGGCGTCGCGAACGCGATGCCCGCAGGCGGCGGGATGTCCACGTCGTGGCTGAAGCCGAGCTGCATGGAGAGCGCCTGGCCCTTCATCGCGGCGCGGTAACCGACGCCCACCAGCTCGAGGGTTTCCTCGTAGCCCTGGGTGACGCCCACGACCATGTTGTTCACCAGCGTGCGGGAGAGGCCCCACATCGCCTGGGCGCGGGTGGTCTCCTGGCGCTTCGAGAGCGTGAGCTCCGAACCTTCCTGCTTGACCTCGATCTCTTCGGCCACGGTCCAGGCGAGCTGGCCCTTGGGCCCCTTCACCGTCACCGTCTGGCCGTCGATGGTCACCGTCACGCCGTTCGGGACGGGAACCGTCTTCTTTCCGATACGAGACATCTTAGTAGACCCGGCAGAGCACTTCGCCGCCCACGTTGGCCTCGCGGGCCGCGGTGTCCGACATGACGCCCTTCGGCGTCGACAGGATCGAGATCCCGAGGCCGTTCTTCACCGGCTTCAGGTCCTTGATCGACGAATAGACGCGACGGCCCGGCTTCGACACGCGGCTGATCTCCACGATGACGGGAGCGCCATCGAAGTACTTCAGCTCAACCTCGAACTCCGGGAAGGCGCCGGGCTTTTCCACCAGGTGGTAGCCGCGGATGTAGCCTTCATCGAGCAGCACATCGAGGACGCGCGCGCGCATCTTCGACGCGGGCGTCGAGACCTTGTTGCGGCCGCGCGAAGCGGCGTTCTTGATGCGGGCGATCAGATCGCCGATGGGGTCGTTGACCATGTGATCCCCCTTACCAGCTCGACTTCACGAGACCGGGGATCAGCCCCTGCGAACCCAGTTCGCGGAGGGAGACCCGGCTCATCTTAAGCTTGCGATAGTAGGCGCGCGGACGGCCCGTGACTTCGCACCGGTTACGGATGCGGGTCTGGGACGAATTGCGGGGCAGTTCCGCCAGCTTCAGGCGAGCTTCGAAACGTTCTTCGAGCGGGAGGCCCTCGTCGTTGGCGATAGCCTTCAGCGCATCGCGCTTCGCGGCATATTGCTTGACGAGCTTCTTGACCCGTTCGTTGCGGTTGACGGCGCTTTTCTTGGCCATGTGTCTCTTCCTACCCCGCCGCTACGCTTGAACGAACGGGAACTGGAATTCCCGGAGGAGCTCGCGGGCTTCCTCATCGGTCTTCGCAGTGGTGGCGACGATGATGTCCATGCCCCAGACCTGGTCGATCTGGTCGTAATTGATCTCCGGGAACACGATGTGCTCCTTGAGACCCATGGCGTAGTTGCCGCGGCCGTCGAACGACGTGGGCTTGAGGCCCCGGAAGTCCTTCACGCGCGGCAGCGCGATGGTGATCAGGCGGTCGAGGAACTCGTACATCTGATCCTTGCGCAGGGTGACCTTGCAGCCCACCGTCATGCCTTCGCGCAGCTTGAAGCCGGCGATGGAAGTGCGGGCCTTGGTCGCCACCGGCTTCTGGCCGGCGATCTTCGCCAGGTCGGCCATGGCCGACTGGATCTTCTTGGAGTCCGCGACGGCCTCGCCCACGCCCATGTTGATGACGATCTTGTCCAACTTGGGGATCTGCATCTCGTTGGTGTAGCCGAACTTTTCCTTCAGCTGGCCCCGGATGCGCGAGCGGTACTCGGACTTGAGCCGCGGTTCGTAAGCTTGATCAGCCATTGATCACCTCGCCGGTCGTCTTGGCGATACGGACCTTCTTGTCGCCTTCCACGCGGAAGCCGACGCGGGTCGCCTTGCCGTTGGAGTCGACGAGCGCCACGTTCGACAGATGGATCGACGCTTCCTTGTTCTTGATGCCGCCCTGCGGGTCGAACTGGGTCGGGCGGGTATGACGCTGAACCATGTTCAGGCCTTCCACCACGACGCGCTCGTCCTTCGGGAGAACCTTGAGGACATTGCCCTGACGGCCCTTGTCCTTGCCGGCGAGGACCACGACGCGGTCCCCCTTCTTGATCTTCGCAGCCATCACAGCACCTCGGGCGCGAGAGAAATGACCTTCATGTGGTTCTTGGCGCGCAGCTCGCGCGGAACCGGGCCGAAGATCCGCGTGCCGATCGGCTCGCCTTGCTTGTTCACGATGACCGCCGCGTTCTTGTCGAACCGGATCACCGAGCCGTCCTTGCGCTTGATCGCCTGGCTGGTCCGCACGACGATCGCCTGCAGGACGTCACCCTTCTTCACGCGGCCGCGCGGAATCGCTTCCTTCACGGACACGACGATCTTGTCACCGACGCTGGCGTAACGGCGCTTCGCGCCGCCCAGCACCTTGATGCACATGACCCGGCGGGCGCCGGAATTGTCGGCGACGTCCAGGTTAGTTTGCATCTGGATCATGTCTGTCGATCCTTACGCTTGGGCCGCGCCGCCGGCAGGCAGCACTTCCCAGGTTTTCGTCTTCGACTTGGGCGCGCACTCGATGATGCGCACGACCTCGCCGGTCTTGCAGGCGTTGGCCTCGTCATGGGCGTGGTACTTCTTCGACCGGCGGACGGTCTTCTTCAGCACCGGGTGCAGGAAGGTACGCTCGACCTTCACCACGACCGTCTTGTCGCCCTTGTCGGAGACGACCACGCCTTCGAGAATTCGCTTCGGCATCTGTCGTAGCTCCTCAGGCCTGAGCCTGCTTGGCGCGCAGGACGGTCTTGATGCGCGCGATATCCTTGCGCACCTCGCCCACGCGATGGGTCTTCTCCACCTGGCCGGTCGCCTTCTGGAAGCGCAGGTTGAACTGCTCCTTCTTCAGGGAGACGAGCTGTTCGGTCAGCTGGTCGGGCGTCATGCCCCGGATTTCGTCGATCTTCATCACGCGTGCTCCGCGACGGGGGCGTCGATCCGGGTGACGATGCGGGTCTTCACCGGAAGCTTGGCCGCGCCGAGACGCAGCGCTTCGCGGGCCACGTCGTCCGGCACGCCATCGATTTCGAACATGATCCGACCGGGGGCGACCCGGGCGGCCCAGTAGTCGACCGCGCCCTTGCCCGAGCCCATTCGGACTTCGGCGGGCTTACCGGTCACCGGCACGTCGGGGTAGATGCGGATCCACACCCGGCCCTGGCGCTTCATCTGACGCGTGATCGCGCGGCGGGCCGCCTCGATCTGGCGCGCGGTGATGCGCTCGGGCTCGACCGACTTCAGACCGTAGGAGCCGAAGTTCAGCGTGAAGCCGCCCTTGGCCATCCCGTGGATACGGCCCTTGAACTGCTTGCGATACTTGGTGCGCTTGGGAGACAGCATGTTCCTGAGTCCTTAGGCGTTCTGCGGCTCGCCGCGGCGCTCGCGCCGGGGACCACGGTCCGGACGGTCGCCGCGCTCGCGGCCGCCGCCCTCACCCGCCGGGCCGCTTTCGCCGGCCAGGCGCTTGTCGAGAGCCATCGGGTCGTGGTCGAGGACCTCGCCCTTGAAGACCCACACCTTGATGCCGATGATGCCGTAGGTCGTCTTCGCCTCGGTGACACCGTAGTCGATGTCGGCCCGCAGGGTGTGACGCGGCACGCGGCCTTCCTGGTAGGACTCGGCCCGGGCGATTTCCGCGCCGCCGAGACGACCCGAAACCTCGATCCGCATACCCTTGGCGCCCAGGCGCATGCCGCTCTGCAGCGACCGCTTCATGGCGCGACGGAACGCGACGCGGCGCTCGAGCTGCTGACCGATGTTCTCGGCGACCAGCTGGGCGTCGGTCTCCGGCTTGCGGATCTCGACGATGTTCAGGTGGATCTCGCCGTCCGTCATGGCGGCGATGTCCTTGCGCAGCTTGTCGATGTCCGCGCCCTTCTTGCCGATGATCACGCCGGGGCGCGCGGCATAGATGGTGATGCGGCACTTCTTGTGCGGACGCTCGATGATGATGCGCGACACGCCGGCCTGGTACAGGCGCTTCTTCAGCGCGCGACGGACCTTGATGTCTTCATGCAGCAGGCGGCCGTACTCGGGGCCGTCGGCGAACCAACGCGAGTCCCAGGTGCGGTTGATGCCGAGGCGAAGCCCGACCGGATTGACTTTGTGACCCATCAGGCGGCCTCACCCACTTCGCGGACCACGATCGTGATCTCGCTGAACGGCTTCTCGACGCGCGACGCACGACCGCGGGCGCGGGCATGGAAGCGCTTCATCACGAGGTTCTTGCCCACGTAGGCCTCGGCGACGACCAGGCTGTCGATGTCGAGGTTGTGGTTGTTCTCGGCGTTGGAGATCGCCGAGTAGAGCGCCTTGCGGACGTCCTGGGCGATACGCTTCGGGCTGAACTCGAGCTCGTTGAGGGCGCGTTGCACCTTCAGGCCGCGGATCGACTGGGCCACGAGATTGAGCTTGCGGGGGCTGGTGCGCAGCGTGCGCACCTTCGCCACCGCTTCGGCGTCCGTATAACGGCGAGCCTTGGCTTGCTTGCTCATCTTACTTCCTCTTGGCCTTCTTGTCGGCCGCGTGGCCGGGGAAGAAGCGGGTGGGAGCGAACTCGCCCAGCTTCATGCCGACCATGTCTTCCGAGATGAGCACGGGAACGTGCTTCTGGCCGTTGTGCACGCCGAAGGTCAGGCCCACGAACTGGGGCATGATCGTCGAGCGGCGCGACCAGGTCTTGATCACGTCCTTGCGGCCGGAGCTCAGCGTGGCTTCGGCCTTCTTCAGCAGGTACCCGTCGACGAACGGGCCTTTCCAGACGGAACGGGTCATGGCTTAGCGAGCCTTCCGAGCGTGACGCGAGCGGATGATGAACTTGTCCGTCGCCTTGTTCTTGCGGGTCTTGCGGCCCTTCGTGGGCTTGCCCCACGGCGTGACCGGGTGACGACCGCCCGAGGTGCGGCCTTCACCGCCGCCGTGCGGGTGATCGATCGGGTTCATGGCGACGCCGCGGACGTGCGGACGACGGCCCTTGTGACGCGAGCGACCGGCCTTGCCGAGGCTCTCGTTCATGTGGTCCGGGTTCGACACCGCACCGACCGTGGCCATGCAGCCGTCCGGCACCATCCGCAGTTCGCCCGAGTTCAGGCGGATCTGGGCGTAGCCGGCGTCGCGGCCGACCAGCTGGGCGTAGCCGCCGGCCGAACGGGCGATCTGGCCACCCTTCATCGGCTTGAGCTCGACGTTGTGGATGATCGTGCCGATCGGCATGCCGCGGAGTGGCATCGCATTGCCCGGCTTCACGTCGGCCTTCTCGGACGCAATGACCACGTCACCGGCCTTCAGGCGCTGCGGCGCGAGGATATAGGCGAGCTCGCCGTCCTCGTACTTCACCAGGGCGATGAAGGCCGAACGGTTCGGGTCGTACTCCAGGCGCTCGACCGTGGCCGGCACGTCGAACTTGCGACGCTTGAAGTCCACGATGCGGTAGAGGCGCTTGGCGCCGCCGCCACGGAAACGGACCGCCACGCGACCGTTGCCGCCGCGGCCGCCCGACTTGGTCAGGCCTTCGACGAGCGACTTCTCCGGCCGGCCCTTGTGGAGCTCGGACTTGTCGACCAGGACCAGCTGACGGCGGCCCGGAGACGTCGGGTTGAACTGCTTCAGAGCCATCGGATCAGAGCCCCGTGGTGATGTCGATCGACTGGCCGTCGGCCAGGGTCACGATCGCTTTCTTGACGTCCGAGCGCCGGCCCTTGATGCCGCGGAACCGCTTGGTCTTGCCCTTCACGTTGACCGTATTGACCTTCGTGACGTTGACCTTGAACAGCGCCTCGACCGCAGCGGCGATCTCGTCCTTCGTGGCGTCTTCGGCGACCCGGAAGACCACCTTGTTCTGCTCGGAGAGCAGCGTGGCCTTTTCGGTGATCACCGGCGACAGGATGGTGTCGTAGTGACGGATGGTGGGCTCGACGGCCATCACGCGGCCTCCTCAGGCTGGAAGCGCGCCTGGATCGCCGCGACCGCGTCCTTGGTCAGGACCAGGGTGCGGCGGCGCAGCACGTCGTAGACGTTCAGGCCGGCGTTCGGCAGCACGTCCACGTTCGGGATGTTGCGCGCGGCGAGCTTGAAGTTCGTGTCCACTTCCGGGCCGGCGATGACCAGGGCGTGGGTCACGCCGATCTTGCCGAGCTGGTCGCGAAGGGCGGCCGTCTTGGCCTCCTTGAGAGCGACGCTGTCGACCACGATCAGCGAGCCGTCCTTGGCCTTCGACGACAGCGCGTGCTTCAGAGCCAGGGCGCGGACCTTCTTGGGCAGGTCGAACGCATGGCTGCGGACGACCGGCCCGTGGGCCTTGGCGCCGCCGACGAACTGAGCCGCCCGGCGCGAGCCGTGACGGGCGCCGCCGGTGCCCTTCTGCTTGTACATCTTCTTGCCCGTACGAGAGACCTCGTTGCGGACCTGAATCTTGTGCGTGCCGGCGCGACGCTTGGCGAGCTGCCAGGTCACGACGCGCTGCAGGATGTCGGCGCGGATCTCTTCGATGCCGAAGATGTCGTCGGCCAGCTCGATCGAGCCGCCCTTCCCGCCGTCGAGATTGATGACGTCGAGTTTCATTACGCTTGATCCCCAGCTTCGGTGGCCTGGGCCTCTTCAGCCGGCGCTTCTGTCACGGCCGGCGCAGCGGCGACTTCACCAGCCTTGCGGAAGGCGCCCGGCTTCGGGGCCTCGGACGGCAGGGCCGACTTCACCGCGTCGCGGATCTTCACGAACGTGCCTTCCGTGCCCGGGACAGCGCCCCGGACCAGGATCAGGCCGCGCTCGGCGTCCACGCGCCAGACGGTCAGGTTCAGGGTGGTGACGGTTTCCTGGCCGAGATGGCCGGCCATCTTCTTGCCCGGGAAGGTGCGGCCCGGATCCTGACGGTTACCCGTCGAACCGTGCGAGCGGTGCGACACGGACACGCCGTGCGTGGCGCGCAGACCGCCGAAGTTCCAGCGCTTCATGGCGCCGGCGAAGCCCTTACCGACCGTCGTGCCGGTGATGTCGATCTTCTGGCCCGGGACGAAGTGGTCGGCGGTGATTTCCGCGCCCACGTCGATGAGGTTGTCCTCGGAGACCTTGAACTCGACCACCTTGGCCTTCGGTTCGACCTGGCCCTTGGCGAAGTGACCGCGGAGGCCCTTCGAGGTGTTCTTCGGCTTCTTCTTGCCCGCGCCGAGCTGAAGGGCGACGTAGCCGTCCTTGTCCTTCGTGCGGTGGGCGACGACCTGGCAGCCTTCGAGGCTGAGGACCGTCACGGGAACGTGGGCGCCCGCTTCATCGAAGAAGCGCGCCATGCCCAGCTTTTTGGCGATCACGCCGGTTCGCATCGGACCGATCCCCTTAGAGCTTGATCTCGACGTCCACGCCGGCGGACAGGTCGAGCTTCATGAGCGCGTCCACGGTCTGCGGGGTGGGGTCGACGATGTCGAGCACGCGCTTGTGCGTGCGGATTTCGAACTGCTCGCGCGACTTCTTGTCGATGTGCGGCGAACGGTTGACGGTGAATTTCTCGATGCGCGTCGGCAGCGGAATCGGTCCGCGCACGGTGGCGCCGGTTCTCTTAGCCGTGTTCACGATCTCGCGAGTGGAATGGTCCAACACGCGGTGATCGAAGGCTTTGAGCCGAATGCGGATGTTCTGACGATCCATATCGCTCTTACATTTCCCTACAGACGGCGGCCCGCCCGCGTGATCTCGACCATTTCAAAGACCAGCCCGAACACCCCAGATGAGGCGCTCGTACGCGAAAGTCCGCACAAACGACATTGGCCCGCGCGAAACCCGCGAGGGCCGTTCCCGAAACGCTAAGTTTTTAGCACTGTCTCAGGTCGTTCTGCGGACCGCGTCTGCGCTTCAAATCACTTCGAAGCACACAGCCGGTCCAACAGGAGGCGCGGTAATACCGACGCGACTCGCCGACGTCAAGGCCCGCCGCGCCGCACAAGCGCCGCGGGCCCCTTCCCGATCACCCGCCGACCCGCACCGAGCCCGAGCCCATGATGGACTTGGAAACCTCGCCCTTCACCTGGCGGACGCTCACGTCGCCCGAGCCCGCGATGCGGGCCTGCAGGCTGTCGGCGGAGCCGTCGAAGTCCACGTCGCCGGAGCCCGCGATCGACACCTTCATCGTCGTGGCCTGTCCGCCGGCGATCTCGGTGTCGCCCGACCCGGCGATGCTGACCTCGAGGGGCCCCGCGATCGACCGGACCGCCGCCGAGCCCGACCCGGCGATGCTGACGTCCAGCCCGCCCTTCACGTCGCCGGCGGCGACATCTCCCGACCCCGCGACGCGGATCTTGAGCGCGCCCGACGACCCCATGCGGGTGTCGCCCGATCCGGCCTGGCTGACCTTGGCCTCGCCGGCCACGTTGGCGACGGTCCAGTCGCCGCAGCCGGCGTTCTCGATCTTGAGGCTGGCCGAGCGGCCGACCGATCCGAAGACCGCGCCGCCGGCCTCGACGTCCACCTGACGGGGCGTATGGATCACCACCTGGGGCATCTCGTCCCACGAGATGTCGCCCACGTCGCGCACGGTGACGACGGCCTTGCCGAAGACGCCACGGCAGCTGCGGATCCGACGGTCGAGGTCGCCGTCCACGATCGTGCGGCCGCCCGGCACGGTGCGGACCGTGAGGGGAACGCGGCTGTTGGGCTTCAGCACCTCGACCTTCACGTCGCTACGGTCCTCGGGCACGACCGTGACCCGGGCGACCGCGTCGCGGATCTCGACCGAAGCAGCCTGAGCGGAACCGGCGGCCATCGCCGCCCCCGCGGCCAGTAGCACCATCTGAAGACGCATCGTCCTCTCCCACGTCGAAACAATGTGACGGGAAGCTAGACGGCCCCCGACGGACCCACAGCTTAAATCGGGGTCATGACTCCGTTGTCATGCGCGCAAGCGAAAGGGCCGCCGGGGTTTCCCCCGACGGCCCTCCGTGTTCCGGTCT
>JADHED010002436.1_pt1 | contig 13013 bp, 13 predicted proteins | sample 8952041 | NCBI WGS metagenome assembly JADHED01 (sample SAMN16124423, study PRJNA663239) | bioreactor sludge metagenome | isolation source: sludge (control) | place: India:Bengaluru | collected 2018-09-08
TCAGGGCCAGGATGCGGCCGTAGAGTTTGCTGCGCTCAAACATGCTGAAATTCATGGTCTCCAGCACGATCAGCGGCCGGCCCTCGCTGTCGGTTTCGTCGGTCTCCCAAGCCAGGCCGACCAGCTCCTGATACTTGTTGGAGAATGAATTCAGGTGCTGACCCAAAAAGGCCAAGGTGGTCAGGGTGGCGACGTGGCTACCCTCAGTCGGAAGCTCAAAGCTGCCTTCGGATTTTGCGAAGTAACGGGGCATTACGGTATCTCCGGTTTAGTCGTTGGTGACGGCGGTTTTATCGGGTACGGCATTGACCAGCTCGGGGGTCAAATACTTTTCGCGGACCAGTTTGAAAATGGCGGCCTTGGTAACCTCCCGGTCGTCCTCGTATAGCGCAATGCGCGCCACGCGAAAGGCCAGCTCAAAGGCGTCGTCCTCACGTCCCAGCAGGAACAGCACGGCAGGGGCGATACCCAGCGGCAATTCGGGTATCAATTCAGTCAGCGGTTGATACAGCTCGTATTGCCGTTGCAGCTCTTTCGCGGCCATGGCGGCGGCGGTTTGCGCTGCGATCTTGCGGGCCTTGTCTGAAGTTCGGTGCTTCATGGGTTTTGCTCGGTTTGCGTTTGGTTGTCAGGCAAAAAGGCTGTCGGGGTCGTCGTCGTTGCGGTGACTCGAATGCTTATCAAACAGGCCGACTATGTGCGCAATGGCATACTCGACGGCGCTGATTTGCTCGGCGGCGGATTCGCCCGGCAGGTGATCGGTAAGCCATGCCTCGGTAGCGTTCATCATGTCGGGGAATTCGATAAACCGCGGCCAAGCGGCCGGGTCCGGCAAGCTCGCCATGGCGGCCTGTAATTTGAAAAAACGCTGCTCGACCTCTTCATCTTTGCCAGCCAGTAGGTGACGCATTAGGGTATCGAGGGCGATGATTTGCGCATGAAGGCAAGCGGTCGCGATCGCGATCGTTTTTGGATGGGGCTTTTGTTCGCTCATGGTTTTGTTGCTCACGTTGGTTTGGGTTGGGTTAAGCCGCCAGAGAATGAGGGGTGCCATCGGCCTGACCGATAGCGCGAGAGAGGGCGTCGTCAATGACCGATTTCCGGCTGTAATTCCGGCCATTGATTACGAGCGGGGCGGGCAGGATGCCGGCCTTGCGCCACCGCCAGATAGTCATGGAAGAGACCCCGCCAGCGATCCGGCGCAGTTCCGAATCGTGGATAAGAGGGTCGTCGGTGATGGATGCCTGGCTGGGTTGATCCCGCCAGGAGGGGATGTGGTGGGTCGTCATTTCGGGTGCTCCGTCGTTGTTGACGGTGCACAAGTTATGACGCGATCAAAAAGGATTCAAAAGGCAGAATAGGCAGAATAGGCAAATTACAATTTGCCGATCTTGCCGGTTTGATTAGGCAATAAAAAACCGCCTTGCGGCGGTTTGGTGGGTCATTGGCTATTGCGCCGTTCTCGCGCTCGTCGCTCTACTGTGTCGCTTTCCACTTGGAACTGCTCGGCCGCCCTCCATGCGGCCTGCTTTGGCTTAAGCCCTTCGCGCCCCAGCTTAAGGGCCATTTCGATAGCTTGCTGCAATGCCGGGTCCGGCTTAGGCCCTGGCTTGGCCCTAGGTTTCTCGGGTGTCGCCAGAGCCACTACAGGCCCATGTGGCGCCACCACGGGATCCTGGGGGGCCGGCGCCTGAGGCTGGCGGTCTTCAGGTTTCTCCGCCGCCGCATCTTCAGGGTGCAGGATCATGGGGTTCAAGCCTCGCTCTTGAGCGAACTGGCGTAGCTCATCGAGAGTGATGCGCTTACGTCTCCACCATGACATGACTATCTGGGCACCATGTAGCAAAGGATCGCCTGATTGTGGGCGAATTGAAGCTTTATCGTCTTCTTCATAGGTCTCGAATTGCTTTTGAATGGCGCGCGCCATAGCTAACGCAAGACCTTGAGTGTCGCTGATTCGACTGCTCTGGGGTGTTTGGTCTAAGAGAAGCCAGGCGGCTTCGGCGGGGGTGTAGTTTCCGACCGACAGCCAAAAACTGATCTCGTCGCGAGTGATGGTCGGCATCATGCGGCCTCCCGCACGCTGGCCAGGCTGATGACGTTGGCGGGGGGGTTTACATAGCGGTCAACCTGATCGGCCCACTTCTGCAGGGCTTCGCGGCGCTCATCAAGGTAGTCGTGATGGTCGTAGGTCTCCGCGATCCGCCCCAGCGAGTGATTCAGGCACCGCTCGGCAATGTGCGGTGGAATCTTGATGGCGCTCAGACCCGACCGACAGGTACGGCGCAGGTCATGCGGGCAGAAGTCTTCCTCCAGGGGCAGGACCTTCTGCCCCTCCTTCTCCAGGACCAACAGGCGCCGGATGGCGTGCCCAAATACCTTGTCGTCAACCGGACCCTTGGCGGTGCCGATCAAGGCGGGGTCGATACCCTCACCCGCGGCATACTGCACGCGGCTCGCAAAAATCCAGACCGGATCGGCGCCGTCCAACTCCTTCAGCAGGGCAAGGGCCTGATCGGGAAGCGGGACCACGAAGGGCCTAGCCGTCTTGGCGGCCCGGGGGCTGAGCTTCTGGTTGGCGACGGGGACGGTCAGGGTCCGCGCCTGCCAGTTCACGTCGCTCCACTTGGCCTGGCGCAGTTCGCCCGACCGGATGCCCAGGATGAGTAGCAGCTTGAGGGCGTTGCGCACCGCCAGGGACAGGCCAGTGTAGCGGTCGAGCCCATGGTGGAACAGCTTGATCTCTTCGCCGGTCAGTTTCCGACTGCGGCGGTTGTCCTCTACCCCCAGGTTCATCGGTTCCAGGCAATCGGCTGGGGAGTAGTCCAGGGCGCCGATGCTGACACCGTACCGGAAAAGTTGCTTCACATGTTGTAGGACCGTACCGGCCTGTGATTCCGCGCCACGGAGAACTACCTTGCGCACCATGGACCGGATTGCCAAGGTTGTAACTGACCGCAGTCGCAACCGCCCCAGGGCGGGCAGGATGTCCGTGTCCAGGGTCCGCCTGACATTCGTTGGCACCTTGCGCACGGGCAGGATGCGGTCCCGATAGAACAGTTCCGCCAGCTCGGCCACGGTCTTAGGCGCTTCACCGCCCATCGTCAGGTCCACGCCGTCTTTGTGGCGCTGCTTGAGCTTGTCGTGCTCATCGCAGGCGGCCTTGAGGCTGACCGTGGGGTAAGAGCCAAAGGTGACGATACGCGGCTTGAGACCGGCGCCCCGGTCCCATCGGTAGGTCTTGGTCCCGGTGGCGTAGACCCTCACCGTGAGGCCGGGGGCGATGGCCACGGGCACGTCGAAGTAGCCCGATGCTGGCGGTTGCAGCTTCGAGAGCTGAAGGTCAGTCTTGATCGGGTTGCGCCCTTTGGCGGGCTTGCTAGAATTGCTGGTAGCCATGGCGATTGCCTCACAATCGTTGTGGTCAGAAACCCGGTTTTCCGTTCCAGCGGAAGCCGGGTTTTGCTCTTCCACCTCAGGTGGAATTTCAGGTGGAATTAGAGCTGTGATTCTCTGATAGAGAATGTTAGGCCATTCTCGCCGGGTTGGCAAGAATGGCATAAGAAACAAATCGGTTAGCTAAGGGTTCTGGGAGGCTTTGAAAGGGTATGAAAGGCGTTTCTGGTTTCTTCACACGGGAGGGGTCACTGGTTCAATCCCAGTATCGCCCACCAAATTCCCTCTCAGAATCAATGACCTGGCTAAGGAGCGGCAGGGAACTTTCTCCTTCATTTCGCCTGTGTGATGCGCTCGTGTGATGCGTGCCCACGATTACCGCGCTTGGCGATCGCTTCGAGGTCGTCTTCCAGATCCTCGGTGCGCAGGTGTGCATAGACCTTGGCCGTTACCCTGACGTCGGCGTGGCGGAGGATGCGGGCCACGCGGGCGATGTCGGTGCCGCCCTGGATGAGCCATGAGCCGCAAGTTCGGGGTAGGTCATGAGGGTGACAGTCGCTGACCCCGGCTGGGCAGCGCTGGAATAGCTACATGCAGCAGGTCGGTATTGGTAGCGGCGGGATCTCCTACCCCGCGGCAGATGTTGCGAGTCCGATACACCGATTGCGCCTGGAATCTAGGCCAAGCTTGTGACTGAGGAAAAACATCCCGTATTCCTGGCCGTACGAGAGGCGCTGGGGACTTGCTGACCTAATGCCTCGCACCACACGGCAATTGAAGAACTGTGACACAAGCCCTGATCAATCCGAAAATGCTCGTTTGGGCTCGGCAGCGCGCAGGCCTCAGCGTCGCAGCACTCGCGCAAAAACTGGGCGTGAAACCGGAGCGCATCATAGAGTGGGAAGTTGGAGGTGAAGCCTTACCAACTTTCCGTCAGGCGCAGCAGTGGGCGCAGCACACCCATGCCCCTTTTGGCTACCTGTTTCTTGCGCAGCCTCCCGCTGATGACCTGCCGGTTCCAGATCTGCGAACAGTTGGCGATCATGGCGTGCGAGACATCGCGATGGGTAGACTGGCGACCTAAATGTCGACCACCGTGCGATGCAACCAACGACGCCGGATGCCCTGCCATGATCGCTGAGACTTACGAAACCGATTTTCTGCGCTGGACACAAGAACAATCCGCCTTGCTGCGTGCCGGCAGGTGGGCCGAGCTCGACCGGGAGCATATCGCCGAGGAACTGGATGACATGGGACGAGAACAACAGCTCGCCTTACAGTCCCTGCTCCGGCAAATTCTGCTGCATTTACTCAAACTGGAGTACTCACCTGCCCGCGCGCCCAGAACCAAATGGGCGGAAGAGATCATCGAGTTTCGGGATCAGGCGCAAGCGAGGATCGACGCCACACCCAGCCTGAAACATCATGCCCCAGACCTCTACGAGAAGGCCTGGCTGCAAGCCCGCAGAGCCGCCGAAAAATCATTCGCGCTCTATGGTGAGATGGTCATGCTGCCCGAGCTGTGTCCCTATTCCCTTGAGCAGGCGCTCGCGCCGGATTATTTTCCAGGTCACAGCCAGCCGACGATGGCCTGACGAACCCTGCTGCGCTGGTCCGAGCGCAACCTCACCGCCTCCACCCTGGACGAACTCCGGACCGAGGCCTCTCCCGCCGGCAGGCATTATTGTTAGAACCGATGATCATGGAGACTTCAATCGGAATAAACAGGCGAAGGTGAGGTTGGCGTGGAGTTCCTATTAGTAGCGCCCGTCGGGGAGGAGCTTGAGTTGCGGGATCACGATCCGTCAGGCGGGGATGAGGGGTGGTTGGGGGCGGCGATGTTTTGCCGGAGGTGTTCGCGCAGGTAGAGCTAACAGCCGGTGTCAGCTTGAGGAGCAGGGCCTTGCTTTTCCATGCGATTTAAGCCAGTCACTCACCCGCACGGCCAGGGAGCGTCGGCTGAGGTTGGGCTCTTGCCGCACGGCGGCCTGGATGCGCTTACTTGATGTCGCTTTCCAGGTCTTAGGCGTTCCGCCCGCGACTGATCGCCTGGACCTCCGCCAGATCCCGAACCAAGGCCCGCTCCAAAGGGGGCGGCACCCGGCCAGCAAAGGCGTCGACCAGACTAGCGTAGTACCACAGGGAACCCTCCTTGCCGGCGGTAAAACGCTCCCAGACGGACTCTCCGATTTCGGTCAGATCAAGCAGGATGGCCTGAAGGTTGGTCAGCTTGTCGCAGGCCGAAACCAAGAGGCCAGGCCCCGTGGCTGCCCGCAAGTGGGCGAGATAGGCCTCCTTGCGCGCCCCCCAGGGCGGCTTGTGGCCAGCGGCATCAGGCACCCCGTCAGTACAGAACTCCACCAGGGCCAGCACGCCAGCGCCGAAGGCGGCGCGGATGGGCTCGCGCCAGGCGGGTCCCCCATCCTCAAGCACGTCATGGAGCAGGGCGGCGATGATCTGGTCCTTATCACCGCCATAACGCTGCACCAGGGTCGCTACCGCCACCGGGTGGGTGATATAGGGCAACGGCAGTCCCAGGGCATTGGCGGTGCCCTTGCGGATCTGCCCTCGATGGGCCTCGGCGGCCATGGCCAGGGCGGCATTGAAGGAAGACAAGGGAGTTTCCATGGGTTTCCTCGGCGGTCAGCAGGACAGTTCCAGGCATGAGAGGTGTCTTGGCGGTCGATCTCAACGGCAGGGGATGGGGCCGCTGAGGAACTGGTCTCGCCAAAAATGGGCAAATTGCGAAACGAACCCATATTTGCGGGGCTCGCTAAACAGGCCAAATTGCGAAACTAACCCATATTTTGTCAGGCCGGCCGAGAGGGGCAAGATGGCCTCTGCCGGGTCGAGCAGTGGGAGCGAGTCCCGCGGGCAGTAGGATGTCAGATGCCCCGAGCGCGATAAGAATACGCGTAATAGCATGGTCCGCCTCGCTCCCCAACGAGCCATGAGCGGGCGCTATCGGCGACTTATGCCTGTTTTGGTAACGGCCGGGCCTGGCGCGGCGCGGAACACCCTCTGGTGATCGTGTCTATAATCGGTGTGCCCGATCTCGGCGCCGAAGTTGAGTCGATCGATCAGCCTGTGCGGCGGGCCGACCAGGCTAGGTATGACGCCAAGGATGCCGAGCGGAATGATGACCGGTGTGTGCCGCGCGGCGGGATGTTCCAACCGCCAGAGGCCGACACCTTAGCCTCTCCCCTTTACGTCAGCCCTCTCGCTTCGCAATGACCCAAGTCACTCTCTCTGTACCCGTGCCTCTGGGCTTGAGCGGTAAGGTCGTCAGCGCTCAGGACGCGGTCGCTCTCATTCGCGATGGCGATACCTTGGCGACGGGGGGATTTGTCGGTATCGGCTTTCCGGAAAATCTGGCACTGGCCCTGGAGCAGCGGTTCCTGGACAGTCAGGCCCGCGATGCCCAAGGCATAGGCCACCCCTGTGGGCTGACCTTGGTCTATGCTGCCGGCCAGGGCGATGGTCATCACCGGGGACTGAATCACCTCGCCCATGAGGGTCTGGTGCGACGGGTGGTCGGTGGCCACTGGGGACTGGTGCCCAAGCTGCAGGAACTCGCCCGCGCCAACCGTATCGAGGCCTGGAACCTACCCCAGGGCGTTATCTCCCATCTGTTTCGCGACATCGCCGCCGGCAAGCCGGGGACCCTGACGCGGGTTGGGCTGGGGACCTTTGTTGACCCTCGCCAAGGTGGCGGCAAACTCAACGACCGGACGCGGGCCTGCGGCCAGGAACGGGTGCGGCTGCTGGAGATCGACGGCCAGGAGTACCTCTTCTACCCGGCCTTTCCGATCCATGTCGGCTTTATCCGTGGCACTACCGCCGACCTGGACGGCAACCTCACCATGGAGCGGGAGGCCCTCACCCTGGAGGCGCAGGCCATTGCCATGGCGGTGCACAACTCGGGTGGCCTGGTCATCGCCCAGGTCGAGCGGATTGCCGAACGCCACAGCCTTCACCCGCGCCTGGTCAAGGTCCCGGGCATTCTCGTGGATTGCGTGGTGGTGGCGGAGCGCCCCGAGTATCACCCCCAAACCTTCGCCGAGCCCTATAGCCCGGCCTTTGCCGGGGAGATCCGGGTGCCGATGTCGTCCCTTCCCCCCATGCCTCTGGACGAGCGCAAGGTCATCGCGCGCCGGGCAGCCCTGGAGTTGGCGGCCAACGATGTCGTCAACCTGGGCATCGGGATGCCCGAGGGCATCGCCGCGGTGGCGACGGAAGAGGATATCCTCGATCTCATCACGCTCACCGCCGAGCCGGGAGTGATCGGGGGGATTCCCGCGGGGGGGCTGAGCTTCGGGGCCGCCATCAATACCCAGGCCATCGTCGATCAGCCCAGTCAGTTCGATTTCTACGATGGGGGAGGGCTGGATATCGCCTTCCTCGGTCTGGCCCAGGCCGACCGCCAGGGTAGCCTCAACGTCTCCCAGTTTGGTCCGCGACTGGCGGGCGCGGGTGGTTTCATCAATATCAGCCAGAACGCCCAGGAGGTGGTCTTCGTCGGCACCTTTACCGCGGGGAAGCGGCAGATCAGCATCGACCAGACCGGTCTGCGGATTCTGGCCGAAGGCCATCAGCGTAAGTTCGTCAGGGAGGTCGAGCATCGCACCTTTAGCGGCCCGGTAGCGGCGGCTCAAGGCAAGCGGGTGCTCTATATCACCGAGCGCTGCGTCTTCCGTCTCGTCCCAGAGGGGCTGGAGCTGATCGAGATCGCGCCGGGGGTGGATCTCCAGCGGGACATCCTCGATCAGATGGACTTTGTCCCCATGATGCCCGAACCCCCCAGGCTTATGGACGAACGGATCTTCCGCGCCAGCCCGATGCACTTGCGGGTCACGCTGCTGGAACTCCCCTTCGAGGAGCGGGTGGTCCATGATCCCGAGCGCGGCCTCTTGTTCATCGATCTGGGTGGCTTGCATCTGCATAGCCACCTCGATCTGGAGCGGTTCCTTCAGGTCTTGAGCGAGCGGTTGGCCAGCATCGGCGCGAAGGTCGCCATGGTTCTCAGCGACGACCGCTTTAGCCTCGCCCCGGAGTTGCGGCCGGTTTTTGCCGAGGCCATGAAAACCCTTTTTGCGCGCCATGGCACTCAGGTGCGCCGCTATGCCGCCAGGGCCTTTCGTCATGCGCGGTCCAGACCGGGGGTGGGGAGGGCCATCGATTGCGCATGAAGGTTGCGCCTCCGGACGGATCCCGACGCGGATGTGCCGTCGTGGCCGCCAGCGCGTCAGGTTGGGGTGATACCCGCCGTCGGGTGACGATTGTCGGCAATGCGGCGGGTCGGTGATTATTATCCTGGGAAAACCCCCGGCTCTGCCGGGGGACTGAAAAAGTTTGACATTTCCGGGATTCGATGAATTCGCTTCAGCAGATAATGGGATCTTACGCTGAAAGAGCGAGCGGCAGCGTGGTATCCCATTGTTTGAGATGGCGCCAGGTTCGTGCCTATGCCGTGAATCCGTTTCTTTTCCGATCGCGAACAGGCCCCTTTTAGGGGCCAGCGATCGAAAGCCCCCGGCTTTGCCGGGGGATAGTTACTCCCGCCGCAGGGCCTCGATCGGGTCCAGCCGCGCGGCGCGGCGGGCGGGGAAGTAGCCGAAGACGATGCCCACGGCGGCGGAGAACAGGAAGGCGGTAATGACGATCCCGCCATTGAAGATGAAGGGCACCTGAAGCACGTCGGCTAGGATCACGGCGGAGACCAGGGCGAGGAGGATGCCGAGGATGCCGCCCAGGGAGGAGAGCACCACCGCCTCGACCAGGAATTGCAGCAGCACCTCCCGCTCCAGGGCGCCGATGGCCAGGCGGATGCCGATCTCCCGGGTGCGCTCCGTCACCGAGACCAGCATGATGTTCATGATGCCGATGCCCCCCACCAGCAGGCTCACGGCGGCCACGGCGCTGAGCAGGGTGGTGAGGATGCGGGTGGTGCCGGTCAACATGTCGGTCACCTCCTTCATGTCGCGGACGCTGAAGTCGTCCTGCTCCCCGGCGCCGATCTTGCGCCGCTCGCGCATCAGCCGTTCAATGTCCGCCTTGGCGGCCTCGGTGGACGCCCCCTCCTGGATGGAGACCTGGATCAGGGTCACGTCCAGGTTGCCGGCGATGCGCCGCTGAAAGGTGCGCAGGGGCATGAGGACCAGATCATCCTGATCGTGCCCCATACTGCTCTGCCCCTTGGTGGCCAGGAGGCCGATGATCTGGCAGGACAGGGTCTTGAGCCGCAGGTTTTCCCCGACGGGGTCCAGATTGCCGAACAACTCCCGCTGGACGGTGGCGCCAATCAGGCACACGGGCTTGCCGGCCCGCAGTTCGCCCTCGCTGAAGAGGCGACCCGCGGCCAGGGGCCAGTTGCGCACGTCCAGGTAGCGGCTGTCGGTGCCGGTGACGGACGTCGCCCAACTGTTGTTGCCGGCGACGGCGGTGGCGGTCTGGTTGGCGGAGGGCGCCAGGACGCGGATGCTGGGGATCTGCCGCTGCAGGGCGACGGCGTCCTCGATATCGAAGGGCGGGACGCCGATCCCGGAGCCGGGGCCCATGCGTTGCCCCATGCGGATCATGAGCAGATTGGTGCCCATGGACTCGATCTGGGTCGCCACCGCCCGGGTGGCGCCACCGCCCAGGGTGACCATGACGATGACCGCCGCGACGCCGATCACCACCCCGAGGATGGTGAGGAAGGAGCGCAGGACGTTGCGGCGGATCTCCCGCAGGGCGAGCAGAAAGGCATTCCACAGCATGGGCGTTACTCCGTCACCCGGCCGTCGCGGAAGTGGATGACCCGGTGGGCGTAGGCGGCCATCTCCGGCTCGTGGGTGACCATGAGGATGGTGATGCCCTGATCCCGGTTAAGCCCGGTAAGCAGGGCCATGATCTCGTGGCCGCGGGCGCTGTCGAGGTTGCCGGTGGGCTCGTCCGCCAGCAGCAGGCTGGGCTGGGTGACGATGGCCCGGGCGATGGCGACCCGCTGTTGTTGACCGCCGGAGAGTTCGCCGGGGGTATGGTCCTCCCAGCCGGCGAGACCCACCAGGCCGAGGGCGGCCCGGGCGCGGGCGCGGCGCGCGGCGGCGGGGACGTGGCGATAGATCAGCGGCAGTTCCACGTTCTCCAGGGCCGAGGTGCGGTTGAGGAGGTTGAAGCCCTGGAAGACGAAGCCCAGGTAAGTACGCCGCAGACGAGCGCGCTGGTCGCGGCTGAGGGACTCGACAGGGGTGCCCTGGAACAGGTAGGAGCCGCCGCTGGGGGTGTCCAGGCAGCCGAGGATGTTCATGGCGGTGGACTTGCCGGAGCCGCTGGGGCCCATGACGGCGACGAACTCGCCGGCGCGGATGCGCAGGTCCACGCCATCCAGGGCGCGCATGGCCGCCACTCCCCGGCCGTAGACCTTGGTCACCTGGCAAAATTCCACCAGGATGGGGGCCGCCGGGATTGGGGTTGGCCCGCTGGGGTCAGGCGCCCCCCGTTCAGGGCTCAGCGTTGATGCCTTCGGGTCAACTGCCTCCGCCGAAGAAATGCTTACCGGCGTGGCCGTGGCCGCCTCATCCGCTGGAGAGGGCGTCACCGGTGCCTCCGTGGTCATGACTTGGCCCCGCCCCGTTCCATCTCCACCAGCACCTCGGTTCCGGGCTCCAGGTCACCGGACAGGATCTCGGTGAGGTTGCCATCGGTGGCGCCGGTCGCGACCGGGACCGCCACTGGCTGGCCCTCGCGCAGCACCCAGACCCGGGCACCCTTGCCAGACTTGGGCTCCTTGGTGGTGGCGGTTCGGCTGGAGGGCGCGCGACGGGGCAGTAACATCCCGACCAGGCCGCCGTTGTCGGCCTTGGCGGTCTTATTGGCGTTCGGCGGGCTGAAGCGCAGGGCGGTGTTGGGCACCAGGATGACATCGTCGACCTCCCGCGCCAGGATCTCGGCGGTAGCGGTCATGCCCGGGCGCAGGGACAGGTCGTCGTTCTCCAGGGAGAGGAGGGCAGCGTAGGTTACCACCCCGTTGACGGTCTCCGGGGCATAGCGGACCTGGGTAATGGTGGCGGGAAAGCGCCGGTTGGGATAGGCGTCGACGGTGAACTCGGCCTTGAGCCCCGCCGCCACCTGGCCCACGTCGGCCTCGTCCACGGCGACGTTGAGCTCCATCTGGGTCAGGTCCTCCGCCAGGGTGAAGAGCACCGGGGTCTGAAGGGAGGCCGCCACCGTCTGTCCCGGTTCCACCTGGCGCTTGAGGACGGTGCCGTCGATGGGGGAGCGGATCTCGGACTTGACCAGGGTGCGACTGTCGGCGTCGAGCTGGGCCTGGGCTTGCTCGACCTTGGCCTTGGCCACCGCCAGGGCGGCCTCGGCGCGACGGGCGGCGCCGGCGGCGGTATCCAGTTCCTCCTGGGAAGACATGCGCTTGGCGATCAGGTCCTGGACGCGGCGCAGCTTGTTGGCCGTCTCGATGGCGGTGGCCTCCGCCTCCTTGACCCCCGCCAGGGCCAGGGTCAGGGCCGCCTCGGCCTGCCGCTTTTTGGCCTGAAAGGTATCCGGGTCAAGTCGGGCCAGCACCTGCCCTTTGGTCACTCGGTCATTAAAATCTACCAGGACCTCGTCGATGGTGCCGGAGACCTCGGTCCCCACGTCGACCTGGGTTACCGGCTGCAACTGGCCGGTGGCGGTGACCTTGACGACGAGGTCGCCGCGCTCGACGGTGACGGTCTTGTAGCGTGGCCCCTCCGGAGTGGAATCCGCGAGCCAGAACCGGGTGGCGGCCCCCAGGGCCAGCAGCACCAGCGCCGCCAGCAGGTAGCGGACCCAGCGCCGGCGGGGGGGGTCCGCGAGGTCCAGGTTGGATCTGGTCTCGGCCAGGGTGGGCATGGTCACCGCGGAGGCTGACCCTGAAGATGTAGCGGAGTGGGGTGAGGGTACGAGGGACTCCTGGTTGGCGGTTGCCGAATCAGGAGGCAGGGGCATGGCAGTCATTCCAAGGGATCTCTTTCGCTACTTGGGTTCCTGATTCCAGTCTATGCCGAAGGGGCAGGTGAAAGGAGTGTCAAGCGGGGAAATATCGAGAATCTTGGCTGGAAGACACCTTCCAAGTTGGCGACTCGTCAAACGATTTGTTCTCGTAGGAATTCGGGAGCGAAATCGGCGCCATTTTTCCAGGAGAGGGTATGTCCTTCCAGTTTGAAGGATTTGAAGAAGTCAATATCCTTTAAAGGTTCAAAGACCTCTCCATATAATTCGGTCGATAAATCGACCTCACCTTGAGCACCATCGTTAAAGGATAACCATACCTTATAGTCGTCAATATATTTAGCGTTCGTGACATGAATGAACATGCGCTCACTCCAGGGGCTCTATTTTTGACAAGGGTTTTCTGTTCAGGGCGGCATTCCAATTGGCCATCAGCTCATCCTGATGTAAAACATACCATTCGAGGACGGCAGCCAATGCTCTGCGCGGAAATCTTCCCGTAACGATGCCCGTCTCGATTTCTACGGTTATTTCATATTCACCATATTCGGCATGAAAATGCGCCGGCGCATGTTCACGAATATACATACGAATGATTATTATCCCGGGAAAACCCCCGGCTTTGCCGGGGGACCGAAAAAGTTTGACAA
>JADHED010002437.1_pt1 | contig 13013 bp, 14 predicted proteins | sample 8952041 | NCBI WGS metagenome assembly JADHED01 (sample SAMN16124423, study PRJNA663239) | bioreactor sludge metagenome | isolation source: sludge (control) | place: India:Bengaluru | collected 2018-09-08
ATATTAAATCTTCATAAATAATATAAACTAGATTTAACTTAAGATTTAAAACAATTATTGATATACAAATTTCAATGTATAAAAAATCCTATAATTTATATTATGTTAAATAGTATTTTATTGATGACACTTTCATTAATATTGATTAATCGTTTTTACTACAATATTTACTCAAATCAAAGTATCTTCTTTGCATCGAAATTACTTACTAAAAATTTTAAAATTTGAATTAGTTATCACCTAATCAATTGAATATAAGACAACTATTAATATTCTATAAAAACTTGCAAGGCAATTATATTCGCCTTATTTTTAAAACAAATAATTGAATATGTCTTATTATCCATTACAAAGCATTCCAGATTATTTTGGAATAGATGATTTGCTTTCAGACGAGCACAAACTTATCCGTCAATCTGTTAGAGATTGGGTTCAAAGTTTTATAATGCCTCAAATAGATGAAGCTGCTCAAAATCACGAAGATATTCCAAATTTAATGAAAGAATTAGGTTCAATAGGTGCACTTGGACCATATATTCCCGAAGAATATGGTGGTGCTGGTCTTGATCAGATTTCATATGGTTTGATTATGCAAGAACTAGAACGTGGAGATTCTGCGGTTCGTTCTGCCGCTTCTGTACAGAGTTCTTTGGTGATGTTTCCTATTTTTGAGTTCGGTTCTGAAGAACAAAAACGTAAATTTTTACCAAAATTAGCTTCTGGCGAAATGATTGGCGCGTTTGGTCTTACAGAGCCAAATCACGGATCAAATCCCGCTGGAATGGAAACCAATTACAAAGATATGGGAGATTATCTTTTATTAAATGGTGCTAAAATGTGGATTACCAATGCCCCACTTTGTGATATTGCCATAGTTTGGGCGAAAGGTGAAGACGGAAAAGTAAGAGGTATGATTGTTGAACGCAGTTTTGAAGGTTTTACAACTCCCGAAACACATAATAAATGGTCTCTTCGTGCTTCTAAAACTGGCGAATTAGTATTTAATAACGTGAAAGTTCCTAAAGAAAACTTATTGCCCAATGTAGAAGGTTTGAAAGGACCACTCTCCTGCCTCAATTCTGCCAGATATGGTATTTCTTGGGGAGTAATTGGTGCTGCTATTGATTGTTATTGCACTGCTGTTCAGTATTCTAAAGAGAGAATTCAGTTTGGGAAACCTATTGCTAGCTTCCAACTTCAACAGAAAAAATTAGCAGAATTTTTAACCGAAATTACAAAAGCTCAACTCCTTTCTTGGAAATTAGGCGTTCTGAAAAATGAACACAAAGCTACACCTGCTCAAATTTCTATGGCGAAAAGAAATAACGTAAAAATGGCGATTGACATTGCCAGAGAATCTAGGCAAATCCTTGGCGGAATGGGCATTGTAGGAGATTTCCCAATGATGAGACATGCCGCAAATTTAGAATCTGTAATCACTTACGAAGGAACTCACGATGTGCATCTTCTTATCACAGGAATGGATATTACAGGAATTAATGCATTTGGTTAAACAATAATTACTTTGTCAAAGATTTTTAAACTTTGACAAAGTTTTAATTAAATTTTTCGTGAACTTTCTCTGTAAAAGGAATTTCAGGATTGAGAATTTCTAAGATTAAATTTCGGATAGATTGAAGTGCATCGTCTAGATTTCCGTCTTTTATTTCAACATTTTGTACTCCGTTTTTTACTTCAGCAAAACTCCAAATTCCTGTTTCTATGTCGAAGTTTTTAAATTCTTGCATATTTTCTACACAGTATTGATAAATACACAATTGGAGCGCTTGTTTATATTTGTCATTAAAGAAAAGATTCTCTTTTTTATCGTCTTTTACACTAATTCTTAAATCTTTTGCCTTTGCCGTTTTATAATCAATAATCCTAAGATTACCGTTAAGCAAATCTACTCTATCTATAAAACCATAAAAAGTAATAAAATCTGTTTTTTCGTCATTTAGATAGAATTTAATTTCCTCAATTTTCTTTTCTAAACCAATAATTTCTAGAGAATTTCCAGATTTTAGTAAGTCCAAATCATATCTCAAAATAGACTCTACTACCCTTTTTGCAATTTGCTTGTGCACAAAATTCATTCCTTTTTCGTAGAATTCTGGTTGATGTTTTAACTTTTCAATTGCATAATTTAAAGATTCGTCTATTTGTTGAAGTAAATTTTCTAAATCATTGATAATTAATTTTTTACCAATAATTTTACCATACAAATATTCTAAAGCATAATGCACTAAAGTTCCGTAATTTCTCTGCGATAGTTCCTCGTCAATTTCTGAAGTTTCTTTGGCTGATAAAACTTTTTCTAAGTAAAAATCAATCGGATTATAAAGATATGTCACCAGATGAGAAGCCGAAACCCGCTGTTTCCATTCTTGTAATTTTTCTACAACACTTTTGGTTTTTGTGATAGACATTGGTTCCTGATTGATGGGTTCAGAAGTGTTTTCGATGATAATATGCTCTATTTTGTGTTGAGATTCCATCTCTATTTGAGTGATAAATCTGGTTTTTTCACCAGTGTTTACGCCAGAACCTAAAGCATTGTAAAGCAAGAAGATATTTTCTGCATTTTGTAGAAATCGGTAAAAATGATAGGCGTAAATTCCGTCATTTTCTAAGAAAGTATGCAGATTAAATTGTTTCCTCACATCAAACGGAAGATAGGTATTTTGCGAATTTCCAAGAGGCAGTTTTCCTTCGTTGGCAGAAAGCAAAATAACATTTTTGAAGTTCAAAAGTCGGGTTTCTAAAAGTCCCATCAATTGTAAACCTTCTAAAGGTTCTCCTACAAAATCTATACTTTCAGAGTTGATAAGCTGATTGATAAGAACTTCTAAAGTCTCTATTTTTACCTCGTATTGATAAGGTTCTAATTGATTTTTGATGATGACAAAACTCTTCTCGAAGTGAGAAATATTTTCATATTGCACATCATCTATTTCTCTGTATTTTAATTCTTTACAAAATTTAATTAAAGTATTTAATAAATCTTTTGAATTTTGTTTTTTGAATAAATTATAAAAAGAAATTTCTCCCAAAAGTTCATCTAGTTGCTTCTTAGAAAGATAAACCATATTTCTTTCTTCTAATGCAGAAACAAAATTTTTGATCAATTTTTCGTCTTCTTGATTTTTGGGTAATTCTTCTAAAATTGGCAAAACATCATTGTAATAATAAGATGAAGAATTTTTTTCTAACTGTTTTTGAAGGTTAAAAAGCTTCTTCATCGCATTAGAAAATGCCAGATTTTTCAACGGAAATCCCATTGTAATATTCAATTTATCTGTAGAAGAAAGCGAATCTAACGTTGCTGGCAAAAGATTTTCGTCTAATAAAACAATGGCAGTTTCTTCTGTAGAGACGTGATTAATCGCGTCAGATTGTTGTTTTTCAGAATTAATTTCTTTTAAAATTTCTGGTAGAACTTTCGTTTGAGCTATATTTCCCGAAACTTCGTAAACTTTAATATTTTTAGGTTCAGAAAACTCGTTTTCAATCCAATTAAAACTTCTAGATTCGTTAAATTCTTTCCAAGTTTTGTACTCTCTAAGAAATCTACCCGCTTCTTGCCTTTCATCTTTAAAATAATATTCATCTCCTTGAAAATAAACGTCTGCTTTGTCCCACTGCAAAAGTGTTCTCACTAATTTTTCTTCTACAGGTGTAAAGGCATTAAACCCTATGAATACTACTCTATTTTTAGAAATTTTACAAAAATTTTCGAGATTTTTATCCGCAGTTCGGTGAAGCATTCCTGCGGTTGCCAGATTTTGTTTGTTTAGTTTTTCTTCTAATTTCGGGAGAAAAACATTCATTTTTCGCCAAAAATTGAGGTTTTTTCTTCTTGCTCCATCTTCATCGCCTAGATTTTCTCCCCAATTTTTTATACGTTCTTCAGCCAACATCCATTCTAGAATTTCTTTGTCATTCCCGTGGAATTTTTTCATATCGTCCCAATCTTTTTGCACCGTTGGAAACCACTTAAGAAATCCAGACAAATCTTCGTCGGAATATATTTCAGAATAGGTTTGGTAGGCAATTAACCAAAGCGCAATTCCTTTAATTTCTTGCTTGTCTGCAATAATTTTAAGATACTCGTCTATGGTAAAGAATTCGGGTAAAATACCGTTATAATTTTTTTCTTTTAGAATTTCTTTGATAAAAACTACGGGTCTTTTCCCTGGAAGAATAAAAGAAAAACTCGATAAATCTGTTGGTTTTTCGAGAGTTTCCGTTATTACTTTTTGTAAAAATTTTTGTTTCAAGGTTTAATTTTTGTAGGCTTCTAGTTTTTTGAGTTGGCTTTTAATTTCAACTTCTAATTCATTTTGTTTGGCAGCGTCAGTTCCACGTTTGGTGATTTTGTCATAGTAATCTTGATAGTCCAAAAATTCACCATAAAGCATCTGATAAATCAGCTTAAATTTAAACTGATAATCTTTCTCTATTTTTACATTTTCTTTGAATTCTTTCCTCAGTTTTCTAGCATATAATTCTGCAATGTCAAAATGCCCTTGTTCGTGATTAATTTTTAAATTTTTAGTTTTAGAAGGATGTTTCCAAGATTTACTTGGGTCAAAAGTAGCATCTATTTTTATTAAAAGTCTGTTGTACGTTTTGTCTTTATAAGCTGTATATTTTAAACCACAAGAAGAATAACTAACAACTGTAGTATCAGCTTTCATCGAATTTTGAAGAGATTTGAAATGACTCCAATTTAATTTGAAATTTTCTGACCAAACAATTTTCTGAGAAAAAGCTACAAACGCTTGAAAAATAAAGATAATGGTTAGTAGTTTTTTCATCTATTTCACAACAATGGTTTTCTCTATCCAAACATTATTATTGTTGGCATCTTTTCCGTTCCAAAATTTAAAAGTGTATGTTCCTCTAACTTCTGGTCTGAAATTAAATCCATTGATTTGAGTTTTTGTTGTTGGGGTACAATTTGAATTCTTTAATTGATAGCCATATGCACTTACATATCTTTTAAAATCATCTTTTTCATATGCATAATCATAAAAGCCACTACAATTATCAAAAAATGTAGAATAAGTTTTGATGGTTTGTACCGTAAAAACATCCATTTCTGTCTGTGCTATTTTTACACTATCAATTCTATATGAATAAATACTTTTTATTTCGTCATAATTATCTCTATTATTGTCACAAGAATAAATTCCCAATAAGATTGGTAATGCAAATACACAGATTTTGATTAAGTTTTTCATTTTCAATACATTAATTACTAAAATTTCCTTTTGATAAATATACAACTTTTTTGGTGTCAAAAAACTCCTCATCGAAGTGATTTTTGAGGTTGAAAATTTCACATTTTATTCCTGCCAATTCTTCGCCCAAATCTCCACCTTTTAAATAAAGAACGCCATTATGTTTTGGGTTAAATTGTTCTTTTTCGAATTTCCCCTTTAACCAAAGCAAAAAAACAGGCATTTGTGTAACAGCCCTACTTACCACAAAATGGAATTTGTCTTTAATTTTTTCGGCTCTTTCGTGGTATGCTTTTACGTTTTTAAGACCTAGACTTTCTGAAACTCCTTTTACTACGGTAATTTTTTTACCAATAGAATCTACCAAAGTAAATTCTACATTTGGAAATAAAATCGCCAAAGGAATCCCCGGAAAACCGCCACCAGTACCAATATCTAATACTTTTGTACCATCTGCAAATTCCATAATTTTTGCAATACCAAGAGAATGAAGAACGTGTCTTTCGTAGAATTCATCAATATCTTTTCTAGAAATTACATTTATTTTTTCGTTCCATTCCTTATATAAGGTTTCAAGTTGCTGAAACTGAGTTTTTTGTTCTTCTGATAAATTTGGAAAGTATTTATTTACTATTTGAACTGACATTTTACAAAATTTCTGCAAAATTAAGGATTTTTAATCTGTTTTCTTTAGAAAATTTAGTTAAATAGTCTATATTTGTAGCAATTAAATAATGATTATGAGTAAAGTTTCGGACAGATTAAACAGATTGAGCTACTCTCAGACTTTTGTAATGAGCAACAAAGCGAGAGACATGAAAGCAGCAGGAATAGATGTAATTTCTCTTACATTAGGAGAACCAGATTTTGACGTGCCAGATAATATTAAGAAGGCCGCGTTTGATGCTATTAACGAAAATTATAGCCACTACTCTCCTGTTCCTGGTTTTTTAGAACTTAGAAAAGCTATTGTTAATAAGCTAAAAAGAGATAACAATTTAGACTATAAACCAACGCAAATCTGTGTAGCAAATGGAGCTAAACAAAACATTTTTAATGTTTTAGCAGCATTAGTAAACGAAGGTGACGAAGTAATTTTACCAGCTCCATATTGGGTTTCTTATGATGAAATGGTAAAAATAAATGGAGGTGTTTCTGTTTTTATCGAAACGAATATTGATACTGAGTTTAAAATGACAGCTGAACAATTAGAAGCTGCTATTACTCCAAAAACAAAAGCTGTATTGTACAGTTCGCCTTGTAATCCTTCTGGAAGTTATTACACAAGAGAAGAATTAGAAAAAATAGCAAATGTGATGGCGAAATATCCAGATGTTGTTATTATTTCTGATGAAATCTACGAATTTATTAATTATGATGGAGAGCACGTTTCTATTGCAGAATTCCCACAAGTATTCAATCAAACTGCTGTAATTAATGGAATGTCTAAAGCTTTCGCAATGACGGGATGGAGAATTGGATATTCTGCTTGTCCGCAGTGGTTAGCAGACGCATGTGATAAGTTGCAAGGTCAGGTTACCAGTGGTGCAAATACTGTGGCACAAAGAGCATCTATCGTAGGATTAGAAACCGATCCTAAAGATTACTACTATATGGTAGAAAGTTTTGAAAAACGTAGAAATCTAGTATATGAATTGTTAAAAGAAGTGCCTGGTTTCAAAGTAAATTTACCAAAAGCGGCTTTTTATTTCTTCCCAGATATTTCTTATTATTTAGGAAAAACTCTTGACGGTGTAGAAATTAAAGATTCTGATGATTTTGCCATGTTTTTATTAGAAAAAGCTCACGTAGCATCTGTAGGAGGTGTAAGCTTTGGAGATAAAAACTGTATCAGATTTTCTTACGCAGCTTCAGAAGCTGAACTAAGAGAAGCTGTGAGAAGAATAAAAGAATTACTAGAGAAATTTCAATAATTTAATTTTAAATTTATAAGATAAACCTAGAATCTTTGGAGCTTTTCAAAGATTCTTTTTTTGTGGTAATAGATAGAATAAATCACATTAAACAAAGCAAAAATCTTAAATTTTGTAATTTTGCATTGGTTAAATTTTAAAGTAAGAAATATGGCATTGGTAGGAAAAAAATTCCCAAACGTAACAGTTGATGCAATCTCAAAATCAGGTGAGAATCAGAGAATCAACATTTTAGATGAAGCAGTAAATAAGCAAACTAAAGTTTTATTATTTTGGTATCCAAAAGATTTCACTTTTGTATGCCCTACAGAATTGCACGCTTTTCAAGCAGCATTAGAAGAGTTTAAGAATAGAAACACCATTGTAATTGGAGCTTCTTGTGATACTAACGAGGTACACTTCGCTTGGTTGAATACTCCGAAAAATCAAGGAGGTATAGAAGGAGTTTCTTATCCTCTTTTAGCAGATACACACAGACAATTGGCTAACATTTTAGGTATTGTAGATCAAGAATTTGAGTATGATGAAGAAGGTAATGAAGTATTTACAGGTTCTAATGTAACTTATAGAGCTACTTATCTAATCGACGAAGAAGGTAAAATTTTCCACGAAAGTATTAACGATATGCCTCTTGGTAGAAATGTAGCAGAATATTTAAGACTAATAGACGCTTACACACACGTACAAAAATACGGAGAAGTTTGTCCTGCCAATTGGCAAGAAGGTAAAGATGCTATGCACGCAGATAGAAGCAGTACTGCTGCATATTTAAGCAGCCATTAATTCTTTATGAAAAAACGATAAAGCAGAACTTTGGTTCTGCTTTTTTTATTAATTTTGATTAAAATTTAAGATGAGTACTAGAGTTTTAAAAGCTACTAAAACGATTTCTTTGGTAGCACACGACCACAAAAAAGATGAACTCATAAATTGGGTAAAAAAACATAAAGATATACTCTCTCAACATCAATTAATAGCAACAGGAACAACCGGAAAATTAATTTCTGATTTTCTTGGGGTCAATGTAAAAAGAGTAATGAGCGGTCCTCTTGGTGGTGATCAACAATTAGGTTCTATGATAGCAGAAGGCGAAATAGATATTGTAATTTTCTTTTGGGATCCTATGGAAGCTCAACCGCATGATAGCGATGTAAAGGCACTCCTAAGATTATGTGTAGTATGGAATATTCCTATGGCTTGTGATGCTGCTACAGCAGATTTTATTCTTTCTTCTCCGTTTATGCATTCAGAATATGTAGCAGAAGTACCAGATTATACGAGCTATCTCAATAGAAATGTGGTAAAAAAAATATAACATAAAAGCCAACTTTTTGAGGCGGTCTAAAATATTGGCTTTTAGTTAAAATAATTCTCTATTTTTTGAGGTTCTAATTCAGAAAAGTCTGTGATGGTTATTTTTGCTAAATCATATTTCTGCATTTTAGAATGTTCACTTTTATAGGCAGCGCAGAAAATTCCTGCACGGTGTGCAGCAATAATTCCGTTGGTAGAATCTTCTATTACCATACAATTTTCCTTAGGTTCAACTGCAATTTCGGCAGCTTTTATAAAAATTTCGGGATTAGGTTTAGATTCTTCTAAATCTGCTCCACTAATTTTTCCCATAAAGTATTTGCCGATATCAAATTTATCAAAAACCCAATTAATGGTATTCATACTTGCAGATGAAGCCAAAACTAACTTAATATTATTTTCGTAGTAATTGACAATCAATTCTCTCACCCCAGGAAGCAAATCAAATTCTGGGTCTGTATCAAAATAATGTTTGAAATATTTTCTTTTAGAAGCAGCAATTTCTTCTGGCAAAACATCTAAATTAAACTCATATTTAATCATATGAGTAGATTTTTTTGTAGATGTACCTGTAAGAGAAGTATAAAATTCTTCTGAAACAGCAATGTTTAAATCTTTGAAAGTGTTGAAATATGCTTTTCGGTGAAGTGGTTCCGTATCTACAATTACTCCATCCATATCAAACAGTACGGCTTTTAAAGGCATAACTTAAATTTTTTGCAAAAATACGAATATTTAATTTAAACGATTTTTTTGTGAAATTTATACCGTTTTGCTTCTTCTTTCCATTAAGATAATATCTCTCCAAACGCCGTTCATTTGCCCTATTTTTTCGCGATAACCCACGGTTCTAAATCCTAATTTTTCGTGAATTTTTATACTTGCAATATTTTCTGGAAAAATACCAGATTGTAGCATCCAAAAACCTTTTTCTTCACTTTCGATGATTAATTTTTGAAGCAAAACTTTCCCCAAACCTTTTCCTTGCGCAGAATTAGCAAGGTAAATGCTTACTTCTGCTACTCCACTGAAGCATTCTCTGTTGCTCACAGGTTTCAGAGCTGCCCAAGCTACCACATTATTATTTTCGTCTTCGGCAACAAATCTACAAACCTTAAAATGATTTTTGTCCCAATATTCCCAAGTAGGAATTTCTTTATCGAACGTTGCGTTTCCTCCGGCAATTCCTTCTTCAAAAATTTTTAAAACTGCAACGCCATCTTCTGGTTGCATATCTCTTAATTCGTAACTCATAAATTTAAAGTTTTCTTCTGAAATTTTTCTTTTTTTTATGTCTTGTAAAATGTGTCTGTTTATTGGTATCAAAGGAAATTACACTAATATTACCATCAACTTCTAAAACCGCTAATTTCACATCATCAGACTTCTCCACCCCGTGTTCTCTTACCGTTTCTTCTAATTCATCAAAAGTAATTTCAGACTTTTTAAGTGCTATTTCGTCTATTGCGCCATCTTTTATCAAAATAACAGGTTCTGATTCTACAAAATCTTTGATTTTAGGATTTTTAAACATCAATTTTTTCAATCCAAAATTTGCTAAAAACAAAACTAAAGCAGCCAACAAACCACCTTGTAAAGAAGTATTTTGACCAACCATTGCATTCTGAACAGCATTCGAAATCAATAAAAGTAATATGATATCTCCCGCATTGAGCTGCGAAAGTTGGTTCTTTCCAAAAATCCTCAATCCGAGAATCATAAAAAGGTAAACCGCAAGCGAACGTAAAGTAATATCTAAAAAGGGATTCATATATTAAAATGAAAAATTAAATTTAGTGAAAATTAATTGTAAATATATAGAAAAACTTATTTCGTCTATATAATTTAGTAATTCATCTATTAAACTTATTTTGGTGGTTTTATGGTACTAATATTGAAACATATAAAACATAATTAACCCATAAAAATTAAAAAAATGAAAAAATTATTTTTAGCTTTAAGCTTAGTATCATTATTTTCTTTGAATGTTGAAGCACAGGAAAAATATCCTCAAAAACATCAATCTGAACAGCAGTACGAAAAAGGTAAACCTCAAAATTCGGTTTCTCAGAAAGATAAAAATCAAGACAATTATTGGAATGATTTTAAAGGAATTCAACTTACAAACTCACAAAAAAATAAAATTAGCGAACTTCACCAAAGAAGAATTTCAAAATTTCCAAAAATGAAAGGTCAGAAAAAAGGATTATCTGAAACTCAGTATAAACAACAAGTTAGAAAAGTTCTGAACAGCAATCAAAGAGTTCAGTTTGATAAAATACATCACTAAAAAAGTCGGGAAAATTATTCCCGACTTTTCTATTTTCCAATATAGATATATCCTTTTTTTCCAGATTTGAAAGTTACTTCGACTCTTTTATAATCATCTACTTCGTAGCGGTCTGCTTGTAGAATTTCGTCTTCTGTAACTTCAAAAAGTACGCCTTCTACTTTATCATTTTTATCACCAGAAAAACTAATTATCGGATGAAATTGCTGGTTGCTTTTCCTTAAAACTTCAGCATCTGTAATTTCTATCATGGTTAATTGATAACCTTCTAAAATGTCTTTTTCACCTTTCAGCAATCTGCCAAAAGTTTCTAATTGCACTTGTTCTAATTGTAATGTTCCGTAGGAAAAAAGATGTGGCATGGTTTCAGGTTTTAATTTTTATTAAATTCTAGTTTTTTGTTGTTAATTTATTTTTAAAAGTTCATCAATTATATCTTTTTTTAGTTTTAAAAACGGAAATTATATTGAAAATTTTATCAACAATATATCAAAGTATAAAATAATTTTAATTTTTTTAAACAATTTCTTTTGCTTCACTAAAACTTAATGGAATAACTAATGAATTATAATATGTTTGTTCTGATGAATCAATAAGATGATTTATATAAAAAAACTTACTCTCTTTATTATTAATACCAAATTTAATTTCTTTTAGAACCTTTTGAACAGCATTATAACCTTCTTTGGTATATGATAAGTTTGAAATTAAATTTTCAAGATTTGCTTTACTGTGATGATAGTCGAATGGTCCTTTATTTTTTTCATCATAAATAATATCAAAAATTTCCTTTAACAAATTAAGCTTTTCAAAATTTTGAAAATTTGAAGTATTTAATAAAAAATCATCTCTTAAATCTGTAGCATTTACAGCAAATTTTCGTAAAAATTTAAGATAAACATCTAATGCTTCTAAATCGTTTAAATAAAAAAGCAAATCCAGCGCATTAGAAAAATAATGTTCATCTCCACTTGCTATATAATCTTTAGCAAGTTGATGTAAGAAGTCCATTCCAATGGATTTTTCTTTCATTAATTGAACAGCTTGCCAACATAAATACTTATTAGGATTTTCACAACATTTTTTTAGAAACCTTAATTTATCATTTGTTGGAAGCAAGTCTGTAAAACGTTTTAAAAACTCTTTATTTCCAAGAATATAATTATTGTTTATTATAAAATCTTCAATTTTATAATATGTGTCATGCAGTTTATTTTCTATAACATAATCAATATGATTATTTAAAGAGCTGTAATCCAATTGTTCAGAATTGATGTTATGTACAATTGTTTTATCAAAAATTTGTTTATCATTTACTCTTTCAAAAATAAACTCAAAATTATCTTCAGCACTTCCAGGAATATTACAATATCGGAGAGTTTTTAAATAAAATTCTTTTTTGTAATTAATATTATATTCTTTATCAAAAAAATACAGCATTTTTAAAATTTGATAGCCGTTTTTGAAAATTGTTCTATCTTCACTTTCAATTTTTAAGACATTATCATAATCAAAGTTTTCAGATGCAATAATGCTTTGCTTTTTTATGTACTCAATATGTTCTGGCTTTACTTCAAAACCTGCACTTCTTCTATTTTTTATTTTATTTTTAATCTCATAAATCAGATTAATATCTCGATCTACATATGATAAAATCTGTTCTTTGGTTTTATCATGATTTCTAACTCTATTTTGAATAAACCCAAATACGGAATTCTGTATACCATGAAAATGAGTAATATCATACCATTTCCAAATAATGTCATGTATCTTTGACCAAGACATTTCTTGAACTTTATTTTCGTTAAAGATTTTAATAATTTCTTCTTTTAGTTTTACTTTATTAAAGAGAATTTCAAAATTTTCTTGAACAAAATTTTTGTATTTTATGTTATTATTAACTCTTTCTTCATCTGTTATAAATAGTTCACGAAATTTGTAACCATTAATAATTAATTCTTTTTCAAGTTTTTTTGCTAAAACATAATTATAATGTGATAGATGATTTCTAAAACTTTCCAAATTATAATTATCATTTAATTTCAAATCATCATTCTTGAATTTATCGATAAAATAGTTTAATTTTTTTTCAGTAAATAACAATGAAAGAGCATGTGATGTGTTGCTATTAATACCGTAATTTTCTAATAAAAATTGAAAAACAATTTCATGAGAATTATTTTCATTAATAATTTTTATTAAAAAATCATATTTGTAAAAAATAAATTA
>JADHED010002439.1_pt1 | contig 13008 bp, 13 predicted proteins | sample 8952041 | NCBI WGS metagenome assembly JADHED01 (sample SAMN16124423, study PRJNA663239) | bioreactor sludge metagenome | isolation source: sludge (control) | place: India:Bengaluru | collected 2018-09-08
GCGTCGAGGACACGGCGCCGGGCATCAAGGGCGCCACCGCGAGCGCGCAGGTGAAGCCGGCCACGCTCGAGACGGGGCTCGTCGTGAGCGTGCCCTCCTTCATCAACAACGGCGACGTGGTCCGGGTGAACACCGAGACCGGCGAGTACCTCTCGCGCGCCTGAGCCTCCCGCGTCCCGCCACGGGTCCCGAGATCCATGGACAAGTCGCCCCCGGCCCCCTCGCACGGCTGGATCGAGGTCGTCCCCGGCAGCATGTTCAGCGGCAAGACCGAGGAACTGATCCGCCGCCTGCGCCGCGCGCAGATTGCCAAGCAGCGGGTGCAGATCTTCAAGCCGCGCCTCGACAACCGCTTCGGCGACGACCACATCACGAGCCACAGCGACATGCGGCTCGCCTCCGAGAACGTCACGAGCTCGCGCGAGCTGCTCGAGCGCGTCGATCCGGCGACGCAGGTCGTCGGCATCGACGAGGGGCAGTTCTTCGACGCCGAGCTGCCGGCCGTCTGCAACACGCTCGCCGACCAGGGCAAGCGCGTCGTCGTCGCCGGGCTCGACCAGGACTACCTCGGCAAGCCCTTCGAGCCGATGCCGCAGTTGCTGGCCATCGCGGAGTACATCACCAAGACGCTGGCCATCTGCGTCGTCTGTGGGAACCCGGCCAACCACACGCAGCGGCTCGTGCTCAGCCGCGAGCGCGTGCTCGTGGGCGCGTCGGGCGCCTACGAGGCGCGGTGCCGCGCCTGCTTCGACCCACGCCTCGCCGGACCGGCCGAGTGAGGCCGCGGCCGGCGCCTTGACCCCGTCGTGCGCGGGCCGGTACAACCGATGTGCGCCGCGGGGCGTGCATCGTGGACGCCAGCCACTTCTACCACCTGCAGGTCGCCCTCGGGGCGGTCGTCCTCGCCCTGAACGTGGTGACGGGCGCGCGGCTGCTGCGTGCCTGGCGGCTGCGGCGCGGCGCGGTGCTCACCTGGCCGGTCCCGCGCCCGCCCTACTACGGCCTCAGCCTCTTCATCGGCGTCGTCTTCGGCGGGCTGGTGCTGCTCGAGGTGTTCGTGTTGCGGCGCGCCTTCGGGTTCTGGTTCTTCGACCTGATGATGCTGGTCTACTACGGCTACCTGGCGCCGCTGGCCGCGCGCGTGCCGCGGGGGTTCTACGAGAGCGGGATCTGGACCGATGGCGGCTTCGTGCCCTTCGCCGACGTCGCGCGCCTCGCCTGGCGGGAGGACCCGGGCATCGTCCTGATGATCGTCTCCCACGCCCGCCGGGCCGTCCACCAGCTGGCCGTGCCGCAGCAGTGCTACGCGGAGGCGCGCCGGCTGCTGCGCGACCGGCTCGCCGGCGATGCCATCCAGTTCGCGCCGCCGGCGCTGGACCTCGGGGCCCACGACGCCCGCGACGACGTCTGACTCCGGCCGCCCATGGTTGGGACGCTCGCCCCGACGCGGGGATCCCCATCGACACCGGCGACTCCGAGGTCGGGCGCGGCGGCCGCTTGGCCACAGATTCGTCCCCTGGGCCGTCCCCGGGGCGCGACACGCCGGGCCGTCCGTCGTACACTGCGCCCGACGTCCCGTCGCCGGAGGGCCCAATGACCTGGTCGCGCATCCGCCCGTCGTGCTGGTTCTCCCTCGTGCTGTTCGCCGGCAGTTGCCTGTTGGCCGACCCGGCCGCCGCCGGTCAGCCGCGCGGCGACATCAACAGCCCCATCGACCTCGTGGTCCTGCAGAGCATGATGCCTGCGAAGGTGCGCGCCGGCGCGAAGTTCCAGTTGATCGACGAGATCGAGAACGGCGGGCAGGAGGCGGCGCCCGAGAGCATCGCGATTTTCTACCTGTCCACCGACGACGTGCTCGACGAGAAGGATCTCGCGATCAAGGGCCGCCGCGTGCCACCGCTCGCGCCCGGCCGCAGCCACAGCCAGCCCACCACGATCTCGATCGACTTCGACGTGCCGCCCGGGGACTACTACCTGATCGTCGCCGCCGACGCCCGGCGTGAGGTGCCCGAACGCATCGAGGCCAACAACACGAAGGCCACCAAGTTCACGTTGCTTCCGCGCAAGTAGGGGGGCGGGCTTGCCCGGCCCGAGGCATGCCTCGCCCCTACGGTGACTGGATCGCCGCCTCGAGCAGCGGCAGCAGGGCTGCCGGGCACTCGCGCTGCGGCACGTGGCCGCAGTCGGCAATGGTGTGCAGGGTCGCGTGGGGCAGGCGCGCGCGCGCCTGCTCGGCGTAGGCCAGGGGGATGAGGCGGTCGTCGGCGCCCCAGATCAGCACCACCGGCGTCGCGATCTCGTCGAGCTTGTCGTCGAGGAGCCACTCCTCGAAGGTCGAGAGCGGGGCGTTGGCGAGGCGCGAGAGCGGGCTCGCGGGCGCGCGCGACACGAAGTCGTCGAGCACGAAGTCGGGGACGCGCGGGGCCTTGGGGCTCACCAGCGCGTCCATCACGCGCCGCGCGTCGTTGCGCGTGCGGGGCAGCAGCATCGCCGCCGCCTCGGTGTTGCCGCCGCGCATGATGGCGCCGTTGACGGCCACCACCAGGCGCACGTCGGCGGGGTGCCGGTGCGCGTGGATCAGCGCGAGGAAGCCGCCCAGGGAGTTGCCGACGAGCACCACGGGCCGCCCGGCCGACTCGGCGCGCAGGACGCTGGCGAGGCCCGCCACGAGGTCGGCGATGGTCAGCGGCCCGTCGGCCGGCGCGCTCTCGCCGTGCGCGGCCAGGTCGGGGATCACGACGCGGTGGGTGGCGGCGAGGGTGGGGGCGACGCGCGCCCAGGTGCCGGCCTGGTCGTTGGCCCCGTGGACGAGGACGAGGACGGGCCCCGCGCCGCCGCGGAAGTAGCGCACCGGACCGCGCGGCGCGTCGGTCCACGTGGCCTCGAAGCCCGAGGCCCGCAGCGCGTAGCGGCCGGCGATCTCCGCGGCCCGCATGGGCGCCAGCCACACGGCGACCCCGGCGGCGAGGCCGAGGAGCACCAGGGCGGCCGCCAGCCACGCGGCGGTGCGCCGCGCCCGCGACGTCCCGGGGCGGCTCATCGGGAGGGCCGGCCTCTCACCGGCCGGCGAACTGGCGCAGCAGCCAGCCGATGGGGCCGGAGCCGTGCGCCGTCGGGTCTCCCAGCCAGTCGGGCGGCGTCAGCCACACGAAGGCGAGGATCAGGATCACCATGACGTCGTACTGCCAGGTGGCCCGCTCGAACTGCCAGTAGAGCGCGTGCCAGATGGCGCGGAAGGGCATCGGCAGGTCGCGTTCCGGGCGGATCATGCCGCGGCTCCCTTCATCTCGGGGTCGTTCAGCGCGCGCCACGTGTAGTAGATGCGGGCGAACACCGTGGCCACCGACAGCACCAGGATGACCCACAGCACCGCGGCCATGCGGTTGGTGAAGGCGCCGATCATGAAGAGCACGATGCGCTCGGGCCGCTCCATGAAGCCCACCTTGCACTTGACGACGAGCGACTCGGCCCGCGCGCGCGTGTAGCTGGTGAGGATGGCGAACATCATCGCCAGCGCCGACACCATCACGTAGTCGGTGCGCCCGAGCTGCGAGTAGAGGTAGATGAGGCCCACGAACAGCGAGATGTCGCTGAAGCGGTCCATCACCGAGTCCCAGAACCCGCCGAAGTCCGACGAGAGCTGCAGCTCGGTGGCCACCTTGCCGTCGATGAAGTCGAAGATGTTGGCCAGCGTCATGATGACGCCGGCCGTGACGAACGTGCCGAGCCCCAGCGCCCAGGCCGCCGCGATGTTGATCAGCACCCCGATGAAGGTGAGCACGTTGGGGTGGACGCGGAACCTGACGCAGGTGGCGATGATCGCGCGCAGCGGCAACATGAAGGTTGCGCCGACCAGGCCGGTGAAGGTCATGGAACAGTCCTGGTTTGTGCCGGCGGCGCGCCGCACACCCGGCGGGCGCGTGCCGCAAAGCGGCAAGGATAACACGTTCGTATAATCAGGGTCTGGGGCTTGGGGCCTGCGGCCTGGGGCCTCCCGTGGTTGCCCCCGATGCCCATCGCCGACCTCAAGGACCAGATCGCGCGGCTGCCCGAGCAGCCCGGGGTCTACCTCTTCGCCAACGGCGCGGGCGAGACCATCTACGTCGGCAAGGCGCGCGTGCTCCGCGACCGCGTGCGCAGCTACCTCGCGGCCCACGGCGCCAGCCCCAAGACCGACGCCCTGCTGCAGGAGGCCGAGCGCCTCGACGTCATCGTCACCGACTCGGTGGTCGAGGCGCTCGCCCTCGAGAACAACCTCATCAAGCGGCGCGCCCCGCGCTACAACGTGCTGCTGCGCGACGCCAAGAGCTATCCCTACCTGCGCCTGACGACCGCCGAGACCTACCCGCGCATCCACGTCGCGCGGCGGGTGGAGCGCGACGGCCACCACTACGCCGGGCCCTTCCTGCCGGCCTCGCTGGCGCGGCGCACGATGAACCTCACGCACCGGCTCTTCGGCATCCGGTCGTGCCGCGAGGCGCTCGACGGCCAGAGGCCCCGGCCGTGCCTCGAGTACGACATCCACCGCTGCATCGCGCCGTGCGTCGCCTCGATCTGCTCGGTGGAGCGGTATCGCGAGGCCACCCGCAGCGCGCAGCTGTTCCTCGAGGGCCGCAACGACGAGCTGCTCGAGCGGCTCGCCGCGCAGATGCGCGACGCCGCGGCGCACGAGCGCTTCGAGGAGGCGGCGCAGCTGCGGGACGCCGTCCGCACGGTGGAGACGCTGCGCGACCGCAAGCAGAAGATGGCGACGCCGGGGTTCGGCGACCGCGACGCGTTCGGCGTGAAGGTCGGCGCGGAGGGGGCGGCCGTGCACGTGTTCCAGATGCGCCGGGGGCGCGTGGTGGACCACGTGGACCTGTCGGCCGACGTGTCGGGCGGCGGCAGCGACGCCGAGGTGCTCGAGGCGGCGCTGCAGCAGTTCTACGAGGACCAGGTGCCCCCGCCCGAGGTGGACGTGCCGGGGCTGCCGCCCGATCCCGAATGGCTGGAGGACTGGCTCTCGCTGCGGGGCGGGCGGCGCGTGAAGCTGGTGGTGCCCCAGCGCGGCGAGAAGCGCGAGCTGCTCGAGCTGGCGGCGCGCAACGCGGCGCTCGCCTACGAGTCGCGGGCCAACGACATGGGCGTCGCGCAGTACGACGCCCTCGAGACGCTGCGCACCGCGCTCGCGCTGCCGCGCCTGCCGCGCCGCATCGACTGCTTCGACATCTCCACCATCCAGGGCAGCGAGACCGTCGCGTCCATGGTGGTGTGCGAGCACGGGCGGATGCGCCGCGGCCAGTACCGCCGCTTCCGGGTGACTGGCGCGGGGGGGCTGGCCCGTCCCGCCTTCGGCGCCGACGACTTCGCGGCGATGCGCGAGGTGGTGGGCCGCCGCTACCGCCGCGTGGCCGCCGACGACGGGCCGTGGCCCGACCTCATCGTCATCGACGGCGGGGCGGGGCAGCTCGGCGCGGCCTACGAGGCGCTCGCGGAACTCGACCTCGCGCACCTGGTGGCCATCGGCCTCGCCAAGAAGGAGGAACTCGTCGTCACCCGCGACGGCCGCGAGCCCCTCGCCTTCCCGCGCGAGAGCGCGGCCCTGCGCCTGCTGCAGCAGATTCGCGACGAGGCCCACCGCTTCGCGGTGACGTTCCACCGCCGCGCCCGCGCCATGCGCGACCTGCGCTCGGAGCTCGACACGCTGCCGGGCATCGGCCCCCGCCGGCGCAAGGCGCTGCTGACCGCCTTCGGCAGCGTGGCCGGCGTGCGGCGGGCCACGCGCGAGGACCTCGAGGCGGTGGTCGGGGCGCGCGCGGCCGACGCCGTGCTCGCCTGGGCCGACGCCCAGCGGTGAGGCGGGGCCCCACCGGTGGTCATGGCGCCGTTGCCCGACGCTGCTATCATCCAGCCCGTCCTCACGGAGCCCTCATGCCCGATGCCATCGTCCTGCGCCAGCTGACCAAGACCTTCGGCGACACCACGGCGGTCCGCGACCTCGACCTCGTGGTGCCCCAGGGCGCGCTCTACGGGGTGATCGGCCCCAACGGCGCCGGCAAGACCACCTCGATCCGGATGATGCTGTCGATCCTGTTCCCCGACAGCGGCGAGATCGCCATCCTCGGCCACCGGTCGGCGCTCGAGGCCAAGGACCGCATCGGCTACCTGCCGGAGGAGCGGGGCGTCTACAAGAAGATGCGGGTGCGCCAGTTCCTGGCGTACATGGCCTCGCTCAAGGGCGTGTCCGACAACGGGCTGGCGCGCAAGGTGGACGGGTGGCTGGAGCGCGTGGGCCTCGCCGACAGCGCCGGCAAGCGGTGCGAGGAACTCTCGAAGGGCATGCAGCAGAAGGTGCAGCTCATCGCGGCGATGATCCACGAGCCCGACCTGCTCGTGCTCGACGAGCCCTTCAGCGGCCTGGACCCCGTCAACCAGCGGCTGCTGCGCGACCTCGTCGTGGCCGAGCACCGCCGCGGGGCCACCGTGCTGTTCTCCACGCACGTCATGGTGCACGCCGAGCAGCTGTGCGACCACATCGTCATGATCCACCGCGGCACCAAGGTGCTGGACGAGACGATGACCGGCATCCGCACGCGGTTCGACCCGCGCAGCCTCGTGTTCGAGCCGCTCGAACCCTCGGCCGACTTGGCGGGCCTGGCGCGGCTGCCGGGCGTGCAGTCGGTGCGGCGGGACGGGCGGGCCTGGGAGATCGCGCTCGGCGAAGGCGTGGACCCGGGCGCGGCGATCGCGGCCGTGGCCGCGGCGCTGCCGGCCGCGCGCATCGAGTTGCGGCGGCCCACGCTCGAGGACGTGTTCGTCGGGATCGTCGCCGAAGGCGAGGGTGGGCAGGAGGCGCGCGACCGGCTGCGCGCGGCGGTGCGCGACGAGGCGGCGGAGGTGCAATCGTGAGCAAGGTGCTGCGCATCGCGGCGCGCGAGTTCGAGGCGACGGTCGCCACCAAGGGCTTCATCTTCGGGCTGCTGATCACGCCGTTGATCCTCGGGTTGATGATCGTCGCCATTCCGCGGTTGATGACGAGGGAGGCGCCACGGATCAGCGGCGAGGTCGCCGTCATCGACCCCACCGGCCAGGTGAGCGACGGTGTGGCCGCCCGCCTGCGGCCCGAGGCCCTGGCCGCCCGCCGCGACGCGCAGCGGCGGCGCCTGCGGGAGGCCAGCGCCCAGGCCGCGCAGGCAATGGGCGGCGCGTCGCAGCAGCGCGTGGACCAGCAGATCGACCAGGTGCTCGGCAACGTGCCGCAGCTCGCGGTGCAGGCCCTGCCGGCCGCGTCCGACGTCGAGCAGGAGAAGACGGCGCTGGTGGGCGGCTCCGGCGACCCGCGCGCGCACCAGGGCCGGCTCGCGCTCGTCGTCGTGCACCCGAACGCCGTGCAGCGCGCGTCGGACGCCGGGGCCTTCGGCACCTACGACCTCTACGTCCGCGACAAGCTCGACGACCGCATCGAGGACGAGATCCGCAACGGCCTGCGCGAGGCGATCGTCGACGCGCGCGTGCGGCAGTCGGGGCTGGACCGGGCGCAGGTCGAGGCGCTCACCCGCGTGGCGCCGGTGACGTCGCGGACGGTGACCGCCGCCGGCGAGCGCGAGACCAACGAGGTGGCCAACGCGCTGCTGCCGGCCGGCTTCATGGTGCTGTTGCTGGTGTCGGTCCTGACGAGCGGGCAGTACCTGCTGACCTCCACCGTGGAGGAGAAGTCCAACCGCGTGGTCGAGGTGCTGCTGTCGGCCGTCTCACCCATGGAGCTGATGACGGGCAAGATCCTGGGGCAGTTGCTCGTGGGCCTGCTCGTGCTGGCGCTCTACGCCGGCCTCGGCGTCTCGGCCCTCTTCTCCTTCGCCATGATGGGCGTCCTGGACGTCTCGCTCATCCTCTACCTCGTCGTCTTCTTCCTCCTCTCCTACCTGACGCTCGGCTCGCTGATGGCGGCCATCGGCTCTGCGGTCAACGAGATGCGCGAGGCGCAGACGATGATGACGCCCGTCATGCTGGTCGTGATGGTGCCGTGGTTCCTGTGGATGCCGATCAGCCGCGATCCGAACTCGCTGTTCGCCACGGTGCTGAGCTTCGTGCCGCCGCTCGGCAACTTCGTCATGCTGCTGCGGATGACGTCCACGGCGCCGCCCCCGGCCTGGCAGGTGTGGCTGGCGATCCTGGTGAGCGCGGCCGGGGCCTACGCGGCCGTGTGGTTCGCGGCCAAGGTGTTCCGCATCGGCCTGCTCATGTTCGGCAAGCCGCCGTCCTTCGCCACGCTGGTGAAGTGGGCGCGCATGGCGTGATCGCCGTCGCGGGGCGGACGGGCGCGGTCAGGACCCGAGGTCGACGGCCCTCGTCACCAGCCGGTACATGAGCAGGGCGGCGCGTTCGACCTGCACCGGCAGCGCGTCGAGGGCGATGTGCTCGCCGGGCGCGTGCTCGCCCGTCCCGACCGCGCCCAGGCCGTCGAGCGCGGGCAGCCGGCCCGAGACGAACGAGATGTCGCCGGCCCCGCGCCGCGCCGGATCGTGCGCCGTGACCGGGCCGTGGCCGAGGTCGCGCGAGCACGCGTCGTAGGCGCGCAGCAGCCCGAGGTTGGCGTCGGTGGGCTCCATCGACGGCATCCCGTCGGAGAACGTGATGGTCGCCGCGGTGCGCGGCAGGTTGCCCGACGCGACGATCGCCCGCATCGTCGCGCGCGCCCGCTCCAGCTGATCCCGCGTCAGGAAGCGCAGGTCGCCGTCCACGAGCACCTCCCGGGCCACCACGTTGGTCTTCCCCGTGGCGTGGCCCGTGGCCGTGTCGGCGTCGAGGGCCACGTCGGTCCCCCCGACGATGACGCTCGGGTTGAAGGTGACGCTCGGCTCGCGCAACCGCTCGTGGAAGGCCGAGAGGATCCGCGCCGCCTCGAACGCCGCGCCGCTCCCCAGCGTGTCCCCGAAGATGTTGGAGGAGTGCCCCTGCTCGCCGGTGACGCGCAGGCGCCACGCGCTGAACCCACGGCGCCCGACCACCGCCGCCCCTGGTTCGTGGCCCTCGAAGGCGAGGACGACGTCGCTCGCGGCGGCCGCCTCGAAGAGGGCCGCGCGGCTCACCTCGTACGGGCGTCCCGTGTCCTCCTCGTCGCCGGTAAAGACGACGGTCACCGTGCAGGCGTCGAGGGCGCCGACGGCCGCGAGCGCGTGCAGGGCCTCGAGGGCCACGAGGTTGCCGCCCTTCATGTCGGCGATGCCGCTGCCGTAGGCGCTCGCGCCGTCGCGGCGGAACGGCTCGCCTTCGAGCACCGTGTCGAGGTGCCCGACGAGCAGCAGGCGCCGCCCGCGCGAGCCACGCGAGGCGACGAAGTGCCCGGCGCGGCCCACCGCCGACTGGTCCACCCACCGCGGCGCGAAGCCGAGCGCGCCGAAGGCCTCCGCGTAGAGCGCACCCAGTCGCCGCACGCCGTCGTGGTTGCCGCTGGCGCTCGCGATGTCCACGGAGCGCTGCAGCAGGGCGATCGCGGCCTCCCGGCGCGCCGCGACCGCGCGGACGAGGTGGCGCTCGACCTCCGAGAGGCCGGGGCGGGTGGCAGGAGAGGAGGGCACGGCGGAGGTGGGCGCGGGTCGGTCGAACATCCGCGGGGATTGTAGCCCCGCCCGGGGGCGGGTGGCGGCAGCCGGCGGGCGTGTGATTGAATGGCGTGTTGCGCCGGGGGCGGCCGGGGGATCCCGGGACCCGCCACGTGCCGGCGTCCGTTGTCGATGTCCCCCCCGATCCGCCTCGCCTTCCTCGGTTGCGGCTTCATCACCAGCGTCCACAGCCGGGTCCTCCGGTCGCTTCGCCGCGACTTCGCCTGCGCGTACGCCAGCCGCGACGCGGCGCGGGCCGAGCGCTTCCGGCGCCAGTTCGGCGGCGTGCGCGGGTTCGGCAGCTACGAGGCCGCCATCGCCGACCCGGAGATCGACGCGGTGGTGGTGGCCGTGCCGCCGCGCGACCACCTGTCGCTGGCGCTGGCGGCGCTCGCGGCGGGCAAGCACGTGCTGGTGGAGAAGCCCGCGTTCCCGCGCACCGACGACTTCCTGGCGGCGGCGGCGGCGCGGGACCGCGCCGGGCGCACGGTGATCGTGGGCGAGAACGACCACTACAAGCCGCTCGCCGTGTGCCTGCGGCGGCTCGTCGCCGAGGGCGTCGTGGGCGAGATGGTGCTCGCGCACTTCACGACCATCGCGCGGCGGCTGAAGACGGCCGGCGACTGGCGCAACGACGAGGCGGTGGCCGGCGGCGACGCCTTCTTCGAGGAGGGCATCCACTGGCTGCACGTGGCGGGCAGCCTGGGGCCGCGCATCACCCGCGCCGTCGGCTTCCGCCCGCCCGCCTCGCCCGAGGGCCCCGACCGGCGGGCCAAGAGCATGCTCGTGGCGTTCGGCTACGACAACGGCGCCGCCGGCGCCCTCTACTACTCGCGCGAGGTGCCGTCGCTGCTGCGCGGCCTGCGCCTCTCGAAGATCTTCGGCCGGCGCGGCGTGATCACCTTCGAGTCGAACGGGGCCTTCGTGGTGGCGCGCGGCGCCGGGGGGCCGCGGGTGATCCAGCCGGGCCTGCGCGACATCCGTGGCTACCGGGCGATGTACGCCGACATCGCGCGCGCGAACCGGACCCGCCCGCCGCCGGAGATGAGCCTCGAGCGGGCGCTCGAGGACCAGCGGATCATGGACCAGGTCTACGCGAGCCTCGACCAGGCGGATCCACACGCCCCGGGCCACTCGACGCCCCGCCCCGGAGCGCGATGACCACGCAGCGGTTCGACATCGTCATCGTCGGCAGCGGCGCCGGCGGCGGCACGGTGGCCCACGCCCTGTCGGCCACGCCCGCCCGCATCCTCGTCCTCGAGCGCGGCGACTTCGTGCCGCAGGAGCCCGAGAACGCCGACCCGGCCGCCGTCTGGAAGCACCTCCGCTACCGCACGACGGAACACTGGCTCGACGAGCGCGGCCGCGCGTTCCGGCCCTACACGCACTACTGCGTGGGCGGCAACACGAAGTTCTGGGGCAGCGTGATGTACCGGCTGCGCGAGGAGGACTTCGCCGAGGTGGCGCACGTGGACGGCGTGTCGCCCGCGTGGCCGATCGACTACGCGACGCTCGCCCCCTACTACGACCGGGCCGAGCGGCTCTACCACGTGCACGGCGTGCAGGACGGCGACCCGACCGAGCCGCCGCACGGGCCGTATCCCTTTCCGCCGGTGCCGCACGCGCCGCGCATGGCCGAGATCGTCGGGCGGCTGCGCGAGATGGGCCTGCACCCCTCGACGCTGCCGCTCGGGCTGCGGCACCCGGGCGAACCTGGGGGCTGCGTCCTCTGCAACACCTGCAACTCGTTCCCCTGCCGGCTGCTGGTGAAGAGCGAGGCCGACGTGTGCTGCGTGCGGCCGGCGCTCGAGCGGCCGACCGTGACGCTGTGGACGGGGGCCTTCGCGCACCGCCTGCTGACCGACCCGTCCGGCCGGCGCGTCGAGGCGATCGAGGTGGAGCGCCGGGGCGAGCGCGTGCGGGTGGAGGCGCCGCTCGTCGTCGTGTCGTGCGGCGCCGTCAACTCGGCGGCGCTGCTGCTGCGCTCGGCCAGCGACAAGCACCCCGACGGGCTCGCGAACTCGTCGGGGCTCGTCGGCCGCCGGTACATGGCGCACCTGGCGACGATGATGCAGGGGTTCCACCCGTTCCGGGTGAACGACACCGTGTTCCAGAAGACGGTGGCGATCAACGACTTCTATCGCAACGGTCCCGACGCCGACTACCCGCTCGGGCAGATCCAGTCGCAGGGGCGCACGCACGGGGTGATGGCGCAGATCGTGGTGCCGTGGATTCCGCTGTGGGCCTACGACGCCTGGGTGGCGCGCGGCGTGGACTGGCTGGCGATGTCGGAGGACCTGCCCGACGATCGCAACCGCGTCACCGTGGACCGCGACGGGCGCATCCGGCTCTGGTATCGTCCGAACAACCTCAAGGCGCATCGCCGGCTCGTGCGGGAGGCCAAGCGCATCCTCCGCAAGCTCGGGGCCTGGGCCATCGTGGAGCACTCGCACCACGCGCAGAACACGACCCACCAGTGCGGGACGCTGGTGTTCGGCACCGACCCGCGGCGATCCGTGCTCGACACCTTCTGCCGGGCGCACGACGTCGAGAACCTGTTCGTGGTGGACGCGTCGTTCTTCCCCTCGTCCGCGGCGGTGAACCCCGCGCTGACGATCGTCGCGCAGGCGCTGCGCGTCGCGGACCACATCGTCGAGACGCACGTGTCGTAGGGGACACGCAACCTGCGACCGGGGTCGCGCGTTCCCGCGGGGACGCGCGCGCCGGCGCCATCGAGAGGAGCCCAGTCGTGCGAGCCCGATCCTTCAGCCACGTCGGCCTCACCGTGTCGGACTTCAACAAGGCCGTCCGCTTCTACGCGGACGTGTTCGGGTGCCCCCTGGTGGGCGTGGCGGACACGCCGCCCGAGCGCGTGCGGGCGTTCTTCGGGGTGGAGGGCGAGGCGCCGCGCTGCAAGATCGGGTGGATCCGCGTGCCCGGCGGCGGCGTGCTGGAGATCTTCGCCTTCGAGCCCAAGCAGCCGCCGGTCGGGATTCCCTGGAACCGCATCGGGCTCACGCACTTCTCCTTCAACGTGCGCAACCTGCAGCGCTGGCACGACTACCTCGTGGAGAAGGGCGTGGAGATCGTGAGCAAGCCCGAACGCTCGCCGCGCGGCCATTCCTTCTTCTTCGTGCGCGACTTCGACGGCAACCTGATCGAGCTGATGGACCTCGGTTACATGTACTACGTGCTCGGGTGGCTGGGCCCGCTCGGCGGCTGGCTGTTCCGCCGCGGGATGTACAAGCAGTATTACGAGTAGGGGCCAGGCAGGCCTGGCCCGTGGCGTTCCTGCATCGGACCGCGGACCGACCGCGGGTCTGAAGACCCGCGGCTACATCACGGGATGTAGCCCGGGGTCTTGAGACACCGGGGGCCGGGCGGGCGTGCGGCGCGGCCTGTACAAGCCGGATTAAGATCCCTAGTC
>JADHED010002440.1_pt1 | contig 13001 bp, 10 predicted proteins | sample 8952041 | NCBI WGS metagenome assembly JADHED01 (sample SAMN16124423, study PRJNA663239) | bioreactor sludge metagenome | isolation source: sludge (control) | place: India:Bengaluru | collected 2018-09-08
TACACCTGGCACATTTGTGAGTGATATAGGTGGAACATTTGAAGTGATATTATCATTAAAGCTTACATTATTATCTTTGCAATAAAGGACTATGGAAGCTATTTCTTCTTTTGTCATCATAACTCTTTGTTTTGTAAACCCTCAGTAAACTCCGTCTATAAATATAGAATCTTCCCGTGTACTTTTGTGGCTAAAAACAACTATTATGGTATATTGGAATTTAGCTTACTTCAAGCAACTCTGCGAGCAATACACTACTTCAGGTACTAATGCACGTACTTTTTGTCAGTTACAAGGTATCAATGAAAACCGTTTTTATTATTGGATCCATAAGCTTAAGCTTAATGCAACTTCATCGAGAGCATCCAATGCAATTCCCGTTGCTAAAGCTCCTAAGGAGTTTATTCCTCTTACTTCTAAAGTAGCAAGGGGGCTTACAGGCGTTTCTTTAAAAGCGAAAAGCAATGAGTTAGTTCCAGTAAAGTCGCAAGATCTAGATCTGCAGTTAACCTATCCCAATGGTGTGGTATTAGAGTTTAGAGAAGGATTTGATATAGAGGTACTCAAAGAACTAATTACTCTAATACCTTAGGCCTATGTTTAGCTTGACATCTTCCGATAGATTCTACTTGTATCCTTATCCAACCGATATGCGTAAGAGTTTCTATACACTTAGCGGTATTGTTACGAATCAAATGGGAATGGATATACAAAAGGGTGATGCGTTTATCTTTATCAATAAACCTTGCACAGCTATGAAGATACTTCACATGGAATATGGCGGTTTGGTTATTTACCATATGAAGTTATCTCAGGGACAGTTTTCTCTGCCCACTATAGATTTTCAAGAAGGTAAAACCGTATCACATCAGACGCTTTGGAGTGATCTCGTTCTTATGGTTCAAGGTATAGATTCTCAGCGTGTAAAGCATCATAAAAGGTGGAGTTCGGAGAGTCAATAAGCTATGTTATTGACTAAAAAGCGATAGAAAATAGTTTCATATTTGTGCGGTAATCTCGCCTTTTTTTCGTACCTTTATGGTATTAAAGAAAGCCCCAAATGACCGATAATTCTTTTGATAAAGATGAACTTATATGCCAATTAATGGCTGATCGTGATCGATTGTTTAGAGAAAACAGTCGCTTACGTTCAGCTGCAACTGTTGACTCTGAAACTCAAAGAATAGATTATAAAGAGCAGCTGAATCAAAAGGAAACTATTATTAACCAGAAAGATGAACTTCTCGAGAAAAAAGAGGCCCGTATTGCTCAATTAGAAAAACAGGTAGCTTACCTAAACCGTATGCTCCATGGTGGGAAAGCAGAACGTTATATCAATCCGAATCCAGATGCAAGGCAACTCGATATCTTCGAAGGTATTGATTTACTTCCTGGTGAAGAGGAAGCAGCCATTAAAGCTCAGAAAGAGATTAGCACCGAGAAAGAACAGAGGGTTAAACGTATGGAGAAAGCAAAGAGCAATCCGGTACGTAAAACTTTACCTGAGCATCTTGAACGCAAAGAAAAGCATCTATACCCTGAAGGGTACAATCCAGAAGAGTGGATTCTATTAGATGAACAAGAGCCTCTCTATACTGAAGTCTTGATGAAAGAGCCTACTAAGTTTTATGTGCTTCGTACCTACCGACATAAAGCTATTCGCAAATCAGATCGAGTAATTATTACAGCACCTTGTCCTAGCAAACCCATTGCTAAAAGTTATGCATCTTCTTCTCTACTAGCAGACCTTATGGTGGATAAGTATGTAGACCACATCCCATTCTATAGGCAACAAAAACAATTTGAACGATTAGGTATGAAGGTACCCGAATCAACGATTCTTGGGTGGTTCCAACAGGTAAGTGACTTACTTATGCCGCTCTACTTCCGATTATGGGAGTTGATGAAGAAAGTCGATTATTTGCAATGCGACGAGACCATACTACCGGTGGTACGTAATAATAAACACAAGACAGTAAAGGGATACCTTTGGCTTGTGCGAGATCCTATGTCCGGGCATCAATACTTCTATTGGGATAAAGGCTCAAGAAGTGGTGAGGTGGTGCTTAAACTCTTTAACGGGTATCAAGGGGCTTTACAGACCGATGGTTATGAACGATATGAGCTACTCGAGGGGAAGAAAGGGGTAATTCTATTATCTTGTTGGGCACATGCCAGGAGAAAATTTACCGAAGCGATTAAGAATGACCAAACACGCTCTGAAAATGCATTAGAACAGATCCAACTGCTCTACGAGGTGGAGCGCCAGATTAAGGACCAAGTACTCAGCTTTGAAGAGGCTGCCAAACTTAGAAAACGATTGGCTTACCCCATTATGGTCCGATTTGAAAAGTGGATCGTGGCAGAGTACCCTAAGGTTGTCAAAGGTAGCCCTATAGAAAAGGCCTTTCTCTACACCTACAAACGCTTTAATAAGTTATCTCGTTATCATTTAGATGGTAGATACGCAATTGATAACAATGGCATTGAAAATGCAGTGAGACCCGTAGCGGTGGGACGAAAGAATTATTTGTTCTGTCAAAATGATGACGGGGCAGAAAGCACAGCTATTATTTATAGTCTAATGGGCTGCTGCAAAGCCGCTGGTGTAGACTTCCGCACTTGGATGATTTACTTCTTAGATCATGTACATGATTATGATCAGGACTATACAAAAGATATAGCCGAATTACTGCCAGACAATTTAAAAGTGGCAGGAGTAATTTGAAATCAATGAAATCATGGAAAACCATTAAATCTACGAAATCCACCACCTCTTTTAAAAACATTGAAATCCTTGAGATGAAAAACTAAAACATATCAAGGATTTATTGTATCTAACAACACGGAGTTTACTGGGGGCTTACTTTGTTTTTAGGCAAAAATAAAAAGAATGAAATGAGGATAAAAGATGCATTTCACCGAAGGATTACGTTTAATTGATGAATTTCTTCAACAGATTCTGTAGAGCAACAATGTAAGCCATCAGCAAACCCCGTATTCCCCCAATAGTTCCCAAAGCCTATCTTCGCGCAAATTCTAAAATGCGCAGAAATGAAATATCAAACCATTGAACAGTTCAGGGAACTTTACAACGAGTGGAAGTCCAGCCGCCTCACGGTCCGTTCGTTTTGTAGGAATATGGGGATTAACGAATCCCGGTTCTATTATTGGAAGAAGAAAATCGAAGCACCCATAGAGACGGCATCCGGCAGCTTCATTCCCATTCAGATGAACCAGGGTAGGAATGGAAAGATACAGATATGCAGTCCGCAACCAGGCAAGAGTATGGGACCCGCCTCCGCTTCCGCCCAGGATGTCTGCGAAATTGTTTACGGCAATGGCGTCATCCTGAGAATCAAATCCGACATGAGCCTGGAAATGCTCAAGGCATTAATCACCCTATAATCCTACTGCCATGTTCTGCCTGAATGATAGCAATCGCTTCTTTCTTTATCCTTATCCTACGGACATGAGGAAAAGTTTTTATTCCCTCAGCGGGATAGTCTCCAATGAAATGGGTATGAATGTCCAAAATGGAGACGCATACGTGTTTCTGAATAAAAACCTGACCAATCTGAAGATACTCCATGCCGAGTTCGGAGGGCTGGTCATCTATAATCTGAAACTTGAAAGAGGAACCATACAGCTTCCGGAAATGGACAAGGAGGACATGTCCGGTTCGCTTACCGTAGCCTGGTCCGAGCTGGTTCTGATGGTGCAGGGACTATCACTTTCGCAGTGTACCAGACAGACCCGGTGGTCGCCTAGGAAGAAGTAGCTTTTTTAGCACAAAAAGTGCTTTACAGTTGCCTGTGTCAGCGATTTTCTGTATCTTTACATCGTAAGGAAAGAATAGAAAATCATGTCAGAACAAACCCAAGAACAAGAATTGATTGCACGCCTGCTGCTCGACAGGGATGACGAATACCGTCGTGCAAACATGGCGGAGCAGCAGGTTGCCGAGCTTTCTGACATGAGCGTTCTGAGACAGAAACTTGAACAGCAGATAGCTGACCAGGACAAGGAATTGTCCAAGAAGAAGCAGACCGTAGAAAAGTTGGAGAACAAGGTCAGCGAACTTGAACAGAAACTGAGATACCTGGAGCGTAAAGTCTGGGGTTCCATGTCGGAAAAGAGACGCCTGCCCGAGGATCCTTCCCAATTACAACTGGACTTCGGCAAATTGGAGATGTCGGAAGACGAACAGGAACTCGTCAAGGAAGCGCTTGATGAAATCAAGGATTATAAGAAAGTCCACGTAAAAGAGCATCTGAAGAAGGTTCCAGTAAGGCAGAAACTGCCAGAAGATCTTCCCCGCATCGAAGAGCATATCTATCCCGAAGGCTACAAGGGACATGAAAATGAATGGATACTCTTTGAAGACATCGAGACATCGGAACATCTTGAACTGAAACCCGCTGAATTCTATGTCCGTGTCACGGTCCGCCACAAGGGCATGCGTAAGGAAAACAAGGAAATCATCACAGCGCCGGTACCGAATGAACCGCTTGCCAAAAGCTATGCCAGCGCCTCCCTGCTAACAGACCTGATGGTCGGGAAATATGTGAACCACCTTCCTTTCCACCGGCAAATACTGATTTACAAACGTATCGGAGTCACCCTGCCGGCCTCCACCATCGAACTCTGGTTCCATAGCGTGGCCGACCTCATGAGGCCCACCTATTACAGACTGAAGGAGTTGATCCTGTCAAAGGATTACATCCAGTCCGACGAGACAACCATCCCCATCGTGGACAACGAAAAGCAAAAGACCGTCAAAGGGTATCTGTGGCTGGTTAAGGACATCGGAAGCAACCAGGTCTTCTTCCACTACAACGAAGGCTCCCGAGGACAGAAGGTGGTCATCCAGCTCTTCAAGGATTACAAGGGGGCCATTCAAACAGACGGTTATACCGGATACAGCATCTTGGAAAAATTTGATGGAATAACGACCCTGAACTGCTGGTGCCACGCCAGACGCTACTACGACAGGGCTTTGAACAACGATAAGGCGAGGGCTGAATACGCACTTGCCCAGATTGGCCTGCTCTATGACGTGGAGCACATGGCCGACGACCAAAACATGGACGATGAGCAGCGCAGACAACTCCGCGTCCGGCTGGCATACCCCCTGATAAGGGCTTTTGAGAAATGGTGTGTCGCCGAATATCTCAAGGTGCTTCCCAAAAGTCCCATCGGAAAAGCATTGGCGTATACCATCACTTATACGAATGGGCTGGCGCGTTATGTGCTGGATGGGAAATACCGCATGGATACGAATCTGATCGAGAACAGCGTCCGTCCCGTAGCCGTAGGCAGACGTAATTATTTATTCTGCGGCAATCATGAAGCGGCAGAAGACGCTGCCGTCATCTATTCCCTGATGGGATGCTGCAAAGCGGCTGATGTTGACTTCAAGGCTTGGATGAATTATTTCCTGAACCACGTTCACGAATATGACGCAGACTACACGAAAGATCTTGCAGAACTTCTACCACTCTCTCTGAAAAAGAATCAAATTATCTGATACTTCTCAAGAGTGTTGGAGAAATCTCTAAAACATCCTCTGATTTTATAGAACCTCTCCAAGAAAGTCATAGCTGTTTACAGTTTTTTAGGAGAAACTTCCGAAATTGTCTGAGACTTCACTGACTTTTTCGGAGGGAGTTTGCGATACGGGGTTTGCTGATGGCTTACGCAACAATTAGCACAGCCATTGCCAAAATCGTAAACAGTTGAATCGTACAGACAAATCATCAACATGGGATGAATTGGGTAAAATATTTGAAGACCTTTTGCTACTAATCCTGTAACCCCAATATAACTCTCTACTTCTTCCATCAATTGATTATATAGAATTACAGGCGCATCAGATGTTATAAATGGCAATACAGAAAGATTTACCAAAAATTTACAATCTAGAAAATCTAAAAGATGTTCATGTTCAATCGAACGAAAAAGCCCAAGTAAAACAGGACTTTTGTGGACTAGGGTACCATTTTTCATGCTTTCCCACAATTCTGGTTTAAATTCTTTTACAAATGTTTTCACCCCTTGATTAAGAGCTTCCATAATATTACTTCCAGATTTGGGAGTTCTATAAGCTTGGTATAAAATAAATCGCTTGAGTAACTTAAAACCATTGGTCTCAACTGGAGGTGGATAAAGTAATTTTTCCTCTGTCCAAAAGTAAAACATCTTAGCTACAGTATTTTCCATCTTAGCCAAGGCATTTTCTATTTCATCATCTTCTCCATAAAGAAAGTTTTCGTAAGCTTGACTTTTTAACGGCGCATTTTGTATATATTTCCTGTTGTTAAGATTATATAGCCCTAAATACTTGCCTTCATTTATTGATGGAGAATCTCCTCAGATAAAATTTTGGAATATAATGGTGTCTTTTTTTTTTAGTCACTCGATTCTTTGGATTAAGTTAATGTAATAATGCCAATAATAAGCCCGGCAATTGTGGCTCCCCAACCAATAAGAGTAAATACAGGATGATTTACTGTATCAACAAAAACAGCATAATGATTTTTATTTGATACAACTAGCTTTCTCTGGATTAATTTATTTGTTGCTTTCTTTAAAAAATCCACTTTCAAATCAACGGATTTTACAACATTCGCAAAATTCTTATGTTCAAATTCTGTTGATTCGGCATTTGGGCTTAAATAGGTATTGTTATCAATGTTTCCAGAATTACACTTTAATAATGACTTCAGTGTATCAGGCCCATTTACAAAACTTTCTCCATACATCCCCTCAATAATATCTCTCAAATTTTTCTTGTTATTTAGTGGGATTTCATTATAATCCTTCAGGTCTCCAAAAATCTTCTCGTACCGATGTTTAATCGCTTCAAAACCGAAATGGATATTTTTCATATCCCAATGAATCCAGTTACATTCACGGTGTCTTTTGACAAAATCATTAAATGCTTTTAATATTCGTAATTCCAAATCACGATAGGAATATTGAATATCATCTATGGGGATATCTGCTTTGTCAGCTTCAAAATGAATTGCAAACTGCTGATCTATTTGGTTATCCAGAGACTTTATCACTATTGATGTTATGATTGGTGAGATATTCCCGTAGTCATCATCATCAAATGTATTACTTTGGGAGTAATGGATAAATAAAACCTTACTCGGATCCTCAGTCATTTTTTTTAGATTAGAAGCAGCTAATCGTCTTTCTTTAACAACTCCCATTATCTTTTAGGTTTTAAATTATATTTAATCCTATTGCAACATAGTCTGATCTGATAGCAGTTTTCACTGCAAATCTTACTAACATTCGTTTTGACAAATTTTTCATCTCGTATTAAAGCTACAGCATCTTTAATTTTTTGTTGGATTTCCTCCAAGTCCTTATCATAAAGCCTTTCCGGAGTTTTTGGGCGATTTTTGCCTATTACATAGGTCATAATATAATTGGCTATTTCTCCAGTAAGTTCTCTATGCCCTAAAGCGTATAGCTTTAATTGGTCTTTTGTTATTGGCGCATCAGCATTGTCTTCATCACTTTTAAATTCAACAATGGTAGTCTCATAATGACCAGATTCTCCAATTTTTTTTATTAAATCAATCCTCCCAACAACAAGTATATTGCTATCAATTTTATATTGAATTTCTTGTTCTACAAATTCGATGTTTTTAAATTCATCTAAATTGTCTTTGTAATATTCTTCAACATTGTTTTTTACTTTATCATATAGGGGTTGACTGAGTTTGGTCGATCTCGTCAAATAAGGGAAATGTGTGTGTCTATCAATTAACGATTTTAGTTCATCTGCATTTAAAATAACACCTTTTTTTGCCTCTTTATGTATCTCCATTAAGCAGTTATGAAATGATTTCCCAACCCCCATCCTTTGGTTTAAAGGATAGCAAAAACCAAATACAGATATTAATTTAAAGCGATATGGACAATCAAATATATCTTTAAGACTTGTGAAGTCTAAAGATATATTTTTGATTTTTTCCTTCGGTTTTTGTTCAATCTTGTCACTGTCCGGAAACTTATGTTTTAAGTCAGTGATCATAATCGGGAATGAGTTTATTTTTGCATTAGTGAGTTCTGGAATAAACAGAGACTCTTTTTTGTACAATTTGTTGTTTAAATCTGGGGCTTGGGTCAACAATAGATATTTTTGACTTCTTGTCAAGGCAACATATAACAGTCTTCTTTCATCCTCTTTATCTTCATCTCCCTCGTATCTAGATTGTTCTTCAATCAGATTTCTATCTAAGAAATGCCATTCATTTAGCCCTCCTCTTTTCTTAGATGGTAAGTAATTCTGATTCAGCCCAGGCACAATTACACAAGGAAACTCCAACCCTTTTGACTGGTGTATGGTCATAATCTGAACTGCATTGGGCGTTTTATAAGGATTATTTAGCCACCCTTCAGGATAGTAATCTCTAGCTACGTATGTTATAAAGCTCAAAAAACTAAAGAGATGAAATGATGGACTGGTACTGTTGAAATTTATTGACTCAAAATCATTAATAACCTGGCTGAATTTTCCGAGGTTAAAGAATACGATTTCAGCACGTTCCTTACTTCTAATTTCTATATCCTTAGATATATTATTTATGAAGTTTTCTTCATAGACTTCTGCATCTCCTAAGAAATTCCAAAATATATCTTGCAAAGAATACTCCCAATTATCTTTTACCTTCTCTATGTTTGGATTTTTTTCAGCAAGTTTTGATATTGCAAAATCAATCTTTTTTACGGAAACCTTTGTGTGTGGTATATTTAACCATTTCTCCTTAAGCTCATTTGCGTCAATGTCTCCATACAAGTAGTTAAATATTCCAAGAGCCGCTTGAACCTCATCCATTTCAAATAGTTGATTGACCCCAGCTGTAATATATGGTATATTATGCCTTTCCAAAGCCTTGACAATGGAACTTGCTTTATTCCATGTTCTCAATAATATCGCAATATCAGAAAATGCTATACCTCTAGGGTCTTCACCATTTTCTTTGAACTTGACACCAATAATGTCGTCAATATATTGTGCTATTGCTTCATTTTCTGCGTCTACATCTTCGTATCGATTATATAGAATGTCATTACCTCTTTCAAAGATTTGAGTCTTAAAAGATTCCATCTTTTTCTCAGGAATCCTTTTTAGATTGTTAGAAATTAATGTTTCGGATAATTTGGTTACTCCTTCAGAACTTCGAAAGTTAACAGAAAGAGGGATTGTTTTTACCTCTCCTTTATCAAATTTATCTTCAAAGTTGATAATATATTTATTGTTGCTTCCCCGCCATTGATATATATTTTGATCATCATCTCCGACAACAACTAATTTACAATCACTGATTTCTTGGAGCCTATTTATGAGTTTTTCCTGTAGTGGATTTACGTCTTGATACTCATCAACAATCAAGTATTTTAGATTATCTTTAATCGATCTTGTTAAATTTGTTTCATCATCAAGACATTCTAAAGCTTTTTCCATTATCATAGAAAAGTCGAAATATCTTTTCGAGAGAAGAGTTTCCTTATATTGCTTTTTTGCTTTCAAGATATTTTTAGGGAAATTAATGCCATTTCTAATCTCAGATTCTCTAACAATATCCATAATACGGACAAAAAGAGAGGTGTCTATAAAACGACGAAGGCATACTGATGGATTAGAAAGTTTAGTGACCTCCTTCATTCCAATTATATCGTAATTCTTATCAACGAACAACTTCAATTTTATATCGTCTAATACAGAAAAACTTTGGTATTTATACTCATTATCTTGCAATGATTTTAAACACCATCCGTGTATTGTTCCGATATACATATTTGCCATTCCTCTATACTGTCCTACATTATTGAGAATTTTATTTTTTAATTCTCCGGCTGCTTTTTCAGTATAAGTGAATGCAATGATGTTTTCAGGTTTAATCCCAAAACCATTTGCGGGATCTAACAAATAAGCGACTTTTCCTGCTACTGTTGTTGTTTTTCCAGAACCGGCACAAGCTATTATCCTTAGATGTTTATCTTGGATTGTAATCGCTTCTTGTTGACTTTCTGAGAAAGAGTCTAAACTTATCATCTTTTCCATTAATTAGTTTTTTTATATATCAATATACTCTCCTTGCTCATTGTATTTGAAAAATTGTTTCTTCCTGGCATTCTTTTGCTTAGAATGTCCCTTTCTAGGCCAGTAAATAACTCAATACCTTTTGAGAAAAAGAGCTCACTTAGGATTAAATCATTTCTTACTACTTGTTTATTCACATTTCTGTTCCCGATGGTCCAAGCTAAAAAAGAATTATTTCTCATTCTTGGGAGCATTTTGTCAATGCTACAATCCAGTTCATAAATGAATCTCGTAACTTTTTCTGCTTTCTTTCTCTCGACGTCCTTAAACTGTGTAATAAATTTTTTTAATGTTTGTGATTTTTCAAATATCTGTTCCTCAATATTCACAATATTTCCTTTGACTTTTCCACCTAAACTTTTAAAATCAATTTCTTGAGTTGTTCTAAGGTATTCTAAATCGATTGAATTGTCAATATCTTCTACAGGTATCCATTGTAAAGGTAAATACGAAAATTGGCCATACGGGACTGTCGTTTGATTATCCCCATATGGGGGGGATGTTACCAGTAAGTTAAATGTTTTTTTCGTTTTGATTCCAGATAGTGAATCCCCCCAAACTACGTCAGCTTTTTTGATATATTTTCCATTCTTTATATTGCCTTTTTTTATCAAAATTAAAATATAGTCACTAATATTTTTGATATTCTTTTTTGAAACTGTGACAAAATATTTTATAGCTGAAACATGTCTTGTACTTATTTCTTCAAGAGGACGCATATGCATCTTAAATGTGGATGTCCTATCATTGCTAGTCAAACGAATTGTTTCTGCTAAGACTATCCAGAAAAATTTCCTTGTTTTTAAGCTTTGTTCTTTGCAAATAGCTCGATATATTTTGGATAATTCAATCTGAACACTTTTAGTAAACCATTTGTCAATATTACTGAATGACACTGCAATTATATCAGATTTATCTGAATTAATGCTTCTGATAAGTCTCTCTTCGGCATCAATTAGTTCATCAATTTCATAGAAGCTAGTCTTTACTTGACTTAACAAAATAGAGAGAGGATTAATATCTTGGCCAAATACATTCATTCCATATTTCATCCCTGTAACGAGTGTATTTGATGCACCCATAAAGGGGTCTAGTAATGAAATCTCTCCATCTATAGCGTGAGATAGATTTTCTATAATAGGCTCTTGGACAGAGGGAACCATCATCGCCGGATAGTTGAGAATGCTTCTAGCAAAATCATCTCTAGAGTAGTTTTCACCATTCAATACTTCCGAGCTTATGGCCTTTATGCTTCTTCTTATATTTTTTATGTCTTTATTCACTTTATATCAAACTAATGAAATTGTATATTTTTAACGAGAAATAAATCTACCGTGTTTATAGCTCGACTTTATTCAAAAAATCACTCAACCCGCAAACTTCCACATCATTTTTAAATGGATATGATGATGATATGGGAGAAACAATATATGTCTTATCCGGTTTTATAGTTTCTATTGCACTCCAAAAGCCTTTAGTCACCTGTGGTGCTGATGAGGCTTTGCATTCTACTGCTATCGTCCTAGTGCCCCTCTCAACAAGCAGGTCTAACTCGTCCCCAGCGGCACTACGATAAAACGAGAATTTGCAATCCTTCAATGAAGAAATAATATTTTCAATTACAAAGCCTTCCCATGATGACCCAAAAACGGGATTACCCATAAGAGAATTGAAATCATCCACTTGTAGCAGCCGATGTAATAACCCGCTATCTCTCACGTAGATTTTAGGAGATTTTACCAATCGTTTCTTGATATTCCTTTCAAACGGTGGTAGCGAACGGATAATAAAGGTTTGTTCCATTAGGTCTGTATAGCGGCGAATAGTTTGATAGGTTACGCCTAGCGATTCCCCCAACTTGGAAGAATTGAAAAGTTGTCCTTGATTGTGTGCGCACATAGTCAGTAGACGACGAAGTTGCAATGCGGGAATTTGAAATCCAAGTTGTGGAATATCCCGTTCTACATATGTTCTAAGAAAATTTTCTCTCCAAAGTACACTTCCTTGATCTGATGATGCAAGGTAGCTATCAGGATATCCTCCACGAAGCCAGAACTTATTCAATTCAAAACTTGTATTTTGCGCAACTTCTTCAATTGTAAATGGTGTGAGTTCAATAAGTCCGACCCTTCCGGCTAATGATTCTGACGTTTTCTGTATAAGGTCTTGCGAAGCAGATCCAAGCAAAATGAATCGTCCTGGACGACGGTTACGGTCTATTTCACTTCGCAATACAGAGAAAAGCTCCGGTACTAGCTGAATCTCGTCTAAACAAATTGTCACATCTTGATTCGCTTGGAAGAATAACATAGGTTCTCTCAGCTTATTCAAGTCATCCAAATTCTGAAGGTCTAAATATAGATAGGCATCTGAATTTTGATAGAGCATTTTCGCCAAAGTGGATTTTCCGCATTGTCTTGGTCCTAAAATGGCGACCGCAGGAAATATGTTTAGGTTCTCTTTTACAAAGGTTTGTATGTTTCTATCGATCAATTTTTGCATATCATAAATACGATTTCTATTTTGCACAAATATAAGGGTTGTATCTAGAAATACCAAGGAATGACGATATTTTATTTCTTAAATGTATTATGAGTAAGTGGCATATAGATTAGCAAGAGTTCAAGCAAGCAACAGCCGAATTATTAAAGACAGTTGATTTGAAGAAGAAGCAAATGGATTTTGAACACTTGCTTTTCAATAAAGCAAATAGTGAGAAGATTTTGAGGTTTGGGGAATTTATAGATTCACTTGCAGAATAATTCGATGCGCAATGCACCTCGTTAATGATGAGATAACTTGATACATTTTTTACTTAGTTTGCGGGAGTCCGACAAGCTCGGGAAGCACGGATAAGCTTATTGAAGTGAATATG
>JADHED010002441.1_pt1 | contig 13000 bp, 8 predicted proteins | sample 8952041 | NCBI WGS metagenome assembly JADHED01 (sample SAMN16124423, study PRJNA663239) | bioreactor sludge metagenome | isolation source: sludge (control) | place: India:Bengaluru | collected 2018-09-08
CGCGACACCAGCTCGCGCCGGCGGTCGCCTTCCAGATCCTCCTTTCCGGCCATCAAGACCGACGCCTGCGGATACAGGCGCACGAACTCGGCCGTGTACTGGGCGAGCATGTGGTTCGGGACCACATGGCAGGGCTTCGCGAGGAAGCCCAGGCGGCGCATCTCCATGCTCGCGATCACACACACCGCCGTCTTGCCGGCACCGACCACGTGGAATAGGCCCACATTGCCGGTCTGCACGACGCGCCAGACGGAGTCGCGCTGGTGCGGATGCAGTTCGAAGCACTGCGAGAACCCCGGCAGCTTCAGGTGCGAGCCATCGAAATGCCGCGGCCGCGTGGCGTTGAACAGGTCGTTGTAGACCCGGCACAGCCGCTCGCGCCGCCCGCTGTCCTCGAAGGCCCAGGCCGCAAAGCGGTCCTTGAGCGCCCCGAACTTCTCCCGCGCCGCCAGCGTTTCCGCCGGATTGACGTGGTAGCGGTCCGTGGCCGGATCGCGGTCGCGCACCGTCGGCACCTGCACGTTCAGCGCCGCCTGCACCAGGTCGATCGCGTTCATGCGCGCGGTGCCCCATTCCTGGGTCACCTTGACGTTGTGCCGCGCACTCCACTCGGGATAGGCCACCGACCAGGCGCCGGCCTCGGCCGAGTACGACACCTGGCAGTCCTTGAGTTCGAGCACCTCGTGGATGAAGCCCTCGACGTCGCCCGCCGGAATCCACACCGCACCCAGGCGCGGCTCGATGGAAGCGGGCGGCAGGTCTTCGGGCTGCACCCGCTCCAACGCCTCCACGTTGCGGCGGACGGACGGGCCGGACAGCACCGCCTGCTTGAGCTTCTCCTTGACGTTGCCCGACAGGTAGTCGTCGGAGGTCTTCCAGGCGCGGTCCGCCGGGTCGAGAAAGATCTGTCCGGCCTCGGACAGCGCGGCCAGCACCTCGTCCTCGGGCGCCGACAGCAACTGCGCCATATAGGCCGGATCGACCCGGCCGCGCCATTGCACGGATGTGGCCAACGCCTCCAAGGGCTCGCCGACCGCCGTGGGCGCCGACACCCGCCGCAGCGTGCGCTGGGTGAACAGCGCCGCCTTGCGCGCGGTGTCCGACTCCTCGTCGTAGTGCTCCAGCGACAGCAGCAGCGGGTAGTCCGGGTCACGCCGGAAAGCCAGTGCGTTGGCCCGCGTGCTGAGGCAGCCGTGGCGCGCCACGTAGCGGTCGTAGGTGCCGTTGAGCACCACCCGCAGATGGGTAAGCCCTTCGTCACTGTCCTGCGCCAACTGCGCATCGAGCAGTGCCCGGGCATGGTCCCGGATCGCGCACAGGCCCGCGATGCGGGCGCGCTGCGTGGCGTTCAGGCTGTCATGCAGATCGACCAGCTCGGCGCCTTCGACCCGGTGCACGCGCCCGTGATGGACGCGGTAGCTGCCGGGCCGCGCGCCGGGTTCGGCCGGCACGCAAGCCCGGATGGACGCCAGCGTCACCGGCTTGGCCGGTTCGTACACGCCGCTGGGCAGCAGCGCGATGCGCTCGGCCAGCGCCGGCTCGAGGTCGCCCTCGAACACGACCGTTGGCACTTCCTCGTAGCCGTTGCTCTCCTGCGTGACCCGGCCGATGCAGAAACCGGGGTTCCTGGCGTACCAGGCGTTGATCTGCAGGTATTTCTGCGGGCAGCGTGGGTGCCGCAACGCGTCTGGCACCATCAGGCGTTCCAGCCAGGCGCCGCTCACGGCCTCGCCGGGGTGGCGCTTGCGCAGGAACAGAATGTCCGTCTGCACGTTCGTCGATGCGAGGCCGGCGAAGGCGCCTTGGGGCAGCCGGATCGCGCCCAGCAGCTCGGCCTGGGAGGCGAGGTACTCGCGCACGGCATCCGTGCGCGCCTCCATCGTGCCGGTGCTGGTGATGAAGCACACCAGCCCGTCGGGGCGGACCAGGTCCAGCGCGCGCCCGAAGAAGTAGTTGTGGATCCGAAATCGCGCATAGGACTTTGGGCCCATATCGGCGACCGGGTAGTTGCCAAAGGGCACATTGCCGATTACCAGGTCGAACCAGTTCTCGGGCAACGCCACCTTCTCGAAGGGCGCGATGCGCACGTCGGCGCCATGCGGCGCGTAGAGCGCCTGCAGCAGCCGGCCAGACAGCCGGTCGATCTCGACGGCGGTGACCGCACAGTGCTCGGCGAGCGCGCGTGGCATCGCGCCGAGGAAGTGGCCAATGCCGGCCGCCGGTTCGAGCACGCGCCCGCCGGTGAAGCCGAAGCGCTCCACGGCCTGCCACATGGCCTCGATCACATGGACCTCGGTGTAGTGGCTGTTGTTGACCGAGGCTCGGGCGGACGCGTAGTCATCGGCGGGCAGCAGGGTCTGCAACTCCTCGGCGCGGCCGCGCCAGGACGGATCCGTGCCTTCGAGGTTGAAGGCCGCGGGCAGACCGCCCCAGCCGGTGAAGCGAATCAACTGGCGGCGCTGGTCGGCGCTCGCAGGCTGCTGGCCGGCTTCGAGGCCTTGCAGCACTTGGATCGCGGCCACGTTGGCCTCGAACTTCGTGGCAGTGCCGTTCAGTCCGAGCAACTGCTCGCGGCCGAGGGCCGGCCACAGGCTGCGCGGGGCGTCAGGCTTCTTGCCGTCAATGACGCGCCAGCTCGCACGCGGTGCTGCCGCGGGCGGAGGCTCCAGGTCGGCGACGGCACAGGAGGTGGGGGCAGCGACCGCCTCAGGGGAAGGCGGTGCGCTGAACAGATCTATCTCGGGAGACGGATCGGGAAGATCAGGTCTGTCCGGATCGAATCCGGGCAGCCACAGCGAAGGCGTGGAATGGCGAGCCATCGGTGGTTCTCCGAAAGGAAGCGGGGAACGCGCCGACCCATGGGGGAGGCGAGCTCCCCGGATGGGATGGACGAATGGGCACGGCCCTGGGCCCTGCGCGTGGGCGATAGGGCCAGGGCGTGTGGTGAACGGGCTGCGCAGGGCTGCCGTGGCGGTGGGGCGGGTATCGACCGCTACGCCCGAGCGGACTCGGGAACGCCCGTGGGGCGTGCGTTGGCCGGAGCCAGGATGCGAGGATCAGTATGTGGCGCGGCGGGCTTGGGCCGCGAGTTCTTGGAGCGGCGCCTGCGCAAGCGACAGCCCACCGGGAAGAAACCCCGTGGCGCTGTACTTCCCATCCCGGGAGTCAACCGTGAAATGCGGGGCGATACCATGCCAATGGCGTCGAAATTTGACATCGATATCTGCTGGGAGAGGGCGGGTCGCAGACGCCGATGACCAAGGATGTTTTATGAGTGACTACTTCAGCGACCGCGAACTGGGTCCCAAAGCCAGGGTCGAGCAGGAGATGGGCCCTGTGACCTGGGCTGGTATCGCGGCGCTCGCGGCTTCATTGGCCAATAGCGGGGCCTTTGGGGCGAGCTATCCGAAGCGGTGCCCCGATGGGCAGGCCATCTGCGGCAACGAGATATCCGATCTGAAAAGCGCGATCGAAGCAGAACTCCACGGCTTGACATGGCCACTGCAGACCGACCGAATCGATGAGGAAAGCTTCATTCGCACCAGCGAACCCTGGGCGCCTTCGACCTTGATGGCGCTGGACTTCGTGGAGTTCGTTTGGCGCAAGGTGGCGCTGCCTGTCGTTGGCTGGCATCACGACTACCACCGACACCACCACCTCACGTTCGACATCGAGGCGGGGCGTGCGGCATTCCGTTCGGATGTGAACCGGATCCTGGCTCGCAATGGCATGGCCTATGAACTGGGAGAGGACGGTGGGATGCGGCGTTTGCTGCCGGCCGTGCTCGGGGAAGCCCTGGTGCGGACCTACTTCCGGACCGGGGATCGGACGCTGGACGTGATGCTGGAGGAGAGCCGGACGAAGTTCTCAGACCCGGATCCCCTGATTCGGCGTGAAGCGCTGGAGCGGCTGTTCGATGCCTGGGAGCGCATCAAGTCCCTGGCCGATGCCAACAAGGCCAGGTCGGTTCAGCTGATCCTGGACAGGTGCGCTTCCGAGCCCGCGTTTCGCGAGGTTCTCGAGAAGGAGGCGCGCGAGCTGACGCAGATCGGCAACGGTCATCTGTTGCGCCACCATGAGCGCAACCAGACACCGGTGATCGATGTCGACCATGTGGACTGCCTATACCACCGGTTGTTCGCGTTGGTCGAGTTGGTCATCCGCCGGAACTCGCCGCGCTAGGAAACCGGTCGACGATGGCGCAACCACACCGACCACCGCCGCTCGAAACACTGCGCGACGCGATCGCCGAAGCCTTGTGGGGTGCCGTGAGCGCACCCGCGCTGCCCGCCGCCTGCGTTGCCCTGGGCCTGCGCGACGGCGATTCGGTCGAGGCGATGAACAGCAAGCGCAAATACGTGCGCAGCCGCATCACAACATTCAAGGGGCCAGAGCTGCTCGCGCTGGCGCAGCGCGTGGTGGAAGAGTACGGTGTTGCGGACTTGGCAGACTACGTGAGTGAGCTGACGACGCATGCCGATCACCGCATCACGGATCTCACCCGTCGCGCCGCAATCGCGGAACTGGTCTCGGTGGGAGAGTTATTCGGCGATCTGCCAGTCTGGGACGGCATCGCCGTGCTGAGTCCGGATCTCGAGAAGCCCGCGCAATACTCAACCAAGTTCGCGGCCACGCTGCGCGATGACATTCAGCGGCACTATGTAGAAGACAACGATCTGAATAATGCCGAACTGCTGGAGCGGTGCGGCGCATTGACGTGCTCGCAGCAGCGCTTCTTCGACATGCTGGAAAGGGTTGTCGATCCGGTCTGCCGCCGCGGGCGGGAGCAGGAACGCCTCGTTCAAGCGTTGAACAAGCTGCTGGTGGCGGACGGCTTCGTGCTTGTCGTCATCGGAGAGGTCTCGCGGCATCCGCAGTACGGTGTGCGCCGCGCGGCCAGTGGGGTGGCCGGCGCGCCGAAGAACCTGATCTTTGCAGCGATCAACTGCAAGCCGGACCTGTACTTTGCCGACGCGATCAACAACGACGTTGCCATCGCCAACGATTCCGACGCCTTGATCTACGACCGTGTGTTGTCCGATGGCGGCCTTCGCTGGGACGCTCTGGTCGATTGGTGGCGCGACCGGGAGCGACAAGAGGAGGTGGCGGACGCCAGGAAGAGCCTTTTCGTGAGACTGCGCGCCGCGGTTCACGCCGCCCAGTCGCCCGGCGAAGTGGCTATCTTTGAGGCCTACTACGCTCACTTCGCGCGCAGCATGGGCGACAAGCTGCCGGCGCTGATTCCTCAGGTCTATCTGCACTACGACCCCAGGACGGCGTCGAAGCGTGGCGCCGGCCGCGTCCTCGCGAGGCAGCGCATGGACTTTCTGCTCCTTCTGGGGCATGGCGTCCGTGTCGTGGTAGAGGTGGATGGCAAGCACCATTTCGCCAATGGAGAGGTGGCGTCGCCGGCGCGGTATGCGGAGATGGCGGCGGAAGACCGCCGCCTGCGCTTGCAGGGCTACGAGGTCTATCGTTTCGGCGCCGCCGAGTTTGCGGATGTTGAGCGCGTTGATGGGCGTTACGCGGTGGGGCCACGCTCGAAGCAGCTCATCGTGGACTTCTTCGAAAAGCTGTTCGCCCGGCATCTGGATCGTTCGAGCGCATAGTCGCCGCTGACACGCACAGCGAAGCCCGAGATGGGAGTCTCGGGGTCCGCCGTGCGGCCTGCGGTTCAGGCTTCAGTGGAAAACACGGGGCTCGACGGTCTCGCCGCACATGAAGGCGAGGTAGCCGGCTGCCTTGCCGATATCCGCAAAGCAGGCCACGACGGTTCCGTCATGCAACACCTGCCAGGGCATGTCGGCCTTGTCACGATCCTTGCGGATCGTCAGGTCGGGCGTGCGATAGACCGGGTGCCGGTAGAGGTCGCGGCCCGATTCCCAGTCGATCAGGCGCAGTAGGCAATTCGCCAAGATGGCCGTGCCACCACCATCGGCGCCGGCCTCGATCAGCAACGGCACTTTCATCATGCCGCCAGAACGGCCGATCCGGCCGACCACATCGCGCTCGTCCAGCCAGCAGCGGCCGGTAGCGGTGTCGCCCTGCACCAGCCGCACCTTGCAGCCATCGCGGCGACATTTCTCCAGCGCCCGGACCGCCTTCGGATCGGTGCCCGGGTCGAAGTAGGTCTGCAGTGTCAGTTGTGAACGGCCCCAGGCGGCGATGGCGGCCTGGTACTTGGCGTAGCCGACCAGCGCGCCGTGGTCGCTGGTCGCGAAGGCCAGGTCAGGCCGTTGCAGCCGGGCGGCGATTTGGTCGGCATGGCTGCGCGCGTTGTCGAAGCCCAGGCAGGTGTAGCCATCGCCGCAGGGGATGACGTACAGCCGTTGCTCGGCATTCAGGGTCACGTTCATGGCGGGTTCCTTGAGGGTTGGGGCAGAACCCGCTCCCCAGCGGAGCGAGCCCCGCCGGGTTGGATTGGAAAAGCAGATGCCGTGGCATCCACCCGATGCTTCAGGCGACCAGCCGTTGCGGCTGGGCCCGCACCGTGGTGACGAACAGGCGCCGCAGCGCCGTCACTGCACCAATGGTCAGGGATGCGCAGGCGCCGACCTCGGCCATGCCCGGTCGCACACCAGGATGCTGACGAAAATCAGGCAACCGCTGGAGAGAGAGGACAGTTGGCGGCCTGTCGGCGGTCTCGGGGCGCGGGTTGGGTATTCAGCCTGCGTGCAGGACGACCGAAGGCCGGTCGAAGTGGTGTTCGACAACCCGGTTGCCGACGTTGAAGCACTGATCCAGGAAGATGCCTTCGATCAGGCTGGCGGGTGGCTCGATGCCCAGGGTCGCTAGTTTGTCGGCCACGGTGTTGATGTCGCTCCAATCCAGGCCAGGGTCGCCCAGACTGTCGTAAACGAACGCTTCCTCCTGATGGGGAGCCGCATCGTTGTCGTGGATCACGTGCAGGTACAGCTCACGCAGCGGCCGGTCGTAGCCGGCCACTATGGTGAGCTTGCGGCCCTGGCGGAGCAGGTGCAGGAGATGGCGGCTCATGCCGGCCGCTCCAGTGACGTCGTCACTGCGACGGGGGCGGGGCGCCTCGGACGGCGGGTGCGACTGAAGTCCATGCCGCACTGGTGGCAGCGGAACCAAGTTCGCAAGCCCAGCGCGCCGAGCAGCGCACCTTCACCTGGGCAGAGGGGACATGCGGGGGCATGGCGATGAGACATAAGGGTGATCTCCAGAAAAAGCGGGAACACCCTCCCCACGGGAGCAGTGTTCCCAGGGGGATATGAAGCGAAAGGGCGGCTGTCCTTTCTCGGGCAGGTGACGACTGCGACGCCCGGCTGGGCCGGGAGGGCTTGCGCAATGCAAGCAGGGGAATTTCCAGTATGGCTGCGATGCCACAAGATCTGTGGCGCTGCCGATCCGAAGTCAACCGGTAAGCGTCTGGATCGATGGCCGAATCACGGTGGCATAGGTGTCCGAGCTGCGCCTGGGCTGCCCCCTATGGCTGTGGAGTGTGGAAAAGCAGTAAAATGCATGAAATTTCAATGAGAAACTAGCCATGCCTGCCGTTGCCCAATCTCCTGTTGTCTCCTTGAGAGGCGGGGCTGCCCACCTTGCCGACGAGCTGCAAGCCGGGCGCGTTTACCGGAGGGAGGATCTCGCAGGCCTGTCCACGGCGGTGGATCGGCATCTGCGTGAATTGGTGGCTACCGGAAAGCTGAAGAAGCTGGCTCAAGGCCTGTACCACGCACCGAAGCAGTCCAGCTTCGGTCCACTTCCACCGGCCGATGAGCAAGTGGTGGGCGGGTTCCTGCGCGACAAAGATTTCCTGGTGTTCTCTCCCTCGGCATACAACGCCGTGGGTCTGGGTACCACCCAGCTCTACAACCGCACGCTGGTCTACAACCACAAGCGCCACGGCGTCTTCAAGCTCGGCAACCGGCAGTTCGACTTCCGGATGAAGCCGCGCTTTCCCAGGAAGCTGACGCCGGAGTTCCTGTATGTGGATCTGCTGAACAACCTGGACGAACTGGCGGAGGACCGTGATGCGGTCTTGCGGCAGGCGCGCAGCAAACTGCCTTCATTCGATCCCAGCCGTCTGCAGCGCGCCGCCGACAGCTTTGGCAGCGTGGCCACGCGCAAGCGTCTGCGGGAGTGGGTGGGTGGCTGAATTCCTGCACGAACGACGAGACTTCGATCAGTTGCTGTCGGTGGTTGCAGACGAGCGCGGCCTCGATCCCGTGCTGGTCGAGAAGGACTACTGGATCATGCATTGCCTGTGGGGCCTTCAGGCGCAGGGCTTTCAGTTCGAGCTGAAGGGCGGGACGTCCTTGTCGAAGGGGTTCGGTGTCATCCACCGCTTCTCCGAAGACATCGACATCCGCATCGAGCCGCCCGATGACATGGACGTGAAGACCGGGCGCAACCAGGACAAGCCGGCGCATGTCGAATCGCGGCGTGCGTACTACGACGCGCTGGCAGCAAGGATTCGAATTCCGGGCATCGACAGTGTTGAGCGCGACATACAGTTCGACGACGACAAGATGCGCAGCGCCGGTATTCGCTTGATCTACGCACCCCGTGTCCCCGCGCTCGCCGGCGTCAAGGATGGCATCCTGCTGGAACTCGGGTTCGATGACACTGCTCCAAATCGGCCGATCACGATTTCGTCGTGGGCGCTGGATGCGGCCGTAGAGCGCGGTGTGACGGGGGAAGACAACCGTGCGGTGGCCGTGCCGTGCTATGCGCCCACGCACACCTTCGTCGAGAAGTTGCAAACGATCTCCACCAAGTACCGCCGACTCGATGAAGCCCAGGCGTTTCCCGCCAACTTCCTGCGGCACTACTACGACGTGTACTGTTTGTTGGCGTTGGAGGAGGTCCAGACCTTCATGAGAACGCCGGCTTACCACAAGCGCAAGGCGCAGCGCTTCCGAACCGGCGACGAGCAGGCCATTGCCCGCAATCCAGCTTTTTTGCTGGCTGACGCCGATCAGCGTCTGCGTTTTGCGCAGGAATATCGGAAGACAGCGGCGCTGTACTACCAGGGGCAGCCGGACTTCGAGGCGCTGCTGGAAAGGATCCATCAACACATCGACGTCATGTGAGGGGCGAGGACTTGGCGCGGCAATCTCCGGCTTCGGTACGTTCCCATAACAGTACGTCGATACTGTACAAAAAACCAGGTCATTGTTGCAATGCACCAAGAGAGTGAATAATGACTCCAACAAATAAAGTGCGTCGGGTGCAAATAAAGTTCGTCGAGAAGATTCCACATTAAGAAACGCGAAACCGCCTCAGGTTCAGGCGCTTTTCGTTTCCTCCTAGCGAAGGTGAGTGGGCGGTGGGGCGGTCTGTTTCAGGCTGATAGCCGTAGTTCGAAGGTGAACTGCAACTGTCCGCTCCTGTTTAGGGTTGTGGGATACCTGCCCGGAACTGGCGCCCAAGCGATGATCGCGCACGACCTGAGGGCCGGTGTCGCACAAGCCTCGGGGGAGGAAACCGCGGAGAACGCCAACGCCGGTGTTCAGGGCGCAAACTCTATGGGGATTCGGGCAGCGGTATGGCGGCCAAAGCTCGCAGGCAAGCGGCGCCAATGTGCCATTGCGCTTGGACGGGGACTGGCGCAACTGCGATGGCGCGCCCTTCGCCGGAAGTGTCCTGAGCTCTGGAGCGCCGCTCGCAGCGCCGGGCACGCACCAACCCCGCCGAGGAGCCCAAGCGCATCGACATCCAAGACAAGTGATGGTTCAGGGGTCTGTTCATGATGGAGGCGGTGCGCGGATGGCCTGCCCGCGCATGAGACAGTGCAGGATGGTCATCGCGTGGCCGCAGTGCCGGCAGACGAAGGTCGGTGGCGATGCGTTGGGCAGCTCATCGGCTCGCTCGTCGCTGCTTGGTGTGGCTGCGACTTGGCCAGGGGCAACCTCCAATAACTGACGCACCAGCGCGAGATTGTCCTTGCGAGTGCCATTGACCAGCAAGCCATAGTGGCGGATACGATGGAAACCGCTGGGCAGCACATGCAGCAGGAATCTGCGCATGAACTCCTGGGGCGCCAAAGTCATGGTCTTATGGCGCGTGCTCCCCTTGGCCCGGTAGTCCTTCCACCTAAAACTCACCCCGCGCTCATCCATCGCAACCAGTCGGCTGCTCGTGATAGCCACCCGGTGCGTATAGCGCGACAGGTAGGCCAGCACCGCCTGGGGGCCGGCGAATGGCCGCTTGGCGTAGACCACCCACTCACATTGGCGCATCGGTGCCAACCACTTGTTGAAGCAGGCACCATCAGCCAACGCCGCCAGTTCGCCGAAGAACCTCAACCGCCCCGCCTGGTGCAGGCGCAACAGCTCTTCGATAAAGCGCCGTCGCATTAGCCTGGACAGCACGCGTACCGGCAGGAAAAAGCCCGCTCGGCAAGCCACCCAGGACTTGCCGTCAGGGGCCAGCCCACCGCCTGGCACGATGCCATGTACATGCGGGTGATGCGTCAGAGCCGAACCCCAGGTATGCAGCACCAGCGTGGCGCCGATGCGCGCTCCCAGATGCTTGGGGTCTGCCGCGATGGTCTGCAGCACCTGTGCGGCGACATCGAACAGCAACCCATACAGCTCTGCCTTGTTCTGGTACGCCAGATCTGCAATGGGCGCGGGCAGCGTGAAGACCACGTGGTAATACTCCACGGGCAGCAAATCAGCCTGGCGGGCATCGAGCCAGCGCTTGGCTGCAGCGCTTTGGCACTTGGGGCAGTGCCGGTTGCGGCAGGAGTTGTAGGAGACCAGTTCGGTGGCACAGCTATCGCAGCGCAAGACATGTCCACCCAGTGCCGCCGTGCGGCACTGCTCAATGGCCGACATGACCTTGAGCTGCGACAGGCTCAAGTGACCGCGGTGGCTGTCGCGCCAGGCGGCACCATGCTTGAGGAAGATGTCGGCTACCTCCAGAGAGGGCCGCTGCACGCGCGCACCTTCAGGCGGGCGGCATGGGCTCCAGCGGGCCGATCACCTCGCGCAGCAGATCAGTCGCTACGTGGGCGTAGATTGAAGTGGTCTCCAGCTTCTTGTGCCCCAGCAGCACCTGGATCACGCGGATATCGACCTTGCGCTCCAGTAGATGCGTGGCAAAGCTGTGGCGCAGGGTGTGTGTGTTGACGCGCTTGTGAATCCCTGCCGCCTCGGCTGCAGCATGAACGGCGCGGTTGAGCTGGCGAATCGAGAGAGGCTCCAAGGGCGTCATGCCCGGGAACAGCCAGCCGCCGGGCAGCATCTTGCCCTGGGCATGAGCCAGGTGCCACCAGGTGCGCAGGCGCTGCAGCAAAACAGGGCTGAGCATGGCGTAGCGATCCTTGGCGCCCTTGCCTTGTTCCACACGCAGCGTCATGCGCTGGCTGTCCACATCGGTAACCTTCAGGCTGACGACCTCGCTGGCGCGAAGACCTGCGCCGTAGGCAACCGACAGGGCCACTTGGTGCTTGATGTTGCGGGCCGCAGCCAGAAGGCATGAGACCTCCTCGCAGCTCAGAACCACCGGCAAAGTGCGAGGCAGCTTCACGGGCTGCATCTTGGCCATCAACTCGATGCGCCCGAGCGTGATGTCAAAGAAGAACTTCAGTCCTGTGAGCGTGGCGTTGAGCGTCATGGGCGATGAGCCCGTGTCCACCAAATGGAGCTGGAAATTGCGCAGATCCTCCACCGTGGCCGCGTCGGGCGATCGCTTGAGGTAAGCCGCCAGTTTGCGCACGGCACGGATGTAGGCTTCTTGCGTGCGAGGCTCCAGCTTGCGCATTCGCATGTCCTCGAGCATGCGTTGGCGCAGCGGCGAGATAGGTTGGGTCGAAGGGATCATGATCGCGCTCCTGTCGAAGAACGAGGCCGATTGCCTCACTCGCCAACATAGACAGGGGCGCGATGTGTACTTTGCGTCAGGGCCTTCGCGGCGGACTACCGCGCGAGCGGTTTAGTCCTCTAGTTGAGAGCGGACTCTAGCCTCGCAACCTACCTAACTTGTAAAGACGACGCACGGATCAGCGCTGGGCGTCAAGATCGTTGTGCGAAGCTTGCCGCGGGTGATACTCACCCGCAGGTTCTGTCGTGCCTGTTCATCCAGGTTTTCCTTGGCGTTTCCACGAATAATCCTGTCCCGGTTCCCGACGATCTGCTTTTTTACATAACGCGGCCAGCCTTCGAAGATGATGATCTCGTCGAACTGCTTTCCCTTGGCCTTGTGCATATTCATGACGAAGACGCCTGAGGAAGGGTTCGTTTGAGTGGAGAAGTGCTCGCGAACGAACGCCTGACGCGTGATCTGCAGAGCGTTTTCATAGTGACCAAAGCTTCGCCAGTCCTCCGAGAGTTCGCGACGTAGCTGGGTGCCGCGTTCAAGCAGGCGGATGTTCTTGACTTCATGCCCAACCTCCTTGCACCGCGGACAAGGACTCGCCTCGAGCACTTGTCTTATGGCGCGCCAGTCCGCGTCCGGATCTCCTGACATAGCTACAGCCCGGGCTTGCTTGTAGGTCTGCAATAGTCCTACCATGATGCTCTTAGCGGGCAGCGCCTTTCCGGCTGCCTTCCGCTGCGTTAACACCGCAAATGCCTTACGTATGTTGTCCGCCTCCTGCAAGTCACCTTTCGCAGGAGCGTCCCCCCCCTTGCCTTGATAGAAGTTGCAAAGTAGATCGACGAAGCCATCCAAGTGGAACAGCGTTGCCGGCTGCATCAGGTGGGAGACGACTTCGGCAGCCAGGATGGCCGCGTCGAGCTCGACCGCTGCGGTATGGGATATTGCAGTAAGTTTGGCTGGCGGCTGCCTGAAAAAATCTGACACCTTACGAGTCATCTTCTTCGTCGGAACAAGCACTGCCAAGGACCAGTCGGTCTTCCTCAAAGCCACTAAGCGCTCGCGGGCAGCATAGGTCGTCGTGATTAGGGCGACGGCAGCTTCGTTCTCGTTTGCAGGGAAGCATTTCAGTTGGATCCCCGTATACCCGTCGGCCTGAACCGCCCCGGGTTTTGAGGAGGCTCCAACACTTGAGAAGATGGAGCTATGA